>BNJU01000243.1_pt1 | contig 341961 bp, 489 predicted proteins | sample 8539281 | NCBI WGS metagenome assembly BNJU01 (sample SAMD00202456, study PRJDB9452) | human saliva metagenome | isolation source: human saliva | place: Japan
GTGGTCTTTAGGGATACATAGGAGTTTTTATTTGCATAATCAAGGAGAAAAAGAGGAGATAATGATTATCTCTCCATTTCTATTACCCATATAGATTCCATGGTTTTTTGCATACCTTGTAAAAGATCTACCATTGTGGATTTCGAGGAAGAATGTTCAATCTCTTTTTTTCGTAAGTGTCCGTACACTTACTGTGCTTGCTACATAAGAATAAATTAGAAAGTAAGCATTAAGCAAGTTTTGAAATTGTTATTAAATTATACTATAAGGACGCCATAATAATTCCCACATGTAACTAGACAAATATTGAATTTTGATTTATTATTAAATATAGATTCAGTATTAGTATAGAAAGAGGTGTGCTATGGCACAAGTATTAAAAAGAAGAAGTTAGAAATAGAATACTCGAAGCAGCAGAAAAAGTATTTTATAAAAAGGATTATAGAGGTGCCAAATTAACAGAAATTGCAAAAGAAGCAGATATTCCTGTGGCACTAATTTATACCTATTTCAAGAATAAGGAAGTTTTGTTTGATGCAGTAGTAAGTTCTGTTTATATAAATTTCGAGTCAGCTTTTAATGAAGAAGAATCTTTGAAAAAAAGGTTCTGCTTCTGAAAGGTTTGATGAAGTTGGAGAAAACTATATTCATGAACTTTTAAAAGAGCGTAAGAAGTTAATTATTTTGATGGATAAAAGCTCAGGAACGAAACATACAGAAGCAAAACACAAACTTATATCACAAATGCAGGCTCATATTGAAGTAAGTTTAAAAAGACAATCTAAACAGGAATATGATCCAATGCTTGCCCATATTTTAGCCAGTAACTTTACAGAGGGGCTACTTGAAATAGCAAGGCACTATCAAAGTGAAAAGTGGGCAAAAGATATGCTAAAACTTATTGCAAGGTGTTATTACAAGGGAGTGGAATCCCTGTAATCAGCACAAAAATAGACTTTGCGTAATCAGCAAAGTCTTACTTTAAACCCTAATACTGAATTAAAATTCAATATTATTCAATTTTGAAAGGAGTGTTGTTTATGCCGGAAAAAGAATTAAGGAAAAAGTGATTGGGAAAAATGGTTTATCCAATTCACTTCTTGCTTTAAAAAAATAGTATGTGATTTGATACCACAAATCTTACTTGTATATTTGATTAGTTCTTTAATCACAAACAATATTAACGAAGGGAATTTAAAGTATATATTCTTGGGAATCTTTATATCGTTTGTATTAAAAGGTATGTTTTATTATTTTGCAACAAAGGTTGCCCATGAGAAGGCATACGAAAAATTGACAGAACTTAGGTTAGATATTATCGGGCATCTAAAAAAACTAAGTTTAGGATTTTTCAAAGAACATAATACTGGAGAGCTTACCAATATCGTTCAACATGATGTAGAGCAAGTGGAAGTATACCTTGCCCATGGTCTTCCTGAAATAATGTCAGTTACACTTCTGCCTACCATTATTTTTGTAGCTATGATTTTTGTGGATTGGCGTCTTGCACTTGGTATGATTGCCGGAGTTCCACTCATGTATTTGGTAAAAGTTCTTTCACAGAAAACAATGGATAAAAACTTTGCTATTTACTTTAACCATGAAAACAAGATGAGAGAAGAGCTAATGGAATATGTAAAAAATATTTCTGTGATTAAGGCTTTTGCTAAAGAAGAGGAGATTAGTGAAAGAACATTAAAAACGGCAAGAGAGTATATTTACTGGGTTAAAAAGAGCATGGGAGCAATCACAATTCCAATGGGACTCATTGACATATTTATGGAAATTGGAGTGGTAATTGTCATGATTTTGGGAAGTATCTTTCTTTATCATGGGAATATTACAACGCCTAATTTTATCCTTGCTATTATTTTTATCCTCTGCGTTTACAGCATCCATAAGCAAGACAGCCACTCTACAACATTTTTCTATTGTATTTAAGGAGGCATTAAAGGCGATTGGAAAAGTTTTAACCGTTCCGCTTCCAAAGAAAAAGACAGAACAAGGTTTAGAATTTGGAAACATAGAATTTAAAGATGTGAATTTTTGCATATGGAAAAAGATGGATTTAAGCTTAAAAAAATATCAATTTGACTTTTTAAGAAAAATAGTTTGAATGCCTTTGTAGGAGCAAGTGGTTGTGGAAAAAAAGTACCGTATCTAATTTGCTTATGGGATTTTTGGGATGCGGACAGCGGACGAATAGAAATAAATGGGAAAAGATATAAAAGGATTACAGTCAGGAAAATATTTCAAATCTTATTGGAAGTGTGCAACAGGAGGTCATCCTTTTCGATTTAAGTATTTTTGACAATATTGCAATCGGGAAACTTAATGCGACAAAAGAAGAAGTCATAGAAGCTGCCAAAAAAGCGAGATGTCATGACTTTATTTCAGCATTGCCAAATGGATATGAAACACGAGTAGGTGAAATGGGAGTTAAGTTATCCGGTGGAGAAAAACAAAGAATCTCCATAGCAAGAATGATACTGAAAAATGCACCGATTTTAATATTAGATGAGGCAATGGCAGCTGTTGATAGTGAAAATGAAAGACTAATCGGTGAAGCAATTGACGATTTAAGCAAGGATAAAACCATCATTACAATTGCTCATCATTTAAATACGATTAGAGATTCAGACCAAATTATTGTTATGGATAAGGGTATTGTTCTTGATGCAGGAAGCCATGAAGAGCTGATGAAAAGATGTGATTTTTATAAGGATATGGTTGAAGCACAGAACAAGGTAGATAGATGGGATTTGAAAGATAATAGTCTTTCACGAGCAAGGAACGGAGAGGATTGCGAGTGTATCAGCGATAGTCTTTCACGAGCAAGGAACTGAGTGGATTGCGAGTGTACGGAGGTGGTAACAGAAAATGTTTAGAGAAATGTTAAAACTACTTACAAAAACCGGCAAGAGAGATTTGATTATATCAAGTGTATTCTTTGCCCTTTATGGACTAAGCTCCATAGCCATGATTGTTATCGTATTTTCTATACTGTTCCAAATCTTTGATGGAACGAGCTTAGCAAGCCTATATAAATATTTTATTGCGATTGGATTACTTGTAGTCTTCAAAGGTATTTGTAATATGGTCGCAGATATGAAAAAGCATAGTGCAGGTTTTGATATTGTTCAGCAAATCAGAGAACGTATGATTATCAAATTAAAGAAATTCAGTTTGGGATTTTATACCAATGAAAGACTGGGAGAGATCAATACAATTTTACACAAAGATGTTGATAATATGTCCCTTGTTGTAGGACACATGTGGTCGAGAATGTTTGGTGATTTTTTGATAGCTGCAGTCGTATTTGTTGGTCTTGCAAGTATTGATTTCAAACTTTCTATTATTATGGCTGTATCTGTTCCGATTGCACTTATCTTTCTATATCTGACAATTAAGCAATCTGAAAAAATAGAAAATCAGAAACAACTCAGCACTTCTTGATATGGTTAGCTTATTTGTTGAATATGTTAGAGGAATACCTGTATTAAAGAGTTTTTCAAACAATAAGAGCTTGGATAATGAGCTTATGAATAAGACAAAAAAGTTCGGAGAAACAAGTAAAGCAGCTTCAAGATTCAAGGCAAAACAGTTATCTATATTTGGGTTTTTACTGGATATTGGATATTTAATTCTTTTAATCGCAGGAGCAATATTTGTTGTAAAGGGAAGTCTTGATGTACTTCATTTTATTATCTTTGCAGTAATTTCAAAAGAGTTTTATAAGCCGTTCGCTTCTATGGAACAACACTATATGTACTATGTTTCGGCGATAGATAGTTACAAAAGACTTTCGAGAATTTTATATGCAGATGTAATCCCGGACAAAGTGAATGGAATTGTTCCGAAAGATAATGATATAGCTTTTGAAAACATAGATTTTTCCTATGAAAAAGATGAATTTAAAATGGAAAAATTGAGCTTTTCTATTGCTGAAAAAACAATGACAGCCTTAGTTGGAGAATCAGGTAGTGGAAAGACTACTATAACCAACTTGCTTCTAAGATTTTATGATGTGCATAAAGGGAAAATTACACTCGGAGGAACTGATATAAGGGATATTCCTTATGATGAGCTTTTAGATCGTATCAGTATTGTCATGCAAAATGTTCAACTGTTTGATAACACGATTGAAGAAAACATCAGGGTAGGTAAAAAAGGAGCAACGAAAGAAGAAATTATTGAAGCTGCAAAGAAAGCAAGGATACATGATTTCATTATGAGTTTACCAAAAGGGTTATGAAACGGATATTGGAGAAAAACGGTGGGAATATTGTCAGGTGGACAGAGACAAAGAATATCTATTGCAAGAGCCTTTCTAAAGGATGCACCTATTTTAATTCTTGATGAAATGACAAGTAATGTTGATCCTGTAAATGAATCTTTGATACAAGATGCCATTACAGCACTTGCAAAGAATAGAACTGTACTTGTGGTGGCTCATCATTTAAAAAAACCATTCAAAAAAAGCTGACCAAATTCTCGTATTTCAAAAAGGAAATTTACTTGAAAAAGGAAAGCATGGGAACTTCTTGAGATAGATGGCTACTACACAAAATTATGGAAAGCTCAGTATGAGGTGTAACCATGATTTTTGTTAAAAGATGTTTCTTATGCATGGGAAGATGGGACGAACTGCTTTTAAAAAAATATCAATCTTGAAATTAAAAAGGTGAATTTGTTTTTAATTTCGGGGAAAAGTGGAAGTGGTAAAAAGCACTCTTGGAAGTGTAATGAATGGTCTTATTCCACATTATTACAAAGGCAAAATGCAAGGAGAAGCCTTTGTGTCAGGAAAAGATATAAGCAAATTATTACTTCATGAAATAGGGCATATTGTAGGAACTGTATTTCAAGATCCAAGAAGTCAGTTTTTCACGACAACGACAGATGAAGAAATAGCTTTTTGGGCTTCAAACTATCTGCAAATCAAGAGAGGAAATCAAACAGAGAGTAGAAGAAGTATATGCAGAGTTGGATATCCCGGAACTGAAAGGAAAATCTGTTTTTGAATTATCAAGCGGACAGAAACAAAAGATAGCTATTGCAAGCATCTATGCAATGAATCCGAAAGTTTTAATTTTAGATGAACCTTCAGCAAATTTGGATATGAAAGCAACATTTGACCTGTTTTTTGATTTTGGAAAAATTAAAGAAAAAAGGAACAACGAGTTGTTTCTAATTGAACATCGTTTGTACTATGTAAAAGTCTTTATTTGACCGTTTTCTTTTGATGAAAGATGGAGAGATTACGAAAGGACTTGAGTCGGGAAGAAGTTATCCATCTTGAAAAGGGACGTTTTGGGATGAAAATGGACTAAGAACTCTTGAATTAGAAGAATACAGGATAAGTGAGAAGAAAGATTCATATCAATTAAATGAGGAAAGTATTAGTGGAAAAGGCTTGAAATTTTGCTATCCGAATGTAGCTAAGGATGGAAAGAAGCAAAAACAGTACATTTTAAATCATCTTGATTTCAACATGGAGTACGGAAAAGCCATTGGTCTTATCGGCTTAAATGGCACCGGGAAAACCACCTTTGCAAGAGTGATTTCAGGACTTGAGAAGATAGAAAGAGGGAAACAAATATGGGCGGAAAAAGATAAGGAGTTGAATCGTAAAGATTTAATGGATATGTCATATTTTGTCTTTCAAGATTCAGACTATCAGTTATTTTCGGAAAGTGTACTTGATGAAATGCTGCTTGGTATGGAGGGTAAAGATAAAAAAAGAAAATACGCAAAAAGGCAAAAGTCTATTTTGAATGTACTTGGCTTAGATAAATACATTGATAAGCATCCGTTTCGCTTTTATCAAGAGGAGAAAAACAAAGATTGACAATAGCTTGTGGAATGATGAAACGGGCAAAGATTTTTTCATCTATGATGAACCAACATCAGGTTGTGATAAAGACTCAATGCTTTCCGTCACAAAAATTGATTGAAGAACAATTAAAAAAATGGGACAACAGTTTTGGTGATAAGTCATGATTTTTGAGTTTTTAGCAAACACAGTGAGTGAGGTTGCGGTAATGGGAGATGGGAAAAATAGAAAACTGTTTCTGAGATATGAGTGAAAGTAATAAATTTCTAATATTAGACAAGATGAGAGGAGGTAGAGAGCTTGTCAGATAGAAAAACTATAGATCCGAGAATAAAACTTACTCTACTTCCAATTGTCTGCATTTACGAGCTTTTTTATAAGCGATACAATTCTACTTTTTCGGACTGATTGTCTTCGCCTTTTTCTGTATGTATATAGTGGGAATGTGGAAAAAGAGCGTTACGCTTTATCTTGTTTTTGTGCTTTTATACTGCATAGAGTTAGGGATTGGAAAGTTTTGTGAAGCAAGCATCGTATTTGCAATATATATGTTTATTTACTTTGCATCAAGAATGACCTTAATCGCTATGTTTGGCGGATATATAACAAAGACTACAAGTGTAAGTGAAATGCTGGAAGCGTTAAATAGAATGAAAATACCCAGAAGCATTGGCATACCTTTTAGTGTTTTACTTAGGTTTGTACCAACTATAAAAATAGAACTCAAGGCATTAAAAGAAAATATGAAGATTCGAGGAATCGTAACAAGCAGATTTTTCCCATTGCTACATCCAATTAAATATATGGAATATACGCTTGTTCCGCTTTTAATGAGAATGATTAAGATTTCAGATGAACTGTCAGCTTCAGCACTTATTAGAGGACTTGATAGTGATGAAAACAGGGTTACATTAACGGAATTGCGGTTTAGAAAAACAGACTTAATGATTGGACTATTAGGAGCTTTGATGATTGCTCTTGTGATAGTAATACAGAAAATTTATTAGGAGAACTATTATGAAAAACAAATTGAATGGCCGTGATTTTATTACAATCGGAATTTTTAATGCAATTGGAATTGTCATATACATGGCAGTAGCATTTGCTATGGCAACAACAGTTATAGGAGGATTTATTGCTTCAGGAGTTAGCTTTATGATAGCTGCTACCGTTTATATTCTTATGGCTGTAAAAGTTAAAAAGAAGGGTGTATTTACCATATCAGGAACGCTTCTTGGTTTAATTGCGTTGTCAGGAGGACATTTACCTCATGCAGTCTTTGCTGTAATCGGTGGAATGATATGTGATTTGATTATAGGAAATTATGAGAGCAAGGGACGAATGATTATTGGATATGGGACATTTGCATTAGCAGATTTTTTAGGAACAGTAATTCCTGTAATTTTATTCGGGACAGCTTCTTTCGTGGAAAGAGCATCAAAATGGAAAATGAGCGAAGCACAAATAAATGAAGCATTATCTTATTTCAAAGTTTCGTGGGCAGTAGGATTTGGTTTGATAACTTTTGTTCTTGCTTGCATAGGAGCATTTGTTGCAACAAGGATACTTAAAAAACATTTTGAAAAAGCAGGAGTGATTTAATCAATCTTTGTTTGTGGGGGAAAACGGTTTCCTATTCCGGACAGGCGGTTTCCACTTTTCCGGAATAGCGGCTCCGCCGTACCGGAATATTCAGCCGGAATAATCATGTCCTTTCATTTCTCTTTATTAAAAACAATTTCACTAAGTGATTTTTTCTTGGGAATTTAGGTCAATAAAGATTTAATATTTTAGAAAGCTTAATTATATTGCAATTAGTTAAGTGCTAAAACCTATCACAATAGACAATAGCATACGGGTGAAAAAGTACGGCGGATTAGTTTTATGGAGAAGGCATTGGAAATTTGGATTATTTTTTTGAAGGCAGCATATCTCCAATGTATTTCTACAATCAAGCCATTTGAAAGGGGTGATTCTTATGATTAGTTTCCTTTTTCAGTATCCTTATAGTAGAGTGCTTATTTTTAGCTTTTGCACTTGGACTGATTTACTTTTATTTCTTCAAAGAGAACAGTATAGCTACGGGCATCGCTGGGGATTGATTAGCTATATAGCATTGCTTGTGTTGATTTATCTCATTCCTCATAGCATAAGCCATAGGGATTTGCCTATACCTCAAATCCTTAAGAATATTGAGTTGAATCCGTTCTTGTTTTTGAGATACAACATGCTATCCAATCTTATAATTGTAGTATCATTTCTTCCCTTACCGGGAGTTCTCTTTTCCGCAGTGAAGGAGAAAAAGAAGACACTTCTCTATGCGGTATTGATTGGATTTGGTATAGAATGTATTCAGCTTCTTCTGAATATCCTATTCCGTTCCCCGATTTTTCGTGGTGGATGTTAATGATCTCGTCTTATATACTTTGGCGATTTTTATCGGATACTCTCTGTTCCTTTTTTTACAGAACAGAAATATATCCATGCCTCTTGGGACTCAAAAAGCTTAAGGTATAATGGACGATTCAAGAATTAGAATTTCTTGAATTCGTGAAGGGCATTTCAAGCTTCTAAGTTCTTACAAAAGCTTTACAAAACTCTGTATCTTTTTCCCCGTGGATTGTCATGATAACGAAAAACGGATATACTGATAAAGCCGGTGAGATACCGGCTTTATTTTTTCATTAATGAGGTGTTTTTCTCTGTTAAAAAAGAGTTTCATTGTTAATGATGTGCCTACTGGGCATTTTATTATTTTCCTTCTCGGCTTTCGCGAAGGAGCAGTTGCAGCTTCATGTAGAATATGTGGAAGGAAAGGTAAACGATCCTGTCAGCAAATCTGCCAGAGTAGCTTACATTGTCCATGAGAATCCGGTATTCTCCGTATCCGGTAAGGGAGAAGTAGAGGTTGTTGCTTACAAGAACACCTACCTACAGGATGAGGACAAGGGTGTTCGCAATCGTTTATGGAAGAAGACCGTAAAGGACGGAGAGCAGTTTAGCTTTATTCCCGAGGAAGAGTTCCGAAATGCTGAAGAAGAGGGAACACTTTATGGACTTTCCGATTGCTATGTATTGCGGATTCAGGAAAAGGGTAGTTCGGATTATCAGGAAGTTTTCGTAGGTGTTGTAGAAGAGAATACCTTTAAGGACTTCCAGGCTAAGGCGAAAGAGAAGGAAGCACGCTTAGAACAGAAGATGAAGGATTTAGGTCCGGCGGCTAAGAAGACCGCATAATAAAAGAAGGAAGAGAGGAAGCATATCCAATATGTATTCCTCTTTTTAATAGTAAAAATATATGTGAATCAGGAGTAGGGATATCATAGCAAAGTAATCAGAAAACATCTCCGAAGTCACGTTAGAAGTCTATTTAAATTTTATAGAATAAGATGGTATGATTGAGCTATAGAACACTCAAAACAAGAGGAAATCCTTATGAAAAAAGTATTGCTTTTAATGAACGCACAGAGTGGACAGGGGAAGGGAAAGGAGCTTTGCTATCAGGTGGTAGAAGGTCTTTCTTTACTGGACTGTATGGTAACGGTCTTTCCTATTCTGCCGAAGCATAAGGACTTACGAACGGAAGAGCTGGTAAAAAAACTGGGTAAAGACTTCGATTTGTTAGTCTGTGCAGGAGGAGACGGAACACTGCATTATCTTATGAACGCCATCCTGAAGGAAAAGCTGGATATTCCCATGGGCTATATACCCTGCGGCTCCACCAATGACTTCGCCCATTCTTTAGGGATTCCCAAGGATTTAGAGGAGAACCTTCGAGCCATGGTGGAAGGAGAGCTTTTTTCTTATGATGTGGGGAATCTTCAGGGGAGGTTTTTTAACTATATTGCAGCCTTTGGAGCCTTTACCAAGGTAAGCTATGGGACAGACCAGGAATTAAAAACAATTTGGGGCATTTGGCATATTTGCTGGAATCCCTTCGTACCTTACCGGAAAATATGAGCCAGAGCATTCCCTTAAAAATCTCTGCTGAAAATTTCTCCGAAGAGGGAGAATATTTTTTCGGAGCCGTTTCCAATTCCTATTCCGTGGCAGGCTTTTCAGGTCTGCCGGGACAGAACCTTCAGGAAAAGATGAATATAGATTTAGCTGACGGAGAGTTCGAGGTTTTACTGATTCGTTCTCCGAAAAATATTGGAGAGCTGGGAGAGATTGTAGGAACCCTGCTTCGGGGAGACATCCCGGAAGACCATCCCTATGTGAGTTTTTTTAAAACCCATTATCTGGAGTTTTATGGGGAAAAGCCGGTGGAATGGACTTTGGACGGAGAGTACGGGGGTGCCTATAAGACAGGAAATATCGAAATACATAAAAAGGCGACAGGGATTATGCTTCCTAAAATAAAGAAGAATAGATTCACTTCCGGATACCAAAGAATCCCCAAAATCATGCAGAAATGAAATCATACCACTTGATTTTAGGGATTCTTTTATCGTTAGAACTTATCTTTTATACGGAAATGTTAATATCCTTATTGTCTTTTCCTTCTTCCTGATTAATGTACTCCTGCACAATAGCCGGATCATAGGGCTTAGGGATGATGCCATCCCGGAACTTTACTTTTTAATATATCCCATGATTTTATCCATTTCTGAAAACTTTAACTCCTCTATAGTATAAAGAACGGACATTCTTTCCGGGCCATTCCTGGTCTTTGCATAGGCCTTGTATTTTTCGTTATAACTATGGACTTTTTCGAAGGAACTCCCTCCCTGTTCCTTTAAATATCTTTCTCTGATTTGGTATTTCACTAAATCTTCAATATCTTTACTTATAGGTACAATATGCTTCGGCTCCACATCGGGGTTCCAACCACATAACCATCTGTCTCCACCTGTGGCTTCTGCATTCCGATAGGATCGTTCTAAGTCGGAAATAGATTGATTCCCATCGCTATCTGAAGAGCCCTGTTTAGAAGTGGCTTTATCATAATCCTGTTTTTTAAGGGCATAATTCGCCATTTCAGTTACTGTCATAGTTTTACCTCTTAATCTATCTCCCTTTCTTTAAAAAATTTTATGTGGCTTAAGCATGCTATTTCATTTAATGTATTATCGGTAAAATAAATAAATAAATAAATAGAATGCGTTCCATTACAGAATATTTTTTAAGAAAAAGTGGCGAAGCTAGTGAGAGCGTGCTCCAATGCAGACTTAAATTGTGTGGAAAAGCTATGAGTTGATTTTTTATGGTCACTTTTATTTCGCAAATTCCTCCAATGCCGCCGGTATGGTGGATTGCAGATATCGCAAGATAAATCGAATACATTCCTGCTTATTAAAGGGGGACTTTTTCTGAAGATATAAGAGCAGGATTTGTGCAATACTGGCGATATAGCTGTCCACCAGCGTATCCAAAAACTTCTGCTCGATACCCAAGGGATTGGAAGTTTCCGTTATTTTTCCCCCATTCCTCTTTAAGACATCCTCCATTCCTTTTTCCATGGCCCAGGAGATTACTTTACGGAAGTCCTTATTTAAGAAACGAACCAAAGCATCCCTACCCATGGAATCATAGACACAGTTTACAAAATGACGGTTCTTCTCAATGGAATCAAAAACCAGAGCAAGGGAATTCTCATAGTCCTCCTGATTCTGAATTTCAAAAATCAATCTTTGACTTTCTTGTGTTACCATCCATTCCAAAAGTCCGTAAATATCCGGAAAATAATAATAAAAGGTCTTTCGATTGATACCGACCTTCTCAATCAGCTCCCGAACGGTAATCTTTTCCAGGGGCTCTTTTTGTAAATAAAATTCCAAGGCTTCCGCCAACTGTCTTTGGGTTCTTTCCCTACACTCTTGTTTTTTCATTTTTATACCACATTTGTCCCAGATTGTCCGTTTTTTTTCCTTTGCCAAAGGCTTAGGATAGCTACTGTTGCTCATGGCTTTCCTTTTAGTATAGCAAAAAAAGGAGAAAAACAAAGAAATAAGCATTGAAATAGTATGAGTAGAACAGTATGGGGAAAGGTTTTGAAAGCAGAAGTGCTTTAAAGACAAAAGTAGCATTGGAATCGTATAGAACAAGGAGGGTACAAGCATGAAAAATCAGAAAATTTACAATAGAGAAACAGCAAGCAATCAAAACGGTAATCATAATGGTAATCAGAAGAATACTAGAAATGGTAAGCAAAGGAGCAGTGAAAGGAATAAGCAATGGAAAAGAGCAGTTTGTATTGCTCTTTGTTTAAGTCAGGTCCTTGCCCTGTCCATCTCGGCTTTGGCAGAGGTGCAAAAGCCTCGCTATCACGAGAACTACTATGCCTTATTAAGCCCCACCGGAGAATTCAAGCAGGGCTCTTTGGTAAGAGAGTATGAAACCAAGGGTATTCCAGTCTTACAGATTATGGAACTTATGAAAATGTAAAAAATCTTAGCAACAGTGTAGCGGTAGAGTCTAATGGAAATCAGCATACCTTAGACCTGTCCAAGGGAAATGTAGACTCTCTCTTTTTGGAGGGGGAAACGTCAGAACCCTACGGTCTCTTGCCTTGGAGTATTCAGATTCGCTACGAGCTAAATGGTTTGGAGGTACAGCCGGAAACTCTTGCGGGAGAGAAGGGCTTGGTGAAAATTCATGTGCAGTTTAAAAAGAATCCCAACGCCCAGGATTATGCGGCAAAAAACTATGTGCTGATGGCTAAAAGTAGCTTTAGCGCAGAGGACATTTTATCCCTAAAGGCAGAGAAGGCTCAGGTGGTATCTTTGGGAGAAAAGAAGGAAGTGATTTTCGTCCTCCTTCCCGGAGAGGAAGACGACTTTACCATTGAGGTGGGAAGCAACTCCTTCAGTTTTTCCGGCTTACAATTTCAGATGGCTCCCCTTCGTTCCTCTCAGGTGGAGAAAATTACGGATTTACGAGAGGCAAAGGAAGAGTCGGAGGACTCCTACCGCGCCCTGAAGGACGCAGGAAATAGCCTTTTGGATTCCTTGGATGCCTCTCAGAAATCCGTGGAAGCGATGCGGAAAAACATTAACAACAGTGAAGCTCTTCTTCGGAAGACACAGGAAGAGGGAAGAGTTTATCAAAACAATAGAGACCAAATCTATCAGGATATGGAGACTGTGAATAGCAGACATTAGCCCTCTTACGGAAAAATGTGGAGGATTTCAACGGACTGAGTCAGGGATACCAAGAACAATATCAGCGAAAGCCAGAGCAATATGAATCGTTTGCAAAAATGCCATGCTTGAGTTGGAGGATTCTTTTGGTAGCCCTTCAGGGGAGATGTACCCAGTCAGACAGAAATTGATAAGGCACAGCAGAGTCTTAGTCAGGTGGAATCCTTACTTTCCGCAAAAAAGCAGGGATCCGTACAGAACAGCTTAGCGAATTTATCGGCTAAGCTGGAGGGTTCTCCTTTGAAGGATCAGATTATGGCTCTGGTGCAGGAATATATTTCTATGCAGGCAGAGGAGGCTGGTACAGAGGCGGAGATGCAGAAGCTTGCAATGGAAAAGCTAAGTCCTGCCTTAAAGGAATTTTCCTCCAATGCCCATACCGGACTGACAAACTCTAAAGAGAGTCTTTCCGTTTTGGAAGACAACATTGAAGATGTGAAGAGATTGCAGGAGACCCTGAAAAGCTATGCGGAGAAGGGAGAGGAAACCGGCAGGAACTTAAACACGCTTTTGGAGAACAGTCAGAAAACCATGGAGGATTTACGAGGAACCCTGCAAGAACAGGATGCTTACCTTCGGGGAAAAAGAGAGGAGCCTATTCTTCCATTGAAAATAATTTAAATGCTACCGAGAAAATGCTGAAAAAAACGGAGAGGCTGTTTTTGGATTCTACCGGAGCTGTTCGTAATGCCAAGGGAGAGTTGGAAGCCCTTGTGGAGAAGAAGTGGGATGAAAATGTAGGGGAAAAAGTCCAGCGTTTTTGAAATTGATCCTAACAGACCCATTGAGTCCTTAATGCCTTCCGAAAATGACAATATTGTGGATGTGGCTGTGACCTTACGTACCGAAGAAATCAAAGAAGTAAAGGAAGAAACGGTAAAGACTAAAGAAACGAAAAGAGCCTAGCCTCTGGGATAGACTGAGACAAGTGGCAAACAAGGTATGGAAAGGAATCACCTCTATTTTCAAAGGAGGGAAGTAAATGAGTATAAGCGAAAAATGTGCAGATTTTATTGTTAAATATAGAGAAAAAAATCAGTCGAGTTTTCTGGGGGCTCTTTAGGCATTTCCCTGATTCTTTGCCTCTTTGTGCAGGTGAATTACGACTTGAGTAAAATATCTTCCGGAGTCCTCCCTTACTCAGCAGGAATTCAGAAGATGGAGGATAGCTTCGGCTATCCCGGAACGGCAAGAATCATGCTGAAGGATGTTTCCATGGGAGAAGCCCTCTCTTATAAGGAGCAGATAGAGCATATTTCCGGCGTAGACCGGGTGAGTTTTTCCACAGGCTCCAAAAGTGCCTATGCTCCTGAATTTATGGAAGAAAAGGAGAAGGAAAAGGATTTAGATTATAAGGACGGAAACGCCTTATTTCATGTAGTCTTTGTAAAGGGAGACAGTGACGTACAAACAAAGAAGACCCTTAGGGAAATCGAAAGCCTTTTGGGAGACAAGGCGGTATATGCAGGACTTGCGGTACAAAGTAAGACGGTGGAGGAACAGGTTAGTAGTCAAATGGGGCTGATTTTAGGCCTGGGACTTGGCTTCATTTTCCTGATTCTGATTATAATGACCAATTCCTACGGAGAGCCTTTCTTATTCCTGATTACCATTTTGCTGGCGGTGGGACTAAACCGAGGGTACCAATGTGTTTCTGGGAAAGGTATCTTTTATCACCAATAACGTTGCGGCAATTTTGCAGATTGCAGTATCCATGGACTATGCCATTTTCCTGCTTCACTCCTTTGAAACCGGTCTTGAAAAAGGAATGGATAAGGAAAAGGCCCTGTCCTATGCGGTAGGAAAATCCTTAAGCACGATTTTAGCATCTTCTCTAACCACTGTGGGAGGCTTTTTGGCTCTCTGTGCCATGAGCTTTGGAATCGGTAAGGATATGGGAATCGTATTGGCAAAAGGTGTGGTGTTCAGCCTTTTAACGGTTATTTTCTTTATGCCGGCTCTTTTGCTTCGGATGTGGAACTTTGTGGAAAAGACCAGACATAAGCCCTTTGTGCCCTCCTTTAAGCCATTGGCAAAGCTTGCCTACAGGCTTAGTCCTCTTGTGACTGATTCTTACTATTCTTATAGTTTATCCCTTAAATATCATGCAGGGGATGAATGATTTCCGCTTCAGTAATGGTGCGGTGGTAAAGGGAGAAGGTACAAAGATTTCTGAAATGGAAGAAGAAATCAATGGGGTTTTCGGAGAAGAAAATCTTTTGATTGCTATTTATCCGGAGGAAGAAACGACAGAGAGAAGGCATTGGAAATCTTTTAACTTCCCTTCCTATGTGGAAAATGTGCAGTCCTTAAGCTCCTTATTACCGGAGGGAGTGCCGGAGTTTATGGTACCGAAGTCCTCTTTAGATTTAGTCAGAAAAGACGGCTACAGCAGAATGGTTATTACCCTAAATCTTCCCGGAGAAAGTCAGGAGTCTTATAAGGCGGTAAGCACCATTCGACAGATTTTAAAGGTTTACACCGGAGAAGACAGCTATCTGGTGGGAGATACCACCGCCACTATGGACATGGAAAATATCCTTCGAACAGACAATGCCAAGGTGAATACCCTGTCTATGATTGTGATTTTTCTTGTGGTTATGCTTTCCTTTAAGTCGGTACTCTTTGCTATTGTAGCCATGATTCCTATCGAACTGGCCATTATGAGCAATATGTCCTTCTCCTTCCTGGAAGGCACCAATATGATTTTTATCGGCTATGTTATCGTGTCCAGTATTCAGCTGGGCGCAACAGTGGACTACGCCATTTTGACCTGGATCACTTCAAGGAGGAAAGAGAGAAAAAGAGCAGAAAGGAAGCCATTATTGCCTCTATTGAAAAGAGCCTATCCTCCCTCTTTGTTTCCGGAACGATTTTGGCGGTGGTCGGCTATGTGATTTCCTTTATCTCCTCCGTTCCGGCCATCGGACAGCTGGGAAAATTGATCGGAAGAGGCGCCGTATGCTCCCTCTTCTTCGTAATCTTCTTGATGCCCTCGCTTTTGAGGCATTTTTGGATAGAGTACTGATTTTTCGCAGAAAAGAAAAAGAAGGCAGTGAAGAATAAAGTTGCCGCGCTGTTGTAGTATAGACCTGTATTAGGGTCATGCTTGCACTCAGCAGCCTTTCGTAGTGAAGGACTACAATTATTATACAAGATACGCTTTGATGCAGCATATCCCTGTAAGTGGGGCACGCTCTCGCTAACCTCGCCTCGTAGCGGATACTAAGCGAAAAACACAGTTTCTGTGTTTTCTCAGAAATCTCGACAGGCTCAGATTGCCCCTTTTACAGGGATATGCTGCATCAGTCGCTTCAACTGTCGTTTTTTATAGTCCTTCACTTCCTCACTTCCGACAAGTAATGACGGGCTCAGATTGCCCCACCTACAGACCTATGCTGCATTAGGTGGCTTATTACAGCCCTTCAATTTGTCGTGGAGGATTTGTAAAGGGCATGAGGCTTTTTGCTATAGAGAATAAAATGAATTTTGTATAATACTGTTGCACAATCAGTGAAAACTTGTATATGCACAGGAGATTCATTATGACGAGAGAGGAAAGAGCAGAAAAGTGGTTTTCAATATATCCAGTGCGGAATCCATCAGCATAGAAAGAAAAATAGAAATATGTGATAAGCTGGCCAAGAAAATGATGATGATCATTTTGGGCTTATTGACTTTAGAGTTCATTTTGCTATTCGTTGTAGGAGAGAAATCTTCACTAGGGTAGCAGACTTTTTGAATCGCATTTCGGAAGGCAGACATACGGGAAATCACTCTCAGGTCTTGCTCTTACAGGAATCATTCTATTCTTACCTGTTTTTATAATCCCTTTGACTGTTGCTTTTACTTATAAAAAAATAATTATCTTAAAGCTGAACTGGCTAAGATTGTGACCGGTAGAGAAAATACTGATGGCAAAAAGGGTCGGCTTTGCCAAGTTTTACTAAAAGAAAGTGAAAGCGATATTCTCCATTTTGATACTTTGAATTTCAAATTAGCGATTATTCAAGTCTTGATGTATGACCTGCATTTGCTGAAGCCGAATTTGATATCTATGCTTTTGCCGACCAATATAAAGGCAAAAATATCGATACGGACAGTGATGCCATTATAGAACCTGCGATGAATTTCTTTAAGGAAATGGAAATTCCAAAGAACTTTGCCCCCTATGTGGAAATGCTCTACATGGACGGCGGGAATGATGTGTACATGAACATTATTCCCCAGTGGGATGGAGAAGACGACAGTTTTGACCTAAATGAAATCACTTTGGAAGAACTACAGCAATTTCCAAATCTAAAAAAAGCTAACCTTATGAGCAGTGATTTTGATAAGGTAAAAGAAGTATTCGAGGCTGCAAATATTGCAGTAGAACCGCTTTAACAATGAAAACAAATGATAGTATTAGCAAAGTTGGTAAGGAGATATGTAAAGTATGGGAGCGTTCTAAGCTCTGAGGCAGTGAAGGACTATAAGAATCCCAAAGCTAAAGCGATTGATCCAGTATAGGCCTGTAAAAGGGCAATCCAGTCCACCGCACTTACTGAGCACAAGAGCAATGAAGGACTATAAGAATCTCACTATGTCGCAATAAGCCATGTGATTAAAAAGCTTTGTCAGAACCATCTTTCGGATGGAAATAACCCTATACGTCATATCAGCCTTTATAAGTTAAATTAGCTCATAATCTTTTCTGAGAGCATCATCGCTGATGCTCTATTCGTCATACTGATTTTTCAATGTACTAATCTATCTAAAATACGTTTCCGTATTTTATTCTAAAAATCTTAATCTTATGCTTGACTATTAATAGTTAGTCTTTCGTTAAAATAAAAAGAGATATCATTTCTGCTATCCCTTTCAAAGTGTCACAATTAAAATTTTAAGTCTTTTGAAATATCTTCTATATTTCTATAATGATTTTTCTATTTCTTCTTGCTTCTTTCTTTTTAATTGTTCTTCTCTTCTTCTATATTGTTTTTTTCTTCTTCATTTGTTTTTCTACACACAAGATTAAGGTATCTCTATGATATTGTTTTTACCTCTTCGATTGTTGTTCCATCTAAAATGATTTTATCAGATTCAACTCTAGCTATTCCAGGTCTATGCATTGATGTAAAACTTGGTGGGTAATTCCAATTTCTTAAAAACAATTCAGACCATGTGCTAGTTGGTTTTGCTAGATAATCTAAAATGGATTCTATACAAAGCAGAACCTCTTGTTCCATCATTTTTGGCAAAGGTAACTTCATTTGTTATAATGCCCACTATTTTTTATATCGTCTCCCTCAATTGTTATTGGTTCATATTCATCAACATAATATGGTCTTATACCTACTTTAGGTTTCTTTTTAACTTTAAATATTGATGCAATAAGATCCTATATGAATCTTCATTAAATGGATTACCTCTTAAATCTATTGCAAGTTTTTCCATCTAGGTAAGTAGGCAAAAGCTGAATTAAAATCTCCTTGTCTAATGACTGGAATAAACTTCCTATCATTGTGATTATTGTAGAGTTCCGCAGATATTATATGACTTTCATAACCTACACCTTTTTCTCTATTATTAGCTTTCCTTTTATACTCTTCAGTGCAAATTATAATTACATAATCACTATCTCTTATCAGAGCTTTCCATAAATTTTGGAAGTCTATCCCTGGACTTACATCATAGCTATCTATTATAGCTTCAATACCATCTGCTAACAATTTATCTGCTAGAATTTAACCCAATCAGAGTGTTCTTTGCTTTCCCACGAATATGATATAAATACTTTTGGAATATTGTTTTCTATCATTTAACACCTCATTAAAATAAATCTTCTAGCCTTTTTCCAGTTTTCATTATTCATTTCTTTTTGTGTAGTTTGTATTGTTAATATAAAGTCTTGTATCTTTATCTCTAACAAACCCCCAATTTATTTTACGCCTATATGCGTAATCCTTAAAAACATAAATTTATTTTTCGATTTGCTCATCAATATTTTTCCAGCTGACCTTTCTTTTACCATATCCTTAAGTTTCCTTGAATTAGTTTTTCTTTTTTCACTAATATAATCTGCAAGTGGTTGGCTTTTTTTCATCAGCATCTTCTATAATCTTTTTCATAGCTTTTTAAAATAGCCTTTGCTGAATACTGAGCCACTTTTATCTCAATATTTATAGCCTTATTATTAACTTCATCATTTACCATATAGGTGACCTCCTTTCCGGGAAAAATAAAAAAAGCGGCCCAGACTTTTACATCTGAACCGTTAAAATTTTTAATTCTATAGTTTTTTATTATTTTTAATTTTATTACTGTTGTGACGTACTTTATAAATTATGTTTCGCAAACTTTTTGTTTGCTTTTTTTAATCTGTATTGATGGTTTCTTGAATAAAAGGACTACAGCATTTTCCCCAAAGGATTGTTAATTTCACTTTTCCATTTTTCATTGCCCCTGTAAGTCTAATAATATCTTTAATATTCTTTGCACCATCATCTAAAACAGCGTTTATAATTTGTTGCTCTGTAACTTGGTTGCAATAGCATATATATTTGGGATTTGCATCCTTTTTAAACCATATAGGAACTTTTACATCTTCCTTATAAAAAAACTCTTTCATTGTTTAAGTTATAATACACGACATCACAATCTTCATTCATACATAAATAGTAAGTTTCTTCATCTACAACCTTTCCCATAAGGTTTTCTGATACCATATGCTTTACAGTTATATTCTTAACCTTTTCTCCTCTTTTGTGACATTTGGGGCAATTTGCTTTTTCTTCCACTGTACCAGTGGTTTTTGTATTGAACCTCAGCAAGATTGACTTATCTTATTTTCTTGACTCACTTTATTTCCTCCTTTCTAAAAAAATATTTTCTTCATTTTATTCCACCTCATTTCTATGAATTTCTATAACATCTTCAATTCTGCAATCCAATGCCAGGCAAATCTTTTCTAATGATTCTAAGTTCACATAAGAGTTTTTGCTCATTCTAGAAACTATGTTACTTGTTATGTTTTACGACTCCTTTTAAGTCTTCTTTGTTCATTTCTCTTTCTACCAATAAGTGCCATAATGGTTTATAAGAAATTGCCATATTATTACCCCTTATCCGTTTTATTGTTAAGATATATTATATCATAAATAGGCTGATAAGTCACTTTAGCCTATTTTTATACTTGTGCTTGCGTTAGTATTTATTGAGATAGTCCTTGTTTTTCCTTGTCCCACTTGGAACTGCTCAAATCCCTGAACCATAGAGCAGTGAAGAACTGTAAAATTCCAAAGCTGAAGCGATTGATGCAGTATGGGCCTGTAAAAGGGGCAATCTGAGCCCGTCGGTACTTGCGAAAAACACAGAAACTGTGTTTTTTCGCTTAGTATCACTACGAGGCGAGGTTGCGAAGCGTGCCCCACTTACAGGTCCATCTTCTATCGAAAGCATAACCTCTCATTAGCTTATAGTTCTTCGCTACGAAACTTCCACCTTGATTCGTTTGGAAAAACCCTCTATAATACGCCTTGTGCTTTAATCGAGCTTAAGAATAGAGAGAGGGAAGAAAATGTGGTTAATTGCAGGATTAGGGAATCCGGAGAAAAAATATGTGGGCACAAGACACAATGCCGGTTTTTGCAGTGATTGATGTGCTTTGTAGGAACTGGGAAATCTGTCTTTGGAAAGCACAAAATTTCGTGGTGCCTATACCAAGACCAGAATCGGTAGCGAAGAGGTACTTCTTTTAAAGCCCCTAACCTATATGAATCTTTCCGAGAATCCATCGTGCCCCTGGCCCAGTATTTTAAGATTCCCAAGGAGCAGATTTTGGTGCTCTCCGATGAGATTTCCTTTGCCCCCGGAGACATTCGCATTCGGAAGAAGGGTTCTGCCGGAGGGCATAACGGGCTGAAAAACATTATCGCCCACCTGCATAGTGAAGAGTTTCCCAGAATCCGTTTAGGGGTGGGTGCCAAGGGAGAGAAGGAAGATCTTGCTCACCATGTGCTTTCTCCATTTTTCCAAGGAGGAACAGGCGGAGATGGAAGATGCCTATGAGAGAGCGGCAAAAGCCTGCATTGCCATTGTGGAAAAGGGCATAGACCAGGCTATGAACGAGTTCAACCAAAAGAAGAAGGGAAAGGAAGAGGCTGATGCATAATCTGGAAAAATGCCGGAGGAGGGCATTCTTCTACCGAAAAATCCGGCGAGTAAAACCCGGATTTTTGAACTTACGGGAGGCTTTGGAAAAGAAAGAGCCCTTTGTTTGTGGAGGGAATTTCTGACTCCCTAAAGTCTCTTTTGGCTCTTTGCTTTGGGGAAAATGGATTCTTTACCTTTGTAAGACGGAGGAGCGGGCAAAGGAGATTTTGCAGGATGGGAAAATCTTTGCGGAGAATTGCCTGCTTTTTCCGGCGAAGGACTACCTTTTTTATAAGGCGGATACCAGAGGAAACTATATCAGCAGGGAGCGAAGCGAGTGTCTTAGACAGTTGGTGGAGGAGGAAGAGGGTGTGCTGGTGACCACTCTTCCGGCAATGCTGGAAAAGTTGGAGGGAAAAAATGCCTTCCGCCAGGCTGTGTTTACGGTGCAGCTGGGACAGACTCTTTCTCTGGAGAGTTTGCAAGACAGTCTTCATTCCCTTGGATATCAAAGGGTGGACCAGGTGGAGAGCAGAGGAGAGTATTCCCTTAGGGGAGGAATCCTGGATGTCTTTTCCAACCAAATGGAGGAGCCCCTTAGAATAGAATTTTTTGATGATGAGGTGGACAGCCTTCGGTATTTTTCTTTGGAAAGCCAGCGTTCTTTGGAACAGGTGGAGGAAGCCAATATTTATCCGGTGTCCGAGCAGGGAAAGCCCTCTTCCTTAAAGGCTTTTTCTCTTTTGGATTATCTTCCTAAGGATTGTCTTGTGATTGTGGATGAGCCGGTGCGGGTTTTGGAAGAGGGAGAGGAGGGTAGCCTACTTTTTCCCCAAAGGGCTGAGGAATGATGAATCACTGAAGCTTTAGTCCGCAAAAAGAGGAGCTGGAAGAAGGAACGCAAAGGGGATTAACCCATTTTGAATCGAGAACAGGAGAAGGATCAAAACGCCATTAGATCTTTTCTCTGTGAGGACGCTCATGGAGGAATGTGCCTCCCACCCCATTTTTCTTCTTTTCAAGCCTTGGAGGACTTTCCGAATGGGGGGAGGTCTTTGAAAATCCGCTAAAATCTATTTCTGTTGAATGTAGAGAAATCCTTTCTACGGCAAAGCAGTTTGCCCAGTTTAAGGGGGATATGGAAAAATATAAGAAGGAGAAGGTTCGGATCTCTTTGTATTCTCCTTCTCAAAGCAGAGCATCCCGTCTGGCGGAAGAGTTAAGACAGAGGGGCTTTCCGCCTATTGTCCGGATAGACTGTCCGAAGACAGGGAAGAGGAAGGATACGGAAAAATGCGGGAAGCATATCGGGTCTGCCCCAGTATCTTCGAAAAAGGCTTTTTATTTGCCTAAGGAAAAAGCTCCTGGTAATGACGGAGCAGGGACCTATATGGGACAAAAGTCTTGCAGGAAGAAAACGCCGGAAGAAAAAGCAGGTGGAAAGTCTCCATATCGGTTCTTTGACGGAGCTTCATAAGGGAGACTATGTGGTGCATGAAAGCCACGGTATCGGCATTTACGAGGGCATTGAGCGAATCGTAACGGACGGCGTCAGCAAGGACTATTTAAAAGATTCTCTACGGAGACGGGGAATCTGTATTTGCCGGTAAATAAATTGGACGGTATTGAGAAATATGCCGGAAAGGAGGCGAAGGCTCCGAAATTAAATCGTTTAAACGGTTCAGAATGGCAGAAAACCAAGTCCAAGGTTAAGGGGGCGGTGCGGGAAATCGCCAAGGAGCTTTTGGCTCTCTATGCCAAGAGGCAGGAAGAGAGGCTACCCCTTTGGAAAGGATACGGTTTGGCAAAGAGAATTTGAGGAGGCCTTTCCTACGAGGAAACCGGAGATCAGCTTCTGGCTATTGAGCCACCAAAGGAAGACATGGAAAGTGAGAAAATCATGGACCGCCTGGTCTGTGGGGATGTGGGCTACGGAAAGACGGAAATAGCGCTGCGGGCAGCCTTTTAAGGCAGTGCAGGACTCCAAGCAGGTGGCCTACCTTTGCCCCACCACCATTTTGGCCCAGCAAATCTACAATGGCTTTGTGGAGAGAATGAAGGGCTTTCCGGTGGAAGTGGGAATTCTCTCCCGTTTTCAGAGTCAAAAGGAAGTCCATAAGACCCTGGAACAGCTTGCCAGCGGACGAATTGATATCTTAGTGGGAACCCACAGATTACTTTCCAAGGATGTGCATTTTAAAAATCTGGGGCTTCTGGTGGTGGATGAGGAACAGCGCTTCGGGGTACAGCATAAGGAGCGCATCAAGTCCTTAAAGGAAAATGTGGATGTGCTTACCCTTTCCGCAACTCCTATTCCCAGAACTCTCCACATGTCTTTGGTGGGAATTCGAGACCTTTCCATCCTGGAGGAGGCTCCCATGGACAGACTTCCCATTCAAACCTATGTAATGGAAGAGGAGGAAGGCACCATTCGGGAGGCCATTTCCAGAGAGCTTCGGCGAAACGGTCAGGTTTACTATGTGCATAATCGGGTGAAAAGCATAGAGGATACGGCACTCGCCTGCAAAAACTGCTTCCGGAGGCGCGTATTGCTTATGCTCACGGGCAAATGGGAGAGAAGGAGCTGGAAGAAATCATGCTTTTCCTTTATTGCCGGAGAAATAGATGTACTGGTATCCACCACCATTATCGAAACCGGACTGGATATTCCCAATGCCAATACCCTGATTATTCAAGATGCGGATAAGATGGGACTTTCCCAGCTTTACCAGATTCGAGGCAGGGTGGGAAGATCCAACAGAACCTCCATGCATTTTTACTTTATAAAAAGGAAAAAAAGCCTTACGGAGGAGTCGGAAAAGCGCTTAAAGGCTATCCGAATTTACGGAGCTGGGCTCCGGAATTCGTATTGCTTTTAAGAGACCTGAAATCCGCATGGGGCAGGAAATGTATTAGGGAGCAGAGCAGCACGGCCACATGGAGGCGGTGGGGTATGAGCTTTATACCAAGCTGCTTCGCCATGCGGTGCTTTTGGAAAAGGGAGAAAAGCAGGAAGAGGAGGACTTTGAAACCCAGCTGGATGTGGATTTGGACGCTTTTATTCCGGAAAAGTTATATGGAAAATGAGGAACAGAAGCTGGAGGCTTATCAAAAGATTGCTCTTTTTAAGCAGTGAAGAAGAGAAGATGGATTTGGAGGATGAGCTGACAGACCGTTACGGTGATCTGCCCTATCAGGTGGAAAAATCTCTTCCAGGTGGCAAGCCTTCGAAATTTGCTTCATAAAATAGGCGTAACGGAGTGCAAGATCAAGAGGGGAGAAATTCACTTTTTATTCTTCCCTAAGGCGAAAATCAATACCGATGCCATTCCTGCCTTGATTTCCGAGTCCCGGGGGGAGATTCGTTTTGTAAATGGAGAAAGTCCCAAGCTTTTATATAAAAAGAAGAATTTGCGGGATTTGCCCAAGATTCAGGAAAGTATGGAAAAAAAGCAAAGAAATAGCAGAAGCCCTAGCTTCTCCCACTTTCCCTTAAAAAGAAAGAAAAACTATCAAATTTTTACAAAAATAGAGAAAAACATAGAAATCCATGAAATACAAGGCTTTTCATTGACAGGAGAAAAAGGAGAAAGTTATAATGCACTCGTATGTGGGAGTTGTGCCCCAAGTAATAAGACTACGCCGAAAAATCGGCGATTATGGAGGATGAAAGATGAATAAAGTAGATTTGGTTTCCGCAGTAGCAAAGCAGGCAGAGTTATCTAAGAAGGATGCGGGATTAGCAGTTGAGGCTGTTTTTGATGCCATTTCTGAGGCTTTAGAGAAGGGGGATAAGGTTCAGCTTATCGGTTTCGGAACTTTTGATGTTTCTGAGAGAGCTGCAAGAGAGGGACGTAACCCAAGAACCGGAGAGACTATGAAGATTGCTGCTTCCAAGGCTCCAAGATTCAAGGCAGGTAAGGCTTTAAAGGATCGCGTGAACTAATTTCATGCGACTGGATAAGTATTTGAAGGTATCTCGTCTCATAAAAAGACGCACAATTGCTAATGAAGCCTGCGATACCGGTCGAATATCTGTTAACGGGAAAGTGCAGAAGGCTTCCTACGACGTGAAGGTAGGAGATGTCATCAGCATTCGTTTCGGAGAAAAATCAGTAGAAGCCAAGGTATTGTCGGTGCAAGAGACTGTGCGAAAGGATGAGGCGGCAGAGCTATTTCAATATCTATGAGAAAGCAAGAGAAACAGAAAAGAAAAGTGTTTAAACATGGGGTTACTGTCCTGGGATTGTTCATGGTGGTAGCCCTTCTTGCTATTGTTATTTTTGTTCGAGGCAGAGAGCTTACGGAGAAAAATAAAAATTATCTTGCTATGGAAGAGAGTTTGGCTGAGGAGTACAGTAAGGAAGAGCAACGAGCTAAAGCTCTGGAAGAGAAAAAAGTCTATGTGAAGACCAAAGAGTATATCATGGAAGAGGCAAGAGAGATATTTGGATTGCAGATGCCGGATGAGATTATTGTAAGGCCGAAAGAGTAAAGACTGAAAGAGGAAAACCGTATGTCATAGTAGACTTTATCTATGTCATAGGGTTAGGATTAGAGAAAAGCGAAAGAGGAAGATTCTTCTTTCGTTTTTTTCCTTGTATCTGAGGGATAAAATGAGAAAAGGAATCGATACCGAGCTATTTTTACAAGTGAAAAAACAGCAGTGGATACGGGAAGGAGAGCAGATTTTGCTGGCTCTTTCCGGCGGTGCGGATTCCATGTATCTTTTGTATTTTTTAAAGGAATTACAGAACCATCTTTCTTTTTCTCTTAGAGCCATGCATGTGCAACATGGCATCAGAGGGGATGAAGCTGTAGAAGATGCCACATTTTCAAGGCAGCAGGCAGAGCTATATAAAGTGCCTTTTTGGAATATACTTGTTCCGTACCGGACTATGCCGAGGAAAAATAAGCTGGGAATAGAAGAGGCGGCAAGGACACTTCCTACAAAAGCCCTTAAAAGAAGAAGCCCTTCGTTGGCAGGCGGAAAGTGGCCGAAAAACTAAGATTGCCTTAGCGCATCACATGGATGATCAGGCGGAAACGATATTGTTTCATTTGATTAGAGGTGCGGGATTTTCCGGAATAAGCGGAATGAAGGCGGAAGAGCTTCTGTCAGAGGCCGGGATTACCCTTCTTCGCCCCCTCCTGTTTTTACGGAAAGAGGAAATTCTAAAGCGACTGGAGGAATTGGGAATTCCCTATCGGGAGGACAGCACAAACCGGGACAAAAGCTATGCCAGAAATTATCTTCGTTTGGAAATTTTACCCTGCTTTGGAGAAGATTAATGCCGGTGCGGTAAAGCATTTGCTGGAGGCGGCAGAGCTTTTTTCGGAAACGGAAGCCTATTTTCAAGAAAAGGCGACAGAATGGATAGAACGATACGGAGAACGGAAGGAAAGCTCTACGGGAAAATGCATTTCTCGTCGATTCCTCAATTAAAAAGGAAAATGCCCTTTTTCGCAGAGAAATCTATAAAGGAAGCCATTTTTCTTGTTAAGGGCAATACCACAGAATTTGGAAAGCTACATTACCATGGAATTGACCGCTTGTTGAAAAAGGGGAAATGAGGGCAGACTTTCTCCCGAAAGGAGTGAAGGCGGAAGTGGAACAAAAACGACTGTTTTTAGAAAAGTTTTAAAATCTGTAATCCGGAATATTGTAGGAAAATAGTAAATGAGGGACTCAATATGGAAAAAGAAGAAAAAATCCGAGTACTGTTTTCGGAAGAGGAAATTGAAAAGCGGGTAAGTGAACTGGCTGAGGAGATTGGAAGAGACTATGCCGGGAAGGATCTGCATTTAGTCTGTATTTTAAAGGGGGCCGCTCCCTTTATGTGTGAGCTGGCGAAAAAATTAAACAATCCCGGAGTTTCCATGGATTTTATGGCAGTTAGCAGCTATGGTTCTCAAACCCAAAGCTCCGGAGTAGTAAAGATTGTAAAGGATTTGGATGAGCCCTGGAAGGAAAGAATGTTCTTTTGGTGGAGGACATTATCGACACGGGAAGAACCTTACACCATTTGGAGCATTTGCTTCGGGAAAGGCGTCCCGCTTCTTTGGAAATCTGTACTCTCTTGGATAAGCCTGAGAGAAGAGAGGTAGAGGTAGATGTAAAATACAAGGGATTCTGGGTTCCGGATGTTTTCGTTGTAGGCTACGGCATTGACTATGCCCAGAAGTATAGAGCATTAAACTATATCGGAGAAGTGATTCTTTAAGTTTCAAAAGTTTTGATAAGAATTCGGGAATGGCGGTATCGCTTTTTTCAGGATTGGGGAAGTAAAGGAGGATTTCCGAAATGGAGGAAAGAGGAATCAATCGAGAGGCCTTATATAGCATAGGAAAGGGGTTTTATCCGGGAGCCGGAGGAGAGCCCGGCCTTTTCGGATGTGACCATTCGTTTTCGTACCCTAAGAGAGGATGTAGATAGAGTTTTGCTTTATCTTCCGGATGAACAGCAGATTTATCCGATGCAGTTGGAAAGCAGTGATCACTATTTTGATTACTATGAAATGGAAATAAAACTGAAGGATAAACCTTTGCATTATTATTTTCGTATTGAAAAGGGAGAAGAGGTCATCCATTACAATCGTTTAGGTGTGACGGAAGATTTGGACATTCAATATGCTTTTTCCATTTTTCCGGATTTTTTTGTTCCGGACTGGATTAAAGGTGTCACCATGTATCAAATTTTTGTGGACCGTTTCCGAAACAGTGACGGAAAGAATAATGTAGAGGACAGGGAGTATATTTATCTGGGACGTCCCGTGGTATCGGTTTCAGATTGGGATGCCCCTGTAGAGTCCTTTGATGTACATCGTTTTTATGGCGGCGATTTGGAAGGGGTTTGGGAGAAGCTGGATTACCTGGAACATTTGGGGGTAGAGGTTCTTTATTTCAACCCGCTCTTTGTGTCTCCCTCCAATCATAAATATGATACCCAGGATTACGACCATATTGATCCCCATTTGGGAAGAATTGTGAATGACGGGGGTAAAGTGCTTCCGAAGGGGGGAACAGACAATAGAGAAGCCTCCAAGTACAGCATTCGCAGTACGGATAAAGAGAATCTGGAGGCCAGTGATACTCTGTTCTTACTTTTTGTGGAGGCCTGCCACAAGAGGGGGATGCGAGTGATTATCGACGGCGTTTTTAATCACTGCGGTTCCTTCCATCGCTATATGAATGCTTCCTATTTCTACAAAACCGGGGAGGATTCACCCTATCCCAAGGGGGCTTATGAAAGCTATTACAGTCCCTATCTGGATTACTTTCATTTTTCAAAGGAAGAAGAGACGGATTGGCCGGAAAATGACAGCTACGAAAAGTGGTGGGGAAACGACACCCTGCCAAAATTGAATTACGAAAATGCTCCCAAGCTGGAGGCGGAAATCTTAGGGATTGCCAAAAAATGGGTTAGTCCTCCCTTTTCCTGTGACGGCTGGCGTTTGGATGTGGCGGCAGATTTAGGGCACAGTGAAGCCTATAACCACAGATTTTGGAAGAAGTTCCGAAAAGCCGTAAAGGAGGCTAATGAAGACGCGGTAATTTTAGCAGAGCATTACGGAAATCCCAGTGCCTGGCTGAAAGGGCAGGAGTGGGACAGCATTATGAACTACGATGCCTTTATGGAGCCGGTAAGCTGGTTTCTGACCGGTATGGAAAAGCATTCCGACAGGGCTGAGCCGGAGAAATTCGGAGATGGAGAACTATTCTTTAACACCATGCGTTATAACATGGCAAAGCTTCCGGAAAATGCCTTGGATCTTGCGATGAATCAGCTGTCAACCATGATCATTCCCGTTTCTTAACCAGAACCAACAGAAGAGCCGGAAGAATGAAAGATGGCTTTGATGATGCGGGAATCGGCATTGACTACGGTCTTTTCCGTCTGGCCAGTATGCTTTTGTTTACTTGGCCGGGAGCACCTACCCTGTTTTATGGTGATGAAGTAGGCGTATACGGATGGACTGAGCCGGATTGTCGTAGACCCTATCCTTGGGGAAAGGAAGATTTGGAGCTTTTAGAATATCATCGGTATTTGATTTCTCACAGAAAGGCTTCACCTGCCTTAAAAAACGGAAATCTTATGCTCCTGAAAAGTGGAAAAAACTGGGTATCCTATCTTCGATGCAGTGAAAATCAAATCGCTCTGATTATTATATACTGCGGAGATGAGGACTGTACTTTGGATATCCCCCTGTGGAGGCATCTATTACGGATAAGATGGAGATTCGAAGAGTACTGAAAACCGATGGAAGAGGCTATAATGCCAGACAAACCAAGCGCTATACGGAGAATGGTATCCTTTCCAGTAGGTTAAGAGCAAAGACAGGAAAGATTTTACCTTATAGACTTTTAGACTTTACAATAATAAAAAGAGTTACAGAAGAGATTGTAATTCAGTTCTGTAGCTCTTTTTGTTTTTCTTAATTCTATTCGGTAACTACGAAAGCCGAAAAGCTTATCTTCCACGAACTTAAGGCGCTCTTCAGGTACGGAAAGCTCATGAACCTTTCCCACTCCGAGATACAGAATTCCTAAAAATGGATTTTGCGTCTACGCAACGGTTTCCGTCGCATAAATCCATATCAAAATTGAAGTCTCCTGTAACCTCCACAAATTCGTTTACACTGTCCGCATTGGGAATCATAACGTGTAATGTTTCCATTCTTATCCTCCTTGATGAAATAGACCCTTATCCTGCTATTTTTTTCTTTGAAATTAAAATCCATATAGTATTACGACAAAGTGATTGGAAAAAAATAATAGTATTGCATTATGAATTTTATCACGGCTTCTTTAGGAGAACAAGAAAGATATTCTAAAAATTCCGGGACAATTCCTAAAAAAACTATTTTTTCTGTCTCTTTCGCTTTTCAAACATCAGGTCACGCTTTGCCTTTTGTTCTCGGCTAAGGTCCTTTGTGTGCTTTAACATTCTTTTTCTTCTTCTGGCTCTGTAGAATTCTTCCTTCTTTGGAAAAGATAGAGGAAGAAGAGAAAAGAAGCACCAGACGAAAATGGCAAAAAGAATCTGAAGCACCCGTAGGATAGGCTTTTGCAGGATGATTTTTCCTGCCTTCTTATCGAAGACAATGGGGGCGTGGTTTGTTTTTTCCACGGCTGTGGATTCTTCCGCCTTGCTTTCGTTTTCCTGACTCTCCATGGCTACGGAAATCTGCTTTGGAATATTTTCCGCCTTCTTTAAAGAAGTATTGGGAAGGTCCTTGCTGTCTTCCTCTCTTTTAGAATCCTCCAGATACACATAAGCCGTGCCCACGGTCCTTCCATCGTACTGATAAAGGATCTTGGCTACCTTGCCGCTGGCTTTTTCTGCCTCACTGATATCGTAGGATAGGGTAGAGGCGATATCCGTTATGGGAATATTTTTGGGAAGACAGATTTGCTCATCTCTTCCTACGGTAAAATGCAAAGCTTCCACCAAGGGGAGCCCGTCTACCGTCCAGGGATTTTCCAACTGGGAAAAGCGTGGATCATTGTTTTCCGCAGGGTAAGAATTAAAATTGGCAAAGCCGAAATCAAAAAGCTTTTTGCTGTCCCTATATTGGGAGTTATGACCGTTTAAGATTACGCAAATTAAGGTAGTATCCCCTCTTTTGCAGGCTGTTACCAAGGTGTTTCCGGCCAGAAGGGTATATCCGGTCTTTCCGGCAAATACACCGCTGTAATACTCCTTGTTGCTTTTTTTCATCATCTTATGGTGGGCATAGATGGTATTTTTCCGGGGCGTTGGGGTCCGGATACTTAATCAAGGGGCCGTGGGTGTAAACCTGGGTGGCATCAATCTGGCAAAATGTCGGATTGCTTATGGCGTACTGCATGATTTTTCGCCATATCCAAAGCACTGGTGTAATGTTCCGGATTGTTCAGTCCGGAGGTTGAGTAAAAATGAGAATTCGTACAGCCGATTTCCGTAGCCTTTTTGGTTCATCAGCTCCTGCAAATTTTTCGTTGGAGCCGGCCACATGCTCAGCCAGAGCATTGGCACAGTCGTTAGCGGAATGGAGCGACAGGGAGTAAAGACAGTCTCGAACACTCAGCTTATCTCCCGGAGATGCGGCAATGACAGTGGAATTGTTTTCCAGATTTCCTCTGGTGGCTTCCTGGGAAAAGGTGACCTTTTCTTCCAGATTTTCTACATGCTCCAAGACAACGATGGCGGTTAAAACCTTGGTGATGGAGGCAGGAAAGTAGTGGGTATTCTCATTTTTGGCATAGAGTATGGTGGAAGACTTGGCATCCATCAGCAAAAGCACCATCCGCTTCGATTTGATCGGTGCAAGCAGGCCAGGTATCTGCAAAAAGCCTGTTTGGAATAAACAAAAAGAAAAAGCATGGAAAAAAGCAGAACAAAATAGAGGCTTTTTCTACTGTATCGACACAGGTCATTTTTCAGAGATTGTTTTATCTTCTTCAATTTACAATTCCTCTTTCAGAGATTGTTTTATCTTCTTTAACTTACAATTCCTCTTTAACTAAAAGGGAAGGAAAGGAAACCTTATACAAATCCCCGTCAATTTCAATCTTCATTTTACCGTTCATCAGCTTGGTCAGGCTTTTTCGCAATGGACAAGCCAAGGCCTGAGCCCTCATGTGCTTCGGCTTACGTCTCCTCGAACAAAACGTTCCGTTAACTCTTCCGGAGAAACGTTTAAGGGGCTTCTGAAATATTCTTCATGGTAAAGGTAGCCTCTTCCTCATCCTTTTGCAAATCTACATAGACTCGGCTACCCTGTAAAGCATATTTACAGCAGTTGTTTAACAGATTTTCCAGTACGCGGAAAAGCTGTCGACCGTCCGCCAGAATCAGAATATCCTCCTGGGGAAGGGTGGTTAGCACCTGTAAGGAGCAGGCCGCCAATTTGTCTTCGAACTCCCCAGGCTTTGCGCAATATCTCCGTGTAGTGAATCGGGATAAGCTCCAATGAGACATTTCCGGAGCTGGCCTTGCTGGCTTTCTACCAAATCCTCCGTCAGATTTTTTAAACGTGCGGACTTTTGCTCCAAAACGGCGATATATTCCTGAACTCTGGGACTTTCAATATTCTCTCGCTTTAAAAGATCCACATAACTGATAATGCTGGTAAGTGGCGTCTTTAAATCATGGGAAACATTGGTAATCAGGTCGGTTTTTAAACGCTCCGCCTTAACCTGCTCCGTTACTGCCGCTTTCAATCCTCTACTGATGGAGTAGGAGTAGTAGTCGATGGAAATTAAAAAGGAAGAGCAACAGCAAGCTAAAGCCCAGATGCAAGAGGCTTTTATGATGGAAAAAGCAGTAAAGATTATAGCCGAAAAGTCCGATGCCCAGGAAATTCGGAAGAACGAAAAGCAGGACACTGTATAGTCGGGAACGGGCAAAGCCGCTGGCGGAGAGGGTACTCTCCAGAAGACTCCAAATTCTTCTGCTATAGGAAGAAGAAAATAAAATTCTTTCGCATCTGCCGTACCAAGGAAAGCGACAGAGGCAGAAAAACAGTGTAGCGAAGGGCGAAAAGTCCCATCCTATGAAAGAAGAGGGGCTCCGGTAATTTTCCCAATACCAGAATCAAACTGTCGAAAAAGTATCGATTGAAGACCTCTGCAAAAAAGAACCAAAAGACAGCTATGGCTAAAATGCCTTCCAGGGGCACCCGGTCAATGGCATAAAGAATCATTTGCCGGTTTTCTCCCCGACCGGTATGTAATAATAGAGAAGCAAAGCTAAACACAAAGGCTATAAGACTTCCAAAGAAAAGCACTACGCCCAGAATACTCAGGTTTCTTCGAATGCTGTATTCCTCCATCATGATTTTATATTGGTCGTGAACGGGAAAGGAGGTATCCACCCTGCAGACAAAGACATAGGAACCGTCTTTATAAGGATCTCTGGCTTCAAAAGAGGCACCAGATTGGAGGAATCGTTTTTAGATTGCTTTTTGATTTCCAAAGAAGAAGAGGCTGTAAAAACATATTTTCCCCAGCTTTTTGAATTTTTTTCCGCTGTGCCGTCATTTTCATTATTATAATAGGTGGAATTATTTCCGTTGCTATAAGCCACATAAAATTGGAAGTTGGAGCCCTGATCAAAATATCGGGGAGCGGATGGCATAGTACTTTTGCCAAATAGCTCAGTGCTTCCTTGGCCAGCCTTCCCAAGCTCATAAAACCGTCAGCAGGGCTGGCAGGCTGGTAATCCGGGAAGATAGGCACGGTAAATCACTTTGATCTGGTGTTCTTTTTCGTCCTGTTCCTTGGTAACAGTGGCGGGACCGTCCTCCATGATTTCATTTTTCTCGTTTAAATAGTAGCCCATGGAACGGGCATACTTTAATCAAATAGTCCAGACTGTAGGAACGGGTAGCACCGTTACTTTCACTCTGGGCTATGGTATGATTTAGATCCAGGGTTCCTCTGGTTTCAAAAAGATCCCGAAGATCAATATAATCAAAGATATCATTGATGCTTTCCGAAACAGCACTGTCAAAGCTGGAGGAAGAAAGATAGTTCTTCTCCTGCAAAAAAGGCAATGGTATCACTTCCTTGGGGGCAAAATGCAGCAACACCAGACTGATGGAAAAGAGAAATAAAATGAAAAAATGGAACAAAAAGGGAGAAGACGTTTCATGCTTAGTCCTCGCTCTTTCCCTGCTTTTCAATTTTATAACCCACACCCCAAACCACCTTCAAATACTTAGGCTTTTCTGGAGTTGATTTCGATTTTTCCCGAATATGACGGATATGCACCGCTACAGTGTTGTCCGCCCTGATGGCTTCCTCGTTCCAAATGGAGGTATAAATTTCGTCAATGGAAAAAGACTTTTGCCGGCATTTTCGAACCAGAAGAAGGAGAATATTGTACTCAATAGGCGTAAGCTTTTACCAGCTCGCCGTCTACGGATACCTCTTTGGTGTCATCATTAATCACCAGACCGCCGCAGCTGTAAATGGCTTCTCCCTTAGACTGTTCATTCATATTGCCGAGTTGGGTGTAGCGGCGAAGCTGGGACTTTACTCTGGCCACCATCTCCAAGGGGTTAAAGGGTTTGGTGATATAATCATCCGCACCGATATTTAAGCCGAGAATCTTATCGGTGTCCTCTCCTTGGCACTGAGGATAATGATGGGAATGGAGCTTTTTCTCGAATCTTCAAAGTGGTTCGGATACCGTCCAGTCCGGGCATCATCACGTCCAGAATGATAAGATCCACATTTTCCTTCTCCAAAATCTTTAAAACATCATATCCGTCAAATGCCTTAATCACCTGATATCCTTCTCCGGTAAGATAGATGGAAATGGCTTCTACAATCTGTTTATCATCATCGCAAACTAAAATCTTTTGCATAAAAATCTCCTTTACTCAAAAGTTATTTCCTACAGAGTATAGCAAAGCTTTTTAAGAAAGAGAAAGGACAAGCCAAAGTCTTTAGAAAAAATAGAATGTTGCTCTTCCAACATTCTTTAGAACTGCGCCCTCAGGGACTCAGAACCCTGGACAAATAGATTAAGAGTCTACTGCTCTACCAGCTGAGCTAAGGGCGCTTGTTTCCGCCGTTTTCGCGGCACCCGTACAATATACAAAACTTCCGAAAACTTGTCAAGAACTTTTCTAAAAAAATTTTTTTTAAGAAAAAGGACGGCAATTCTTCCGGTAAAAGGCCTCCATCAAAGAGCTGTCTTCGTTACTGCTAAAAAGCGCTACTTCTCCTTTTGTATGCCTTCCTTCAAAAGCCCCCTCTCCTCCAAACGGTGCCGGGTTTCCTTGGCTGTGCCCTCCGCTCCGTCAAAGAATTGAACAGGATAGGGCAGAGCTTTTTGAATCTGTTCCTTTACAAAAGGAAAATGAGTACAACCCAGTACAATAGAAGAAATGGCTTCTTTCTGATAGGGAAGTAAAAGCTGATGAAGATAGTCCTCCATTTCCGGACTGTCCCCCTTTCCTGCTTCTAAGAGACGAACGATGCCCGGGGAGGGGAGGAGAAGAAATTGGGAAGGATCTCCAAAACGGGAAATCAGCTGGTGCAGACGCTCGCCTTGAATAGTGTGCTCTGTAGCCATAATCAGAATCTGTTTTTATCCGATTTAGATTCATCTTGTAATGCTTCTACTGCAGGCTTTACCGCAGGCTCCATACCGATAATGATATCCTCCGGAAACAGCTCCCTAAGATAGGGGGCAGCTGCGGAGGTGGCGGTATTACAGGCGATAACAGTGGCTTTTACCCCTTTTTCCTGTAGAAAATGATAGGTGGAGAGGGACAGAGAGCGTACTTCTTCCTCTGATTTTTCACCATAAGGAGCATGCTTTTGATCTCCGTAGAAAATAAAGTCTTCCCCAGAGCTCCTGTGAGCTCTCTAAGACACTTAGTCCCCCAAGACCGGAATCAAAAATACCGATTGCCTTGTCCTTCTCCATTTCTCTCCTCCTCCTTTCCCCAGTATATTCTTTATCTTTTTATCTTCTGATAAACTATTTCTTCAAAAAGCAATGGCGTATAAAGCCCGGGACATCTTATTTATTAAGACTATTTTTGAAGTGTAGCATAGCTTCTTTGGGATTGCAATTTTAGCCTGAAAAACCTATACTGCAAAAGATAGAAAAACAGTGGGACAATGCATCCCCTAAAAGCAGGAGGTTTTCATGAAAAGTGCGGAAAAGGTGAGTGTATCGGAGTTAATTAAAAAGAAAATTTAAAGAATCTCACCTGAAATAGATACGGATCGGATTTACATGACGATTCCGGATGTAAACCATCCTGCCTTACAGCTTGCGGGTTTTTGCCCAGTTTGATTCCGAGCGTGTGCAGATTATCGGAAAATGTGGAAACGGCGTATTTGATGCGGATGGAAAGACCGGAGAGAAGGGCAAAGATATAATGAGATTACCAAGTATCCTATCCCCTGTATTATTTATGCCAGAGACATTGAACCGGATTCCTGTATGATTTCCGCATGCCAGGAGGCCGGAATTCCTCTTTTATCCAGCCCGAGACCTACTACGGAGCTGGAGGAGAAAATTATCCGTTGGTTAAAGGTAAAGATGGCCCTGATGATTACCGTCCATGGCGTATTGGTGGATGTGTATGGAGAGGGTGTCCTCATCATGGGGGACAGCGGAATCGGTAAGTCGGAGGCCGCATTGGAGCTGATTAAAAGAGGACACCGTCTGGTCAGTGACGATGTGGTGGAATTAAGAAAGGTTTCCGATGAGTCCCTAGTGGGAACGGCACCGGACATTACCAAGCATTTTATTGAACTTCGAGGAATCGGCATTATCGATGTAAAGCAAATGTTCGGTGTGGAATCGGTGAAGGACACCCAAACGTTGAATATGGTCATTAATCTGGCGGAGTGGTCCAAGGAGAAGGACTATGACCGTCTTGGATTAAAGGATAACTATATAGAATTTTTAGGCAACAATATTATCAGTTATGATATCCCCATTCGTCCGGGAAGAAATGTGGCTATCATCGTAGAGTGTGCCGCCATTAATAACAGAGCCAAGAAGATGGGATACAATGCGGCACAGGTGCTGTATGAGCGAGTGACCGCCAACATGAAAAACAGGAAGCGGAAGATTTTTAGAGGAAAGAGAGCAGGATGGAGCATAGAACGGAACAGAGCTTAAAGGACTATACCAGCTTCGTGGTTGGCGGAAAGGCAAAGGACTTTTATATTCCCTTTACCGTAGAAGAAGTACAAGAGCTGGTACAGGAGTTATACAGGGCAAGTCGACCTTATCTGATTCTGGGGAACGGCTCCAATCTCCTGGTTTCCGACGAGGGTGTGGAAGAAGCTGTTATTTTACTAAAGGATAATCTGTCCTCTTGTAGTATAAAGGTGCAGGAGGACGGTCGGGGACTTTTGGAGGCGGAGGCAGGCTGTACCCTGAAGGAAATGGCGGAAGTTGCCATGGAAGCCGGCTACACCGGCTTTGAGCCGCTGTCCGGAATTCCCGGAACCCTTGGAAGGGCAGTGAAAATGAATGCCGGGGCCTATGGAGGAGAAATTAAGGATTTCTTTTATCAGGGACCCTTTTTAAATGAGAAGGAGAGCTTCAAAAGAAAGAGCTTTCCGAAATGGATTTTTCCTATAGACATTCCTGTCTTTCGGAAAATGATATTTGCCTAAAAGCAAGCTTTCTTTTGGAAAAAGGAAATCCTGCGGAAATCCGGGAAAAAATGCAGGATTATCAAAGACGGAGAGAGGAAAAACAGCCTTTGGATATGCCTTCAGCAGGCTCCACCTTTAAAAGACCGGAGGGGGACTATGCTTCTCGCCTTATTGAAGTCAGCGGCTTAAGGGGATTTCAAATGGGAAGGGCGGCGGTGTCCGATAAACATTGCGGTTTTGTGGTGAACTTGGGGGCGCCGAAGCCAAAGGATTTACCGACTCATCAGGGAAGTGATACGGATCGTGGAAGAAAAGCAGGGAGTGCGTTTAGAAACAGAGGTAAAGCTGTGGGGGAAATTTTAATTGTAACCGGTATGAGCGGGGCGGGCAAAACCGTTTGTCTGAAGCATTTGGAGGACTTCGGTTTTAATTGTATTGATAACCTGCCCATCGGACTTATGAATTCCTTTTTGGAGCTCTTGCTTTCCAGTAGGAAAATGAACAACGGACAGCTTTAGGCATCGACAGTAGAAACGGAAAAGAGCTTTCAGAACTGGGAAAGATTATTGAAAGCTGGCGAGAAGAAAAGAAGGTGCCCTTTCGCATTCTTTTCTTGGATGCGAGTGATGAAGTGCTGATTCAACGCTATAAGGAAAGCAGAAGAAGTCATCCTCTGTCCAAGGAGGCAGATTCAGGATGGCATCACTAAGGAAAGAGAGAAGATGGCCTTTTCTTCGGAAAAAGCTGATTTAATTATCGATACCTCCAGGCTTTTAACGAAAAATCTCCGGCAGGAGCTTAAGGAGATTGTGCAGGAGGAGAAGAAGTATCAAAATCTTCAGCTTTCCATTCTTTCCTTCGGTTTTAAATACGGAATGCCGGAGGACTTGGATCTTCTTTTTGACCTGCGCTTCTTACCAAACCCCTATTATGATCCGGATTTACGAACCCATACCGGGGAGGAAAAAGGCTGTTCAGGATTTTGTGTTTCAGGATGGAAATGCTCAAATCTTTTTAGACAAACTGGTGGATTTGTTTCAATTCCTGCTTCCTCTTTATGTGGCGGAAGGGAAGAATCAGCTGGTATTGGGACTGGCTTGCACCGGTGGAAAGCATCGATCCGTGACTATGGCGGAAAAATTGTATCAATCCCTAAAGGAACATGCGGATTATGGGATTCGACTGGAACATAGGGATATAAAGAAATGATATAAATAGAAAAACATAAAAATCCCATAAAAATAGAAAAATTTATGGAAAAATAACATAGAAATTTGCCAAGAGACAAAAAGATGATAGTGAAAAACAAGCAAAAAAAGCCTCTTTTTCCCAGAAAGTGAAGGAGGAGCTAAGGAGAATTGACTTTACAGCTTTAGAAAAAACCTTTAATATGAAGGCAGATGATGAGAAGGGAAGAAGGGAAAAACTAAGACAGATTTTTCTTTCTAACGCTTCTTTAACTAATCCCCAAAAAGAATATCATTTGGAATTTGTTTTTCTAAAAGCAGAGGATGGCAGGGAAGTAGAAGAGATTCTGACATTATTCTCTACATCCAAAGCAGGGAAAAAGAGGCAAAAATCATATGGTATATCTCAGGATGCTTCGGAGATCGCAGATGTTTTAAAACTCTTAGGGGCAGTGGATGCCTTGATGGAATTGGAGAATGCCCGCATTTTAAAGGAGGTCAGCGAAAATGTGAACCGGCGCGTAAACTTTGAAGCCGCTAACATTAATCGCACAGTAAAAGCCAGCTTAAAGCAGCAGGAAGAAATTCAATTCATTGAGGAAGTCTTAGGACTGGATCAACTGGAGAAGGCTCTTAAAGAGGTGGCAAAACGTCGTTTGCAATATCCGGATGCTTCTTTGGAAGAATTAGCTCAGGGATTAGAGCCCCCCATCGGAAAGAGCGGGGTTAATCATCGCCTGCGTAAATTGGCCAGAGTGCAAAAGAACTTCGGGAGGAAACAATCCGCTTCGCATAAGAAATAGGATTAAAAATAAAATATGCAAAAGAGGAGCTTTCCTCGCAAAGGTACATTGGTTAGCCTGCATTTTTCAAGACAATTTAGACAGACAGCTTTTGGAACTGAGGATGGAGTGACAACACTCTGCGTTTAGGGGAGCTCAAAATGCACCAGGGAGGCACAGACCATGAAAGACAGTAATGTAACCGTTAACTTAACAAACAAAACAGATGATCATCCGGTGGCGATGCTCGTACAAATTGCCAGTCGTTTTCAATCCAGCATCTATATGTCTGAGGGAAGCAGAAGGGTAAATGCAAAATCCATTATGGGGATGATGGCACTCGGCATTAATAACGGAGCAGAGCTATATGTATCTGCAGAGGGAGAAGACGAAGAGGATGCTATTTCAGCGATCAGCGGATATCTTCTTGGAGAAGCGATTTAAACAGAGGAGCTCGGAAACGGGCTCCTTTTTACATACGAAAAGACTAGGCAATTCGGAAATTAGCCTGTACAGTATAGAGGGAAATGGATAGCACTTATGGATAAGTGATTACAGTAGCACAGTACTTACATAAAAGCGATTACGGCGAGCATAGTACTTAAATAAAGTGCTTATAGCAAGTGTATATATAGAAGGATAGAAGATGGCATTTACACACTTACATGTACATAGCAGTTATAGTTTGCTGGACGGCTCCGGAAAGATTCCGGAAATGGTAGCCAGGGTAAAGGAGTTAGGAATGGACTCCATTGCCCTGACTGACCATGGGGTAATGTACAGTGTAATTGACTTTTTATAAGGAAGCAAAGAAGCAGGGGATTCATCCTATTCTGGGCTCGGAAATCTACCTAAGTCGTTCCATGGAGGAACGCTTTATCCAAAAGGGGGAGGCCAGATACTATCACCTTGTGCTTCTTGCGGAAAATGATATAGGATACCATAACCTGATGAAGCTGGTGTCCTTAGGCTTCACGGAAGGCTATTACTATAAGCCCAGAGTAGACTACGCGGTTTTGGAAAAATACCATGAGGGAATCATTGCCCTGTCCGCCTGTCTTGCGGGAGAGGTGTCCAGAAATCTTAGGCTTTCCCAGTATGAGGAGGCAAAAAGCAGGCGGCACTTCGCTATGAAGGCATTTTCGGAAAGGGAAATTTCTTTTTGGAAATGCAGGACCACGGCTATGCGGAGCAGAAGTTGGTAAATCAGGGCATGCTTCGTTTGCATGAAGAAACCGGGATTCCCCTAGTGGTGACCAATGATATTCACTATACCTATAAGGAGGATGCCAAGGCCCATGACATTCTGCTTTGCTTACAGACCGGAAAAAACTGATGGACGAGGATAGGATGCGCTATCCCGGTGGACAGTTCTATATCAAAAGCGAAGAGGAGATGGAAGAGTTATTTCCTTATGCGAAGGAAGCTTTAGAAAACACCGGGAAGATTGCCAAGCGCTGTCAGGTGAATATTACTTTCGGGGAATATCATTTGCCCAAATACCCTGTGCCGGAAGGCCATACCGCCTACAGCTATTTGGAGGAGCTTTGTCTTAAGGGCTTGGAGAAACGCTATGGGGAGAGTTGGCAGGAAAATAAGGACAGGCTCTATTATGAGTTAAATACCATTTCCGATATGGGCTTTGTGGACTATTTTTTGGTGGTTTGGGACTATATTCATTTTGCCAAAACCCACGGTATTGCGGTAGGGCCGGGAAGAGGTTCTGCAGCAGGCTCCATTGTAGCCTATGCCATAGGGATTACGGATGTGGACCCGATAGAACATCAGTCGCTTTTGAGCGTTTTTAAATCCGGAACGTGTGACCATGCCGGATATAGACGTGGACTTTGAGTACGAAAGACGACAGGAAGTTATCGACTATGTAGGAAAAAAGTATGGAAAAGAGCAGGTCAGCCAGATTATTACCTTCGGAACCCTGGCGGCAAGAGGAGTAATCCGAGATGTGGGCAGGGTACTGGATATTCCTATGCCAAATGTGACCAGCTGGCAAAAGCTTGTGCCAAACGAATTAAATATGACTCTGGAAAAGGCGTTGAGTGTCAGTAAAGAGTTAAAAATCTCTACGATACGGAAGAGAAACCAAGCAAATGATAGACATGTGTCTTCGTTTGGAGGGGCTACCCCGGCACAGCTCCATGCATGCGGCAGGAGTGGTGATTGCCGGAAGTCCGGTTTCCGATTATGTGCCCCTGTCCAGAGGCTCCGACGGTTCCATTACCACCCAGTTTACCATGACCACCATAGAGGAGCTGGGGCTATTAAAGATGGACTTTTTAGGCCTTAGAACTCTGACGGTGATTCAGGATGCCCTTCATTTTATAGAGGAAAATCACGGGATAAAGCTGGATTTGGACAAGCTTCCCTATGATGATTCCAAGGTTTACGCCATGCTGTCCAAGGGGACTGTGCAGGAGTCTTCCAGTTGGAATCTGCAGGCATGGTTAATTTTATGAAGCGATTACAGCCCTCCTGTTTGGATGATATTATTGCAGGAGTGGCTCTGTATCGACCGGGCCCCATGGACTTTATTCCGGATTATATTGCCGGAAAGAAGAATCCCGCTACCGTGCATTACGATTGTAAGGAAATGGAATCCATCCTGCAAAATACCTATGGGGTAATCGTATACCAGGAGCAGGTTATGCAGATTGTGCGAGACCCGGCCGGCTTTACCATGGGAGGCTCGGATCTCTTACGAAGAGCCATGTCCAAGAAGAAGACCTCTGTCATGGAGGAGGCAAGGCAGAGCTTTGTCTACGGCAATGAAAAAGAAGGCATTGCAGGTTGCATTTCAAGGGAATTTCCGAAGAGGTGGCCAATCGGATTTACGACAAGATGATTGACTTTATGCCAGTATGCTTTCAATAAGTCCCATGCGGTAAGCTATGCCCTGCTTTTCCTATCAAAACCGCCTACCTAAAATATTACTATGCCCCGGAATTCTACGCCGCCACCATGAGCTCCTTTATGGATAACACGGTGAAAACCGCTGAGTATATCGAGGTAGCCAGAGAACAGGGAATAGAGATACTGCCGCCGGATATTCAACTGGCGGAGGTAGGCTTCTCCGTGAAGGATGGAAAGATTCGATACGGCCTTTCCGCGGTAAAGGGCGTAGGAAGATCCGCCGCGGAACAGATTATTCTGGAACGAAAGAACGGACCCTTTAGAAACTTTGAAGATTTAGTACAGCGACTAAGTCAAAGAGGTATTAACAGAAGGGCCATGGAGTCCTTTATCCATGCAGGAGCCTTTGATAATCTGGAAGGAAACAGAAGGGAAAAGCTGGTGATGCTTCCGGAGGTTTTGGAGGATTTGCAGAAGGGAAAGAAGGATCAGATTGCAGGGCAGATGAGCTTTTGGATCTTTTGGGAGAAGAGGCAGAGGAAAGACAGGAATTTGAGCTAATTTTTTTCCGGATTTAGAAGAATTTCCCAAGGCAGAGCTTTTACGAAATGAAAAGGATGCTTTAGGCGTTTATCTCCGGACATCCTCTGGACAGTGACAGAGCCCTTTTGAAACAGGTCTGCACCAGAAGAGCCAGAGATTTTTTTCCTTGAGGTAATGGAAGAGGAGAATCGACTTTCCGATATGGAGCAATGTACCGTGGGAGGAATGATTACCGGCATTAACCGTCGTATTACCAAGAAAAATGACATGATGGCCTTTTGTAACATTGGAAGACAATACAGGCTCCATGGAAGTGGTGGTTTTCCCTAAGACCTACGAGCTTGCGGAGGAGCTGATACAGGAGGATCGAAAGGTCTTTGTCTATGGCAGAGTCCAGGTCAGTGATGATGCCAACGGAAATTAGTGCGGAAAAATTATAGCTTTTGAAAAATTTGCCGAAAAGAAATTTGGTTGCAATTTTCCGATAAAGAGGCCTATCTGGAGAAGGAAAAGGAAGTTTTGGAGTGCCTTTCTCAAGAGGGGGCGAAAGCACCGTGACCATTTACCTTAGAAAGGAAAAGGCCGTTAAGCGCTTAGGAAAGCTTTTATGCTGTACAATCTTCCCAAGAATTACTGGAAAAATCTTGCAAAAATTGTAGGTCCGGAAAATGTGAAAGAACAGCTAAAATCTTGAAAAATGCTTAAGGATACTGTAAGATAGTGTACTTGTTCAGAAATAAATACATGGCGGAACAGCTGGAAAGATTGGTATGAGAAACAGCAAAGAGTCAAAGAATAGAAAATAAACAAAAGTAAGGTAGTAGATTGGAGGCAGTTATGGCAGGAAAGCAGTAAAAACAATTGGTGTTTTAACTTCCGGAGGAGATGCTCCCGGAATGAATGCGGCTATTCGTTCCGTGGTAAGAACCGCGATTCACAATGGCCTAAAGGTTAAGGGGTTATGCGTGGCTATGCAGGACTCTTAGAAGAAGAAATCAAAGAATTGGACAGTCACTCTGTTTTCCGATATAGTAAGCCGTGGAGGTACTGTACTGTATACCGCCAGATGTAAGGAGTTTACCACAGCGGAAGGCCAGAAGAGAGGTGCGGAGATCTGTAAGAAGCACGGTATTGACGGCATGGTGGTTATCGGTGGAGACGGGTCTTTTATGGGAGCCGGAAAGCTGTCTTCCTTAGGGATTAATACCATCGGTGTTCCGGGAACCATTGACTTGGATATTGCCTGTACAGATTATACCATTGGTTTTGATACCTCTATCAATACTGCGATGCAGGCTATTGATAAGATTCGAGACACCTCTACCTCCCACGAGCGATGCTCCATTATCGAAGTAATGGGAAGACACGCAGGCTATATCGCTCTTTGGTGCGGTGTAGCAAATGGTGCGGAAGAAATTCTTTTGCCGGAGAAGTATGATGGAGACGAGCAGGCCATCATTAACCGTATTATCGAAAGCAGAAAAAGAGGAAAGAAGCATTACATCATTATCAATGCTGAAGGAATCGGACATTCCGCCTCCATGGCTATGCGCATCGAGGCGGCAACCGGTATCGAGACCAGAGCCACTATTTTGGGACACATGCAAAGAGGCGGATCTCCCACCTGTAAGGACCGTTATTATGCTTCCATTATGGGAGCGAAAGCGGTAGAACTGCTTTTGGCAGGGAAGTCCAATCGCCTTGTGGCCTACAAGAAGGGCGAATTTGTGGATTATGACATCCAGGAGGCTTTTACGTATGAAGAAGGATATTTTCGAAGAACAGTATCGTATCGCTCAGCTTCTGGTAAGATAAGAAGAAAAAAATAATTTTTCGTTTATTTATATTTTAGTTCTATGGAATAGCAAATAGAGGGAAGAAGTCGGAAGAGATTCTGCATTCTTTCCCTCTTTTTTTATTTTATGCTATGATGGGGCAGGGTTTAAAAATCCGAAAGGAGTAAGGAAATGGACGAAAAGGATATAAATCAGGAAGCGTTAAAAAGGGAAGAAGAGAAGGTGCTCTGCGGGAGCCAATTCCTATAGAGAACAGTATTTTTTTCAATCCCCGCTTTTCCCTCCTGCCTAAAGAGGTACAGGAAAGCCTGCAAAAAAATAACAGTGACGTATACGGAGGAAATCGGCAGCGTTTTCCTCCTGCAATTTGGTGAAGAGGGAAGGCTGGAGCTTATCAGTATTGCGGAAGAAACAGACTACCTTTATGACCCGATAGGGGCAGAGTTAAAGAAAAAGCAGATTCAAAAGGACTACAAGGAACTCTTTTCCAAATTGGAAGAGTATTATGCGGGACTGCAGAATCTGGAGAAGAAGTAAGAAAGAAGGACAATATCAAATACTTAGTTGAAAAGGAAAAAAATAGAAGAAATCGTGAGAAGTCACGGAATATCCGACTTTTCCTATGAGGAGGCCTTGAAAAAGAGGGAAGAAGAGGGAAGAGACAAACTCTTTCAGCCCATTTCCTTAAAGGATTGTAGGCTCCCCGGTAATATTCTGATGGCTCCCATGGCGGGAGTGACAGATCTTCCCTACCGTATTCTATGTAAAGAAATGGGATTAAGTTTATCCTTTACGGAAATGGTGTCAGCGAAAGCCATTTACTATGGGAACCAGAATACGGATTCCTTGCTTTATCATAAGGGAGAGCCGGGGCTTGTTTCGGCGCAGCTTTTTGGTTCTGATCCTGCCTTGATGGCGGAAATGGCCTGCCGAATTGAAGAGGACTTTGACTGTATAGATGTAAATATGGGCTGTCCCGTGCCTAAGGTGGTACGAAACCAGGAGGGCTCCGCTTTAATGACGAATCTTCCTTTGGCGGAACAGGTTTTAAGTACCATGGCAAAAGCCTTGAAGAAGCCTCTCACAGTAAAGTTTCGCATCGGTTTTACGGATGATGCCATCAATGTGGTGGAATTTGCGAAAATGGCAGAGGCCTCCGGCGTGGCTTCCGTTACCATTCACGGTAGAACCAGAGAGCAATATTACAGGGGAAAGGCCAATTGGCAATATATAAAGAAAGCCAAGGAGGCGGTGAAGATTCCCGTTTTTGGAAACGGAGACATTTTCCAAGAAGAAGATGCTCTGGCCATGCTCCTTTCCACCGGGGTAGACGGTATAGCGCTGGCCCGTGGCATACAAGGAAATCCCTTTTGATTCGAGCATGTAGAGTCTTCTTTCCGAAGGGAAAAAGCTTCCGCCGGTGAGCATTTCGGAAAGAAAGGAAATGATGCTTCGGCACCTAAAGCTAATGGTGGAGATTAAGGGAGAGCATTTAGCCCTCTTGGAAATGCGAAAGCACCTTTCCTGGTATATGGAAGGCCTGGAGAATGCTGCCCGCTGGAGACAGAGGGTGAATACGGAAAATGACTTGGAGAAGGTGTTCCAAATGGTTAGGGAACTATAGTGGAGAAAATACGGCATTTTTCTAAAATAAAAAGATTTTTTAAAAAGCGACGGGGAGAAAAAGAGAAAGAAGAGGAGTAAAAAGCCTGAAAAAAAGGCAAAGAAATGGGGAAAATCATTGACTTATCAAGCTTCCGTTGCTAGAATACTACATCGAATCATTGGATGAAACGGCTTCGGGTCTTCCAGAAGCCGTCATTCAGATTTTAGAGAAAGGGCAGGGATAGCAGGGTGGCTGAAGAAAGAAAAACCTCCTTACCAGGGCAGGATTAAATAAGTTGGAGAGTGAACTTCATAATTTAAAGGTGAATAAGAGACAAGAAATTGCAGAAAAGATTAAGGAAGCCCGGGAACAGGGAGATTTGTCTGAGAATGCTGAGTATGATGCAGCAAAGGATGAGCAGAGAGAAATCGAAGAAAGAATCGTTGCCATCGAGTCCTTGTTGAAAAATGCGGAAGTAGTAGATGATGCGGAAGAAGGCACCATTAATATCGGATGTAAGGTAAAGCTGTTCGACAAGGAATTTGACGAAGAAGTGGAATACATGATTGTAGGTTCCACAGAGGCAAACTCTTTACAGGGAAAGATTTCCAACGAATCTCCGGTAGGTATGGCTTTATTGCGCCACAGGGTTGGAGATGAGGTTACCGTAGAGACCCAGGCTGGAGTTTTGGAATATAAAGTACTTTCCGTGGAAAAATCCAACGAAGAATAGTTCAGTAAAGAGCCGTTTAGAGTAGAATAATTCAAAATAATTGTCTCAAAGAAGGTATGCTTCTACGAAGGAACAATTCAGTGAAAGTATAATAGTAGCAACAGAACAGTGCAAAGAAAGGATAGAAGGATAGGAGAGCAGGAAAAGCAAAAGGGAAATGCACCGGTGGACATGAACCACATTTTTGAAAGGCCAGATATGATAAGTTGGCAGAGTATCAGGCGCCTAAGGAAGATCCGTTTGAAATTACCAAAAGCTGAACAGACCCATCATTCTACACGAAATCAAAGAGAATTTCAAGAGTTTAGAGAATCAGCAGGTCGTGATTGCAGGACGTATTTTATCCAAGCGTGTCATGGGTAAGGCCAGCTTTTATGCATTTGCAGGATAGAGACGGCAGAATCCAGGTTTATGTAAGCCAGGGAAAGTCTTGGGGAAGAGGAATACAAGAAGTTTAAGAAGCTGGACCTTGGCGATATTGTGGAAGTTAGAGGTTATGTTTTTCGAAACCCAGATGGGGAGATTTCCGTTCACGGAAGAAGATTACCCTGCTTTCCAAGTCCCTCTATCCCTTCCTGAGAAGTTCCACGGTTTAACCGATACCGACACCCGTTATCGTCAGCGCTATGTGGATCTGATTATGAATGAGGACAGTCGTACCGTTTTCATGAAGCGTTCTCAGATTCTTCGGGAAATCCGTAACTTCCTTGCCGGAAGAGATTTCTTGGAGGTGGAGACACCGATGCTGGTGGAAAAATGCCGGCGGTGCAGCGAGCTCGTCCTTCGAAAACCCACTACAATGCCTTAAACGAGGACGTAAAGCTTCGTATTTCCTAGAGCTTTACTTAAAGCGTCTGATTATCGGTGGCATGGAAAGAGTTTATGAGATTGGAAGAGTATTCCGTAACGAGGGAATCGACACCAGACATAATCCGGAATTTACCTTAATGGAGCTGTATCAGGCATATACAGATTATGAAGGAATGATGGAGCTGACCGAGTCCATGTTCCGTTATCTTGCAGAAAAGGTTTGCGGGACTCTGCACATCAGCTACCAGGGAACTCCCATTGACCTGGAAAGCCCTTCCGCCGCTTGACCATGACTGAGGCGATTAAGGAATATACAGGCATTGACTTTGATCAGATTAAGACTTTAGAAGAGGCAAGAGCCCTTGCGAAGGAAAAGGAAATTGCCTACGAAGAGCATCATGGTATCGGAGACATTGAAAACCTCTTCTTCGAAGAGTACTGCGAGGAGAAGCTGGTACAGCCAACCTTTATTATGGATCATCCGGTGGAGATTTCTCCCCTTACCAAGAAGAAGCCATCTGACCCATCAAGGTAGAGCGTTTTGAGCTCTTTATCTACGGAAGAGAGATGGCCAATGCTTATTCCGAGCTAAACGATCCTATCGACCAGAGAGAACGTTTCAAGGCGCAGGATGCTTTGGCAGATGCGGGAGATGAAGAAGCAAACCACACCGATGAAGATTTCTTACACGCTATGGAAATCGGAATGCCTCCTACAGGAGGAATCGGCTACGGCATTGACCGTCTGGTAATGCTTCTTACCGATGCGGCATCTATCCGTGACGTACTGCTCTTCCCCACAATGAAGTCCTTAGAGAAGAAGGATGAGGGAAAGAAGGGAGAAGAGGGTGAGGCAGGAAATGCCAACACCGGCTTCTTTACCCCAAACAATAAGATTGATTTCAGCAATGTGAAAATCGAGCCATTGTTTGAGGAGACTGTGGATTTCGAGACCTTCAGTAAATCTGACTTCCGTGCGGTAAAGGTAAAGGATTGTGTTCCTGTTCCAAAGAGTAAGAAGCTTTTACAGTTTACTTTGGATGACGGAAGCGGTAGCGACAGAACGATCCTTTCCGGAATTCATGCATATTACGAGCCGGAAGAGCTGATTGGAAAGACCTTGATTGCTATCACCAATCTTCCCCCAAGAGCAATGATGGGAGTAGAGTCCTGCGGTATGCTACTTTCCGCCATTAACCAGAAGAAGGATAGTGATGAGGAAGAATTGCACTTGCTGATGGTGGATAACCATATTCCGGCAGGAGCGAAGTTGTATTAAAAATAAAAGATTAATTTGAAGCTTAGGAATATAGAGAACTTAGGAGAGGGACTGCAATCTTGCAGTCCCTCTCCTAAGTTAATCTAATCTTTCAAGACATTTTTAGAATTTTACCTATAGCATCGTCAATAGTGACATCAAGCCAGTTCTTTTCGGATTTTTGTAAATTGTTTAAATATTGCGAGTTATGGAATATACGACGGATACGATTTAACATATCATCTTTAGAAGATATATGTAATGTAGGATCATCATAAATGTATTTGAGACAGGTTATTTATCATTTACTTTCAAAAACTGTCAAAGACAGACTTATTTGTCATGTCAAAAATGACACCTATACGCCCAAATAGTCCCCTAGAACATTTATTCTGTAACAGTTATTGCTCCTTTTTACTAGTATATATGTTATATTTCTTTTATTCTGTAAGACTAAATGCAACTTACATAATTTTACTTTTTAAATTGAACTAACATTTAAACTTCAGCAAAAAAATGAAAAAAATAGTTTAGAAATATTGAAGTAAAATTCTTGAATAAAACTTTTACGAATCCATATGTCGCTACGTGGAGCAATAAAGAAAAAAATATGGTGAAGAATAAAAGCCATGTTTTTCGGATAGGAGAATAATGATCAGATTTGAGATAATAGATGAGAATACAAAAAAATCTGGAAGAAATAAAACAACTTTATTTTTGATGCCTTCCCTTTTGAAGAGAGAATACCTTTTTATATCATGGTATTGGTTGGAAATGACAGAGGTGTGGAGTTTTTATCAATTTATGATGATGATAAATGGCTCGGATTTATACATACATTGGTGGGAGATGAGCTTTCATATATTTTCTATTTTGCTTTAGAAAATTCATTGAGGCAAAGCGGATACGGAAGTAAAATATTGCGTGAGTATAAGAAGATACATCCAAAGGCTTTCGCTGGCAATAGAACCGGTTGAAGAAGAAAGCGATAATTATAAACAGAGAAAGAAAAAGACTGGATTTCTACAGAAAGAACGGTTTTGAAACTCTTGATACCAGAGTTGTGGAAATGGGTGTAGAGTTTGAACTTATGGGTGCCAGGGGTATGGAAATAAAGGAAAGTGATTACAGAAAACTTGTAAAAAAATTCTTTGATTCATTTGAACAAAAAGGTGTTGTCTGTAAAAGAGATGAGAGATGCTGACAGCTATACAATTGCAAAATTTTGTAGACAGTAAGGAGTTAATGTACAGGGCAGGTGAGGCAATATTCTATATAGGTGACTGGAATATAGGTGATAAAGTACTTGTAGTTGCCGGAAGCGGAAATAATGCAGGTGACGGATATGTGGTTGCAGATCTGTTAAATACGGAAGAAATAGAGGTAGAGATTCTTTTGATAAAGGATAAGTTCTCGGAGGACGGACAGTATTATTTCGATATTTGTAAGCAAAACGGTATAAAAGTGTAATGTTTTTGGATGAAAGCATGGACTACAGTGCTTTGCTTGAAAAAAATTTAATTCATATGATTATATTCTGGATTGTATATATGGCACAGGCTTCAGCGGTGAGGTAAAAGAACCGGTATATTCTCTTATAAAGGCTATAAATGATTCAAATGCAAGTGTGGTAAGTGCCGATATAAACTCAGGAATGAATGGTGATACAGGGGAGTCGGATATATGTGTGAACTCGGATATTACAGTAAGTATAGGATTCTTAAAAAAAGGGCTTATTACAAATGAAGCTTCAAAACATATAGGTGAACTTATAAATATGGATATAGGTATAGTAATTGAAAACAGTAATAGTAATTATGTAGTTACACGGTATAAATAGTGTTAAAGAAAAAGTGTATCAATTTATTTTATAAACTGATACACTGCGTTAAGACGATATTAACAGCCAATTTTATAAGTGAGGTATGCATGAAGAAAATTGGAACCACAATAGTAATTGCTCTTATGTCAGTTGCGTTACTAACAGCCTGCAAAAAGCAAGGCGGATGAGGAAGAAAAGATTTGTAAGTTCGGGCAACTATATTGCAAAAATATATTTGGAGGAGATTGATTAAAAAGGGCATGCATCGAAAATGCTCTTTTTTTGTATGTCAGAATGACACAGAATGTACGTAGTTGTTTAATTGATGGAATATAGAAAGCTATAGAAACTTTATTTGAAAGAGTTAATTATTAATATAAATTAATTGGGTAATAATAAATAATTATAACCATGGAGATGTATGTAAAATCACGAATATGATAGTCGGCATTGACTGACTCGTTTCAAGGAATTATAATCCAAAATATAACAATAACATTATCAAAAACAGCCCATACTATATCCAAAAATATATGCAATGGAATCCAAATAGTATTTTTTGATATGCATTGTATTTGGAAGAAATGATGGGAAAAACTTTTCTTGAATGCATGAAAGTAGATGATTAGGAACTAGCTGTGAGGTGAAATATGAGTCATCTTTTTAGAAATGCGAAATATCAGTAAAGATTATCCGGGGGTAAAAGTACTGGACGATATTTCCTTTAGCGCAGAAGGTGGTGAAGTTCTGGCACTTATGGGAGAAAATGGAGCCGAAAATCCACTCTGATGAAAATTCTGATGGGAATTGCCCAAGCAGATCGTGGAGAAATCTTTCTGGAGGGAAATAAAGAGCAATTTCAAAGCCCCAAGGTCTGCTATGGATAAGGGAATTGTCATGATTCATCAGGAACTGAATGTACTATTGGATATGGAGGTTTCTGAAAACATTTTCCTGGGAAGAGAAATCAAAAAGAAGGGGATTCCTGCTCGCGTTGATATGGATGAACAACGGAAAACAAGCACAGGCATTTTTGGATTCTGTAGGGATTAAAAATTGATGCAAAAGACTTGATGAGAAATCTTCTGTTGCCCAAATGCAATTGATTGAAATAGTAAAAAGCGATTTTTGTTCATGCTAAAGTGATTATTATGGATGAGCCTACTTCGGCAATTACGGAAGCAGAGGCTACAATTCTTTTTGAACAGATAGAAAAAGCTGAAAAAAAGCCGGTGTTTTGATTATTTATATTTCTCATAAGATGGATGAAATCTTCAAAATTTCAGACAAAAATCGCAGTACTTCGTGACGGTCACCTGATACGTGTAGATGAGACCAAAAACTTTACAGAGGAAGATTTAATCCGTGCAATGGTGGGTAGAGAGCTTCAGGATGTTTATCCGAAGAAAACCAATCATCCCGGCAAGGTGTTATTTGAAGTAGAAAATCTTGCAAGTGGAAAATATGTAAAGGATGTTAGCTTTCAGATAAGAGAAGGCGAGGTTGTGGGATTTGCCGGTTTAGTAGGTTCCGGTCGAAGTGAGACAATGGAAGCACTTTTTGGAGTTTCCCCAAGGGAAAAGGGGAAACTTCGCATTAATGGAGCAGAAATAGAAATTCATAATCCCAAAGATGCTATTCGTCATAAGATTGCATTTGCTACGGAAGATCGCAAGCGATCAGGATTAAATTTGATTGGAAGTATAAAAGAAAATGTAACAATGGTGTCTCTGGCGGAAAAAGTAAGTAAACATGGCATCATTCAGGATAAAAAAGAAGGGGAAGTTACTGAGGAATACATCAAGAAGCTACGTATTAAAACACCAAATGGAGATGAGCTTGTAGGAAATTTAAGCGGGGGAAATCAACAGAAGGTGGTTCTAGCAAAGTGGCTTTTAGGAGAGCCGGAAATTATTATCTTTGATGAACCTACCAGAGGAATAGACGTTGGTGCGAAACATGAAATTTATGAACTGATCAATGTTCTGTCGGAACAAAAGAAAGCGATTATTGTGATTTCTTCAGAAATGCCGGAATTGATGGGAATTTGTGATCGTCTCTATGTAATGTCTGAAGGATATATTACCGGAGAGTTGAACAAAGATGAGTTTAATCAGGAAGCAATCATGAGGCTTGCATCTGCAAGAAAAGGAGGAATAACACAATGAATCGCAAAAAAATAAACTTCAAGAATTACGGCATATTTGTTGTTTTTATAGTGCTGGTAATCATTCTGATGATACTTTTCTCCTAATGCTTTTGCTAAACCCAGAAACTTTAATCAATGTGGTAAAAGCAAGCCTCTATTAATGGCGTTTTTGGCCTGCGGAATGATGTTTGTTATTATTGCCGGAGGCATCGATCTTTCTGCAGGATCTGTTGTCGCATTGTCAGGCGTTGTTGCAGCCTATCTGGCTCAAATGCAAGGCATTCCTATCATTCTTCCGATTCTAGGGGCATTGGGAACCGGGGCACTGATTGGACTTATCAACGGTTTTGGGGCTGCCTATGCGGAATTACCGCCCTTTATTATTACGCTGGCAACCATGTCCATTGTGCGAGGTGCAGCGACTGATTCTCAGTGGGGGCTCTCCGGTATTTGGATTACAAGAACAGTTTGAAGGCATTGCAGGGATTTCTATTGCAAATGTGATTCCGATTTTGGTACTTTACTTTTTACTCATTGCCGTATTTAGTGGATTTATCTTAAACAAAACTGTATTTGGTCGTCATGTTTATGCTATCGGCGGAAACAGTATTACGGCAAAAGTTTCCGGAATCAATGTAAAAAGTATGTTGCTTCGAGTTTATATTATTTGCGGAGTGTTTTCCGGTATTGCAGGCTTACTGATTGCATCCAGAACCATGCAAGGCTCCCCACGGTTGGTGTAGGCTATGAAATGGATGCCATTGTCTGCAGTAGTTATCGGCGGAGTAAGCATGTCCGGTGGTTCAGGGAAATGGTATGGAACCATTATCGGTGCATTACTTTTTGGCATTGATTAGTAACGGATTAGATATTTTAGGGTTTCATCCAACTTCCAACAAATTATCAAAGGAATCATTATTGCGGTCGCTGTATATCTTGATTTAAGAGGTAAAAAGACGAGCGCATAAACACTATATTTTTAAGGAGGAAATTATGAAGAAAAGAATTATAGTAGGCTTATTTCTTGCCGTGTCATTGATGATGACCGCTTGTGGAGGAGCTTCCGACAGCAAAAGCACTACTGTAGCGGAAACAAAGGCAGAAGCTGAGGCAACTACAGCAGCAGGTAAGGAGGCTTCGACAGACAAACAGGAAGTTTCTGACGTTGTAAAGGATGCTAAGGCAGAGCAGTTTAGCGGTGCTAAGAATGAAGAGAAGAAGTCCATGGCACTCTTTATGTCTCACATGACTAATGAGTTTGTAAAGACCTTATCCTCTTCCGTGCAAAAGGAAGCAGAAGAGCTTGGCTACACAGGAGATTCCTTCAAAATCTATGATGGAAAGAATGACGTAGCAACACAGGTGAGCCAGATTGAACAGGCAGTAACACTTGGCGTAGACGGAATCATCATTGAGCCGGTATCCACAGACGGTATAGTGAAAGCGGTAAAGGATGCGGAGAAGGCCGGTGTAAAAGTTGTTATATTAAACCAGAGAATCAGCGATCAGAATGCTGCTGATACCTTTGTTGGAGCAGATAATGAATCTACAGGTGCTGCATTAATGAAGAAAGTTATGGAAGATCTTGACGGAAAGGGAAATATTGTTGAGCTTCTCGGACCAATGGGATCAGACGGACAGGTTGGACGTTCTAAAGGCTTTGATTCTGTTCTTGCAGAGTATCCGGATGTAAAGGTTATTGCATCAGACAGTGCGGACTGGGATACTGCAAAGGCATTAACACTTACTGAGAACTGGCTTACATCCTCTGACATTCAGGCTGTTGTGGCTCAGAATGACGGTATGGCTGTTGGTGCGGCGCAGGCAGTTAAGGAGGCAGGACTTACAGATAAGATTAAGATTTATGGTGTAGATGCTACCTCTGATGGATTGAATGCCATTGCTAACGGTGGTATGACAGGAACAGTTTCTCAGGGAACTGAGGATCAGGGTAAAAATTTCTGCAGACCTTTGCTCTAATTTGATTTATGGACAGTCTGTTCCTAAGGAAGTTATTGCAACGAATGTAGTGTATACCAAAGAAAACGTTAATGAAATTTTTGAAGAAATAAAAAAAGCTAAGGATACGTTGAATAGCAAATTCGTTAGAGATTTTGAAGGTTATGAATTAAAATAGTTTCGTATAAAGATGAAGAGGAGCTGCAATTTTTGCAGTTCCTCTTTTGTGCTCATCTACTCAAAGAAGTTATTGGGAAGGTTTTCTTGACTTGATATATATTGCGGTATATATTGTGGTATATATTGTGATATATATCGTGATTTATATTTTTATAAGAAATAGAAAGGTGATCTATATGATGACTGCAAAGGTTTTTAAAAATGGAAGAAGTCAGGCAATCAGACTTCCTAAGGAGTGTCGATTTTCATCAGATGAGGTAGTGGTAAATAAGATAGGTGATATTGTTATTCTGCTTCCAAAAGAAAATAAGTGGGATTCGTTTATGAGAGCAATAGATCTATTCTCAGATGATTTCATGGCGGACGGAAGAACAAGAGATTCGGCACAGGAGCGTGAGGAGCTATGAGGTATATGCTTGACACCAATATCTGTATTTATGTAATCAAGCATAAGCCGGAAAAGGTATTTCAAAAATTACAGACTATTCATCCGGAGGATGTGTGTATATCATCGGTCACTTATGCCGAATTGGTGCATGGTGTAGAAAAGAGCGCAGCCGTGGAGAAAAACAGATTGGCACTGTCCATACTTCTGGCGAATATGGAGATTCTGGATTTTGACGTGGATGCGGCTGATTGTTATGGAAAGATTCGAGCAGGTTTGGAGAAAAATGGTACGCCGATTGGACCTCTAGACATGATGATTGCAGGTCATGCGCAGTCTCTTGGATATACAGTTGTAACGAATAACGTGAAAGAATTTTCCAGAGTGAGTGCTCTGAAAATTGAGAATTGGGCAGAATAATTCATTTCAGTCATCTTGTGAAGAAGAGATTATGTTTTACAGCGGATGAAGTTTACTTCATCCGCTATTTTTATCCGGAAAAATTATAGATATGCAATTTTATCCCGCGGGATATTTTGAGCGTCAAGAAAATATAAGACACAAGAAAATATAAAGCATCAAGAACAACAGTTGACATTTGAACTAAGTAGTATTATAAATACAATTGATAATCAAATTATCGATAACTTAATTATCGAATTAAGTTTATCCGCTATACAGCAAATATGAAGGAGAGAGTATATGTCAAACCGTGATACCAGCATTGACCCGAGGCTTTTGGAAAGTGCTCGTAAAGAGTTCATGGAAAAGGGATTTATAAAAGCCGAACTGAAAACAATCTGTGAGAATGCAAAGATTACAACAGGTGCGGTTTATAAACGATATAAAGGAAAGGAAGAACTGTTTAGTGCCGTTGTCGAAGAAGCGGTAGCCACTTTAGATTGTTTTGTTTCGGAACGAACGGATGTGGACTTTTCCTCTATGAGCGACGAAGAAGTGAGAAATACGTGGATTATGCAGGAAAAATATATCTTAGATGTGTTCCGAATTCTATGGGATATTCGAGAAGAATTTGTATTACTTTTAGAAAAATCTGCCGGGACGGTACATGAAAACTTCGGGCATGATTTTGCTTTTCGCATGACGCACGCCTATAAGCAATATTATGAAGAGGCAAAAAAGAGAAATATTGCCAAAGCGGAGATTTCGGATCAGGAAATGCATGTTCTCTGTACGGTATTCTGTACCTCTATTTATGAGCCTTTCATTCATAAGATGTCTTGGAAAGAAATCGAAGAGCATTGCAAAGTTCTATGCAGATTCCTGGATTGGAAAAAGGCAGTAGGAATCATGGATTAGTATAGTTTGACCATAGAAAGACGGCTTAAAATCAATAGAATAGTTAGTAATAACTAATTAATTCGGATTTTTATAACAAAATGATATGAATATAAATTGAATAAACTAACTAATGCGAATCGTAATAACGCAATATTTCTGCCGGTAAGAATGAAATAGAAAGGAGAGCACAATGTTTAAAAAAGTGGCACCCTATATGGGAGAATACAAGAAATACACGATCCGAGCGGTCATCATGATGTGTATCGGGATTGTAGCAAAAACGATGCCCTATTTTTTTCCCTGTATCAGATGATTTCCCCCTTGACAAAAGGGCAATCCATCAGTTTGGGATATCTGATGCTCAGGGTACTCGGGGTACTTTTATCGGAGATCATTTATTCTTTCGCCTATGTGAAAAGGACTGATATTTTCCCATATCAGTGCATACAATACCCTGAAAAATTTAAGAATATCTCTACAGGGAAAACTGGAAAAACAGTCTCTCGGAAATATAGAGAGCCTTGGTACCGGCCGTATAAAAAAGGTATTTACAGAAGATATTGATATGATCGAGCTTTTACTTGCTCATGCCATTCCGGAAGGGATTGCCAATATTTCGATTCCGCTTGCCATCCTCGTTCTGATGTTTGTGGTGGATTACCGCTTAGCTTTGCTTTCCCTTGTTCCCATTTTCGTAGGAATCTTTGCCATGGGCATGATGATGAAGCAGGGCAGCTCCAAAATGGATGCCTACTATGAATCTGCCGCCGTGATGAATAACACGATTATTGAATATGTAAATGGAATGGAAGTGGTGAAGGTATTCAATAAGGACGGCGATTCCTATAAAAGATTCGGAGAAGTCGTAAAAAACTACAGAGATTTTACCCTTTTATGGTACAGAGCTTGTTGGCCCTGGATGGCGATGTATTCCAGTGTTTTGCCGTGTCTCGCCCTTCTCATCCTTCCGGTAGGCGCTTTCTGGGTTATCAGCGGAAGCCTTGCTTTAGATAAACTGATTTTAGTGCTTTGTATGTCTTTCGCAGTCGGTCCGTCTTTTATGAAGGCGATGCATTATGCAGGAAATTTCTCGCAGCTGAATTATAAAATCACAGAGCTGGAAAAACTTATGGATAGACCGCCTCTTAAAGAGGGAAGTGCAAAGTTTAGTGGGGGGAATAGGGATGTTCAGTTTGAAAATGTTCGATTCGCTTATGGAGAGAAAGAGGTTCTGCATGGTGTAAGTCTGGAACTTGCGCAGGGAACAACAACCGCTCTTGTGGGAGAATCGGGAAGCGGAAAGTCTACACTGGCTAAGCTTTTTAGTGCATTATTATGACTTAAGTGAAGGAAAATCCGGATTGGCGGACAGGATATCACTAGATTTGTCTCTGGAAGCACTGAATCATGAGGTCTCTTATGTTGCGCAGGAGCAATTTTTATTTAATACAACGCTTTATGAAAATATTCTTATCGGAAAAGCCCGAGGCGAAAAAAAGAAGAGGTACTGAAAGCGGCAAGTAGAGCCCAGTGTGATGAATTTTTGAGGAGACTTCCGGATGGAATAGAGACCATGGCGGGAGACGGCGGAAAGCAACTGTCGGGAGGAGAACGCCAGAGAATTTCCTTGGCACGTGCGATTTTTGAAGGATGCGCCGATTGTGGTTTTGGACGAGGCGACCGCCTTTATGGATCCTGAAAATGAAGAAAAATTAAATGTCGCTCTTTGATGAAATCACAAAGAATAAAAACGGTGCTTGTGATTGCGCACAGACTTTCCACGGTAAAAAAATGCGGATAAGATTTGCGTGATAAAAGAAGGAAAGTGTATTGCGACCGATAAGCATGAGAAGCTCCTGGAAGAATGTCCGAGTATAAGAAATTCTGGGATGCTCTGTAAGTGCAAGCACATGGAAGATTAAGGGAGGAGAAAAAGCATGCTAAAGATGCGTATAGAATCGTTTGTATGACAGGAAAATACAGTTCCCGAATCAGAGCTTCGTATATTACTTCTTTCATCAAGGGGATTATGATGAAGGCACCGTTAATCTTCAGTTTTATTGCGATCAGTCTGTTTATGAAGGGGCAAATGCAGGAAAAGATATGTCTTTATCTTGGAATCGGTCTTGTTCTTTGCATGGCAGTGGAAGCGGTTTTTGAGCACATCACGAATGTTCTTCAATCTGCAACAGGATATGAAGTGTTCGCGGATATGCGAATGAGACTGGGAGATCATCTCCGGAAACTTCCGATGGGATACTTTACAGAAGGAAATATGGGAAAAAAATAAGCACAGTTCTATGTACAGACATGGTGTTTATTGAAGAGTGCTGTATGAGTGTTTTATCGGAACTGGTGACTTTTATGATTTCCCAAGGGCTTATGACGCTCATGATGTTTGTCATGGATATACGATTAGGGATTGCCGCACTCGCAGTCGTTCTAGCCTTTGTCATCGTTGGAAATTGTATGATGAAAACGACCCTTGCGCATTCCAGGACGAAGCAGGAGGAAGTGAATCGCTTACGGAAGAGGTTTTGGATTTTGCCGAAGGAATAGGGAATTATCAAGTCCTTTAATATGCTGGGGAGAAAAATCTAAAAGTCTTTCCGCCGAGTTTGATAAAAGCTGTAAAGAAAGTATTGATTTTGAGAAAAGTTATGGGCCCTGGGCGAGAGCTTTATACCTTACCTACGGAATCGGCACGTCCTTTATGCTTGCTGTAGCCGGCCTGTTATATGCGAAGGGAGAAATGGCGCCGGACTATATGGTGGGAATGGTATTGTTCTTATTTGATCTGTTTTTTTCCATAGAGAGCTATTATGGACAAATTACCAGACTTACGGTAACAGCTGCCTCTTTAGACAGAATAGAAGAGGTCTTTCAAGCGAAAGAACTTAAAGATGTCGGTGATCAAGCGTTGTCTGAAAGTACAAAGGAGACAGAGAAGGATTCTGCTGCTATTGCAATGCCTAAAAATGCTGATAAAACACGAAAGGATTTCGCTGATACTGTGTTTTTTGAAAATACGAAAGAAGCACAAAATGATTCTGTTGTGGAGTACAGCGATGTAAGCTTTGGCTATACCGGAAAGAATGTGCTGAATCATATCTCCTTTAGCATGAAAAAGGGGGAAATGACGGCTCTTGTAGGACCGTCAGGCAGTGGAAAATCTACCATAGCTTCTCTTCTTGCCAGATTTTGGGACATTCGTGAGGGAACGATTAAGCTTAACGGCAAAGACATCAAAAATATTTCCTTGGGAAGATTGATGGATCAAATCAGCATGGTGTTCCAGAGGGTTTATCTTTTTAAGGACACAATCTACAACAATATCGCAATGGGAAGACCGAGTGCGACAAGGGAAGAAGTGATGGAGGCGGCAAAGAAGGCAAGATGCTATGATCTTATCCGCTCGCTTCCGGAAGGCTTTGATACGGTAATCGGGGAAGGCGGCGCCTCCCTTTCCGGCGGAGAAAAGCAAAGAATTTCCATTGCCAGATGTATCCTGAAGGATTCGCCCATCGTTATTTTAGATGAAGCAACAGCAAGTGTGGATGCGGATAATGAACGGGCTATACAAGAGGCGATTTCGGAACTCTGCAAGAAATAAGACGCTTCTGGTCATTGCCCACAGATTAAAGACCATAAAGGACGCGGATCAGATTCTTGTTGTATCGGACGGAAAGATTATAGAGCGCGGAAATCACGATAAACTAATGAAAGAAGACGGCATTTATGCACGGATGGTCTCCGTACAGGCGTCTTAAAAAAGGAAAATGAGAAGAAGAGAATAGTTTCAAGAGGACTCCCGGAAAGGGAGTTCTTTTTCATTTTTGTAAAAATGATACTGATAATTGTGTGATATAACGCTTTGTGGGTTTCTATATGAAAAAAATGCAGATTGGAACAAAAATCATATAGATACATAAATGGGGTTGATTTTGCAAATGGGGATTAGGGTTAAAATGTACTTTTAGTGAATGGGGATTTGCGTCAAAAATGCACTTTTACGAATGGGGATTTGCGTAAAAGACGCGTTTTACTTATATGAGCAAAGAGACAGGGCAACAAAAACAGAAAGCAGGAATACATGTCATTGCATGGTCAATTGTTTTGTGATTTTTTTCTGGATGAAAATAATGCAGATTGGAACAATAAAATCATACAAACATCTTTGATTAAAGCCCAATTTAGAATATAATCTGTTTTTATATAGATGAAAAATGTTCCATTCTGCAAAAATCATGGAGATAGATATGCTACCAAGAAAGCAATATGTTAATGAGTTGATGAGATTAAAAAGAGAACGGAAGAGTTAAGATTATTACCGGTCTTAGACGAAGTGGCAAGTCTGTGCTTCTTTTTGACTTGTTTCGCCAGCAACTCTTAGACGAAGGAGTTGTTCAGGAACAGATTATAGGGATACAGTTGGATGATTTTGCGAAATATGAAATATCGCGATCCACTTCATTTGGATGAATATATTAGAAGTCAAATTACAGATGCAAAAAGGTTTTTATGTATTTATAGATGAGATACAGCTGGTTTCCGAAGTAAAGAACCCCTATGTGGATAATCAGGAAGCTAAGATTAGTTTTGTAGATGTGATTCTGGGGCTTTTGAAGATAAAAAATGTGGATGTCTATGTGACCGGCAGTAACTCTAAAATGCTTTCGTCAGATGTGCTTACACAGTTTAGAGATAGAGGGATGAGATTAGAGTGTTTCTCTTTCTTTTGCTGAGTTTTATGATGCTTATGAAGGAGATAAGCGGGAGGCCTGGCAAGAGTATTACACCTATGGCGGAATGCCGATGACTTTGGAAATGGATACGCATGAACGGAAAAGTAAATATCTTCGAGATCTATTTGAAAGAACTTATCTTAAGGACATCATGGAGAGAAATAAGATCAAGAACGACGAGGAGGTACTGGCTATACTTCTTGATATCCTGGCATCCGGGATTGGTTCATTGACAAATCCCGGTAAACTGTCCAATACCTTTAAGAGTGAAAGAAATATATCCCTTGCACCGGATACCATTGATAGATATTTGCGTTACTTTGAGGATTCCTATCTGCTTCAAAAAGGCAAAGCGTTATGATGTTAAGGGAAAAAGTATATTAAGACACCGTCCAAATATTACTATACTGACTTAGGATTAAGGAATGCCAGACTTGGATTTAGACAAATCGAGGAAACACATTTGATGGAGAATGTTCTCTATAACGATTTGATACGGCGAGGCTTTGATGTAGACGTCGGAGTAGTCGAAATCGCAACTATGGAAGAGGGGAAAAAGTACGGAAACAATTAGAAGTGGATTTTGTGCTTAATAGGGGAAATGACAGGTACTACATTCAGTCGGCACTAAGCATTGCAGATCCAGAAAAGAAAAAGCAGGAAATCGCATCTCTCCTCAGAATACCGGATTCTTTTAAAAAGATGGTTGTGGTCAAAGACTACTTGAAACCGTGGAAAGATGATAATGGAATCCAGTATGTGAGGGATAGAGCATTTTCTAGGGATGAAAATATCCTTGTGGGATGAAAATAACGAATTCCCCCTTTGGCATGAGAGGAGCACGTATGAGAGAATTTAAAAGCATATCCGGCCTGTATGACGGCAATTTAGCCTTATCCATAGCACCGGCCCTCACCCCCAAAGGGATAGAGGAAAATCCATTGTTTTTTCATGGAGAAATCGTGAATCCTACTATTATTGCTGGTGGGCTTTTGGTTCTTGCGGATATTGTGAGCACAAGATATTTTCAGTATGTGCCTGCAGCGCAGAAGGATCCCGTGCTTTCCGCTCAGGGGGATAGGCTTAGAGCGGAATGCTTTTCGGCTTGTAACGGTGTTTATGCAAGGCTGGATATATTTCAAACTGCCTTGGACGGAGAAATTCTTTACGGCACTACCAACGTGGATATAGGCGTCAAGCTAAGACAAGCCCTTTGTAAAATCAAACAGGGAGATAGATTAAAGTTTCTTATCGGAGATAAGGGCTGGAAGAGCTTACATAGTAAAGAGCTTTCGGATGGAATTTTACTTACTGATATTCTGATTGAGCGTCCCGTGGAAATGCCGGATCGCTGGATTCGAGCTCTGGGAAATTGCGCCGTGCTTCATCAAAAATGAAATACAAAATTCCATCTGGAAGGAATGCAGGCAAAAGCCTTTTATTACAGGGCTCCCGCCTGTTACCGGAAAGGAACAGTCCGGATGGCTTTGCCCCACAAAAAAACCGGTGCAATTTTTAAAAGCTTCGGGAAGAAAAAGACAGCGTCTATATCAGCGGGCTGCATAGGCTTAGCGGGCTGAAGCGTCTCATGAGCCATGTAAACAGAATTAACTTTTATGCTCCGGAAGGGGCTGCTCCCGGGCAAATGATGATAGAGGTCTGCATGAGCGGTGCAAGCATTACCCTGAGCCTTACGGCGAAGAGCTATGAAGGCTATTCCGGGAAGGGCTTTGCTGGAGGCGCTTTCAGACTTAGAGACTTTGGAATGTGCCGACAGAATCGATAACGAATTGAATTTTGAGCCCAAAATTAAACTTGAAAATATCTCTGCATCCCTGGACTTGGATAAGAAAAATGTTCATGATGCCATGGAACTGCTTGCTGTTTCTGGAAAGCTGGGCTTTGATGTCCATGAAAATGCATTTTTCCATAGAGAGCTTCCGGATGACCCGGATAGAGTATTAAAGGACAATCCGAGACTTGTGGCGGCAAAAAAGCTCATGGAGGACACCGTCTTTGTGGAAGATTCCCTTTGGTATGTGAAGTCGGGAGAGACAAACTACAGAGTGATTTACCCGGAAGGATCTGGAGTGGAAGATGCAAAATGCACTTGTACATGGTATTTAAAGCATCGAAACAGCAGAGGCCCCTGCAAGCACATTTTGGCAGTGAAATTAAGACAGGAACTGTAATTCTCAGCAGGCAGGAAATAGTCTAAGGACTATAATTCAACAAGTAATATAATCTAAAGACTGTAAGCCGATAGGGTGACAAGTGGATATCATTCGGCTGGAAAAAGTAAATAAAGGAGTTTTACGATGGCAAGCAAACTGGAAAGAGCTGTTGAAATCTATCGTTCTTTGGGATACGAGGAAACGGCTTATGAAAATATCTTAAGCCTTGGAATAGGAACGAAGGAAGAGCAAGGGATTGCAAGGGAGGGCTAAAAATCTGGAGAATGGGTACAAATCAAACAATTATCCGAGAACAGCTACGGCTTTGCTCCTGTTATAGATGTTGATCTTAAAAAGCTTGCTGTTTTTGCCGTTCGAATCGGTGTGGAAGCAAAGAGGGCGGCAAATGTGATAGGTCGGGGAGATGAAATTGCTCTTCAGGCAATTATGGATAGGGGAGAGAACTATGCAATCCAGTTCATTTCCGCGCTGAAAGTGGGAACAGGAGGGCGTGGGAGCACTCCCTGTCCGTTCTTGGTATGCTCTGCCTAAAACTTCTGCACAGGATGAATCTCCTATTCCGGAATCCGTGGAGTATATGAAGGACTGGGCAGCGAGCTTCCTGCAGTGATTTTACTGGGAGCAAAAAGGATTATCTTTTCGATGATAGCTTTACGCTGGAGAAGGAAGAAATTCTGAGAAGATTTGTAGAGCATATCGAAAAGGGAATTTCCCTGAACATGCCCGGAACAGGCCCCTTTCCCGATTTGCTTTTCTTTGGAGTAGAGAATCATTTGCTTAGTAAAGAGGCGGCAAAAGAGTATATCTTTGATGCGTTGTATATTGCGAAAAGACCCGGGGGACAGAAAAGCATGGGTAGAGCTTTTGGATAAGCTTGGCTGTGCAGAAAAGGATTTTATGGATAGGGCGGAAAATCTTATTCCCCTACTGGGACTGGGGGAGAGTCCTCTTATAGAGCGATTTGCCCCGGTTCTTGTAGAAAATATCTCCGAGGAGCTTCTGTATCCGGTTTTGATTTCCTGTACTTCCGCAAAGGTCAAGAAAACGAAGAAGATGCTTTTAAATTCTGCCTTAAAGCGAGAGAAGCCAAAATCCGCCAATGACTTTTGCAGAATGGCTTTTCCATTTATTTGCAGGATGAGGATAAGAGCATTGCCGGTCTTGTAGAAAAATTGGCCCTGTTCTGGGGGCTAGTGTTGGAACAGGAAGAGAGCACAAAAGAATTGCAGGGCTTATGGAGAGAAAGTCCTAAGCTTTGGGAAGTTCCAAGATTTAGCTTGGGAGATAAAACGGCGGAAAGCTTAACCGACATGGTTGCCCTGCTTTCCGATAGAAAGGACTGCGTGGAAGACCTTCTTTTTGAACAGTTTCTTGCCTTGGCAAATCAAATCGCATACAAAAATCCTGAGGAAGCAAAAATAAGTCTTGCGGGAATTCCCAACAGCGATTCCGGCATTTTATGGACACTGGGTAGATGGGCAAGAGGAATAGAAACTAAGCCGGTAGAGGAAAGCCGGCAAAGATTTTGGCAGGGGAGAAAAGAATTGTAAAGATAGAGTATCGGGAACTCTTAACCATGCGAAGAGAGCTTCTTTTTCGTACCATGGGAAAAATGGCCCTTGCTTACTCAGCACCCCAAGCTTTGAAGACTTAAGCATTTCCATAGAGGATTTCCTGGAGCGCTAAGTCTGTACCGGGCAGAAAAATTCTCCTATGTATCGGAGCCGGATTTACAGCTTGCATTAACAAGACTGGATATGGAGACATTTGCAAAGGAAGATAGAAGTAAATGCACGGAAAAGCTAAAGGAGCTTGACTTGAAAAAGTTCAGCTTCTCCGGAGAATTTTTTTGCAGGATGAAGAGGAAAGGATATTTTGCTGGGGGAGTTGATTGCAGCTTACTTGCAAGACCCCTATGTAGAACCGGACTTCTTCCCGGGAGAAACGCCCTATTGGAAGGTGGAATTGAAAATGCCGGAAAGCCTTAAGGCACTGCCTTATAGACTGTCTTACAGTCATAACGCACTGTTTTCGATTTTCCCGAATTGGGGTGATTATTCCCTTACGGCGGTGCATAGGGATTTTGAAGTTTATCATGGACAAGGCATCATTTTACGACAGCTGGCAAGAAGGAGGAAAGCCTTAAGTAAAGGGGGCTCTCATGAACTGGATTGCGGTATTTGGGAAGCTCAGTGATGAAAAATGCGGGGGATGCGCTAAAGGCAAACCAGGGAAGCCTGGGAAGAGGACTTTTGCTTCCGGGATAGCGGATATTTCCTATCTGGATTGGAGCGGCGGGGAGCTGTCTAACCTGGCAAATCTTGCTGCTCCATGGACTTCATGGCAAATGAGGGATGCTGAGTTTAGTGTGGAAGGCAGTACGACACACTGGAGCAGTCCTTAAAGATGCCCAGAATCCTGGCCGGAACAGCGGAGATTGTAAAGTTTTTAAGAGATTATTTGGATGAGGTGATTCTTGCGGTAGAAAAAGCTTGCTCGAAAGAAGCACTGAAATGAAGGCCATCCGCATTTTTGGCAGGAAAAAGTGGCTCCTCCAAGGCGGTATCTTATGCAAAAGAAATCCTTGAGAAATTGGTTTCCATAGAGATAGAGCAGATACAGAGTGATAAAAACGCAGGATTAAGAGAAAACTCCGGTCGAAAAGATCATGCGGCTTTAAATGAAGATATAAGCTTAATCAATGATAAAGGCTTAAGAGAGAATCAAGGAACTATAGAAAATACATCACAAAGCAAGATAATATCTTCCGTAGAGTCCCCCGCTGATTTTTGAAAGAGTATGGTCGCCTTTACCGGAAGGAAAAAGAACTTATAGAAGACCATGTTACTTTTCGGGTAAAGGCCATAGAACTAAGAAAAACGAAAAAGTTTTTTCAATTCGACTTGAATTTACCGGAGGATTCTGACCGTTCCTATCAGGTGGTCATTTCCGGATGGTTGTATGGTCTAGCTCACGAGGGCAGGTTTCAGGAACTAGGGTAGACCGTAGGGGAGACCAAAACGGTGAAAATGATAGAGGAGGAAAATGAAGTATGGCTTCATTATGACGGTGCTCAGGAAAAGATAGTAGTCAGCGAGTGTAGAAACTGGCGCGGAGGAAACAACGCTCCTCTGGAAGGGGAGGCTACGCCCTATTCCAAACTGTTTTTAAGCTTTGTAGTAGCACTTTTGGCTCAAGATGGAGATAGCATCTACGGGGCAAAGAGTTTGTTTAAAGAATTGGTCCAAGCCGGTACATTATCTTTAAAGACAGTGAGGGAAATTACAAGACTGCTCTTAAGCTATGAAGAAATCAGTCCTGCAAAGCTTGTACGCATCGTGGAAAAGGAGAGTGAGCTTCTAAGCATTTGCTGGGGTATGCTTTGGGAATGTATAAAAGATGCGGGATCGAAAACGGTGGAAACAGGAAAACCGCCTGCCTGGATCAACAGAATTTTAGATATTTGCATCTATTATGCAGCGTATTTAAGGGAAGCTGCTAAAAGAGGATCTATTTCGAAAGAGGACGCCCTGTGGCCCGGTCTTTTGGAAATGGCAAACTGCAGTGCTAAATCTACCGCGGTTAAAAAAGCGAAGGAGCTTGCGAAAGTATTGGGAATCGGCTAAATATAGAGTTGGTAAAGTAAAAAAAGGAGTGTAAAGCATGGAATTACTGGATTACTTGGCATGGAGAAATGATGTTCCCTATCGCTGTCCCCCTTTAACGAGGTGGACAATGTTATATTTTCCTATTTGTCTTATATAGAATTTGGGAAGTTGCTGGAAAAAGGGGATGGCTTTTTCGATTTAAAGGAGCAGTATGAGCATTTTTGTGAAAAGCATTCCATGGAAGAAATCAAGACCGCAGGACAGTTCACGGAGCGAGCACCGCTATTGCTACAAAAGATGATGGAGGGGCCTCGTTTTCAGGATACAAAGGTCGGATATTATGTAAAGGATTTTGACAAGGATACGGTAAAGCAATTTGCCGCCCTTTGCTTTTTACTTCCGGATGGCACTAACTATGTTTCTTTCCGAGGGACAGACGAGACCATTACCGGTTGGAGAGAAGATTTTCTTATGAGTTGCCAATCGGAAACCGCAGGCTCCAAGGAAGCGGTGAGCTATTTCAACAAGGTGGCTAAAAGCTTTTAGAGGGAAAGTTTATTCTGGGAGGACACTCGAAGGGAGGGAACTTCGCCATGTATGCGGTGCCTTTTGTGAACCAGAGCACAAGGAACGCATTGTGCAAGTTTATAATAATGACGGCCCGGGCTTTCGAGAGAGATTATTCAGTCTCCAGAGTTTCAGGAGATACTGCTAAAATTCTTACCGTTGCACCTCAAAGCTCCATTATCGGGCAGTTGCTTTCCAATCCCGCAGAGCAACATGTGATTCACAGTACAGCAAAGGGCATTTTTGCAGCATGATGCCATGACCTGGGAAGCGGAAAAGATTCCCTAGTCTCTTCAGAACTGGATGAGCTTTAGTGAGTACACGAAAACTACCTTGGGAAGCTGGCTGGAAAGCATGGACGATGAAACCAGAGAATCCCTTTGCACTACAGCATTTTCCTGATTGAAAGTACAAAATCGGAGACCTTTTATAGAGTTCTCCGGGAATTTAATGAAAAACATGGAAACTATCTGGAAAGAAATGGGAAAGCTTCCGGAAGATAAGAAAAAGAAATTATGAATGCTTTAAGCAAGTTGATAGAGAGCAGTAAAGAGCCGCCGTTTCCCAGATTAAAAGTGGCGGGCAGACAGTAATCAGTCAACTACAGAGTAGCGGACAGGCACTGCTTAGCCAGATGCAAACCGGCAGTCATTCGGCCATTAGTCAGGTAATGGGAAAGACAAAAGGAGGAAGGGAGAAGGTGTAGAGGATAAAACTATCAGTTTTGCTAATTTCTATTTTTATATCTTGCCCATCCTTTTTATAATCGCTATAATAATATCAAATCGTGATTTAGTAAATCTGGATTAGATATTTTTGCGTTGACGGGAGGTAAAGTGCTTTGTTTATTGGAAGGCAAAATGAGTTAATTTTTCAATAACAAATATAATGAAAATGGCGGACAGCTGATTGTTTTATATGGTAGAAGACGTGTTGGTAAGACGGAAACTTTACGAGAGTTTTTGTAAAAGGAAAGCTCCGTCTTTTTCCTGTACTGAAACAACAGATGCTGTGCGACTCAGAAATTTTTCGAACTGTATGTTACGAGAGGAAATTCCGGCAAAAACTATATCTCTACATTTCATGATTGGAAACAGCATTTCGCTCCATTTTGGAGCTTCCATATGGAGAGAAAAAAATTACTGATTATTGATGAGTTCCCCTATGTGTCATGGAAATAAAAGTATACCTTCTATACTACAAAACTTATGGGATATGGAGCTTAGAGATAAGAATGTAATGCTGGTTTTTGTGCGGAAGTGCCATGAGTTTTATGGAAAAAGGAATTACTGGCAGAAAAATCCTCTCTATGGCAGGGCTACAGGAATCTACAAAATGCAGGAAATGGGTTTTTATGATGCGGCTAAATTCTTTCCGAATTATTCTGCAAAAGATAAGTTATTGTCTTATGCTATTCTTGGCAGTATACCACATTATTTATGTCAGTGGAATTCGAATTTATCTCTTGAGAAAATATTAAAAGAAATATTTTGACTAAGGGCTGTATCTTATATAGTGAGGTGGAGTTTTGCTCCATCAGGAGCTGAGGAAACGCCAATTTACAATTCCATTATTGAGGCGGTTGCCTTGGGAAATACCAAGCTGAATGCTATTAGCCAAAAGTCTCTTGTTGAGGATACTTCCAAGACCAGCGTGTACCTTAAGAACCTGATGGAACTTGGCATTGTGGAACGAGAAGTTTCAGTGGATGCGGGAATAAAAGAACATGGGAATTCCAATAGAGGAATTTATCGTCTGACGGATAATTATTTTCGCTTCTGGTATGCGTTTTGCTTTTACGAATTTTTCTCAGCTGGAAGATGGGGATGTGGATGGTGTCTATGAATATTTAGTTAAGCCTATGCTTCAGCAATTTGCCTCCATTACTTTTGAGTCTGTCTGCCATGAGTTTGTTCGGGAAATGCAGAAAAAGAATGCCTTGCCTTTCCGTTATGCCAAAATGGGGAGATGGATGGGAAAGACGACAGTTCGTGATGAGTCCATGCCTAAAGGAGTACGTGTTGCGGAATCGGAGATTGACCTTCTTTGCATCAGTGCCGATGCCAAGCAATACTTGCTGGGAGAATGTAAATTGAAAACAAGTCCATTTTTCTTATTCGGAATATTTAGATACGCTGGCAAAAGCTTTCCGCCCTTAAAAGAAGCGAAGTTCTATTATGCGTTATTTTCGGAAAGCGGATTTGATGAGAAAATCATAGCAGAAAGCAAGCGGAAATAATACAATGCTCTGTACTCTGGAGCAGATTGTAAATTACAAGTAATCAGCGAAAAAGCATAATAGAAATTTTTCTGGAGTAGTTATGCAAGTTTCAACCAAATTTACCATTGCCTTACACATCTTAAATGCGGTGGAAACCAGTGGGCAGGGAGAGCTTTTTAACCTCCATGAGAAGCCTAACTCAACTGCCCTGTGGGAAAAATATTCATAGGATTTTTGGATGAGAGTCTTTTGGAGGTGCAGAAAAGTTTGAAGAAGAACTGAAAAAGCATTCCGTGGAAGAGGTGTATGAGAGGATGGGAAGGATAACGATAAGAAGTGATTACTGTTGAACAAATTTACTCAAAAAGAATGTAGCGTTTTTGGCTACATTCTTTTGTAATGCGAATGGTTCTGTATTACTTTTTACAGAGAAAAAGTAATACGTTATGCATCATTTTTAGTACCAACCTTTCATTATAAAACATTTTCGAGATTAAACAATATACACAATAGCTTAAGTAAAAACCAATGAAACACAATGAAATATTCCAAAAATAATTGACTGATTTACAAGGAAATGATAAAAATTACGACTATAAAATTAGAAAATTAAAACAATAAAATATGCTTAATAACTAAAAATATTAGATTGTGCAAATGATCCTATTACTCTGTTATGTAACACACTTAAAAATACATTCACATGCAAGAAGAAAGGAGAACACAATGAAGAAATGGATTTTTGGTCTGGGGATGGGGCTTTGCCTACTGACTGCCTGTGGCGGTGGGGCGAACAAGGAAGAGGCAAAAGAGAATAGTCAGACCGCTACAGAGGGCGGCTAAAGCGGCTGATAAACAAGAAGGAAAAAAAGATGGATTTTCCGGGAAAAATCACCTTCACGTACAGGGATAATGGAACCGCTAAAGAAAAAGATGGGACTGTATCGTTGGGTAACAGCGTCATATGAAACATGGGAACATAAAGGTGAAGTAGAACTGGATATTGCTCCTATTACTGCATCTGAGGGAGATTATTTCACAAAGATTGCTTTGCAACTTGCTGATCCCAGCACCTGCCCTGATTTAGTATGTGAAGATACCTTCCAGTTACCAAATGATGCAGTGACAGGATATTTGACTGATTTAAGCTCCTACCTTAAGGAATATGACGAGTGGAATCAGTATTATGAATCTATGCAAAGTATTACCTCTGTTGATGGAGTGTGCTATGGTGTGCCTTATTGTACGGATACAAGAGGACTTTTTTATAATCGCGGTGTATTAGAGAAAGCCGGAGTTATTCAGGCGGGAGAGGACTGGGAACCAAAGTCCTGGGAGGATATTTTATCTGCCTGTCAAAAGATCAAGGACAGTGATCCGGATGTTATTCCATTTTGGTGTAACTCAGGAAAGGCTACAGGAGAAGCGACTTCTATGCAGACCTATGAAATGCTTCTGTATGGAACAGGAGAAAGGCTCTTAGATGAAGATGGAAAGTGGATTGTAGAGTCTCAGGGCATTAAGGATTCTCTGGAGTTTATTCAGAATATTTATAAAAAGGTTATGGACCTTCCTTAGATTTGGTTCTTACAGGACAGGGTGGATTAAATGCTGAAAGAGAGTATTTACCTTCCGGTAAGTTAGGAATCCTTTTAGATGGTCTTTGGATTACTGCGCCATGGAAAGAAGAGGGAGCAGCTCCGTGGAAGAATTATGATAAAGAGTGTGGACTTGCAAGAATGCCTACAAATAAAGGGACAAGCGCCGGGAACTGTTACATTGTCAGGTGGTTGGGCCCTGTCTTTACCGGAAAAACGGAGATAATAAGGATGCTGCCTTTGACTTTGTAAAACATATGATGAGTGAAAAGAACTATTTAGATCTTGTGCTTTTTGAGGGAGACATTTGTACAAGAAAAGACATTGCTGAGAAGGAAGAGTATAAGGCACAGCCATTCTTTGAATTTGGAACAAAACTTTTTGGATACAGCAGGCTACCGTCCTCAGAATGATTTATATTCTTCTGTTTCTACCGGTATTCAGGAAATGGTTGAATCTGTAGTTACAGGGAACATCTATTGATGATGCAATTTCCCAGTATGCACTAATACAGCAAGCATTGTCGGAGATGACAATGTACTAAAGAAAGTAATGTAATAAAAACGATGTAATGTAGTTTAATGAGTTAAAAATTAAGTCAATTAAATAGGGATCATCAGGCTTATTTGAGTGAGAAGAACAGGGGGCAAGGATGAAAACAAACAGATTTTTAAGAGAGTGCAGGCAGTCAATTTTGCTGATACCGGCTATGGCACTTTTTGCTATTGTTTTTCGTTGTTCCTGTTTTTTCTTACTATTTTTTTCTCTTTTACCAATATGGCGCTAACAGGAGCTACGGCAAAAAAACTACGAAGTTGTAGGGCTTTCAAACTATATAAGGCTTTTCAAAGATAAGGTAGCATTATCCGTGATAAAGAATACCTTGTTCTTTCTTGCAGGCTCCCTTTTAGGACAACAGTTTGTAGGATTTATCTTGGCGTATTGCATGAGGGAATGCTCTGCAACATTTCGCCGCATAGTGGGTCCTTGTATCTTGTGCGGTTGGGTAATGCCGGAAATAGTGGTTTCCCTCTGCATGTTAGCCTTCTTCGATATGGAAGGTACAGCCAATACGATTTTTGAAGGCATTACATTTACCGATAATTTCCTGGATTTTTCGGTTTTTCCGATGCTGACCGTTATACTGGCTAATATTTGGCATGGAACTGCGTTTTCGATGCTGAATTTTCAGTCTGCATTAGATCATGTTCCCAGAGATATGGAGGAGGCGGCGCGAGTTGACGGAGCAAATCGTCTTCAGGTTTTGTGGCATCTTCTTATACCTTGCATGAAGCAAACAATTGGATGAATACCATGTTGAATACATTTTCTACCTTGGGTGTATTTGGTTTGATTTTGAGGCTATGACCGGAGGTGGACCGGGTAATAAAAACCACTACCTTTCTATCTATATGTACAATGCAGGAATGAAAAAAATTTTCAGCTGGGTAAGGGAACGGCGATAGGAATTTTAATCTTGCTACTGGGTGGTGTATGCAGTATAGGGTATAGTTTTTATTTTATGAAAGAGAAAAACTAGCAGGAGGAATTTTTGGAAAAGCAAAAGGTGCTCTTTTTCGGAAAGGAGAGCATGAGGAACAAAACTTGGATATATTATCTGATTTTTGGCACTCATTGCCATACTCTTCTTAATGCCTATGCTATGGCTTGTTTTTGAGTTCCTTTAATGTACATGCCCGACAAAGCTTTAAAGTGGCCTGACCAGTGGACATTTAACAACTACCTCACAGTAATACAAAATGGAAGAAATTTACGAGATTTGGAATTGACTTTATATTTCCGTAGCACAGGCGAGCTTGGTTTGTATTTTATCCTTAATGGCGCATACCCGCTATCTCGCTATGACCTATCCTATAAGAAGCCTTTGCTGTATGCCATTTTGTTTATGACCTCTTTACCTATGATTGCTGTTATTGTGCCGGTTTATAAGATTTTTGTACGTTTTCATCTATTGGACAGTATTCCCGGAGTTATTTTGTATTTGACAGCATCCGGTATACCCTATGGGGTTTGGATGATGAAGAATTTTATGGATGGAATACCCAAAAGCTTGGAAGAGGCTGCATTTGTAGATGGAGCAGATTCAGTGCAATCTATGCTCCATGTGGTTGCTCCACTAATGTTTTCGAGGGATTTGTGTAGTATTTATTTACAGTTTTTCAGGGGCTTGGGGGAATTTTTTTATTCCCTATATCCTTTTGAATTCAGAAGCAAAACAACCTGCGTCGGTGATTTTATTTCAATATTTTGGAAAACACGGGGCCATAGAATATGGGGCTCTTTCTGCATACAGTTTACTATATTCCTTGCCTGCCATTTTCTTATATATATTGTCTCAAAAAGTTATGTCTAAGGGCTTCACTATGAATGGTGGAGATAAGGGATAGAAGGAGTTGAACATGGGATTCATTAAAAGAGAATAGGGAAATTTTTAGAATATCTCAAAGAGCAGATTTATACCAAAACGGAAGAGATTCCATATTGGTATGGAAAAAATGAAGATTATCGTTATTCAGAAGAAGAAAGAAATAATCTTCCCTTGGATCAGTTTTTACTTTTGAAGGAGAGGCGATTTTTGGAGGACATAGAGACTATTTTTCTTTTTATACGACTTGGACTGTTCCGGAAAGCTTTTCCGGGAAAACAGTGGTCTTTTCTTTGGAGACAGGAAAAGAGGGGGCTTGGGATGCTTTAAATCCCCAGTTTTCTCTTTATGTAAATGGGGTTTTAAGACAGGGCTTGGATGTAAATCATAGAGAATGCATTCTGAGTGAAAATGCTAAGGCAGGAGATGAGTATAAAATCTTTTTAACCCTGCTTTACCGGAGACCAAAAACTATTCTTTAAAAAAATGATGGGAGCTTTTCGGATTTTAGAGCCAAGAGTAGAAAAAGCTGTATGACTGACCTAAGCGTACCCTATGATACTATCGTTTGCTTTTGGAAGAGGATTCAGAAGAGTACATTACTATATTGCAGAAGATTAATGAAGCCATTAATCTTGTGGATTTTAGGGTAGAGGATAGTCCGGCTTTTTATGAAAGTGTAGAAAGAGCAATTGAGTACTTTCAGAAAGAGTTTTATGAGACATATTGTAATAAAGAAAAATTCCCTGTGGTAGTGTCTGTAGGGGCATACACATATTGACTGTGCTTGGCTTTTGGACATTGGCGGTAACAGAAGATAAGGCTGTAGGAGTTTTTCCACTGTATTGGAGCTAATGAGGCATTATCCGGATTATGTTTTTTATGTCATCTCAGCCTCAGCTCTATATGTATGTGAAGAAAAATGCTCCGGAAATCTATGAAGAAATTAATCAAAAGAGTAAAAGAAAGGGCGTTGGGAAGTAGAAGGCGGTATGTTTGTGGAAGCAGACTGTAATCTTTCCAGTGGTGAAGCTTTGACTAGAGCAATTTCTGTATGGCAAAAAAAGTTTTTAAAGAAGAGTTTGGAAAAGACAATAAGATTTTATGGCTTCCGGATGTTTTTGGTTATTCTGCAGCTCTGCCTCAGATTATGCAAAAATGTGGTGTGCCTTATTTTATGACGACTAAAATTAGTTGGAATGAGACGAATAGAATGCCTCATGACAGTTTTTGGTGGGAAGGAATTGATGGAAGTCGTTGCTTAACGCATTTCATCCCCAGCAGAGACTATAAAAAGCCGGAAGTAGAAGGCGGATCAGGTCAAGATTTTTTATACCACTTACAATGCAGACTTGAATCCCTCTCAAGTAAAAGGTTCTTGGAAAAGGTATAGTGACAAGGAGCTAAATAAAGAAGTTTTATGCGACTCGGATATGGAGACGGAGGTGGCGGCCCTACAAAGGAAATGCTGGAAAAGGATATCAGAATGAAACAAGGAATCCCCAGGCTTCCGCGTACAAAACAGGGTACTGCATTGTCTTTTTACGATAGGCTTCAGAAAGAACTTTTGCGAGAAAAAAAGATATTCCTGTATGGTGTGGAGAATTATATTTGGAGTATCATCGTGGTACCTATACGACGATGGCAAAGAAATAAAAATGGAATAGACGAGGAGAATTTGCATTAGAAAACATGGAGGCTTTACAAGCTCTAACAGAACTTTTATCACTACAAAAACAATTCCTCCTATCCAAGAGAAAGATTGCATGAGCTATGGCTTATTCTTCTTCGAAATCAGTTCCATGATATTTTACCCGGATCCAGTATTTATGAAGTATATGAAGATTCTAAGCAGGAGTATCATAAACTATTCTTTGAACTGGAAGAGTTAAAGGAAGAGGCTCTTCAGAGATTATTAGGAAACGATATAGTATCAGAGAAAAACAGTTTAAAAGAGCTTTCTAGTGCTTGGTTACAAAGGGACTTCCAAAGTGATGTGGATTACGCCGGAAGCTGGGAAAATGGAATTCTTGGGAATGCTGATTCCGAAGGAGCAAAACAGACCTGTGATGCAAGTCTGTTGCTATGGAATCCAAGCAGAATCGACGAGGAGAACTTATCTCCTTGCCATTACCCCGGATATGAGAATCCTATTGTTAGATTAGGAGAAGTAGAGTATCTATTGCAAAAAGGAGAACAAGGTGAATATCTTTTGGATTTACCCTCTCTCCCCGGTTTTGGATTTTCTAAATTCACACTAAAAGAAGGCACTTCACAGGAAGTGGAAAAAGTCAAGAAAAATCAGGGCGAAGAAGATACGAAAATTTTCCGTTGGGAAAAGAGAAATGGAGGCGGCTTATATATTTCGAATCCATTCTTTGAAATTGAACTTAATGCAAGAGGAGAATTTGTCTCTTTTGTGGATTTGAGAGAAAATAGAGATTGTTGGCAAAGGGAAGTCATGGCAATGTTTTACGCGTGTTCGAAGATAGACCACAACTATGATGCCTGGGATATCAATGACTATTATAGTGAGAAGCCTTATGAGGTTTCAGAGCTTCTTTCTATGGAAGTCGTAGAAGAAGGCCCACTACGCTTGAGCTTGTGTATTGAAAAGAAATTTTTGTCTTCTCGAATTAAGCAATGGATCCGCCTATATAAGAATCATCCTAAGGTGGATTTGGACTTTGAGGTAGATTGGAAGGAACATCTTTTATTGTTAAAGAACTTCTTCTCCTTCGATATTCAAACGAGAGAGCGAGTTTTGATATTCAGTATGGAAATGTAAAACGACCGACTCACGCAAATACCTCTTGGGATAAAGGCTAAATTTGAAGTCTGCCATCATAAGTGGATGGATTTAAGCGAAGATGGATTTGGAGTGTCTATTTTAAATGACTCTAAATTCGGCATTAGTGTAAGAGAAACTACCGTAGGACTTAGCCTGCTGAAGTCTCCCTTGTATCCCAATCCTATGGCGGATAAAGAAATTCATCATTTTTCCTACAGTATTTTCCCGCATCAGGGAAGCTGGAAGGATAGTGATATGATTTCTTATGTTTATGCTTTTAAACAATCCGGCAGAAAGCTTCTTATTTAGTGAAAAGTGCAGGCAATGCATCGACTTTAAGTTCTGCTTTGGGAAATACAGATACTTTCTCTTTGCAAGTAGAAGAGAAGAATATCCAGTTAGAGTGCTTGAAAAAGCGGAGCGTGAGAACGCTTATATTTTGAGACTGTACGAGTTCCATGGAAGAAGAGGAAAAGCCAATTTGCGTTTCCATGCACCGATAAAGAAGGCTTATCTATGCAATCTTTTAGAGGAGCAAGAGGAAGAAATCTTGGATACAGAAAAAGGATATTTGCGTAGAAATTAAGCCCTTTGAAATCAAAACCTTGAAGCTTTACTTTAAGTAATATTTAGCTACTGTTTAATTAAATGTAAATCGTTATTTCACCCTCTTTTGCCTGCTAAGACAGTAAAGAGGGATTTTTACTAGGGAGGAATTATGGCTGAATATTTCATAGAAACCGCTCTACTTACCCATGGATTAGTTTCCCTTGGAGAGGAAGAAATCCTATCTTTATGGCCTTGGAAGGATAAAAAATTAGTCTGGCTGGAAAATGGCAAAATCTGCCATGGAACAATGGAGGAATATTTTTCCACTTCGAAGAAGGGCCAAAGAAATCAAGAGAATCGATAGAGAAATTTTGCCTAAGGCTATGGAGAATAAAGAAAATGGATGTTTGACCGCTTCCGGCACGATGGCGGTTGCAGAGCTGTATGGTGTTCCTGTAGCGGTAACTGCAGGTATGGGAGGTATCAGCAGTTATATTCATGGAGAGACTTTTGTCCAGATTTGCCTGCACTTGTTGAAAGCAAAACCATTTTAATTGCTACCTCTCCGAAGGATGTGGTGGATATCCAAAGCTCTATCGATTGGCTATTAAAAACATCAGGTAAAGATACTGGGCGCTCGCTATGATTACTGTTCCGGCTTTATGTTTGCAGGAAAGAAAAATACCTCTCCGGAATATTAAAGAAAAGAGCTGTAGCAAAACCGCACACTCTGATTTTACAGGGATATCAAAGAAGAGGAACGAATCGAAGATAGGGCTATTCTGCGACGAGGCCTTGGATGCAGGGATGAAGGCTCAGGAAAAGGGAGAGTATTTTCACCCGGCGACCCAATGAAGTAATCGATCGGATGTCCGGAGGCGTGGCGGAAGACTACAGCTTAAGTCCTTGATTGAGAATGGGAAGTTGGCAGGAGAGATTAGGGTGGAATAATACTGGCTTGCTATTCAACAGAGTAGATTTCCCTAGTAAGTGGAAAAGAAATGGGAGATTTGCTCTGTTTTTGCGTGCAAAAAGCACAAAATAAGACAAAATATCCAATTTTAAAAGCTAAAATATAAAAATAATAACAAAATTAACAATAAACTTCTAATAAGGGACTTTGAATTCATTGTAATAAATGATATAATCCAAATAATCAGTTTTTAATAATAAGACAAAAATTATTGTTGATTACACCAGTTTTGAGAGAATCATTTATTTCAAGGGAATATAGTAGATAAAGCAAAGATGATTTACTAAGAATCTCGAGGACAATATGGATAATTGCTTAGCACTTTGGGCGAAAAAGAAAGAGAAGGATGGCATTTTTACTGGCTGTCTTTAAAGCGGCATCTGGAAGATACAAGGGAAGTGATAGGGGCTCTATGAGAACACTGGCTTTTCAGAGGGACAGAGAATATATATTGCCAATTCCATGAAGATAGAAGAAGATGCCGCTAAATCTTTGACCATGTTAATTGGGGGCAATACATGATATCGGAAGAGCTACTCCTGCCTTTCAGATTCAAAGAGATTTCAAAAATTCTGAGGACTTAGACCTGCTTTTTGTTGGAGAAACTGGAACGGGAAGGTTTTTCCGGAATCAAAGACTTGGAGCTAACAGATCGAGGGAAAACTCCCCATGCCTATGCAGGAGAAGTGATTTGCCGTTTAGCGGGTATCAACAGAGGAATTGCCTCTATCATAGGAGCCCATCATGGAGTTCCTATGAAGGAAAACTATAGTCTTACGTCCTTTGTTGAAGCTTATACTGCCAACTTTTATCAGGAAGAAAAAGAAGATTCTCCAATATGCAAAAAATGGAAAGCGACACAAGAGGAGCTACTTTCCTGGGCATTAGAGAGCTCAGGTTATAAAAATGTAGAGGAGCTTCCTAGATGTCCCAAACCGACGCAACTCTTACTTTTCCGGACTTTTAATCATGGCGGATTGGATAGCCAGTAATGAGGAATACTTTCCCTTATTTTCCTTGCAAAATGAAGATGATCAAGATTTAAATGACGCAATAGCGAGTCAAGAAGATAAGACGAAACTAGAAATACAAAAAAGGATAGGGTAGAATCTGCCTGGTTAAAATGGTCGCAGAATCAAACATGGGAAGCGACACAGCTTTTTGATGCAAAACAGGCTTATCAGAATTCCTTTCACTTTATGCCTAGAGATTTTCAAGAAAAAGTTTTTACAGAGATTGCCGGGGCTGAGGACATCGGCTTAGTGATTCTTGAGGCGCCCATGGGCTGCGGAAAAACAGAGGCGGCTTTAATGACTGCGGAACAATTGGCGGGAAAGCAGCAAAGTGCCGGAGTTTTCTTTGGACTGCCTACCCAAGCCAGTTCCAACGGCATTTTTCCGAGAGTGGAGTCCTGGGTAGATTCCCTTGGGCAAGAAAATCAAGAGAAATTATCTCTTCGCCTATCTCATGGAAAGGCAGCTTTAAATGAAGAGTTTCAATCCTTGTCCAGGAACTGTAGCGAGGGAATAGATCCGGACGGAGAAAAAAACGAAGTATGTATGTGAATGAATGGTTTTCCGGGAGAAAGAAGGCAATGCTGGATGATTTTATAGTAGGAACTGTAGATCATTTACTCCTTATGGCTTTAAAACAAAAACATCTTATGCTTCGGCATTTGGGATTTAGTAAAAAGGTTGTCATCATTGATGAGGTGCACGCCTATGATGCCTATATGGGTCAGTATCTCTACATGGTTTTTACAATGGCTTGGTGCCTATAAAGTACCAACGATAATCTTATCACGACTTTACCCATAGAACGAAGAAAAGACCTGATGAAGTATTACTTGAAAGGTAGAGGAACCAAAGAGAAGGATATAGAAAATTTTTGATTTCCTAATACAGAAAGCTATCCTTACTTACCTTTAGCAAAGGAAGTGAGGTTAAATCTTTTTCAGACTTTCAAGAAGAGAAAGAAAAAAAGGTTACGCTTTATCAGCTGGACGAAGAGAATTTAGTAGATACCGTAAAGAGTCTCAGCAAGAACGGGCGGTCATAGGCATTATTGTAAATACGGTTGGAGGGCGCAGAGAATCACAAAAGATTTATTAGAAGCTTTTCCGGAGGAAGAAGTCCATCTTTTGCATTCTCGATTTATCGACACGGATCGCATAAAAAAAGAAGAGGAATTACTCAAAAAAATCGGGAAAAATGCAGAGAGACCTAAGCGTTTTATCGTAGTGGGAACCCAGGTGATAGAGCAGTCCCTAGACATTGATTTTGATTTAATGATTAGTGATTTATGTCCTATAGATCTTTTAATCCAGAGGATAGGACGACTTCATAGGCATAAGATAGAAAGGCCTGAGGAACATAGTGAAGCGAGACTCTATCTTATGGGAATAAGTGAGAGCTTTGACTTTGAAAAAGGATCAAAAAGGGTATATGGGGATTATTTACTTATCAAAAACTCAATGTGCTTTAGGAAATAGTATCTCTATCCCAAAGGATATTTCTCCCCTGTGCAGGAAGTGTATGGAGAATGGAATCCTTCTTTAGCACCTGACCTTCGGAAGAAATATGAGGAGAGTAAAGAGAAACAAAATGAAACCTTAGACAAGCAAAAAAGAAAAGCTGAAGGATCCGATTAGATAAGCCTCAAATTGGAGTGCTCAGATGAGATTAGTTTAAGTGATTATTGGATAATATGTATATTGATTCAGAAGAGCTATGTCAGCAAAAGGTTCGAGATATCGGTTCTTCTATAGAAGTGATAGCAGTAAAGAAAAATGGAGCAGGGATATGGACTTTTTTCAAGAGAAGAAGGACATTTCAGAAGAGCTTTCTAAAACATCTATTGCAAGAAAGCTGACTTTGCCAAACTTTTAAGGCTTGGAGAGGTATTATTCATATGGAAAAGGGAAAAAGAAGATGACAAAGAAGAAGGGCTCATCCGTTATTTAGAGGATTATAACAGGCGGGAACTTCCGGAGTGGCAGAATGAAGCGTGGTTAAAGGGAAGTTTAGGGATTGATATTTGACGAGAACAATGACTTTTCCCTTACAGAATATTGTTTTACATTACGATGAAAAATTTGGCTTGCAGTGGCATAAGAAGGAGGTGTAAAGCTTGAGCCGATTTAATTTGTTAGAAGAAAACTGGATTCGAGTTTTGGAAGAAGGGGAAATGAAAGAAGTATCCCTCATTACCCTTTTTTGAAAATGCGGAGAAGTACCGGTGCTTGGCAGGGAGATGGCAACGCAGGATTTTGCAATGTCTTTGCATTCCTATTAGCGGTACTGCATACCGTATTCTCCCGGGTAAATGCTGATGGAGAAGCCTATGACTTTTTAGAAATTGACGAGAAATTTCGACAAAAGGAGGCTGTTTCCGAGGATGACGAAGAGGAATACAATGATGCCCTTATGGAAACGTGGAAGACACTGTGGCAAAGAGGAAAATTCCTTCAGTAGTTAGGAAATATTTGGAGGCTTGGAAAGATCATTTTTACCTGCTGGATGAGAAATATCCTTTTTATCAGGTGACGAAGGAAGAGATTGATTCACTACCTAGAAATTATCAAAAAAACTAGGACCTATCTTAGGAAAACAGTTTAATAGAACCATTTCGGAGAGCAATAATAAGGTTGCTTTATTTTCGCCTAAACTAGAAGAATGCAAAAGTAAAATGCTGGAAAGTGAGCTTGCTCGATGGTTAATTATGTTACAAGGTTATTTTGGGAATTTTGATAAAGTGAAATTTTGCCAAGAATATACCCTTCTATAGGGTGGTATATATGAGTTAGGAGGGATTTATCTAAGAGGACGGAATTTATTTGAAACACTCATGATGAATTTTAAAATTACAGTTGAACAAGTTGGAGAAGAGATACCACGGCAAAGTCCATGTTGGGAGAATTCTGGAGTAGAAAATATAAAAAGAGCTTTTCATGGAGTGGAGGATAATCTGCTCGCACTATATACAAATTGGAGTAGAGCGATGCTGGTGGATCCTGAATTGAATTTTTTGAAGATATTTTAGTTGAAGTTGTTAAGCTTCCAAAACTAGATTATTCTGATTATGGAAATAGAGCCTATGACTTTATGGGAATACGACATGAAAGGAGATAATAAATATAATTTTGTTCCTAAATGTCATGAGCCTAATCAAGCACTATGGAGGTCATATGGTTCTATTGCTATCCCTGATGAGATTATCCAAAATGGCAAAGAGCCTGGAATAATAACCTGGCTGAATAAGATAAGGCCGTATTTTTATAGTCATAAGCTCATGATATCTGCAGTAGGGATCCAGGATGATGGAATTGATGCATCAAGGATGATGGTAAATGAAATCAATGATGATTTAGCATTACATGAAATAGTCCTTTTTGAAAAAAGGGTAGAAGGATGGGTAGCTAGAATAAAAAGGAATAGTAGACGAGACTAAGGAAATTATTAGCACTAAATATAGGAAATATTTAAAGGATATAGCAGAGCTTAGAAGGAAGAAAAAGCTATGAAGGAGGTAACAATAAGATTGAAGATAAAAACCTTACAATTTATCTTGAGGACAATCTGAAACAAATTTACTTTTGAGATTGATAAGTCGTTTAGAAATTGGCTTATCGGAATAGAGATTTCTAGCAAAAAGAAGAAAAAGCTAAGGAATGGAAGGACTTCCTAATACGATTTATTAAAGAGCATGCATTTCAAAAAAATAAAAAGAAGCTGATGCAAGAGATATACAAGGAACTTATATTGAAGATGGTAAAATTATAATAAATATTTTTACTATCTATGAATCTTTTTGCCATGAATTAAAAAAGTATGAAATATGAAATAGGAGGAGCTATGGATGAAGAAAGAAAATCAGTAGATGCAGTGATGAGAAACATCATTGCAGAAATTGAGCCTATCAAAACCCTTGGAAGTGGAAAAGCCTTACTGGCAAGAATTAGAGATTCAATAGGAAAAGAACTGACTCATGCTCCGCAGGTTTGGCCCTTACTTTTTGAAAATCTCCCGGAGGAATATCTGGGGGATAAAGCGAGGATAACAGCAGAGGAAAATGCGATTTATCTTAGTTTGCAGATTTATGCTTTAATGCAGCAGGGCGCCTCAAAGTCGGAAAGAGGAGAGGTGAAATCTACTCAAAATATCGGTGAAAGCTTGCGGATTCTTCGAGGAGATGAAAGTAAGGCAAAAGCGATGGATGAGCGCTTTAATACCATGATTACAGCCGGAAGTTTTGAGGAGTTAGCTCATTATCTTAGACAAATGGTGAAAATTTTAAAGGCAAATATAGACAGTCCTTTTGTGGACTATCCTAAATTGGCAAAAGGATTTATTCTGGGTGCAAAAAGGTAAAGCAGGACAATATTCTGATGGATTGGGCAAGAGCCTATTATCAAACATTTCAAAAAAGTACTGTAGAAAAGGAGAACACAAATGAGTAAAGAAAAGCTATTTTTAGACATCCATGTTATTCAAACCCTTCCACCCTCTAATATCAATAGAGATGATACCGGTAGTCCTAAGACGGCGGTTTATGGTGGAGTAAGAAGAGCAAGAGTTAGTTCATCAGTCTTGGAAGAAAGCAATGCGAGATTACTTTAAGGAAAATGGGAACCTTTCCAATGTGGGAGTGTAGCTTAGATGTAGTAAGTTTTCTTGCAGAAAAATCAGAGAACTTAAGCCGGAGATTTCTCTGGAAGATGCAATCCAGAAATCTGTAAAAGTCTTTTAATGAAGCTGGAATTAAAACAACGAAAAATAATAGAGTAAAAGCTTTATTTTTCTTAGGAAAAGAACAGGCTGAAAATTTGGCTAAAAAAGCAGTTGAAAAAAAATACAATAAAGAAGAACTTCGGAAGGTATTTAAAGAGAAAGCGGCTATTGACATTGCTTTATTTGGCCGAATGTTAGCAAATGATAAGGAACTAAGTGAGGATGCATCTTCTCAAATTGCCCATGCTATTTCTACCCATGGAGTACAATCTGAGTTTGATTTTTTATACAGCTTTTAGACGATTTGTCAAAAGAGGATCAGTCCGGGGCAGGAATGTTAGGTACTATAGAATACAATTCTTCAACCTTATACCGATATGGAAATGTAGCATTGCATGAGTTTTATCACCAATTAAATGAAAACAAAAGTCAAACCATTGAAGCAACAAAGCTATTTGTGGAAGCCTTCTTAAATTCTCTTCCTACAGGAAAGATTAATAGCTTTTGCAAAACCAGACGGTGCCCTCTTCCGTTGTGGTATCCTTAAGGAAAGATCGCCCCGTAAGTTTTGTTAGCGCTTTTGAGACAGCGATTAAAACAAAATTATCGCAGGAAGGCTATGTAGATGAGTCTATAGAAGCTATGTTTAAAGAGCATAAGAACGTGCAACGATTTGTAGAAAAACCGGAAATTTCTTTTTACCTAAACTTATCTGAGGGGCATTCCTTAGAGGGAGCGAAAGAGGAACTTAGCTTGTCTGATTTGTTAAATGATTTAGGAGAAGAACTACATAATCGTTTATAAGGAGGAGAGGATGAAGACTATTTTGCTGAAATTTGCAGGCCCCCTTCAATCCTATGGAACATCTTCTCATTTTGAGACTCGTTATACCGAATACTATCCGTCTAAAAAGCGCAGTGATAGGGCTATTGGCGACTTGTTTAGGCTATAGACGAGATGAGGCAGAGAATCTAGGAGAGCTATCCAAACTGCAATTTGCAGTACGGATAGACCAGGATGGGACTTTATTAAGAGATTACCATATTGCCAGATCCTATAATGAAAAGGGCGTTGAGTCCAAAACATACGTAACAAACCGTTAGTACTTGGAGGATGCTCTGTTTGTTGTTGCTCTTTCCGGTATGGACGAATTGATAGATACTCTTACAAAAGCAATCAAATCCCCTTATTTTCAGCCTTTTATGGGGAGACGATCCCTGCCTGTTCCAGTAGATTTTTTCTTAGGAGAAAGTGCAGAAGATATTCTGGATAGCCTTAGAAACTTGTCTTGGCAGGCTGCTCCTTGGTATAAAAAAAAGAAGGGAAAACAAGGCATTGGAGAGAAAATATCTCTGGAAGTCTATGCAGACGAAGAGATATTAAAAGATGAAAAAATTTCCAGGTCGAAACTCAGAAGGGATATTCCTATTTCTTTTTCGCAGAAGGGAAGACAGTTTGCCTTTAGGCAGGAAGCTTGTATTTTTATTGAAGTTTTAAGCGGAATAGAACAAGATTTAGGAGGGGAAGAGATAGAACATGACATTTTTTCAACATTGGAGGGGGCATAATGTATCTTTCAAGAGTGGAAATAGATAGAGAGAACCGGAGAAAAATCCGAGACTTGACCCATTTAGGGGCATACCATAGCTGGGTGGAAGATTCTTTTGTAGGGACAAATTTCCATGTTGGAACGCTCAAGAAAAACTATGGAGAATTGATAGCATCCAGGGAAGACAATATTTGCTTATTCTAAGTGAAGAAAAGCCTTCCTTGAAGGCTTTAGAAAAATATGGTGTGGATGGTAGTGGGGAAACAAAATCCTACGATTCTTTTTGGCGAGTATTCAAGAAGGGAAAAAAAGTACCGTTTTTCGTACCACTTTAAACCCTGGTTGTAGCGAAGCCTATCGAAGGAGAGAAACGCGGAAAGCCTGTCCCCTCCTCACCATTGAAAAACCAGAGTCGGTTTCTCTTAGATAGGGCAGAAAAATGGATTTTCTTTGAATTCAGCAGACTTTGTGATTAAGGAAAGAAAGTTTGAAACGCTGAAAAAGAAAGGAATGAAGGACACACCCATTTCTCAAGTAATCTATGAAGGAATTCTAACCGTTATTGATGCTGAGAAATTTAGAAAGGCATTATGTGATGGTATTGGAAAGAAAAAGGCTTATGGTTGTGGTTTATTAACTGTAATACCGGTATAAAAATATGAATAAGAATAGTGATGCATATGTAAAAGAAAGTAGAGTTAAAATGAACTTCCCAGAATTGGAGATCGTGTCAGTTTTATTTATGTAGAGCATGCTAAAATTCATCGTCAAGATTCTTCTATTACTGTTGCAGACCAGCATGGTATTGTTCGTGTACCGGTATCTATGATCGGCATTTTTATGCTGGGGCCGGGAACAGACATCTCTCATAGAGCCATGGAGCTTTTGGGAGATACGGGTACCAGTGTTCTATGGACAGGAGAAAGAGGAGTGAGACAATATGCCCACGGAAGGGCTTTGTCTCATTCCTCTCGTTTCCTAGAAAAACAAGCTAATTTGGTGAGTAACACACGAAGCAGATTACAGATTGCCAGAAAGATGTATCAAATGCGCTTTGCAGGAGAAGATGTTTCGAAATTAACTATGCAGCAGTTACGTGGTAGAGAAGGTGCCAGAATTAGAACAGTTTATCGAAATATGTCCAAGGAGTACTATGTGGCATGGGATAAGAGAGATTATGATCCGGAGGATTTTTTTGATGCAACGCCTATAAATCAAGCCTTATCGGTTGCCAATGTTGCGTTATACGGATTGGCTTACAGTGTGATTGTTGCCTTGGGACTTTCTCCGGGATTGGGATTTGTGCATACAGGACATGACTTATCCTTTGTATATGATATTGCCGATTTGTATAAGGCCTGGACCTCGATTCCGGTAGCCTTCAGATAGTTTCAGAATGTTTGAAGAAGAGGATCTTCCACGAGAAGTTCGTAAAAAAATGAGAGATATTTTTACAGAGACGAAGCTATTGGAACGAATGGTTAAGGATATTCAAAATTTACTGGAGGTAGAAGAAGATCAATTCTTTGAAGTTGACAGTATTAGTTTATGGGATGATAAGGAAAAGCTTGTTTCTTACAGGGGTAAATTATAGTGAGGATTCATCATGCCGATGACAGTGATTACTTTATCCAAGGTCAGCAACTCTCTAAGGGAGATTTATCTAAGTGGATGCAAGAAATTGCTACCGGAGTATATATTGGAAATTTTAATTCGAAAATAAGAGATAAACTGTGGGAACGAATTCAAGATGCTGTGGGAAGCGGAGAAGCAACGATATCTTACCCTATGAGAAATGAACTTGGATATACTTTCAATACCTTAAATACCAAGAGAGAAATATATGATAGTGATGGAATACCATTGATTTGTTTTCCCTTGGAAACAGAACCGGAAGGAGATAATGAAGGAATAAAGGAAGGTTTTAGTAATGCCAGCAAATACTATAAAGCCAGAAAATTTGCGAATAACCATAGTGGCGAAAAGAAAGAGTGCTATGCTTTTCTGGATTTGGAAACAGATGGTTTGAATGAACAGTGCAATAGTATTATCGAAATAGGGGCAGTCAAAGTAATGCAGGATTCCGGTACTTTTAGAATACCATTCTTTTTCTGGAATATGAGGGAGAGTTACCAAATGAAATTACAGGATTAACAGGTATAACTACAGACCTTTTAAAAAGGGAAGGCAGAAAAATTGAGATTGTATTGAAAGAGGTATTGGATTTTTTAGAAGGGGCAATTATTGTCGGATATAACATTGCCTTTTGACCTTCGTTTCTTGAATGCTATTTTACAAAAATGGCATGGAAAAAGTTCATAATTCTTCTATGGATTTGATGAAGATAATAAAAAAGAAAAGCCATTTCAGAAAAATTATAAGCTGGAAACTTCGCTACAGAGCTATGGAATACAAAAAGAGCAGTTGTATAGGGCGTTAGAAGATGCTAAATTGACTTATGAATTGGCAACAAAAGTGAATGGATTTTGTCAACATCTGCCGTAAGGCTCTTTATTTTAGGGGCTCTTTTAATATTTGTCCCGCGTATGCGGGGATGATCCCGATTGCTTCAATCATGAAAAATTACAAGACAATTTGTCCCGCGTATGTGCAGATGATCCTCGACGATAAGTTCTATCCATCTCGGAACTGGGATTTGTCCCGCGTATGCGGGGATGATCCTTATCGTCTTTCAGCTCTCCTATCTGATTTCCTATTTGTCCCGCGTATGCGGGGATGATCCTCATCGTTCATTTTCACATTGCTAGTGTCGACCATTTGTCCCTGCGTATGCGGGGATGATCCCCATCGTCACGAAAGAGGGGAGCCGGGTTGAAAATTTGTCCCGCGTATGCGGGGATGATCCCAAACTTGATAATTACACCGGTAGGTACATCACATTTGTCCCGCGTATGCGGGGATGATCCCGTATGAAGGCCTTTGAAATGGTAGATGGAGAAATTTGTCCCGCGTATGCGGGGATGATCCTGAAAGTGAACGGTTTCCAGATAAATATAGACAATTTGTCCCGCGTATGCGGGGATGATCCCGAACGCTCTTATTTCCATGGGGGCTATAGTAATTTGTCCCGCGTATGCGAGGGATGATCCTGAAAGTGAACGGTTTCCAGATAAATATAGACAATTTGTCCCGCGTATGTGGGATGATCCTGTTGCGAAATCCGCAAACCGATTGAGAGCAGATTTGTCCGCGTATGCGGGGATGATCCTACTGCGAGTTTCCAGCCAATATAGTTTTGATTATTTGTCCCGCGTATGCGGGGATGATCCTAAGATTCTGGCAGAGCTGCATGAGGAATTTATATTTGTCCCGCGTATGCGGGGATGATCCCTTATCAAGGTTAGCAATCTCTGTGAACTTGGTATTTGTCCCGCGTATGCGGGGATGATCCTACTGCGAGTTTTCCAGCCAATATAGTTTTGACTATTTGTCCCGCGTATGCGGGGGATGATCCTAGAAAAAAATGTTCTAATCATTTTCATACTGTTATTTGTCCCGCGTATGCGGGGATGATCCCTATGAAACGATTAATTCTAGCTTTTACAATTAATTTGTCCCTGCGTATGCGGGGATGATCCTTATGGCACACCGACGGAACTTAAAGTCCAGAGATTTGTCCCGCGTATGCGGGGATGATCCTTGTTATTGTTGTTCACTAATATTAATATCCTATTTGTCCCGCGTATGCGGGGATGATCCCGTAAGAATTGCTATAGAAATGTCTTCATGCTGATTTGTCCCGCGTATGCGGGGATGATCCTAAACTCCTGCCCCGAACTCGATGAAAATTACGATTTGTCCCTGCGTATGCGGGGATGATCCTGAGAGAAAGGATTAAATATGAAGGATATAGATTTGTCCCGCGTATGCGGGGATGATCCCGGTGATATAGGAAAAATATCTGAGGCTATGAATTTGTCCCGCGTATGCGGGGATGATCCTATACTGCATGAAAGGCAACGACACAAAAGACAATTTGTCCTGCGTATGCGGGATGATCCCAAATCCGGCAACAGGAGAAAAAGGCAGTGTTGATTTGTCCCGCGTATGCGGGGATGATCCCCATCGTTGAAACCAAGTCCCAGGTATACTCCTATTTGTCCCGCGTATGCGGGATGATCCTAGAAAATAACATCTCCTTTCTGCGGTCGCTAATTTGTCCCGCGTATGCGGGGATGATCCCTGCTCTCTAACCTTCACAAGGTCAGCATTATAATTTGTCCCGCGTATGCGGGGATGATCCTAGAATCGGGGAGTCCTAGAGCGTGAGCCTTAGATTTGTCCCGCGTATGCGGGGATGATCCCGTACTAATAGGCATCGGACGTTCTCCAACATTATTTGTCCCTGCGTATGCGGGGATGATCCCACATTGTTTAGCATTCCGGAAATACTGAAAATTTGTCCCGCGTATGCGGGGATGATCCTCAGATACCATCATATAAAAGGATTGCTCCTCAATTTGTCCCGCGTATGCGGGGATGATCCTTCTTGGGGGAACAATAGAGAATACTGCGAGTTATTTGTCCCGCGTATGCGGGGTGATCCCTCTCCCCATGTTGTTCAGTGGTGCTTTCTGATTTGTCCCGCGTATGCGGGGGTGATCCTAGGGTCGCCTACAGCGTGTAAAGTACCGGATAATTTGTCCCGCGTATGCGGGGTGATCCGGCACAAGGGCTTATCGTGTCGCATATCCTTCATTTGTCCCGCGTATGCGGGTGATCCTGATTCCTGTAGTAATTGCTGTTCCCATAATTAATTTGTCCCGCGTATGCGGGGATGATCCTATATGAATCCGTATCAGAGAGGGCAAAAGGCAATTTGTCCCGCGTATGCGGGGATGATCCTTAATTAAGCTGGTACAGGAAAAGATAGATCCTATTTGTCCCGCGTATGCGGGGATGATCCTGTTTAGCCTTCCACTGTGTAGGCTACTGAATCATTTGTCCCGCGTATGCGGGGATGATCCTACCAGTCCATATCCCCGGTGCGGATTTCTTCTATTTGTCCCGCGAATGCGGGGATGATCCCGACTATACGCCTTGCTTATATATGCATTCATGATTTGTCCCGCGTATGCGGGGATGATTCTGAGGTAAACATATCCAAGGACAAAATCCATATTTGTCCCGCGTATGCGGAGATGATCCCGGAAACGGCACCAGCGAGGATAAAATACTGCAATTTGTCCCGCGTATGCGGGGATGATCCTAATGGAATTGTCTGCAAAGTTGATATCAACAAATTTGTCCCGCGAATGCGGGGATGATCCCCATATCCACGACTGCAAATTGGAACGCTTTACAATTGTCCCGCGTATGCGGGGATGATCCTGTCTTTGAAATTTACAATAAAAGCAAATAAAGATTTGTCCCGCGTATGCGGGGATGATCCTGATGTGGAGTTGGCATGAAATGTCCGAAAATAATTTGTCCCGCGTATGCGGGGATGATCCTTATAAAAAAAGTCCGTAAGCAATCCCAGAACTAGATTTGTCTCGCGTGTGCGGGGGTGATCCCTCTAGTTGTATAGGCTGTAGTAGTCATAACTCAATTTGTCCTGCGTGTGCGGGGGTGATCCGATAGCTCCGTAGAGGTGCTTCAGATGGGTGGAATTTGTCCAGCGTATGCGGGGGTGATCCTGCTCCGATTCCCGCAAATAACTCATTTACTTTTTATTTGTCTCGCGTATGCGGGGATGATCCCGCCAAGAGGCGGCTATATAGAGGATAGGAGGAATTTGTCCCGCGTATACGGGGATGATCCTGACGGCACAACCTACCAGCCGATGCTAAAGCAATTTGTCCCGCGTGTGCGGGGGTGATCCGATAGCTCCGTAGAGGTGCTTCAGATGGGTGGAATTTGTCCCTGCGTGCGGGTGCCCCTGATTCATGAGTAAGGGGCTTGCCTCTAATTTGTCCCTGTATGCGGGGGTGATTCTTTGGGTGGAATTGCAGGCACTGGTATTATCCATTTTTTTGAGGGCTCTGAGCAAACATACACGGATAAGTGGCTTTCGGAGCAAAACGTACGAGAGGCGCGAAAGAAAGCTTTCCGTGGTAGAGAGTACACCGCCTATGAAGCTACGCAGAAACAGCGCCGCATGGAAACAAATATGTGCGCAGAGGGAAGAGGTTCAACTCTTAGAAGAGGGAGTGGATATACTACGACCTACGCGGTAGAGTAGCCCCGAGCCAAAAGATGTACGCGGCGTACATAAGGGAGCGAGAGCTCCAAGCGACCGCCGTAAGATTGGCGACGGAAATGTACGAAAAGATCGATCTCGGTATAACCGCGCCGGAGGGTATGAGGGAGTATACGAAGCAAAGATGGCGGCTATAATTCGTCTCGGAGTAGAGGCGGAAAAACCCGTATTCTCTACCGATCAATTCGGAGAGTACGCCGCTGCTATAACCCTGATCCCAGGAGTATACGACGTCGCTATGCGCGGATCGCCGAAATGCAGCGAGGTATTCGGGCATAAAACCACCGCCCGTAACGTCGCAGCTATTATCAGACAGAGAGACGACTACACGCCGGGTACTCTGGTTCGTCTTCTATCATGCGAGACGGGTAAAGGCGAGGAGTGCTTTGCTCAATCACTCGCGCACGAACTTCGAGTTGAAGTTTCCGCGCCAAATGATATACTTTGGGCAAGGAACAATCACTCTTTCACAGTAGGAGCGTCGCGATATGAAAATACGGGCAAAATGGAAACTTTCAAGGCAAGAGAGAATAAATGAGGTCTATTTGCAATATAAGGGAGTTCAGTAAAAACGAGGAGCACCTGAGTATAAAAACGAAATATTCCTGAATCCGATATATCAGAAAGGCAAAATTCTCGAGTATTTACAGGGATTTAAGCCGGACTGCGCCGCTGGTATGAGCCCTTTATGACGAGATTACCGGACAGACTACGGATAAGGGCGTCTCCGGCTACTCCGACGAGGAGGCCGGCTGGTATTGGGACGATCGTATGGTCTACCACTTCGAAAAGTACAATATGCGACTTTCCGAGGATTTTCTCGACTACGTATTAAGTAAATGATACGATTACAACCTCATACGTTAAATGGCACCTCGCCTCCGGGCTGGGTGTCTTTTATTGGTCTGGAAATCTGAGACCTTAAAGGCGGATCATTCACGGGCGCTGGTTAAAGCCCCAAAAACAACCCTATGTGTGAAAGGAGATATTGTGAAAACCGAATTTTTAAAGGAGCTTGGGCAATGAACAGGAACAGATTGACAAGATTATGGCTGAGAACGGCAAGGACATTGCTGTGAAGAAAGCCAAAACAAATTTGTCCTGTGTATGTAGGGAGACTTTGAATTAAGTATTTTTATCATTTTACAAAGAGATATTTTTAAAAGATAGAGTAGATTAAAGATTTTTGAGTATCTAAATATTGTATTGTTTTTCTGTTTAAAAAGAAGATTTTTGGAAATAATATGATTAGACACAGTAGATAAGTATAGCGAGGCGAGGTACAATGAACACGAGAATATATATTGCTTTAAAGGGTATAATCACGCTGTAGAAATAGGAGAAATCCATGTTCTGACAGGCTTTGACAGTATAAGAACATGGCTCAAGAGGTTGAAGATAAAGTTATAGGATTAAAGACTTTTGACGGCATATCTATTGATAGTTACACAACCCACTTTATCGACTGCGTAATAGGTCAAACTTCAACCCAGCATAAAGGTATGAGGATGGGAGTAAAAGTTGGTGATGTGTGCGACGCTTTAAAAAAATGGGGCGGTTGAAAAAGGATTATGTCATTAGAGATGATTATCGAAGACAATATATCGGTGCAAGCTGTTCTGTCAGGTAAGTATCAGTGAGCAAAAATAATTCAAGTAAACCCAGTATAGGAGGATAAAATGATTATAGTAAATGCAGATGATAGAGCTTATTTGCTTGAGAAAATTCCGAAGATTCTGTTAGATTCAGGAACAGTTAGGTCAGTTCTATTGTCGATAGATGATTGGCTCATGACAGACGGCTTTGCTCCACCTGATTACTACGACTATTCAGATGAAGGACGCAAAAATGCAGAAAGTGCGTGATAGGATTTATGAAGATAATGTACTGAATAAGTAAATACTATATTAAATCGGCACCTTCCCATTTGGGAGGGTGTCTTTTATTGGTCTGGAACTGAGACCTTAAAGGCGGATTATTCACATGGGAAATGGTTAAAGCTCTAAAAACAGCCTATGCGTAAAAGAGGTTTTTGTCAGTCATAGCTAAATTGAAAAAGTAAATCCAGTGCAGAAGTAAATTCTACTGAGCTTTGTAAATCCCTAAAAATCAGGCAGTTTGAAATTTCATTTCGCCTGATTTTGCTATAATAGTGCATAACAACCTCAAAACTCTCTTTCCGGGCATGGGAAATAAGCCACAGGACAAGTCGTGTAGGACTAAATTCACTGGCTATATCAAAAATGTAAAAGTTTTTGTCCCTGTCTGACAGCAGATATGCTTTGGGTTGTTGGGTTACTAAAGCGAATCAGCTTTGGGCCTCAGACAAACCCTCGTCAGGATGAATGGGCCCTGAGCTGAAGTGCTTTTAAGACATCTTCTCCATATCTGTTTAGTGCCCTTTGATAAGGGTATCTCCGTTTAAGCTTTCCCCTTGGCGTGGAATTGATGTGGTTTACAATCCGATTCACATCCCATTGTGTAAGAAAAGCAAAAGAAGAGCTTTTGGAAGAATCATGCGAAGCATGGTATGGGCTTGCTCTAACTCCCTTTTTGCCCACTACGCATAGGATCGCACTAATAGATGCTACTACGTTGGATTCCATTAGGGTTTGTTTCAAAGCGACAGGATCCCCAAACCTCGATCCTCGGTCTGTGAGGATATATTCAAAGATAGATTGAAAGTCAAAGACATCTTCAAAACGTCTTTTCTAAACGGTCAAAGACTGCTTTGACTGCTCCCTTTGTACATCGATTTAACAGATAAGCCAGGAAGAGCTTTTTCCTCAGTAAAGAAAAAGGTCAGTAGAGTTTTTGCGAATCTCACAGGAATGAACGGTATCCATCTCTACAAAAAGCATTTAATCCAAGCTTCAAGAAACTCATAGCTTCGACCATGAAATATTTCGCGGTTTGATATCTGTGTTTTATGGCATTTCCTTGGTTTGAATGTCACCTCCGTTTTAAATCGATATTTTTTGGAAGTAAAAATTCCTTGGTCAATGTATGAGTACATGGTGCGAACAGACATCTGTAATTCCGGATGATCTCACTCAAAATCTGGTAAGGGATTGTCCTTTGCAATCAGAGGAGTAATGATGCTGTCCTTTTCTCTTGCTCTTTTCGGAAAGATCTATGCCTCGACGAGAGTCTTTAGGGTTTCTGTATTTTCTATCAGCAAATCTGGCATCATAGGTATATTTATGGGCGATGCCGAGTGATGAAGCTTTTGTGAGCGACCATTACAGACATAGGGAGCTTTCATTAGGCGATTACAGCATTCCTTTTCAAAGTCCTTACAGGTCTGATTGCAGCTAGGACAAGAAGTACACTTTATCCCACAAAGAATAATCTTTCATAGGACATTTGTTTTACTGACTACTGGTAACGATGAACGCAAAAGTTCTTTTTTTGTTCAGAAAGTCGCCTCTTGTGATACCAGCTCGATGCTCGGTGTTTCTTCACTTCTTTAGAAATGGTAGAAGGGTCTTTGCAAAGATACTTGGCAATCTCCTTGAAGGAAAGCCCTTGATTTAGACTTTGCTCTATAAAAAGGCGGTCTTCTAAAGAAAGATGTTTTTGGTTACCGGAATAATTTTACTCATAATAAACTCTTCCATTGCTGTCAGAAGGAGTTCAAAACATACCATGAGTGATGTGAAAGAGAAAATATCAATCATGCAGAAGTAAAATCTACTGGGGAATAGATGAGTAGAATTTACTTTTTCATTTTTGATTTGTCAGTCATATCGAACAAAAATCTTCTTTTTGTTTTAAATATCAGTATAATAGTCTCACGTTTTCCATAAATCAAAGAGGAGGTCTCCACAAATGATTCAACGTGAGAGATATATCAATAAGATTAAACCGTTTATCGGAAAGGATATTATCAAGGTTCTCACCGGAATTCGCCGGTCGGGAAAAAGTCTGTTATGCTCCGTCTTATTCAAGAGGAAATCCGAAGGCAAGGTATTGCAGAGACTCAATTTATCAGCTTTAACTTTGAGTCAATGGAAAATGCTGATTTCTGCACAGCGAATTCCTTGTACCAAGAACTGAAAAAAAGGATTTCATCGATCCAAGGAAAGGTGTATTTATTTTTTGATGAAATTCAAGAAGTGGAACAATGGGAAAAATGCATTAATTCTGTTCGTGTGATTTTGATTGTGATATCTATATCACCGGTTCCAATGCAAAGCTTCTTTTCCGGAGAATTAGTGAGCTATCTTGATGGACGTTATGTGGAGTTTGTGGTTTTCCCATTTTCTTCGAAGAATACCTGGAATCTATAAAACAGGAAAATGAAGAGTTTTCCGTTACAAAAAGAATTCAAAAATTATCTGGAAATGGGAGGATGCCTTTTCTAGGGAATCTTCGCTATGATAAAGATGCTTCTATGCAATATCTTAGAGATGTCTATAATTCAGTGCTCTTAAAGGATGTGGTTCAGCGTAACAATATTCGAGATGTAGAACTATTGAGAGGATGATTCTCTATCTTTTGGACAATGGGACATAGCTTCAGTGCAAGAAGCATATCCAATTATTTAAAGCAGGAAAATCGGAAAGTTTCTACTGAAACTATTTTTGAATTATATAAAAGCATGCTGTGATGCCTACCTTTTATTAAACTTAGGCGGGAAGATATTCAGGAAAAGAAGATTCTTAGTGCAAATGAAAAGTATTATTCGGTAGATCATGGACTTAGGGAATCTATTTTAGGAACAAACACGAAAAAAATATCGACCAGGTTCTTGGAAAATATTGTCTGTATGGAATTGCTTAGACGAGGCTATACGGTTACAATTGGAAAAACGGGGAGAAGGAAATTGATTTTATAGCCTCAAAAAAATAAGGATAAATTGTATATTCAAGTGGCTTATCTTCTTGCGGGTTCTGAGACTATTGAACGAGAATTTGGCATCTACGACTCTGCACGGGATCATTATCCCTAAGTATGTCCCTCTTTGGATGAATTCGATATGAGCCGTAATGGTGTAAAACATTTGAATATACGGGATTTTCTTCTCAGTAAAGAGTTTTAAAGAAGAGAAAGAAGATTTTTGTTCGATATAACCGACAAAAAATCTTCTTTCTTGCATGTCCGTCAAGTGTATTCACTGAATCGAAAATGGAAGCTTAAAAATCGCTTATTCCCTTTTTCTTCAATATAGCGATAAAACTCCTGTTTTCTGGCTTCATAAACTTTCGATTTCGTTTTCCGAGCCATTTCATAGCATTAAGAAAAGATTGGAGCCGAGTCTCATCATCTTCTAAAAATTCAGGAAGTTCATCGTCTGCTGAATCAAAAGCAAGAGGTACATCATTTGTATTACCGGTGAAAAAATCTAAGAGATGGAATGTAGGGAATTTACGCTGTAACTCTTCGTTCAAGGAAAAGTTGGAATCATCGTCTACATCCAAGTCCATAATAGCTTCTTCTAAAAAATCCAGCAGTTTCATGACTTCTGCAGCTTCTCGTAAAATATGGATTTCTTTATATTGCTCATCAAAAAGATCTGTATATTCATTTTCCAGTTCATATCTAGTATCGAATTCGTCAGAACCGGAAAAGGGAAAGTAGTGTACATCTCCATTTGTTAGCCTTACTTCCAGAAGCCTTGGCGGATTGTGAAGAGTTAACTGTCCTCCGTCTGTGCTTTCCAATCGATAGGGACTATGAACCAGAGCAAAGGCCTTAGAGGGAACGTCTATAGAATATTCTTTTGGCCTCCATCCTCTTCATCTTCAGCCATAATATCTGCGGATACAATTTCTTTAAAGAATTTAAGGCTGGAAGGAAAATAAGAATCTGCCAGAGACACAAATTTTCCAAAGAGCCCATCTAAATCGCCACCCATTAATGTTACCTGCTCATCTTCGTAATCTATTATTTTCCCTTTCATCTTTAATAATCCCTTTCTTTTGAGTTCTTCAACTTCCTCCTTTGAAAAGGATATGTATGCCAATTTTTCTTCTTGCCAGGATTTATACCTCTCCTTCAGGAGTTTTTATATTCATGATTTGTCATTTTCTATTTTTACTCCCCAAATTATTATTTTTAGGTTTTTAATTGCCTGCTTCTTATGCTCAGATATTCTTGGCTTGATACTACTTTTTAAAGAGTAGACTTGTCAATTAAGTTCTATTCGAAAAGGAATAGAAAGAGCTATTTTTACTTGGTAGTCGAAATTGAGTTTTTGCTGCTTAGCTAGGTGCAGGGGAGTACAATTAAAAACAATCAAAAGAAATTGCAAAAAGATAACTATGAAAGGTATAAACCATTATCTAGTCAGTTTTAACGGACTCTATCCTGCGTAAAATACATTTTAGAGTAAGCAAAGCATAAATACCCATTGCTGAAATAGAAAGGATGGTTTTTGCCATGGAAGAGATGTATTTTACAATTACGGGATGCAATCATTACTTTGGTACGGAGTTTTTGAAGGAGGGCATGAAGTTAAAGCTGGAGAAGGAACCGGATAATAAATTCGATTCTGAGGCTATTTTGGTGAAGATAAAAGGCCTTGGAAAGATTGGCTATGTGGCTAACAGCCCTTATACGGTGAAGGGAGAGTCCATGAGTGCAGGAAGACTGTATGACAAGATTGGAGATAAAGCCAAAGCCAGAGTTGTCTTTTTGCTTCGGGATGGAGCCCTTTGCAGAGTTACAGATTGTGGACTGGAGGAAAAGTTAGCATTATAGGAGGTTTCCTATGTCAAAGTTTGCTTCTAAGTTTCAGAAGGTATTGATGTCATTTTCCTATCGGGGAAAGGAAATTTTAAGCCCTTAAACACCGGGCGAATTGATGAAAGCGTAAGCGCTGTCCGGGAATGGGTGGCAAATGTCTTTTTCTATACGAAAAATGGCAAGACCATCATGATTGATGCGGGCTACAATTATGAGCGTCTGGCGGAGAAGATGAAGTGGCTGGAACTGGAGCCTGCTTCCATTCAGCATATCCTGCTGACCCATTTGGATACGGATCATGTTGGGGCGGTGGAAAGGGACAGTGCAGGGCTTTTTTTCGAATGCCAAGCTCACCCTTGGAGAGACGGAAAATAAATATTTGACCGGAGAGGCTCGTCGAAGAGTCTTATTTGGGCATTATAAGCCTCCATGGTGAAGACGGACAATGAGAAAAGACTCCTGAAAGATGGAGAAGTTTTCTATATTGATGATATCAAAGTGGAGGCTATCCTGGTGCCGGGACATACCTTCAGCATCTGGTGTATATTATTGATGATGCCTATCTTTTCACGGGAGATACCATTTGGTTTGGGCCGGATGGAGGCTATAGCTTTTTAAATTCATTGGCTGAGGACAATGAACTGGCGAAAAGTCCCTTGTAAAAGCTGGAAAAGCTAATAAAGGAGAGAGGAATTTCTCCGAAAATTATTAGCGGACATACCGGCTGGACAGATGATTTGGACTTTTGCGTTTCGACATAAGGATCAGATTTGTAACTCCTTAAAGAAGCAAAAAGCCCCATGACCCCATGGCGCCCTATGATGCCTATGATGAACGGGAGGATACTGAGAAAAAGGCAAGAGAAGAGTGGCTTTCCAAAGGCCAGAGAAATAATGGAATAGAAATATAAGCATAAGGAGCGACAGCATGGTAGTTGTTTTTGAATTTCTAGTTGGAGCCTATTGAAAATGTCATTACCGCAATGAATTTCTCAAGGGATAGGCTGGTAGTTTTTTCGAAATCATGAGGGACATTATTTCAGAAAGAGAAGACGGAGAATTTTTGAGAAAAATACTGTGCTGTGGAAAATATTGTCTTTCTGCCCTTGTCGGGAAGCAATTTGCAGTCGGTTTTGGAAACCATGCGAAAAAGAAATCGAGTTGGAACTTAGCAAAAGCCAAGCTTTTTTCGACATTACCGGGGAGAAAGCTTGATGCTTGTGGCCTTTGGGATGCTTTCTCGGGAATATGAAACACCTATGCACATGTACGACATTTTCAAAGGAAAGCTTTTTGGAATTGAATGCGGAATCATTGCATTACAACGAGGTGAAGGAAGAGCCTTTCAACAGAGATAAACAGAATGCTGAGGTAAATGCTTATGAGCCAAATGTTGAGTTCCTAAATGATAAACAACATAAAGGCATCAGTAGCATTGCGACCAAACGAACTGTTCCCATGTCTCTGGATAAGCTGATTGAGATGCATGGCGGTGTCATTAACTATAAATTACAAAAGGATATTAAAGATGTTCCGGACGAGGAGAGTAGGGAAGACATTTTAAAAATCCGGAAGGTGATGAAGCTTCATTCGGAGCATTGGAATCCCTTTTCCGAGTTTTTAAGAGAAAACATGAGCCCTGATGAAGAAGGGCGAGTGTATAGAAAAGAAAGTACGGTGCTGAAGGCATTGGCGGATTCTTCCAACAAATTAAAGTCTGCCCATAAGTTTTTATCAAATCATGGAGGATTTGGCTCGGGCAGGAGCGATTCTTGATTTAAAACATTCCGAGGGGAAGTACCAATTTCGCTTTAAGAACAAGGCGATTAAGGATACCTTTGGGATGGAGGCAGCATTTTAGAGCTCTATACCTATTTGCAGGAAAAGGGGCATAGTGATGAGTGCCGGGTTGGAGTGCATCTGGATTGGGATAGGGTGCTGAAGGCCCTGCCGGAATTGATGTGTTAAATGAAATCGATGTCCTGTCTCTTCAGGGCTATATCCCCAGCTTTATTTCCTGTAAGAGCGGAAAGCTTTCTCCCAGCAGTGTTTGCATGCCCTTTATGAACTGGACACGGTGGCACATCGTTTTGTGGAAAATATGCCAAGAAGCGACTGGTGGTAACGTCGGAAATCAACGAAGTCTATCAGGAGCGTGCCTTGGAAATGGGAATAGAGCTGAAAGTGGAATAAGGTATTTGCTTATGGAATGGGATGATTTTTTATGAAAGGGCTGAAAACTGGAGCAAATCCACTTTAAGTCAAAGAATTTCTCTTGAAGACGATTGGAGAGGCTTGGGAGATATATGATATTGCCGAACTAAGCAAGGATCAGGAAGTCAATGCGAAGCTGATGAAAAAGCCATGTCCTTAGGGAGCGAAATTTCCTTCGAGGATATTGTGAGCTTTTGAAGGCCTGGTATCCAAAGAAACGATTTGCCAAATGATAGACTATGCCCCTAAATCATGGAGAAAGCATAAGTACAGATGAAATTTTGGGGTTTGAAGGAATCGTAGATCAGGATACCTGATATGTCGCTTCATTCCATGTTGAATCGAAAGATTTCTTAACGCAGATGATTTACTTGAATTAGATGGCGTGGTATCCAAGTCGGTGATAGAACAGTCGCTTCTGGCTTCGACACTGCAATTTTCCGGAGAGGACATGGCGTATTTAGAGGATGTGCTGAGTCCTCGAGTGCACCGAGCCCTTTGAGAGAAAAACGGTTTATATGAAGTGGACGGAGAATATAGAAAGCTTGCGAAGCCTCCTGCAAAGAAAACAAATAAAGCTTCGGAAGCTAAGAGCAAAGGCCTTTATGAAGCTGCCCAAACAGACAGCAGTATAGATAGCAGTACAGATAGCAATACAGAGGGGAAGTCCCGGGAATTTCTTTTTGGACATTACTTGTTGCGCTGATTAGCTTTTCCCTTTACCTTACTTTTTAAGATACTTAGGATTTTTGCTTTTCTCAGTTTGTTTAGAGGAAAGAAGACGGAAGAATTTCGTGTCGGCGATCCGGTTCTGGTACGATATAGCCAGACGGAAGGTCGCATTATCGATATAAGCGGAAGTCACTACATGGTATCCATGTATGACGGAGGCAAGGTGGATTCCTATCAGGCTTATGAGCTTGAGAGAATATAAAAAAGAAGCTCCGTTTTGGGAAATGAAAATCCCAAAGCGGAGCATTTTCTGTATATTTTTGGAAAATAGCTTGTGCATTATAAGTTATTTGTACTTATAAAATCCTTCCCCTGCATTTACACCGATTTTACCTTCTGCAACATACTTTTCCAAGATAGCCTTAATCTTTCCGGGGATGCTTTCAGGATCCTGAGACTGGGGATTGTTGGATACAATGTTTAAGGCAGTGTTTAATCCCATCGATATCCAGAATCTGAAAGGGCCAAGGGAGAGCCGGTACCCAGTCTCCAGGTCAGGTCAATGGTGGCAGGGTCTGCAACTTCCTTAGCCAAAAGCATTTCTCCTGCGCTTAGGAAGGGAATCAGCATGGAGTTAAGGATGTAACCGGGCTGTTCCTTATGTAAACGAAGGGGAATCATTTTAATTTCTGAAGCGAAGTTTGCTACCGCCTCATAAGCCTCCTTGGAGGTGCCGTCATGTCCCATGATTTCAGCGGTATTGCTCTTCCAGATATTGTTGGCAAAATGGATAGCCAGATAGTTTTCCGGTCTGAGAGGCAGTCTCTAAACTGGCTGGGCACCATGCTGGAAGAATTTGTGGCAACAATGGTTTTTTCCGAAAGGAAAGGATCGATAGCCTTATAGAATTTCTCTTTGCCTCAGGATTCTCCGCCATACTTTCAATAATTAAATCTGTGTCTTTGCAGGCATCGGAAAGATCGGTGGTAAGTTGTATTTCTTTGTGCGCTCTTTTCTACATTTTCCAAAAGCTTGTCGATATCCGCCTCTGTCACAGAGGAAGAGTCAGGAATCAAACCTCTGGAGAAGCTCAGTCCCTTTCCAGGTTCTTCTTTTGCTTCTGTCAGCTCATTCTTATAAATCGTGTAAAGTCTTTCCAACTTCGGCTTGGTTCTCTGGATAGAGTCCTCACTTCTTAGCCAAATCTTTACGGAAAATCCGGAAAATGCGGTCTGAAAAGCAATTTGGGAACCCAAAACGCCACCGCCTGCTACTGTAATATTTTTAAAACTCATAACGACCTCCATTTCTATCTTATAAGAAATTTTAAAATTAAATTGTGTAAAATATATTATAGCAGGAAGATAATGAAAAGGAAAGAGGAGGAATAGACTTTATAATTATTTTCATTTTCTCGGAGGCAGAGTCGTATCCGCTACGAGGCGAGGTTAGCGAAAGCGTGCCTCACTTACAGGGATATGTCGCATCAAAGCGTATCTTATATAATTATAGTCCTTCACTATGACAAAGACGAAGTCAGCGAGGCGTGCCTCGCTTTGAGACCTATCCTGTGTAAATGCGTTTTCATATTTAATTTACCATCTCTTTTATGCAATACTCCTTGCAAGTTCTTGTAAAAATTGCGATAATAACCCTTAAAAAGCAAACAAATTTTAATTTATAAGGATGGAACTATGCAGGAAAATAGAAATTACTATAAAAGAAAAATCGTACTGGCGTTGTTTGTTATTACCGTGATTTTTCGGACTTCAAACCCTTTACAGCTATTACAGTGCCAAGATTTCAGATCCTTTACAGCTTCTTTCCGTGGTTTTATACGGCACCATCAAGTTGTTCTTATTTTGTTTTCTCCCATTTCTGCGGAGGAAAAATCCAGCATTTTTTTATGAGTTTGCCATGATGGCGCTGATTTTAACGTCTGCCTTCATCTTTACTCAGATATCCAACATTTTACTCCATGCGAAAAATATGCTTCTGAACAGAGCCAGTATGCATCATGTACTGGTTTTTTTGAAAAACACGGAGATGGGGGAGACCTTGATTGGTAATCTGATGAAGGAGAGGACGCCCTATAAAAATTTCTTTTGATTACCAAGAATTTTTTGGATGACCGTTTGAAAAACAAATATGAGAAGAAGGGATTGCCACCTATCAGATTGATTTTGAGCATTGCGATGAAAATGAAGTTAGGGAGCTTTTTTCGGCTTTGCATATCCATCATGCCAAGTATATCTTTTTCTGCTCTGACAATGATTTGGAAAACTATGCCCTCTATGCCAATGTGATTAAGCGCATTAAACCGAGAAGACCTATTACTTGCTATGCCAACTGTAGTTCCAATACGGTGGTGGGCTATATGGAAGAGCTGCTTTCCGAGGAAAGAAAGGGGGAAGAGCTTCTCAAGAAGATAGACACGGTGCATTTTAACCAAAAGGATTTGACCGTACGTATGCTTTTGGCTGAGCCCGCTGTGAAGCATAGTATTTTAAAAAGTCTGGAGGGAATTTCAGAGGATAGCCATACAGTGGACTCCATAGAGAACAGCATCAAGCCTTCCATGTATTGCTTTTTTCCGTAAATGATTTGACCCTGCCGTTACTGAAGCAGCTGGCCAACGATGCCACCACTTCCTTAGCGAGAAATCCGAAAATCAGCATTTTAGAGGAAAATGCTTCCCAAAGAATGCAGGAGCTTTTGGATTTAAACGCTCCGGAAAGGGAAGGCTTGCTAAGAGCTCTGGAGATAGAATGCATAGACTTAGGCCATGAACAAAGGAATTTACAAAATTATCTTAAGGGACTGGGAAAGGAAGAAAGTCCAAGTCTTATTTTCCTGATGCAGGAGGATGTGGTGAAGAGCCTAAAGGCGCTTAAGCTGATGAATCGGTACTTCGGGCAGGTTCCAAAGGTTCTTCGGAATATTTCCAATGTAGATTTGACCCATGCTTCCCAAAACCAAGGAGCAGATCAAGGTTTTTCGGGGATCTTTCGGAGATTATGACCGGGGAGATATTGATTCGGGAAGCTCTGGACAATAGGGCAAAGCAGTTTAATGAGGCTTACAATAAGGCCTCGGGAGTAGCCGGTATGGGAGAAGGGACAGCTTGGAATGAGTTGTCTTATGTAAAGAAGAACTCCTCCAGACAGTCTGCCACACATGCCGATATCAAAGAGGAAATTATTCGTAGAGTACTTTCCGGAAAATCAGAACAGGAGATTTTCAGCATATTTATCGGAAAAAGCTGGAAGAGTTTAAAAAGCTTCAGGAAGCCCAAAGGCTTGAGTGGAGATGAGGGAAAAGAAGAGTTTCAACATAGCTTTTAGAAGCTACCTTCCGAAAAACCCCTTACTGGATTTTCTTTCCAGGCTGGAGCATAAGAGGTGGTGTAACAGCTACTATGCCATGAACTTCCGCTATGGAGAGAAGAAGGATGAAAATCTAAAGACCCACCCCTGCTTAATTGAAGACTGGGGAGAGATTATCGGGGAGAAGTTTGACATTTGTCATCCGGAATATGACTTGCTCTCTGTCTTTACCTCTTCCGAAAAGAGGAAGAAGAGCTCTAATGTCACAGCGTCAAGATTAGACTTTAAAGCTAGATTTAGCAATAGGGTAATTGTAGAGCCTTGAAGAATAAAAAGAATCAAAAGAATAAAAAGAATCAAAAGTAAAAAAAGAATCAAAAGAAATGAGGATAGAGAATGGAAAAAGAATTGGAACAAAATGCTCCAATCGTTGAGGGAAGAAAAAGTCGCAAAAACTACAGAAAAGATGATGATGCAGAGGAAATGGAGAAGGCGGCGAAGGAGTTTAAGGAAAAGGAATATAAGTTTGATGCCTTTATCAGTTATCGTCATGTGGAGCCGGATCAGAGTATTGCAAAGCAGCTGCATCAGATGATTGAAAGCTTTAAGCCTCCAAAGGAATTTTATAAGGACGGTAAGAAAACCACCTTCCGTGTCTTCAGAGATAGAGAGGAGCTGGCGGCAAGAGACCTAAGCAGCTCCATTGAAGAGGCCCTGGCGGAAAGTCGTTATCTGATTGTGCTTTTGCTCCAAAAGAACGCCCCTCTCCGAATGGTGTGAAAAGGAAATTCGTACTTTTAGACAGCTTCATGGGGATGAGCGCATTATTCCGGTGTTGATTGAGGGAGAACCGGATGAAGCCTTTTCCTGCACCCTTAAAGCGGTTGAAGCGAGGGGCGGATCAGAGCCTTGCGGATGTACTGGCGGCGGATATCCGTCCGGATGAAGTCTTGCGAAAGGATTTTCCGGGCTATGAGGAAGTTCAGAAGAAGGACACTGCCAAGCTGCAAAGTTTGACAAAGCAGGCCCTTCATTTACTGAAAACCGAAAAGTATCGTATTATGGCAACCATCTTAGGTTGCACCTTTGGAGATCTTAAGCAAAGGGATAAGGAGAGAAAGAATCGGCTTATTCTGACCATTTCCTCTTTGTCCGGAGCGATATTCCTGCTTTTTGGTATTTTTATGTTTAATGCCTACCAAAAGGCGGAGCAGGCCAGACAGGAGGCGGTGCAGTCCAATGCCGGTATCCTGATGAAAAGCTCCCAGGATATGTCCAAGGAAGGGGATTACTTAAAGGCCGCTTTAGTGGCGGAGGAGGCGATGAAGCCGATTGGAAAGGGTATGAAAGCTTATCCGCAACTTCAATCCGAGAAGATGAGCATTTTTCAATGACGTGATTTATCACAGCGGTGCTTCTACCTTGACTTCCATTTCTACGAAAAATAAGTTGACCTTTATGGCTCTCAGCAATGATGAAAAGCTGGTGGCCTTCGGTTTGGGAAATGATGAAACTGCCATTGCCAAGGTGGAAAATGGAGAAATTATCAAGAGATTACCGGGCATAGCCAACAGGTAAAGCTTTTAACATTTTCCAAGGATGATAAGCTTTTGGTTTCCTCTGCTTTTGATAACAGCTTTATTGTCTATGATGTGGAGACCGGGGAGGAAAAAGGCTAGCTGGAGATTCCGGGGTCCCTATGCTGAGGCGTTTTTCCGGGGATAATTCACAGTTTTTCTATGTAAGCTTTTACCAATACTTCTGCGGACTTTTACGTTTTTGATGCCAATACCTGGCAGCACTTAGTACATTTTCCATCCAGGAAACGGTAAAATATGCGGATATTAAGAGCGATGGTTCAGAGGTGCTTATCACTTTAGGGCAACAATGATGAAAATCAGCTGACAAGGAGAAGCCTTAAGGATGGCAGTGTTATTTCTACTATTGATCGGATAGGAAGAACTTCTTCGATGGATCCAATTTTATGCTTCCTTACAAATCCGCCTTTTATTCCAATGACGGGAAGTCTATCATTTTGTTAACGGATGACGAGCTTCAAAAGATTTCTTTGGAAGATCATCAAGTCTCTTCAGTGAGAAGATCAGCACTGCAAATACCTTGAATAAGCCCTTAGTGGAAAGTGAGAATGGGGAAAAAAATTGCTATAAACAGCTATGGCAAGATTCTGATTCTCAATGGAGAAAGCGGAGACACCGTAGATGAAGTATCTTTTGGTGACTTGATTTAAAATATTTTGCGTATAATGCGGTAGAAAACATGGTTGCAGGCTTTTGGAGAAGCAGGATTTACTCCATTTGGAAGGATAAAGGTGATTACGGATGACAGGTTGTATCTGGGCGGTATAGCACCTTCTGAAATCTACTTCTAAAGGATGGCAGCAAGATTTTGACCAATCCCCATGAAGGCCAAAGCATTAAGATTATTGATACCAAGTCCAGAATTTCCTCGGAGCCGGTGCAGGGCAGAATTATTACATCCTCCAATGACTCCTCCAAGTCGCTTTCTTTAACGGGACGGATTTCCTGTCTCCACGGATAACGGGAAGACCGGAAAAACCATCACCAATGAGAACACGGTGATTTACGGCTTGATGACCAGTACAAAACAAAATGTCCCTATCCAACGACGGAAAATACTATGTCTATGTCGGGCAAATGACGGATACCGGAAACCCCGGGCTGGTGCTTTATAATGTGGAAAGTAAGGAATCCAAAACCGTGGAAATCCCTTCTGCCTATCCGGCTCTACGCTTTTCCGATGATGGAAAGAAAATCTATTTGCAGGATAAGAAGGAAGGCTTAAAGATCTATAGCGTAGAGGATTTAAGCCTGCTGGATACTATCCCGGAAATTACGGATTCTTCCTTGAATATCTTGGTTTCGAAGACGATAAGATACTTCTTGTCAATCGATTTTCAGGAACGGCCTCTCTGTACGATTTGGAAAAGTAAGCGATCTAGAGGACATCCGGGGAGGTGCTGAATCTTAAGCATCAAGAGGAGGAAATCATCCTAAAGGGCATACAGAACAATACGGCCTTTACTTGGAGCAGTAAGACCGGTCTTAAGAGTCTGGACATGGATGAAGCGCTCACCCAGACGCCGGTAAGCTTTGATGATGTAAATCTGTATAATGAAAAGGAAAATCTGCTTCTTCTGATTCGAAATAATGATACGGAGCGAAAGGCCTATGTGGTGGATTTTGCCACGGGACACCTGATGATGAGCTTCACCCCTTCTGTAAAGCGCTATCTTGTCAATGGGCATATCTCGCCGGAGGGAAATGTGATTATGGTGGATCAGAGCTTTAATACCATTACCGCAACGGACAACTCCGGAGTTCAGGATTATATGACTGCGGCGGTGTACCATATCCTGAGCGATGAGGAGGTTTCTGCAGAGGTGGATAAGATTCTTGCGGGAAGAACATTGACACAGGATGAGAAGGTACAGATCGGTATCAGTACGGAATAAGTCGATTTTGGGACGTAGATGTTGCTTTCCTATTCCTATAAAGTCATTTGATAGGCTGAATTATACTGTACCCATAACAGTGGACAGGGAAGGTTTGAATCCCCATAATAATGGATAGATGGGGGAGTTATAAAAAGCATTTTTAAAGTAAAATAAACAAGGGCTGTAAGAATCATAGCTGTCAGGGGGCAATAAAAAGCTTTTTGATTTCACAGCTCCTTGTTTATTCGCTTAATATCAGCTAAAATAGAATTGAAGTAACAACAGCCGAAAATACATCAAAAATACTTCGAAAAAGACATCAAGAAAAAGATATCTAGATAAAATATCAAGATAATATTTTTATAGAAAAACTATCTTTGTCGCGGAATAGGAGGAGAGTATGCCTTATATCAAAAGAAGCTTAGAAAAAGTCGTTTTGCAAGTCAGCAAGGAGTATCCGGTTGTCTTAATATCCGGTCCCAGACAGGTGGGGAAAAACTACCATGTTAAAAACTAATGGAAGGTACAGATAGAAACTATGTGACTTTAGATGACTTACAGGAAAGAGCACTGGCTAAGAAATGATCCGGAGATGTTTTTACAGTTGCATAAGCCGCCTGTCCTTATCGATGAAGTCCAATATGCTCCGGAATTATTCAGCATGATTAAACTGATTGTGGATAAAGAGCATAGAAAGGGCGATTTTTGGCTCACAGGTTCTCAAATTTTTGACTTAATGAAGGGAGTACAGGAGTCTTTAGCGGGAAGGGTGGCGGTACTATCTCTCTCTTCTTTATCTCAGACGGAGATCTATGAAGCGAAGATAGTCCTTTTCAGCTGGATCTAAAGCATTTAACGGAGCGAAAGGAAGGAAGAACAAGCGCAGATTTGCAAGAGATTTTTCGCAGAATATTTCAGGGATCAATGCCTGCTATTGTGAGTAATGTAAGTAACAACAGTATTTTTATGGTAGCTATCTAAGTACCTATATTGAAAGAGACGTACGAAATCTCTCCGATGCTATTGATTCCCCTAAAGTTTTTACGTTTTTCTACAGCTGTGGTCGCTAGATGCAGTCAAATGTTGAATGTCAACGAAAATAGCCAGAGATGCGGATATTAATTTAAAGCAGGCGAAGGACTGGATGGGGATTTTGGAAACCTTGGGGATCATATTTTATCTTCATCCCTTCTCCAACAATATGCTAAAGCGACTTGTGAAAACTCCTAAATACTATTTTTTATGATACTGGCTTGAGTTGCCTATCTGACAAAAATGGAGCAGTCCGGAAACTTTGGAAAATGGTGCCATGAACGGGGCAATTTTAGAAAACTATGTGGTATCTGAAATTAGGAAAAGTTATCTAAATAGTGGAAAAGCACCCTTTATGTATTATTACAGAGATAAGGATGCCAGAGAAATAGATATTATATTGGAACAAAAACGGAGAACTGAATCCCATTGAAATCAAAAAGTCTGCAAATCCTGCTCCGGAAAATTCTGAGAAGTTTTTTTCTGTTCTGAAAAGACCGGCTTGAATAGAGGAAAAAGGCGCGTTATCTGTATGAAAATGGAGTTATCAGCCTTTAATCAGGAAAAACTTTATTGTTCCGGTATGGTTATTATAAGTACTGGAATAATGTTTATATGCAAAAGGGCTGTAAAATAATAAATAGATTTTGAGCAATATAGGTCTAAATAAGGGTAGTCTGAGCCTCGTCGGTACTTGCGAAAAACAAGAGAATCGCAGTTTTTCGCTTTAGTATCCGATACGTGGCGAAGCTAGCGAGAGCGTGCCCCAAATTTAGACCTATATTGCTTAGAAAATTATATTGATTTTTGAAGTCCCTTTCTGGAAACATTTATTCCTAGGATGTTTAATATCCAAACAAGACTACCCAGTAATCGTTTCCTTTTCGTCCAGATAATAGCCTGCTCCGAAGTGCTGAAATTCTCCCTTACTCATAATGTGATTATGTCCGGCGCTGGATATCCAGGCATTTACGGTTCTGTCGGGAGTCTCGTTGTTATGCGCAAGAATTTCTCCGTACACATCCGCTTCATCTAAAACGGAGCCACCCTGGGGCCTTGTATGGGAAAAAGCTAGCAGACATTCTTTGGCTCTGATATCTGCAATGGAACTTAAACGTTCACTTTCCGCTAAGGCGTGTAAGTTTTGCCCTGCTCTGAATTGGTTGATTCTATCCAATGTTTCTTGCTTGTAGGAGGAACTGTCTTGAACGGAAGTAGTATCGTTCTCTTCCGTATATTCGTCCTGAACATCCCTTGTTTGTACAACGGAATCTACAGTCCAAGCGCCATTCTCATCTACGGTATAGCCGTCGGGAGTGGTGGTATTGGTATACATCCAACCATTGGCATCAAAGTAATAGCACTCAGCAACGCCGTCATTGTCGGTATCAATCCATTGCCATGTAGAGCGTAAATAATTTTCATTTCCTAAATCGTACCACCAGGCATCCCTGGAAGTTCCTTTGGTAAAGCCTACGGAAAATGTTGGAATAGCGGAAAGCAGGAAGGCAACAGAAATGGCCATGAGAAACTTGGCCATGAATTTATGCCTGGAACTTACCGGAGTTTGAAATGGGTTTTCTGAAATGGCTTCTGTTTTTGAAATGTCTTCTGTTTCTGAAATCTGATTTGTAAGTTCTATAGTTTGATCTATTTCGACGGAGGAATTCTCCGAAATTGTATTTTTAAACTGGAAAAATTTTTGTTTTGACATCCCTATCATTGGTATATGGACTCCTTTTCCGTGTATGCATATTAATGCAAATAAAGGTAAATCAATAGGCTTTCGCAGATGTCAAGAAACCGTAAAATAAAAGTGTAAATCTATGAAGACAAAACCTAATATTTTGGTAAGGATAAGATATTTTTGATTACGATATTGTGTCACATTTCTTAATTTTTGAACTAAAATAAATCTTAAGAATGGTGATACTAATGAATACTTTTAAGCACTTGTTTTTTATAGAATTTGGAGTAAACTGCGAAAAAAAGAATACTCTTGTCAGAAAATTCATCCTTCAGTAGAATAAAGCGAAAAGCGAAAAGCGAAAAGCGAAAAGCGAAAAAGCGAAAAGCGAAAAAGCGAAAAGTATAAAAGCATAAAGCATAAGGAATAAGACATGCAGTGCTAAAAAGTATGAAAGGGAAAATGATGGAAGAGCGAATCGGTATTTTTGGTTTTTGGCGCGGTTTTTTGTGGACATAAAGGGTTATCCTTTTTCTTTGTATCGGCCGGATGGAAGAAATGCCGGAAAGGTGGTAAAGGTTCATGGAGGGTGAGCGAAATATTGTGGAGGATATTGCCAATGTGAGCTTCGACCTACCTTTATTTCCGTAGTGGATAAGGATGCTATTGGAGAAGAGGTAGTACAGAAATTAAAAGTGGCATAAGGTAAATACTAATTATATCCGGCGAATTGAAGGGGGGCTTAGGAACCTGGCTGGCTATCTTTGATACGGAAGGGGAGCTTAGGGGCTCTATTTCCCAAAGGCCGGACCTTTCCAAGCTGGAGGAGGTACTTTCGGAGCAGGGAGACTCTTTGTTCTCTCGCTGTGATAGTGTTATTGTGGAAATTGATATGGATTCCAAGCTTTTAAAGCAGATTTTTTTCAATTGGCTGAGAAATACAATAAAAGATATATGCACTGTTTCCAATATGTCCATTGCCTTAGAAAGAAGAGACCTTTTAAAGACCACTGCCTGTATTGTTTGTAATCAGCAGGAGGCAGGGATGCTCTTTTCCGAGGACTTTGAGGAAAATGAATTTGGAGGAGATGGCAAGCTCTCTTTCCTCCTATGTGGTAAAGGCGCAGTTCCCACAGATGATTATGACTTTAGGCAGTCAGGGAGCCATTTATGCGGAGCAAAATGGGCATTTCGGGCATTGTAAGGCAAAGAAAAGTCCATGTGATCGATACCGCAGGAGCAGGAGACGCCTTTTTGCGGGAGTAGCTATGGGACTGACGTATGGTAAGAATCTGATGGAGGCCTGTGAAATCGGTACCAAACTGGCGGCTTCCGTCCTTGGCACCTCGGAAAATGTAAATCCTCGTTTCCTTCCGGAAGAATTGGGGCTTAAGAGCTTGGAAGCCTAATAGGAGTGTTTCAAAATGATTTCTATCATTGTTGCTGTGGCTAAAGGCGGTGCCATCGGAAAAGAGGAAAGATTCCTGGAAAATCCCCGAGAGCAAAGGCAATTTAGGATCTAACCACCGGCCATGTGGTAATTATGGGCAGAACGTCTTATGAGGAAATCGGCCATCCTCTTCCCGAGAGAACAAATATCGTTGTGTCCAAAACAAAGGCCTTCTCCGGAGAGAATTTATATACTGTAAAATCTTTACAGGAAGCAATAGAAAGAGCGGGGCAAGAAGAAATCTTTATTGCAGGAGGGGCAGAAATATTTCAGGAAGCACTTCCTCTTGCAGATAAAATCTATATGACCTATGTGACATGGAAGTCCCGGATGCTGACCGTTTTTTCCGGATTTCCCGGAAGAAGAGTACAAAAGGGAAGAAATAGAAAAGGTAGGAGGGGAGACCTCCTACCTAAGAGTCTTGTATACGAAAAAAGGGGATTAGGAAAGAAGTATCACAAAGAGGAGTGTTTTTCGTAGAGGAGTTTTGGGGGAGTATTTTATGAATATTCAGATCTTTTGGAACAAAGAAGAGCCAGGATACAAAAGAAGGCGGAACGCTATTTTAAGGAAAGAGGGATTAAATTTCAGGCTGTAGATTTGAAAGAAAAGGGAATCAGCAAGGGAGAATTACAATCCGTTCTTTCTGCTGTGGGCGATTTGGAAGAGATGCTGGATGAAAAAACGAAGGAGCGGGAAGCATATCAACTGGTTCGTTATCTTGCGAAGGAAGACAAATTTGCGAAAGTCTTAGAGCATCCCTATGGTATTAAAGCAACCCTATCGTGAGAAATGGGAAGCAGGCCACGGTAGGGTATTGTCCGGATATTTGGAAGACTTGGGAATAGAGATTTTTTTCTTGCCATATTTCACGGATTCAGATATACTAAATTAATAAAATTGCAAACAATATAATTGAATGAAATTAATAATATAAAATAAAGAGTAGGAAAGATAAATAAAGAGTAGTAAAAAGGAGTTTCTATGAATATGGTAGTTTTTTGGGGTATATTGATTCCCTTTATTGGAACAAGCTTGGGAGCGGCCTGTGTTTTCATTATGAAACGGGATTTTTCATCCCAATGTGCAGAAGGGACTAACAGGATTTGCTGCAGGCGTCATGGTAGCAGCTTCTATTTGGAGCTTGCTGATACCTGCTATGGAAGAGAGTGCTCATTTGGGAAAGCTGGCCTTTCTTCCCGCCTTTGTGGGATTTTGGCTGGGAACCTTGTTTTTATTGGCATTGGATAAGATTATCCCACACTTGCATCAGAATACAGAACAAGCTGAAGGAATGCCCAGTTCTTTTCAAAGGACTACGATGATGCTCTTGCGGTAACCCTTCATAATATTCCGGAAGGTATGGCTGTGGGGGTAGTGTTTGCTGGACTTTTGACAGGAGAAGTTAATATTACTGCCGGAGCTGGCCTGGCCTTAGCCTTGGGAATTGCCTTACAAAACTTCCCGGAGGGAGCTATTATTTCCCTGCCGCTTCATAGCAAAGGGCAAAAGCAAGGGAAAGCCTTCTTTAACGGTGTATTATCCGGCGCAGTAGAACCCCTTGGAGCTCTACTGATGATTTTCTTTGCACCGATCTTTGCTCCTTATATGCCAATCTTCCTATCTTTTGCGGCGGGAGCTATGCTCTATGTAGTAGTGGAAGAGTTGATTCCGGAAATGTCTGAGGGGGAGCACAGTAATATAGGCGTTCTGCTTTTTGCTCTGGGCTTTACCGTCATGATGGCTTTGGATGTGGCTTTGTCCTAATTCTTGTGGGTATGATGGCATTGAATGTGGCTTTATCCTAGTTCTTGTGGGCATGATGGCATTGGGATGTTGCTTTTGTCCCAGTTCTTACTGTAATGATAGAACTTAAGCCGGCATTGTCATGGGATTTTTGTACGGAGAAATTGACAGAGGAGTTTTCGGGAAAATAAGAGGAAGTATGCAGTATCAAAATATTGTTGAGGGAAAGTTTTTGGATCGTCCAAATCGTTTTATTGCCCATGTGGAGATAGAGGGTAAGGTAGAAACGGTACATGTGAAAAATACCGGGCGCTGTAAGGAACTCTTGCTACCAGGCGTGAAGGTCTATTTGGAGAAAAAGCGAAATCCCTAATCGTAAGACTGCCTTTGATTTGGTGGCAGTGGAGAAGGCAGGGTTGGGGTTGGTAAACATCGACAGTCAGGCTCCGAATCAGGTGGTAGCGGAATGGCTTAGTCGTTTTCTTTTCAAAAACTGAAGCCGGAGTATGTATTCTCTGATTCCAGAGTGGATTTTTATATGGAACGGGATATGGCGCTTCCGGAAGCCTTTTGGGAATATGGGGAAAGGGAAGTAAGAAATGTAAAGGAGCAGCGGGCCGAGAATATAAGAATGCAGAGTCAGGAGCTTCTCAATGTATCAGGGAATATCCGTAAATATCTCTTAGAAGTAAAGGGATGTACCTTGGAAAGGGACGGCATCGGTTATTTCCCGGATGCCCCGACGGAACGTGGAGTAAAGCATTTAAGGGAACTTACGAAGGCTATACAGGAGGGCTATATCGCTATTTTGGCTTTTGTGATTGCCATGCCGAAGGTTTCCGTGGTATATCCGAATGTGGAAACCCATAAGGCCTTTGGAGACGCATTGGAAGAAGCCCTGGCAGGCCGGGGTAAAGATTCTGTATTTACCCTGTACCGTGACAAAGGAAGGTATGTGGATTTCTTCATAGCTTTTGACTTGTTTTAAAAGGATGATTTTTTAATTCGAGAATAGTTAGCTTGATTTTTAGAGGAAAGGTATTTTATGAAAATTATAATTTCTCCTGCGAAAAATGAAAACATCTGAATTGGATATCCCTCACCAAAGGCTATCCTCTTTTTGTGGAAGCAGGAGCAGAGGAAAATAGTACATTTTTTTGAAAAGGCGGATTGAATCTGTCGGGAAAGACGGAACGCCTTTTACAATATTTAAAATCTCTTTCTTTTTAGAGTTAAAAGAGCTTTGGGCCTGTAATGAGGATTTGGCCAGGAAAATAGTGATAGAGTAGCTAAGATGGATTTGAGAAGAAATTGTAGTCCCTGCCATTTTATCCTACGAAGGATTCAGTATCAGTATATGGCTCCCTCTGTTATGGAGGTCTCTCAACTGGCGTATTTACAGACTCATCTTCGGATCCTTTCCGGCTTTTTATGGCGTGGTAAAGCCCCTAGATGGGGTGGTTCCCTATCGTTTGGAAAATGCAGGCAAAGGCAAAAGATTGGTACTTCTAAAAATCTGTATGACTTTTTGGGGTGAGGATATCTGGACTGCATTGCTTTTTGGAAGAGATAGAAGAGCGTTTGCAAAAAAGAGGAGAAAAGTCGTTGGAAAAATGAAAAATCCTATGCTAATCCTCAATCTCGCCTCCAAAGAATATGCCAAATGTATGAGAAATATCTTCCCAGGATAGAATCCTGAGGAAAAATTATGTGGAAAGATGAACCGAAAGAATTATCATTTTCCCATTCACTACATTAGCCGCGGTTTTATGAGAAGTCAGGAGAAAAGCTTGCAAAGGGCGTCTATGCCAAGATGGCAAGAGGAGAAATGGTGCGCTTTTGGCAGAAAAATAAGATAGAAAACGCAGAAGAAATCAAAGGGCTTTTAAAGGGGCTGGATTTTAACTTTGAGGATAAACTTTCCACGGAAGATCAATATATTTTCCTTCGAAAATAAAGAAATAGAAATTGAAGAAAATAGAAAAGCAAAAGAGTTTTCGTCGTATTAATCTCTTTTCCTTCCGAAAAGGAATGGGAAGGGTTTTTGTTGGAGTTTAGCGGCGCACGTTTCTAATGGGTTAAAGTCCCGAATCCGCTTGGTAGTGGAAAGGATATAGCTGAAAGCAAGGGTGTCGAGGGTGACCTCGAATCTGAAGGAAGCTGGATATGAGGAAGATACTAACTCATTGCTTTTAATTACAGAAGAAAGCTTTTGCAAAGAGAATTAGCTAAGCTTAATATGGGTGACATCGGGAGGTTCATTTACAGCTTATCTTGATGATGATGACCTTTTTCTTTGGACACAGCATAGCAGTTAATGGAAGCCCTAAGAAGGGGCTATTGTCGGTTGATATTGAGGGATAAAACATATACTGATATTTTTTTGGTAGTGAAAGGAGAAAAATGGAAAAACAAGCACTTATAAATCAATGGTTACTTGAGCAGGAAATAGCGTATATTAAAGGTTGGGATTTCTCGCATATTAGAGGAAGATATAAAGAAGAGGATGATCTCCCTTGGGATTTTTGAAAACATTATAAAAATCCTATTTGAATGATACAGATTATTTATTGGACATGGAAACAGGAGGTGGCGAATTTCTTTTGTCTTTTATGGCAAACGCTAAATATACTGCAGCGATTGAAGGGTATGAACCAAACATCAAAATATGTGAGGACAGACTTCTTCCTTTAGGAATAGATTTTAAAGCATGTGACGGAGGAGATATTCTTCCTTTTGAAGATAACTACTTTGACATTATTACTAACAGGCATGGTCAATATAACATAAACGAAATTAAAAGAACTCTTAAAAGCGGAGGAGTATTTTTACGCAACAAGTCGGTCAGAAAATGACAGAGAACTTGTAGAACTTTTTGATAGGTGATGTTGAAATTCCTTTTCCGGAAGCATATTTAAGTATTGCAAGACAGAAATTTGCTGATAACGGATTTGACATTGTGGAAGCAGATGAAGTCTACAGACCGATAGAGTTTTATGATGTAGGTGCACTGGTTTGGTTTGCCAGAATTATTGATTGGGAATTTCCGGGTTTTTGAAGTGGAGAAATATCAGGATAAGCTTTTTAAGGCACAGGGAATTCTTGATAAAGAAGGTGTAATTAAGGGGAAAATTCATAGATATTATTTTGTGGCTAAAAAGAAATAATAAATTTTACTTTGTTTTTTGAGTAAAATAGTAAGCCGTAGGAGGACGCAATGGAAGAATTTATAGTAGCTGAGGAGGGCATTCCTTACAATATAGGCTGTGAAGGGGCAACGATAGCATATTATGGAAGTGAGATAGAATTTCATTTTGAAACAGTGCCGCCGCATGGAGATGAGATTTTTCTCTGCAAAATTGCCGCTATTGGATGTTAAGCTTCCATTTTGGATGTATGGGAGAAATCTTATATTTTTAGACGCCTATTATATGCTCGCAGAAACTGTAGAGAAGGGTACTTGGGATCCTATAACGAGCAGGCTCATCAACATACATACTGGAGAATACGCAAGCCTTGGCGATTGGTATAATAATGTGAAAGTTAAAGAAAATGAAGTTGAATTAAAAAATGATTATGACGGAAAATCTATGGTTTTAAGGGATGTTAAGGGACTTGATTGGATTTATATAACGAAGGAGAAGAATTATGGCTAAGAAAAGAGTTACCCTGCCAAAAGACTTTGATGAATTGCTTAAAGTGGGAGATATTGAAGCACTTAAAGCTGTCTATGATAAATGTGAGCTTACTGCCTATGATGGAAAATTCGGTTTGCGCACTGCACTTCATTACAAGGGCGTACCTGATGAGCTTGTTATCTGGCTTGTTAAGCAGGGCCTTGATGTAAATATACCTGACTATTATGGATGCACACCTTTGTACAGTCAGGCAAGCTTTGGCATGGATACAGTAAAACTGCTTTATGAGCTGGGAGGAGATATACAAAAAGCCAAATAGATATGGAAATACGCCGCTTCATGTGGCAGCAGAGTATTTCCGCCCCTAATACAGTACGCTTTTTTTGATTGAAAAGGGTGCAGATGTCAATGCTAAAAATGAAAGAGGCGAAACTCCGCTACTAGCTGCTCTTACAGCGTGCGGAGGAATAAGGGTAGTGCCTTTGGCCCAAATTGCAGAAATGTTAATAAAGGCAGGTGTAGAAATTACGCCTGAGATGGCAGAAAAAGTAGAAATAATCGGTAAGGATTTTGAATTCCACAGGGATAACTTTAGTGAAGCTTCCTGTGAAGAGGTAGATACAGCCCTGTCAAAGCTCTACAATATCTTTTGGTGCAAAGCCTGTGGCAAAAAGAATAATACATGACGGCGTTTCTCCTATTCTTGTAAAGGGGAGCACTTGGAAAGAGCAGTATAATGAGCTTTGGGATTTACTAATTCCATCTACAGGAGCCGCAAAAACGGTGCAGGGAGAGGTTATCCGCATAGCAGGCAGGGTGGACGATGAAATTAACAGAAACGGTGGAATAAACTGGGATAGGAGTTATAGAAATATGCTAAATTCGTCGCTGGTTCATTTTGCAGAAGGAAATGCGCTGTCAGAGAAGGAGATAGAAGAGAGTAAGGTGCTTATTTCAAAGATAGATGGAAAAAGGTTTGGCTGAGGATGGTGTAATTACAAGATTATGCGAGCTTGCAGTTAGTTGGGTAATCTTAAACCCTAACCCAATTCCGCTAGGGCGAAATAAATTATAACAGATAATAATCACAGGAGATTGCAGATGATTACAATAAAAAGACATAGGAGATTTTGAATCTGTTCCCGGATTGTAAGTGATATTATAAACGGAGATACATTGGCTTTAGATAAGCATTTATCTGAGGGCTTCGATATAGAAGAGGATATAAAACTCGGTAAATATACAAGACTCTCCCCTTAGGCCTTGCCCTTAACAAGTGTCAATTGTGTAGCGTTCTGTATTTCGTTTATAAATACTCTATAAGACAACGGAGCTATCCGGAAAGACAATTAGACAAGCAGTCCATAAAAATATACAATAAACAAGGCTATTTAATTTATGTATTTGTATGTTTTTAAGTACGGGGTGAGGCATGAACGGCATTTCCAAGGATTATGGGGCAGTTAGCAGCGTAGAGGAGCTGTTGGAACAGGAAGAAAAAGGGAAAACAAAGCGGGAGAAAAATCTCGATCTTTTGATTCAATTGAGTCCCTTTTTGATGGGAGTTCTGGCACTTTTAGAATACTTCTATGTTCCTAACCATCACGGGTTTGAGGCAAGTTACGTTTATGCCTATTGCTTTTATTATTGGGAAATGGAATTTCTTTTTCTGCTTTCCTTTCGGGGAAAAAGGCAAAGGAAGAACTATCTATACCACGCTCCCTTTCGTGCTTTAGTTTTTTTTCTTTTTACGCTTTATGATTTACTCACCTTAAAAAGCAATATTTTGATTACACCGTATTTTCCCAGTATTGATAAGGTGCTTTCTTCCATGGTGCAGGATAGAGCCTATCTATGGGAATGTACCATGAGCTCCTTGTTCTTATTGTTTTGCGGTTATTTTTCCGGGCTGATTGTAGGACTCTTGACAGGAATTGCCTGTGGGTATAACAAAAAAATAAATTACTGGATAGAACCTTTATGAAAACTGCTGGGCTCCATTCCCCAGTACCACATGGATCCCCATTGTCATGGTTTTAGCGACTTCTTTGTTCCGGGGTAGCGTCTTCATCATTGCGCTGGGCGTTTGGTTTTCCATTACTTTAGCAACGATTACCGGTATTCGGAACATGGACAAGTCCTATTATGAGGCGGCGAGAACCCTGGGGGCAAAGGAGAAGGATTTGATTCTGGAAATCGCTATTCCCTCGGCCTTATCCAGCATTTTCCAAGGTATGGTTCAGGCCATGAGTTCAGCTTGTATGGCTTTGATGGTTGCGGAAATGATTGGTGTGGAGTCCGGACTTGGCTGGTATATCACCTGGCAAAAGAGCTGGGCGGAGTATGGAAAGATGTACGGTGCCATTATTCTCATCTGCGGTATCTTTGTTACCGTGAATTTTTCTTTTTGAATAGCATAAAAAAACGGGTACTTCGTTGGCAGGAAGGCATGCTGAAGGATTAAGAAAATGAAAAAGGGAAGCATGAGAATTGACAGCTGACTAGCGGAAAGAACCTGTTCGGAAAGGAGTAGCCCTTGGGATTAGTGATAGAAAATGTTTCAAAAAGTTTTGCTCGTAAGGAAAAGGAAATAACCTTTGCCCTTTCTCCGGTGAATTTGCAGGTGGAGGAGGGAGAGTTCCTTTCTATTGTTGGGCCCAGCGGATGCGGAAAGTCTACCTTACTCCGCCTTGTAGCCGGCTTAATTCCCCCCACTTCGGGAAGACTCATGCTGGATGGGCAGGAAATAGAAGGAACTGATGCCAAAAAGAGGTATGGCCTTCAAAAAGCCTACCCTTTTTCCGTGGCTTACGGTGGAGGAAAATATTGCTTTCGGACCAAGAATGCAGGGAAAGAAGAAAGCGGAAGAGATAGAGAGAATGTTGGAATTAACCCATTTGACGAAATTCCGAAAGGCCTATCCCCACGAATTGTCCGGGGAATGGCGCAAAAGAGTGGCTCTTGTCAGAACCATGATTAATGAGCCGGAGGTCTTTTTGCTGGATGAACCGCTGGGAGCATTGGACGCCTTTACCAGAATGCAGATGCAGGATGAGCTGCTCCTTTTGTGGAAGGAAAAGAAAAACATGATGCTGATGGTGACTCATGATGTGGATGAGGCTATTTATATGGGAACCAGAGTTATCGTAATGGCTAAGGCGGGAGGCAGCGTTTTAAGGGATATTCCTATTGATTTGGAATATCCCAGGAAAAGATTGGATCCCAAGTTTTTATCTTATCGTGAGGAAATCATGCGTCTTCTTGGAGTGGATCAGGAGGAAGAGGCGGGTTAAGAAGTTTCTTAAAACTCATACAAAATGTAATGGAAGCTTTAGGGAAGCCTTATAGAAGTAGTCTTATGGAGGCTAATGGGACTATTGGAACATGGCGTTTTGCGATGGGTTTTTAGATAAATAGGAACAATAAATGTACAGGCAAGAAGAGGAGTGTATGATGAAAAAGACATTGAGACAGCTGGGAATGGCATTGGCTTTTGCTTCCATTTTTTCTATGACGGCTTGCAGCAGTCAGGTGGGAAAGCAGGCGGAAACGACAAAGGCGGAAACAGGAACTTCGGCCGAAAGTCAGGAAAAGGCTGAGGTCAAGAAGGAAAGTACAGCACAGGAAGCAAAGCAGGAGAATGGAGAACAGCAAACCGAAGAAATCAAGGGGGGATTTTCCGACCGTCCGGAGGCAAAGGATATTGTGTATCATCCCTTAAAGCTTACTCCGGAAGAGGAAGAAGCTTGGAAAAAAGAGCCTGCTTATGGCAAGGATATCCAAATCGGCTATAATGGAGGACTTTGTACAGGAACCTTCGGTACTGCTCAGGAAGAGGGATTTTATAAGGCGGAGGGCTTAAGTACAGCTATCAGCCAGATGACCGAAGCTAAGGATGCAGTAGCTACAGGAAAGGTGGATATTGCTGCAGACCATTTGGCTTCTGTTTTTGTTCCTGCTGTAAATGGCTTGAATCTGGTATTTACAAAAGGTGCTCATAGCGGCTGTAAGACTTTATATGTATTAAAAGGATTCCGAGATTCAAAGTACCGCAGATTTAAAAGGAAAGACGGTTTCTTTAAGTGACGGTATCGGAAATTCCGACCATAATATTGCTCTTCGTTTCTTTTAGTAACGACGGCATTAAGCCTGAGGAAGTGAAGTACAAGGTGGTTGCCAATGATGCAGTGATTATGGCTTTACAGAATGGAGAAGTGCAGGGAGCCATGATGTCCGATATGTTTGCACGGAAATTTGTAGACGAGGGTATTATTCGTCCAATTCGTTCCCTTACTACTGATCCTGACTTCAAGATTGAACCTTGCTGTGACAGATTATGAATGCGGATTTTGCTAAGGAAAATCCTATTACAGCCAAGAAATTAGAGAACGCCAGCATCTATTGCAACCCAGTGGATTGAGGACAATAGGAGACCTTTCGTAGATCTTCTTTTGGAAAAGAACTGGGCAAGTGGTGATAGACAGAAGGTCTTGGATTTTGCCAATTCTCTGAATTTTTGTTCTTAGTGATGAGCAGACGGAAACGGCTATGAGAAAGGTTATTAGGATTATCAGTCCTTTGGACTATTGGATAAGAATCTGAAGGAAGAAGAAATTGTGGAAAAGTTCTGGAAGCCTATGGATTGATATTTTTATCTAGTGCATTTAGCTATAAGTATGGATAGTTTGTAAAAACCTTTTACTTTCTTTTCACTGTGCTAAAAATAGACATAGTTCAAAAATGAAGAAGAAGTACGTTTAGTGCTTCTTCTTTTGTTCGTAATTGATAAAGAAGGAGCAGGAAAAATGGAAGCAGAACAGGAGCATAAGCTACAGAAAAGGATTTTTAAACTATTTGCAGATTATTGTAGGTTGTTTTATAACGGCTTTTTCCGTAAACTGCATTTTTGGTGCCGAATAAGCTGTCTACCAGCGGAGTAACAGGATTGTCTCAGATGGCGGAACGTTTTATCGGGATTCGCTACACCTATATTTATTACTTTTTCAGTATCACCATACTGATTTTTAGCTTTTTATTTTTTTCTGAAACGAGAAGAGTTTATGAAGATTATCTTCGTTTCTTTTCTCTATCCTACTTTATTGGTGCTTACGGGAATGTTTGACTTTGTCTTCGTGCAAGGAGAAATGTTTTTTGGTGTGTATTTATTTCTCTTTGTTTTATGGTGTTGGCTCCGGCTTGGTTCTTCGGGCGGGGGTAACCTTCGGCGGAACGGATACTGTTGCCAGAATCTTGAACCGGAAGGTTTTTAAAGGTGTTCCCTTAAGTAAAGTCATGCTTTTCCTGGACGGTTCCATTCTGATTTCTCTGGGCTTCGTTTTCGGAAAAGATATTGCACTTTATGCTTTGGTTAACCATGTGATTTGTATTTATATTATGGACTATATGCTTTTCGGTTTCCGTCAAAAGCTTTATAAGGTCACCATTATTCCATTTATCAAAGATGATACGGAAGACATTACCAAGTATATTTTGGGGCTTGGCCGTGGAGTTACCCAAACAAGAGTTGTGGGAGCCTATACAAAAGAAGAAAAGATTATGCTTTCCTCTATTTGTTCCCCCAGACAGTCGGCCATGATTCGTAAGTACCTTGCGGAGCATTTTCCCAGAGCCTTTATGGAGGTGGCACCAATTGTGACCGTATACGGCATAGGAGAACGCTTTGTGCGAATTAAAGGAGAAGATTAAAAGATAATAATAAAAAAAGGATTTTCTGAGCAATATAGGTCTGAATTGGGGCATGCTCGCTAGCCTCGCCTTGCGCAGTGAAGGACTGCACTGCTATAAGAAGACGCTCTGATACAGTGTGGGACTATAATTAGGGCACGCTCCCGCTAACTTCGCCTTCGCAGCGGTACTAACTTCAAGCTTCGCTTTAGCTCGCTTTCAGTAAGTACCGGCGGGCTCAGATTGCCCTTATTATAGCTCCACACTGTATCATTCGCTTCAATTATTGACTTTACAGTCCTTCTTTTCGCCGGTCTTTCACAAGTATCAGGCTCAGACTACCCCATATTCAGACCTATATTGCAGAAAATCTCCTTACTATTTTGATTTTCACAGCGCCTTTTTGTTTTGAGAATACTTTTGATGTTCCCTTAATACAAAAGGCAAGCCAGGGGAAGAGTATATAACCGAAAACCATAGCAAAGATGGCATAGAAGTTCGGCTCTATAAAGCCATCTTTTTTACTGCTGAATTGTGCGACCCAGTTAAATTGACTGAGCAGGAAGAGGGTTAAGAGAATGGCCAGGACGGATAAGGGCACATCCAGGATAAAGCTTTTGATGGGCTTTTCAATGATTTCTCCCTTTTGTTTACCGTAGTAAAAGCAGAGTACAGCCAAAGGTACCAAAAGGAATTGTACGAATCGGGCAATGGAGCTGATAATCATAATACCCTTCATATCGTAGTGGAAGGCCATAGGAATCATAATCGCCCACAAAATGCTGAATACAAAAGCGGCATAGGGGAAGCCTCCGGCAGTTCTCTTGGTGAACACGTTGTTTACCTGTCCGTCCTTGGCCATTGCCTCCAAAAGTCTGGGGGTATGGAAGGAAGCCGCAATATTAATACCGAACATAGAGACAAAAGCACCTAAAACAATGGCGTTCTGCAATACGGGATTGTCAAAGATATCGGCTAAAACCACAACATTGCTTGAGTTTAGAAGTGCCATGGGATTCAGCTGCATGGATACAAAAACAATGCCCAAGTAGATAGCGGCAATCATGAAGATGGATAAGGGCAATGCTTTTGGAAGGTTTTTTTCCGGCTTTTCCATATCGGAAGAACCGCTGGCTACTCCTTCAAAGCCGGTAAAGGCATAAAAGGCTGCTACAATGGCTGTGACAAAGGATTTACTGCTTAAAAGCGGGAACGGTGCTGCTACTGTTTCCGGGTACCAGCAGAGACAGGTCTGCGGTTTGCCTATGCTGTAGCAAGAAGAAAATTCCTGCCAGAATCGTGAGAGATAGAGCCAATACCTTTCCTAATGTAGATATGTTGGAAACAAATTCCAGAACCTTAAGTCCGAACAAATTAATGATAAATAGGACCAGCATCAAAAGAATAAAGCCTACTGTTACCAAAGCAAAGCTATTGGTGTCCATACCGAAAATCTGCAGGACGGTTTTTACTACGCCGGTGGCCATCACGCCCCAGGCAATGCTGGCGGAAACGAATCGGGTGATTCCGATATAAAGTCCGGCATTATCACCGAAGGTCGCTTCTACATAAGCATAGGCGGCTCCGCTCTTCACCACATAGCGGGAGGCGGAAGCGAAGCTTAAGGCTAAAATTACGGCGAAGCCTGCAGCGCAGAGATAAGCAAGCGGCGCATAGGAGCCTACCTGTTTTACAACAGAACCGGGTGATAGAAAGATTCCGGTTCCGATAATGGAATTAATCGTTAATAATACGATGGACCAAAAGCCCAACTTTTTGCGATTTACTCATTTGAACTCCTTTAATTTATAGAAGACCCGAAATATTTCGGGTCGACTTTTCCCGGGATTTGACAGATAAATTCTAAGCTTTTCCATTCAAATTGTGATATTCCTTACAGGCTTCCACCAGGGCAAGGAATATTTTTTGAATATCTTCGTACTTTGCCTGTAACATTTCCGGATGGAATTGGACACCGATGCCGAAGGGGTAATCCTTTAATTCAATGGCTTCAATTACATCATCCAAGGCTCTTCCGGAAACGCTTAAACTTGCAGGAACCTCCTTAATCGCCTGGTGGTGAAAGCTGTTGATACGAATCTCTTCCTTAGCTAAAATCTTAGCCAGTCGGCTGCCGGATTCTATTTTCATGCTATGGGTAGGAATAGAAGGTCCATGTCCCTGAGAATGCTTAAAGCTTTCCGTAGCCTTTAAGGAAAGATCCTGGTAAAGACTTCCTTCCTCTGCCACATTCATTAACTGATATCCGCGGCAGATTCCCAAAATGGGAAGCTTTTTCTCTTTCGCCAGACGATAGAGTAGAAAGTCAAATTCATCTCTTTCGGGACAGATTCCCTGTAGCTTTGCATGGGGCTCCTCTCCGTAACGGTAGGGAGCAATATCCCTGTCCCCCTGAAAAAAATAATGCCGTCAACAAGCTCTAAAGCTAGCTCTGCAGATTTTTCCTCGCAATCCTCCATGGGAATCATAAGTGGTACTGCTCCTGCATCAATTACGGCAGAAACATAGTCCTTATTCACATAAATTCTTTCATAACCGGGGAATTCACCCCCCTGATCCACAAGCACACTGGTGGAAATACCGATTACTGGTTTTTTCATAATACATCCTTTCATGCTATTTTTATCGCTATGCTATTATGCCATAAATGTTTTTTTATGGGAAATTGGATTTTGGGAAAAATGAGACATTTTTATGGGTAAATATAGAAAAAGACATAAAAAGACAATTTATGGAAGTGCTTTTTCTTTTTTTCTTATAAGAAAATAGTGTATGATGAAGTTGTTTGGAAAAAGGAGTAGAGAATGAAGATTATCGGAATAGTTCCCCCTCTCGCCTTCGTGAGACGGAAAACCCCTATGAAGACAATGCTGTTTTTTTCATGAGCTTTATACCAAAAAGAGTGGAAGAAGCAGGCGGTATTCCTATCGGAATTATCGGTGTGGACGGAAAAAGTAAAGGAAGAGGCTTTAGCCCTTTGTGATGCTTTTTTACTATGCGGAGGAAAACGGATTTTTCCCTATCATTTTCAAGTTATTGCCCATGCCTTGAAAACCGGAAAAAAGCTCTTGGGAGTTTGTCTTGGCATGCAGGCTATACACAGTTATTTTATTGCCAAGGAAGAGCAGAGGAATCGTCCCGGAAGAGTATTTTTGAAGTCTATGAGGAAATGAAGAAGGAGCGTTACTTCTTTGTGGAACCGGTGGAGGGACATTGGAAATGCAATCCCAACCGGGGAGAAGAGCATTTGGTGAAGCAGGAGATACGGATTTTAGAGGACTCCGCCCTGAGAAAGCATTTTCCCGGGGATAGAATTCAGGGAGCCAGTATGCATCGCTATCGGATTACGAAACCGGCAGAGGATATTCGGGCTGTGGCCTTTGCGGAGGATGGCGGCATAGAGGGCATTGAATATGGAGAGGCTATGCTGGGTATTCAGTTCCATCCGGAGATAGACCAAAGCTTTCCGGGGATTTTCCGATTTTTAACAAACTAAAGATGAGGTGTAGGAGATGAAAAGCAAATCTATTGCAGGAAACTATCGTTTTTTACTGATTTTGATTGCGGCCATGGTATTGGGATCCATAACAGGCCATGTGGCACCGGATTTTGCCCACGGGATTAAATTTTTGGGGGACCTGTTTATCCGCATGATGTTCTGCGTGGTGGTGCCCATGGTATTTGCCTCCATTGCAGGAGCCGTGGCCAATATGAAGAGCCGAAAGAGGGCCGGAAAGATTATGGGGGTTACGGTTCTCAGCTTCGTGATTACCGGAGCCTTTGCGGCTATCGTCTTTTTCTTGCTTTGCCAGATTTTTCCGCCGGTTTTACAGCCATGGAAGAATCTTAGTGCAGAGGAGGTAGGAGAGCACGCAAGTCTTACGGAAATGGTGCTGAACTTCTTTACCGTGGAAGACTTTTGTGGGACTGCTTTTCCAGAAGAGCCATGCTTCCCTTGATTGTCTTTTTCCGTTCTCTTCGGCTTTTTCCGTAAACTTAGCCGGAGAAGCAGGAAAGAAGGTGGCGGAATTTTTGGAGAGCCTTACTGCGGTTATGATGAAGTTCGTGCAAATCGTAACCTACTATGCCCCCATTGCCTTTTTTGCGATTTTTGCGGATTTGGTGGCCAGCTACGGTCCCCAGATTACGGAGAGTTACGCCAGAGCCTTGGTTTTATATTATCCGGTTTGCTTTATTTACATTTTTACGGCATTCCCGTTGATGGCTTACATTGGTGCCGGAATGGACGGCGTGAAAATGATGATGTCCCATATTTTAAAAGCCGGCGATTGTGGCTTTGGGAACCTGTTCTTCCGTGGCTACCATTCCCACCAATATGGAGGTGGCGGAGGAAAGCGGAATTTCCAAGGATGTGTCCGACATTGTGCTTCCTTTGGGAGCGACCATGCACATGGATGGTTCCTGCTTCTCCTGTGTACTAAAGATTTGCTTTGTAATGGGAGCTTTGGGAACTCCTGTGAGCTTTGCCCAGCTTCCGGTGATTGTACTGGTTGCGGTATTTTCTTCTGTGGGAATGAGCGGTGTGCCCGGCGGCGGATATATCGGAGAGTATATTATCGCCAGCATTTTCTTCCCTAATCAAATGGAGGTGGCCTTCCTATTCTGGTTGCTATCGGCAATCTGGTGGATCCACCGGCAACTATGATTAACTCTGCAGGAGATTATGTGGTTTCCTTTATCGTTTCCCGTTTTGTGGACGGAAAGGATTGGATGAAGAATGCCCTGGCAAGGAAGGTGCAGGCATAAGAAGGCGCAAGAATAAGAAGAGACGATATGCGGTCTTTGTATTGAAAAATAGAAATGGATCGGAAGATTAAGAAAAAAAGATAAGGAAGAAGAAATGAACTGTGGTTTTGGAAAAGAAATCGGCTTAGAGGAAGAAGGCTTTTGCCTTCGAAAAGGCGGAGCCTTCAGATTTGGAAGCAGTGGCTGGATTGGAGGCGGAATGCTTTCCCAGGGCGGAGGTCGCTACAAAGGAGCAGTTTCAAGAACGTCTGAAAGCCTACAGCAGTCATTTTCTTCTTCTTTTTTATGAAGGAAAACTGATTTCCTTTATCAATGGCTTCGTCAGTTATCAAAGGGATTTGTCTGATGAAATGTATGAAAAATGTAAGCCTCCACGAAGAAGACGGGGATTGGCAGATGATTTTTCGGCGTCAATACCCATCCTAAGTTTCAAAGAAGAGGCATTGCTACCAAGATGATGCAGGTCTTTTTGGAAGAGGCTGAGAAAGAAGGAAGAAAAGGCGCTGTTCTTACCTGTAAAGAAGAAAAAATTCCCTTCTACAAGCGTTGTGGCTTTATTCTAGAAGGGAAGTCTGCTTCCGTTCATGGTGACGCAAAATGGTATCAGATGAGGTGTTGTTTTTAGACTAGAGAAAATTATGAATAAGCATTTTTGCACTCTAGGACCAGAAAAAGGGGTAATCTGAGCCCGTGGGTTCTTGGCTTTTGTCTTTTAAAAGCTTAGAACCCCTACGAGGCGAAGTTAGCGAGAGCGTGCCCCTGCTCTGGTCCTAGAGTGCAAAATGCGAAAAGATATTCTGAGATAAAAACACCAGCTCATCTAGATCCATCCCCATCGAAGGGGATTACCTGAGCGGTAAGGTAGAGGGGGGCTTGGGAAAGAAGGTAGAGAAAGTCTGCCGCTTCCTCTACGGTAGCCATTCTGCCGTAGGGGATTTCCTCCTCAATCCTTTGCTTTTCTTCAGTGCTAAGCCAGGAATTCATATCCGTGTCAATAGCGCCGAAGGCTACTGCATTTACGGAGATATGGGAGGGGGCCAGCTCTTTTCCCAGGGCTTTGGCAAAGGTGGAGATTCCTCCTTTTGTCAAAGAATAGAGGCTTTCCATGGAAGCTCCAACATTTCTCAGACAGAGGAACTGAAAAGAATTCTCCTTCCTCGGCTTTTTAAAAAGATAGGGCAGTAGATTTTGACAAAGAATAAAGGGTTGAAGGAGATTGGCTTCCAAAAGCGTCCTTGTCTCTTCTTCACTATGGTCTTGTAACAATTTAATAGCATCCTTGCCGCTGTTGGCGATAAGAATCAGTTTAGAAAGGCTTTTCCCTTCCAGTATACGGGAAAGGCCTTCTTTGTTCCCAAGTCTTTACAAAGAAAAAAATCTCCGGACAGTTTTTCCTTCAATTCTGATTGAATTTCTTTGCAATTCCTCCAGGAGAGTCCAATTTTTCTCGCAATTTAATAAGAGGCTGTAGCCTTCTTTGGCAAAACGTTTTGCAGCGGCTCTTCCGATTCCTCGGGATGCGCCGGTAATAATGGCAATATCCATAATGTTTTCTCCGTGAGATTTCAAAGGTATCGTTGAAAAACGAGATGCCACAAAAGGCATCTCGTCAAAATAGAATCCGATTTTTGTCGAAAGCACCATTTCTCCTTGCAAAAGATCTTACAGCTTTTTTTCCTAGTTAAAGCCGTAGAACTTCTGGGTTAGCTTGTAAGCTAAAAATAGTCAACTTGTTTCCAATTTTTTTCCGGGAAGGTTTACCCCCTGCCCAAGGAAGCCGGAACGCATCCTCCACCATAGGGGGAAGTGCTTCTCCCGAAGCTCTGCCCAAAAGCTCTTTCTTTCTTTTGAGGTTTTCCTCTGTACCGGACTTAATGGCCAGAACAGAAGATACGGTGGTAATGATTTCCAAATACAAAATCATATATTTCCGAAGCTTTTTTTCGGCTGTACCTTAAGGACATCACAGCAATCAATCATCAGACGGTTTACCCTATACTGCTGGTCCAGACGGGAAATCATTACTGTTTCATTTACGGACTGATCCTCTCTACCGATGTAGTAGGGTAAAGATTTTTGATTTAGATAATAAATCTTCTTAACATGGGGGAGAGGTTCATATACAAAAGATTATCCACATAGAAGGTGTGCTTTAGGGGAGTTGCAAAGCCGCAATCCTTTAGCATTTTGGTCCGGTAAATAACGGAATGCATTAAAATGTACTGTCCAAGGTGAAAGTTCTTCATTTCAGCCCAGCCAAAAACCTTATCTTCGGGGAAAGCATTGGCATAGGACATGACCTTTTTATTCTCCTGTCCCACCTTATCGTAGATGAAGTTGGCCACCAGCATGTCAATGGATTCACCGGAAAGGGTTAAATTCCGGATTCTTTCCAAAACCTCTAAAAGCACCTTGGAATCCAACCAGTCATCGGAATCCACTACCTTAAAATAAAGTCCGCTGGCATTTCTAAGGCCTGTGTTCACCGCTTCACCGTGACCGCCGTTTTCCTGATGAACAGCCTTGCAAATGCCGGGATATTTCTCTTCGTATTCCTTGGCGATTTCCAAGGTATTGTCTTTTTGGAACCATCGTCAACAATGATGATTTCTACTTTTCCCCGCCGGGAAGAATGCTTTCAATGCAGTTCCGCATATAAGCGGCAGAATTATAACAGGGGATTGCAAAACTAATTAATTTCATAAAACCTCACCATAGGGGAAAAGAGGATAGCATACGTTGAATCGTAGAAAAAAAATTTCGCCGTTTCTCTATTCTCGTATCTTTCCGTTAAAATGTAGTGTTTTTTTAATCTTCCTTACTATAGCATAAAGGAAGGAAGAAACAAAGTAAAAAGCGGAGGGATCCACCCTTGTTTTTCAAAAAAATCAAAGGATTTCTGAGAAAAAGCTAAATTGAAAAAAAGTAAATTCCAGTGCAGAAGTAAATTCTACCGAGCTTAAAAATCCCTAAAATCAGGCAGTTTGAAATTTCATTTCTGCCTGATTTTGCTATAATAGTGCATAACAACCTCAAAAAAAATCTCTTTCCGGGCATGGGAAAGTAAGCCACAGGACAAGTCGTGTGAGGACTAAATTCCACTGGCTATATCAAAAAAATGTAAAAGTTTTTGCTCTGTCTGACAGCAGATATGCTTTGGGTTGTTAAGTTACTAAAGCGAATCAGCTTTGGGCCTCAGACAAACCTCGTCAGGATGAATGGGCCTGAGCTGAAGTGCTTTTTAAGACATCTTCTCCATATCTGTTTAGTGCCCTTTGATAAGGGGTATCTCCGTTTAGCTTTCCCTTGAGCGTGGAATTGATGTGGTTTACAATCCGATTCACATCCCATTGTGTAAGAAAAGCAAAAGAAGAGCCTTTTTGGAAGAATCATGCGAAGCATGGTATGGGCTTGCTCTAATCCCCTTTTTGCCCACTACGCATAGGATCGCAATAATAGATGCTACTACGTTGGATTCCATTAGGGTTTGTTTCAAAGCGACAGGATCCCCAAACTCCGATCCTCGGTCTGTGAGGATATATTCAAAGATAGATTGAAAGTCAAAGACATCTTCAAAACGTCTTTTCTAAACGGTCAAAGACTGCTTTGACTGCTCCCTTTGTACATCGATTTAACAGATAAAGCCAGGAAGAGCTTTTTCCTCAGTAAAGAAAAAAAGGTCAGTAGAGTTTTTTGCGAATCTCTACAGGAATGAACGGTATCCATCTCTACAAAAAGCATTTAATCCAAGCTTCAAGAAATCCTCATAGCTTCGACCATGAAATATTTCGCGGTTTGATATCTGTGTTTTTATGGCATTTCTTGGTTTGAATGTCACCTTCCGTTTTAAATCGATATTTTTGGAAGTAAAAATTCTTTTGGTCAATGTATGAGTACATGGTGCGAACAGACATCTGTAATTCCGGATGATTCACTAAAAATCTGGTAAGGGATTGTCCCTTTGCAATCAGAGGAGTAATGATGCTGTCCTTTTCTCTTGCTTCCTTTTCGGAAAGATTTATGCCTCGACGAGAGTCTTTAAGGGTTTCCCTGTATTTTTCTATCAGCAAATCTGGCATCATAGGTATATTTATGGGCGATGTCAGCAGTGATGAAGCTTTTTGTGAGCGACTCATTACAGACATAGGGAGCTTTTCATTAGGCGATTACAGCATTCCTTTTTCAAAGTCCTTACAGGTCTGATTGCAGCTAGGACAAGAAGTACACTTTATCCCACAAAGAATAATCTTCTTACAGACATTTGTTTTACGACACTGGTAACGATGAACGCAAAAGTTCTTTTTGTTCAGAAAGTCGCCTTGTGATACCAGCTCGATGCTCGGTGTTTCTTCACTTTTTAGAAATGGTAGAAGGGTCTTTGCAAAGATACTTGGCAATCTCCTTGAAGGAAAGCCCTTGATTTAGACTTTGCTCTATAAAAAGGCGGTCTTCTAAAGAAAGATGTTTTTGGTTACCGGGAATAATTTTACTCATAATAAACTCCTTCCATTGCTGTCAGAAGGAGTTCAAAACATACCATGAGTGATGTGAAAGAGAAAATATCAACTGTGCAGAAGTAAAATCTACTGGGGAATAGATGAGTAGAATTTACTTTTTCATTTTTGATTTCTGAGAAAAACAGCAGAAAAATACTTGTATTTTCCTTATATTCGTGTTAGTGTGTAACAGTATTTGTAACGTAGGAAGGGCAAGCACTGGCTTGTCCCTTTGCTTGAATGGAGCGTTGGCATGGAAATTGAGAGAACAAAAGGCGTATTTGGAAGAAATTCTTCCGGGAATGGGCTATGTGTTGGATAGTGTCACCTTTACAAAAAGAGGCGGGAACCCACTATCTAAGGGCATTCATTTTTAGAAAAGATGAGCAGGACATGACGGTCAATGACTGTGCCATGGTCTCCAGAAGACTGTCCAAGTGGTTGGATAAAGAAGATTTTATTGCAGAAGAGTATATCCTGGAGGTTTGTTCCCTAGGCTTTTAAGGATAATCCCGGAGCGGAGGAGCTTTCCGAAGTGGAAGAAGAACTGCTTCGGGGAAGAAGCTACGGAAGAGTAAATTGTGAGGCGAAAACAGTTGAAAGTATAATACAGGCGGAATAAAAGGCAGTAAGATAGAAAACGCCTGATGATAAAAATAAAGAGGAGTAAAAACGATGAACGAGGAATTACGCTTAGCGCTAGACATGTTAGAGAAGGAAAAGAAAATTTCCAAGCAGGCTTTTAATTGAGGCTATCGAGCTTTCATTACAAACCGCTTGCAAGAATCACTTTGGTTCCGCAGACAATGTGCACGTAAGCATGAATCCGGACACTGCAGTGTTTTCCGTATTGGCAGATAAGACAGTTGTAGAGAAGGTGGGAGACAAGTCCACAGAAATCAGCTTGGAAGAAGCCCATGAAAATGGATCCTTCCTATACCTTGGGAGATGTGGTTCAGGTACCCATTGATTCCAAGTCCTTCAGCAGAATTGCGAGCACAGAATGCCAAGGGCGTGATTGTGCAGAAGATTCGCGAGGAAGAGAGAAAGAACCTCTTTGAAGAATATTATGCTATGAGCAAAAAGATTTTTCACAGCCCTTGTGGAAAAGAATACCGGAAGAGCTCTGATTATGAATTTGGGCAAGGTAGATGGTTACCTTTGCGGAAGCGGGAGCAGATTCCGGGAGAATTTGACTCCCGGACAAAAGAGCAAAGGTCTATGTGGTGGAAGTGAAGGACAGCCCCAAGGGACCAAAGCTAATGCTTTCCGTACCCATCCGGAGTTGGTTCGTAAGCTGTTCTTGAGGAGGTTTCCGAGCTTAGAGAAGGCATTGTGGAGATTAAGTCCATTGCCAGAGAGGCAGGATCTCGTACCAAGATGGCAGTCATTTCCAATGAAGAGGATGTGGATGCAGGGTGCCTGCGTAGGTCTTAACGGAAACCGTGTAAATACCATCGTGGAAGAGCTTCGGGGAGAGAAGATTGATATTATCAACTATGATGAGAACCCTGCCTCACCTGATTGAGAATTCCTTATCCCCGGCTAAGGTAATCGCAGTTATTGCGGATCCGGACAACAAGGAAGCTTTGGTCATTGTACCGGATAATCAGTTGTCTCTGGCCATCGGTAAGGAAGGACAGAACGCAAGACTTGCGGCAAAGCTGACCAATTATAAAATTGATATAAAGTCCGAGTCTCAGGCTCAGGAACAGGGAATCTTCGATGAAATGGGAATTGATTACCATGGAGAAAGCCTGGAGGAAGAGGATTTAGGCTAGATGAGGACTATGAGGATGCTTCCTATGAAGAAGGGGAAGAGGAAGCGGAAGCTTACGAGGAAGAATAAATAAAAGAGAGACTTGGTTTTCGAAAAAAGGATTGGTCTTTTTCGAAAAGCATTTTCATAGAACCGATAGAACCATAGGGATGTTTTCCGGGAGGGAAAATGAAGGTAGAGCCACAACGAAGTCTGCATAGGGTCAGTGGAGAAAAAGGACAAAAAGGACTTGCTTCGGATTGTCCGTTCTCCGGAGGGGGAATATGCCGTGGATTTGCAAGGAAGAAAAATGGAAGAGGCGCTTATCTTTGCAAGAATCTTTCTTGCCTGGAGAAGGCTGAGAAGAAAAAGGCTTTTTCCGTTCCTTCAAGGAAGCAATCCCCAAGGAAGACCTGGATAGACTGAGGGAGGAAATCAAAGAAATTGCAAAAATAAGATATTGGGACTCTTGGGTTTGTCCATGAAGGCCGGAAAGGTCAAGGCGGGAGAGTTTTTCCGTAGAAAAGTCCATTAAAGCCCATAAGGCCAAATTGGTGCTGGTGGTCACTGATGCTTCGGAAAAATACGGATTCCGACAAAGTTGTTTTTTTATTATCAGATTCCCTATATTTTTCCTTCGGAACGAAGGAGGAGCTGGGGAGAGGGATTGGAAAGGAAATGCGTTCTTCTCTGTGTATAGAGGATGAAGGCTTTAGGAAACGGATGATTGAGATTTTTAGATGGAGGGAATGCGGATGTTGGAAGAGAATAAGAAAGAAAATATTGAACAAAAAGTGAGGAAGCTCCCTGTTAAAAAGAAAAAAAGTTAGCGGTGGTTTTTCCATTCCCAAAAACTCGGTGAATCACAAAATCATCCTCTGGGAAGAACACAGTTTTTCCGATAAGGCAAAAGGCCAAGGTAAAGAAGGAAGCAGGGAAAGAGGAGGGAGGAAAGAAATCTCCCAACGGAAGACCCCTGCCTCCCGGAACTGCAAGGGTTACTCCTTTGAAGGCTTTGAATGCTATCCAGAAAAAGCAGGAGGAAGAGGAGAAGAAGCTGGCAGAGGAGACTTCTTTTAGAAAAGCAGGAAGCGGAAAGAAAAGTTAGGGAAGAAGCGGCAAAGGCCAAGGAAGAAGCGGAAAAGAAGGCTTTGGCGGAAAAAGAGAGCCAGGAAAAGGCAAAAGAGACCTACCATCTCCGGACTCAAACCGACTATTTCCGGAATTGCGGCTAAGCTTGTTCCCGGAAGAAGTCAGAGTAGAGAGGCTACAGGAGAGCGCAGAAGTAGTGGCTTCGGAACAGGAAAGCCTGCAGAGAAGAGATTTACTCCCGGAGGAAGAAGCGATAGTCGTGGAGAAGGCAGAAAGGATGGGATTTTTGCAGGAAAGCTCTGTTTCGGTGCTACGCCTAAAAAGCCTGCTATTGTCGCGGCTCCGGAGATTGTGGAGAAGCAGAGTAGAATCAAGCATGATGCCACAAAGCCTCAGAAGAAGGTTTACGGAAACAAGAGCTTTGAAAAATGAAAAGGCCAACATTTCCCAGAAGAATCGTCGCCAGAAAGCAGAATAAGTACGGCGCTACCCAGTCCTACGAGAGAGATGAGCAGGTAAAGGTAAAGAAGACCGGAAAGGGTGCATTTATTAAGCCGGAAGTGGTGAAGGTTGCGGAAGAAACCATTAAGTCCATTACCTTACCGGAGGTAATTACCATTAAGGAATTGGCGGATAAGATGAAGCAGAAGTCTGCGGACCTTATCAAGAAGCTTTTCTTAAAGGGACAGATGGTTACCCTGAATACGGAATTAACGTATGAAGAGGCGGAAAATATTGCGGTTGAGTACGATATCCTTTGTGAAATGGAAGAGAAGGTAGATGTTATCGCTGAGCTGGTACAGGATTCCGAAGTGGATGAAGAGAAGGATTTACAGCCCCGTCCTCCTGTAGTAGCGGTTATGGGACACGTTGACCACGGTAAAACCTCTATTCTGGATGCGATTCGAAATACCAATGTGACCAGTAAGGAGCATGGCGGAATTACCCAGTCTATCGGTGCTTATCAGGTAACGGTAAAGGTTAACGACGAAGACAGAGTGATAACCTTCCTGGATACTCCCGGACATGAAGCCTTCACTGCTATGCGTATGCGTGGAGCCCAGTCCACCGATATTGCTATCCTGGTTGTTGCTGCAGATGACGGCATTAAGCCCCAGACCATTGAGGCGATTAACCATGCCAAGGCGGCCAATACAGAGATTATTGTAGCCATCAATAAGATTGATAAGCCTGCGGCAAATATTGACAAGGTGAAGCAGGAATTAATGGCCTATGATTTGGTGGCGGAGGATTACGGCGGAACCACCATTTGCTGCCCTGTTTCTGCAAAAACCGGAGAAGGACTGGAAAGTCTTTTGGAAAATATTGCTTTACAGGCGGATGTGCTGGAATTAAAGGCGAATCCAAACCGTAAGGCCTACGGTGTTGTAATTGAGGCGGAGCTGGACAAGGGAAGAGGTTCCGTAGCCCGTCTTTTGGTACAAAAGGGTACCCTGCATATCGGAGATGTGGTGGCTGTAGGATCTGCCTTCGGTAAGGTTCGTGCCATGATTGACGACAAAGGAAAGAGAATCAAGAAGGCAACACCTTCCATGCCTGTAGAGATTTTAGGATTGAACTCCGTGCCTAATGCGGGAGAAATTTTCCAGGTGAAGGACAACGAGAAGGAAGCCAAGGCTTATGCGGATACCTTCGTTAGTGAAGGAAAGCAGAAGATGGTGGAGGATTCCCGTAAGAAGGTTAGCTAGATGCCCTCTTGACCAGATTAAGGCCGGAGAGCTGAAGGATCTTCCTATTGTCATCAAGGCGGATGTACAGGGATCTGTGGAAGCGGTTCGTGATTCCTTACAGAAGATTGAAAATGCGGAAGTTCAGGTGAAGGTGATTCATGCCGGTGTTGGTGCCATCAATGAGTCCGATATTAACCTAGCCATTGCCTCCAATGCTATTGTCATCGGATTTGACGTTAAGCCGGATCCAACCGCAAGAGATATTGCCGAGCGGGAAAATGTAGACGTAAGACTTTACAATGTCATTTATAAGGCTATTGAAGATATTGAGCTTGCCATGAAGGGAATGCTGGCTCCTGTTTATGAGGAAAAGGTTATCGGTCATGCGGAGGTTCGTATGATCTTTAAGTCCTCCGGAGTTGGCGTTATTGCCGGTTCCTTCGTTCTGGACGGAAAGGTACAAAGAGGTGCTAAGGTTCGTTTGACCAGAGGCGGAGAGCAGTTATATGATGGAACCATTGCTTCCGTAAGACATTTTAAGGATGACGTAAAGGAAGTGGGAACCAAGCAGGAATGCGGTATTGTATTAGAAGACTTTACCGATATTCAGGAATTGGATCAGTTGGAAGTTTACGTTATGGAAGAAGTAAAACAGAGATAAGAGGGAGGGAGCCGAAGGCTCCCCTGTTCCTACTTTTTAGCATAAGAAGGAATTTGTCCTGTAAATCCTTCCGCTTTCCTTGGAAAGCTATTGCGGCATTTTGAAAAATTGGCTTTTAATAAATAATGGGTATCTTATACAAAAACTAGGGTATCTCGTTGGAAAGGGTATATTGTGAAAAACTGAGCTTTTAAGAACCAAAGAAGAAATGAGGATGTGAGAAGGTGTCTTTCTTTTGATTCGGGAAGAGGTAAAGGATAGCAGGGTTTCTCCTTCTGTGACGTTACCGGTGTGGACCTTACTCCGGATTTACAATACTGTAAGGTCTTTGTTTCTGCCTTGGCAGTGAAGAGGAGCTGGGAAAAACCATTGAGGGATTAAAGGTCGCTGGGGGATTTTTTACGAAGAGAATTGGCCGGGAGTCTTAATTTAAGACATACGCCGGAACTGCAATTTATTGCGGATCACCCGTGGAATACGGTTCAAGAATGGATGCTTTGATATCTCAGGTTAGCAAAAGAAGATAAGGAAAGAGCTGTGGGGAAGTAGTAAATCAGGATAATCGCTATAAAGAGGAGGAAGAATGAGAGACAAGCTGGAGGAATTATTAGCTTCTTCCCAACGGATTTGTCTACTGGGACATACCCGCCCGGACGGAGATTGCCTGGGCTCTACTCTGGGCTGGAAGAATTATTTAAAGAATCGCTATCCGGAGAAGGAAGTACAGGTTTATTTGATGGAGGCTCATGAGAAATTTTCCTATCTTCCCGGTTTTTCCGACATTCGCCACGACGTGCCCAAGGAGAGTTATGACCTGGCTCTGATTTGCGATTGCGGAGCTTATGAAAGGTTGGGAGAGTTCGGCTCTTTGGCAAAGTCTGCAAAAAACTGTTATGTGGTGGACCATCATGTAACAAGTAATGGGGAGGATTTTCCTTTTCATACTATTTTACCCGATGCCTCCAGTACCTGCGAGGTGAGCTTTGATCTGATGGAAGAAGAGTTTTTTGATAAGGCGGTGGCTACCTGCATTTATACCGGCTTAATCCATGATACCGGAGTTTTTAAGTATAACTGTACTTCTCAGCATACCATGGAGATTGCAGGAAAATGCATAGCCCGGGGAATTCCTTTTTCTTATATCATTGATGACAGCTTTTATATGAAGTCTGTGGATCAGCAGAAAATGACGGGGAAGGTCTTGCAGGATGCAAAGCTTTATTGTGAGGATAGAATCCTGGCTTCTTCCCTGAGCCTTAAGGATATGCGTTCCTTTAATCTGGAACAAAAAGACTTAGATATGGTGGTCAGTATCCTTCGGGAAACCAGAGATGTGGATGGGGTGATTTTTCCTCTATGAAGTAGGGAATCAGCTGTATAAGGTGAGCCTACGGTCCAACAACAATGCCTTTTGATGTTTTCACAGGTTGTCGCTTTTTTCCGGCGGAGGACATAAGATGGCAAAGAGGTTGTAGCCCTAAAGGGCAGTCCGGAGCAGATTTTTGGAGAAGCTGGAGAAATGAGAAAGCGACTGGATGCAGAGGGCTTCAAAAGCAATAAAAGATGTAGAGAGTAAGCATGGATGGAATTATTAATGTATATAAAGAAAAAGGGGATGACCAGCTTCGACGTTCTTCGGGCTCTTCGAAGAATTCTGAGAGAAAAAAAGATGGGGCATACCGGCACTTTAGATCCCATGGCAGAGGGGGTGCTTTTGGTTTGCCTTGGAAAGGCCACGAAATATGTGGATGCTTTGATGGCGAAAGAGAAGATCTATCAGGCGGAATTGACCTTAGGGATTGAAACGGATACGGAGGACAGTACCGGAAAGATTCTTTCCGAAGAAGAGGTTTCTATTTCGAAGGGGATATTGAAAAGATTCTTCCCCGCTTTCTGGGGAAAGCAGGAGCAGATTCCTCCCATGTACAGTGCAAAAAAGCTGGAAGGAAAAAAGCTTTATGAACTGGCAAGAGAAGGGAAAACGGTAGAAAGGAAGCCCAGCCAAATTGAAATTTTTGCTCTGGAAATTCTTTTCCTATGACTGTCCTAAGCTTCGTTTTTCGGATTCATTGTTCCAAGGGGACTTATATTCGTACTTTTGCAAGGATATCGGGGAAGCGCTGGGGACCAAAGCCTGTATGTCTGCGCTTTTATGAGAGCAGGTGGGGGAGTTTTTCTTTGAAAAATAGCTTTAGCCTGTCGGAAATTGAGAAGCTGGAAGGAGCAGGGAAAGAGATACATACTTGTCAGCCGCCCCTTTACAGCCAAAAAGACAGCATTTTAACCTTTCGGAAAGTTTGATGGTCTTCATCTCGGACACCAAAAAAATATTTGAAGAGTTGTTTAAGGAAGGAAAGGCGGAGAATTTAGTGCCTTCCGTTTTGTCCTTTACCACCCATCCTTCGGTTTTATTTTCCGGAGAGCGGCAGGACCTTCTTTGTACGGAGGATGAGCATTATACCCGTCTGCAAAATGCAGGATTTTCCCAAATTTTCCTTTTTCCCTTAACATTGGAAACCGCCAAGATGCCTCCGGAGAAATTCTTAGAAGATATCCTGGTAAAAGCCTTGAAGGTAAAGCATCTTGTGGTGGGAACGGATTGCGACTTCGGCTATAAGGGAAAAGGTGATGTGGCCTTGCTTCGGGAAAAGGCTGAGGATTTCGGCTATAAGCTGACCGTGGTGGAGAAGGCTTTAACGAAGGATTCTGAGGGGAAATCCGTAGAAATTTCCAGTACCTATATCCGGAAATGCTTGGAAGAGGGCGCTGTGGAAGAGACGGCAAGGCTTTTGGGACGGTACTATACCCTGTCCGGCACCGTGGTGCACGGAAAGAAAATCGGGCGAAGCATCAATTTCCCCACGGCCAACATTCTCCCGAAGGAAGGAAAGCTCTGCCCCATGGAGGGGGTGTATCATACTCGCGTGCTTCTGGGGAAGGACTACTATGAGGGAATGACCAGCATAGGGAAGAATCCCAGCGTGGCGGAGAATAATCCGCTGACCATAGAAACACATATTCTGGGCTTTCAGGGAGAACTCTATGGAGAGAAGCTTCGCTTGAATTTATCAGCTTTATTCTGGGGAACAACGACATTTTTAAGGATATCGAAGAGTTGAAGAGTCAGCTGGAGAAGGACTTGGCCTTTGTAGAGGAAGAGAGTAAAAAGAGGGAGTCGTAAGAATGTCTTTTCCTAGCTTCGTGAAACTTACGGTTTTTGCAAAAGCAAAGTGTGAAAATCCTTGACGAAAGCCGGAAATTCGCGTATTATAGTCTGGCATTTATGGACTGATTTTGGAGAAGAAGAAAAAGTTATCATAAAATGCATAGCACTTGCAGTTAGGGCCTAGGAAGGCGATTTCCAACGCCTTCCTCAGTCTAACGTGTGTTAACGCAAGAAATTGCTAAAAAAAGGAGAATCAAATGATTACAAGAGAGAAAAAAGCAGAGTTGGTAGCGAAGTACGGAAGAAAGCCCGGAGACACCGGATCTCCTGAAGTACAGGTAGCGATTCTTACAGAGAGAATCGTTGAGCTTACCGAGCACTTAAAAGAGCAACCCTAAGGATCACCACAGCAGAAGAGGACTTCTAATGATGGTAGGTCAGAGAAGAGGCCTTTTGGACTACTTAAAGAAGACCGACTTAGAGGGTTACAGAAGCTTAATCGAGAAGTTAGGCATCAGAAAGTAAGAAGAATCAGGGCGGAAAAGCATGGCTTTTCTGCCCTTTTTTACTGTTCATTTTCTTATTTTCCTGTATAATAGGAATCTATGACAAAAGCTATCCGGAAGGTAGTCCGAGATCACTGAAGAGGCGGTGAACCTCACAGTTTCTTCAGTGGCTTTGGATCTTCCGGATTAAACAAAGGAGGATTTATGTATAAGAGTTATTCAATGGAACTTGCCGGAAGAACCCTGATGGTGGATGTGGATAGGGTTTGCGCGCAAAGTAACGGTGCCGCATTGATGCACTATGGAGACACTACGGTGCTTTCCACCTGTACCGCTTCTGCAAAGCCAAGAGATGGTATTGATTTCTTCCCCTTTCCGTGGAGTACGAGGAGAAGATGTATTCCGTAGGAAAGTTCCCGGGAGGATTTAAGAAGAGAGAAGGAAGAGCCAGTGACAATGCGATTTTTAACCGCAAGAGTTATCGACCGTCCTATGCGTCCTCTCTTCCCTAAGGACTATAGAAATGATGTTTTATTAAACAACCTGGTATTATCCGTGGATCAGGATGCGTCTCCGGAACTCTTGGCGATGCTTGGTTCTTCCCTGTCCACCTGTCTTTCCGATGTTCCCTTTGACGGTCCCTGTGCAACCACCCAGATCGGCATGGTTGGGGGAGAATTTGTGGTAAATCCCGGAAACGGAGAGAAGGCGGTTTCCGACCTTTTATTGACTGTAGCTTCCACAAAAGAGAAGGTTATCATGATCGAAGCCGGAGCTAACGAGCTCCGGAGGACAAGATGATTGAGGCAATTTATCTTGCCCATGATGTAAACCAGCAGATTATCGGTTTCTTTGAGAGCATTATCGAAGAATGCGGAAAAGAAAAGCACAGCTATGTTTCCAGCGCCATTCCTGAAGAATTATTTGCGAAGATGAAGGAAGTGGTAAAGCCGGAGGAGATGGAGAAGGCTGTATTTACCGATGATAAGGCGGAAAGAGATGCCAATGTTTCCCTTCTTAGTGAAAGACTGGTAGAAGCTTTCCAGGATGATGAGGAAGCTTTAGCCATTTTACCGGATGCCATCTATCAGTATGAGAAGAAGACTGTTCGTAAGATGATTTTAAAGGATCATAAGAGACCGGACGGAAGAGCCATCGATGAGATTCGTAAGTTAGAGGCTGAGGTAGATCTTCTCCCCAGAGTACATGGTTCTGCCATGTTTAAGAGAGGACAGACCCAGATTATGAATATCACTACCTTGGCACCTCTTTCCGAGGTTCAGAAGGTAGAAGGTTTAAATGAATTTGAAACGGAAAAGCGTTATTTACACCAGTATAACTTCCCCGGATATTCCGTAGGAGAGGCTAAGGCTTCCAGAGGTCCCGGAAGAAGAGAAATCGGTCACGGTGCTTTGGCAGAGAAGGCTTTAATCCCTGTACTGCCTTCCGTGGAAGAGTTCCCCTATGCGATTCGTTCCGTTTCCGAGACTATGGAGTTCTAACGGTTCTACTTCCATGGCTTCCACCTGTGCATCCTGCATGTCTTTGATGGCTGCCGGTGTTCCCATTAAGAAGCCTGTTGCCGGAATTTCCTGCGGTCTTGTAACCGGTGACAGCGATGATGAGTATTTGGTACTTACTGACATTCAGGGCCTGGAAGACTTCTTCGGGGATATGGACTTTAAGGTAACCGGTACAGAAGACGGAATCACCGCTATCCAGATGGATATCAAGATTCACGGCTTGACTCGTCCAATCGTGGAAGAGGCTATTCGCAGAGCAAGAGAAGCAAGACTCTTTATTATGAACGGTGTTATGAAAGAAGCGATTGCAGAGCCTAGAGCGGAGCTTTCTCCCTATGCACCGAAGATTTTGACCATGTCTATCAATCCGGAGAAGATTGGAGATGTTATCGGAAAGCAGGGTAAGACCATTAACGGCATCATCGAAGAAACCGGCGTGAAGATCGATATTGATGACAACGGAACCGTTTCCATTTCCGGAACAAACCTGCCTGATTTGGAAAGAGCGAAGAAAATCATTGAGTCTATTGTAAACGATATTGAGCCGGGACAGATTTTTGAAGGAACCGTAGTCAGAATGATGGATTTTGGTGCCTTTGTACAGTTAAGCCCCAACAAGGACGGCATGATTCACATTTCCAAGCTATCTGACCAGAGAGTGAATAAGGTAGAGGATGTGGTTCATATCGGCGATAAAGTTCGTGTAAAGGTTCTGGAAGTGGATAAGATGGGCAGAATCAACCTTTCTATGCGCCCGCAGGATTTGGTAGAGAAGCAGGAAGCGCAAGCACAGCTTAAGGGGGAAAAATATGAAGATTAGAACGAGATATGCACCTTCCCCTACCGGAAGGATGCATGTGGGGAATTTGCGAACCGGCATGTACGCCTATCTGATTGCCAGCATGAGGGAGGTGACTTTCCTCCGTATCGAGGATACCGACCAGGAAAGAGAAGTGGAAGGCGCTGTGGATATTATCCGTAGAACGCTGGAAGCTACAGGACTTTTTCTGGGACGAGGGGCTGATAATCCCGGAGACTGTGGACCTTATGCGCAGTCGGAACGAGTGAAGACCGGCGTTTATATGGACTATGCCAAGAAGCTGGTGGATAAGGGAGAGGCTTACTACTGCTTCTGTGACGAGGAACGTTTAAAGAGCCTGCAAACCGAGGTAAACGGAGAGACGCTTTTCCATTATGACAAGCACTGCCTTTCTCTTGCTAAAGAAGAGGTGGAAGAGAAGTTAAAGCAGGGCCTGCCCTTTGTTATTCGCCAGAATAATCCGACAGAAGGCAGCACTACTTTCCATGATGAGCTTTACGGGGATGTTACCGTGGAGAACAGCGAACTGGACGACATGGTGCTGATTAAGTCCGACGGCTATCCTACCTATAACTTTGCCAATGTTATAGATGACCATTTGATGGGGATTACCCATGGTACGTGGAAATGAATATCTCCTCCAGCCCTAAGTACCAAAGACTCTATGATGCCTTTCGGTTGGGAGTCTCCGAAGCTGATTCATTGTCCTTTGATTACGGATGAGAATCATAAGAAGTTATCCAAGAGATCCGGACACTCCTCCTTTGAGGATCTGATTGACCAGGGCTTTGTGGCTGAGGCGGTGGTAAACTTTAGGTCTTTTTGGGCTGGAGCCCTGAGGAAAATGAAGAGATTCTTTCTTTAGAGGATTTGGTTCGTTTGTTTGATTACCGTAGAATTTCCAAGAGTCCTGCGGTTTTCGATATGGGTAAGCTTCTGCTGGATGAACGGGGAGTACATCAAGAAAATGGACTTTGACAAGTTCTATGAGAGAGCTCTCCCCTTCGTGAAAGAAGCTGTAGGTGAGGGATTGGATCATAAGAAGATTGCAGAGATGGTAAAGAGCAGAATCGAAATCTTCCCGGACATTCCCGAGCAGGTTTCCTTCTTTAAGGAAGTTCCGGACTATGAGCTGTCTCTTTATGAAAACAAAAAGGCAAAGTGTAATTTAGAGAATTCTTTGAGTCTTCTGGAAGAGGTTCTTCCTTTATTACAGGAGGAAAATGACTATAGTAACGATCATTTGTATGAGAAATTACAGGCCTTCGGTCAGGAAAAGGGCTACAAGACAGGCTTTATGATGTGGCCCATCCGCATTGCCCTTTCCGGAAAGCAAATGACTCCCGCAGGAGCTACCGAGATTCTTTCCGTACTGGGTAAGGAAGAGTCCTTAAAGAGAATTGAAAAAGCAATAGAGAGATTAAAAGAAAAGAGGTAATGGCATTGGATAAGCAGGAATTTTTAGAGAGATACAGACATTCTCTTGCACATATTTTAGCAAAAGCCATGGTAGAGCTGTATGGTCCTGAGGTACAATATGCGATCGGACCCCAGATTGAAGATGGCTGTTATTATGACTTTGCTCTGCCCAAGTCCTTGTCCGAGGAGGATTTTAAGACTATTGAGGACAAGATGAGAGAAATCATCAAAAGAAGAGAGAACTGGACCAGAGAGGAGCTGTCCCGTGAGGCGGCCTTGGCTCTCTTTGATAAGCAAAAGTTCAAAAAGGAGCTGATTCAGGATCTTCCTGCCGATGAAGTCATCAGTATTTATCGTACCGGTGATGATTTCGTGGATCTTTGCCGGGGACCTCATGTGGAGAATTCTCAGGAGCTGATGAATGTAGCCTTCCAGATTAAATCCATTTCCGGAGCTTACTGGCGTGGAGATGAGCACAGAGATCAGTTACAGGTGTTTATCTTTTTGCCTTCCCGGATAAGAATGCCTTTAAAGGAGCATTTGAAGTGGTTACAGGAAGCCCAGGAGAGAGACCATAAGAAGCTGGGTAGCCAGCTTGACCTCTTCATGTTTGATGAGACTGCTCCCCGGAATGCCATATTGGCTTCCCAGAGGTTGAAGATGTATCAGGCGCTTTTAGCCTATTCCAGAAGTGTGCAGGCAAAGCACGGTTACACGGAGATTTCCGCACCCCTTATCAATAATAAGAAATTATGGTTGATTTCCGGACACTGGGCACATTACATTAACAATATGTTTATGGTTCCCGGTATTTCCGGCTGGTTAAAGGCTGATGCTGACCTTTCCGGTGTACTGGAGCATCCTACTGATGCCAGCCTTTGGAGAGAAGATTGTAAAGATTCAGGCAGGCTCTGTAATCTACAATCGTGAGAATATTGATACCATGGCGGCAAAGCCCATGAACCGCCCTAACGCCATGATTACCTATAAGAGAAGAAATCGTTCCTATAAGGAGCTTCCAATTCGTTATTCCGAGTATGATGTACTCCATAGAAAGGAAAAAAATCCGGACAAATGAACGGACTTTTTCCGTGTACAGGAGTTCCGTCAGGATGATGACCATACCTTCGTAATGGAATCTCAGATTGAGGCGGAAATTGCGTGACATCATCTCCATTGCTGATGAAGTATACAAGACCTTCGGCGTTACTTATCGTGCAGAGCTCTCCACAAGACCTGATGATTTCATGGGAGATATCGAGGTTTGGGATAGAGCGGAGGCTGCTTTAAAGAAGATTCTCACCGACAAGTACGGAGAAGGCGGCTTTGAGATCAATGAAGGAGACGGTGCCTTCTACGGACCAAAGATTGACTTGCAGATTAAGGATGCTTTGGGAAGAGAGTGGCAGTGCGGAACCATTCAGCTGGACTTCCAGCTTCCTCACAACTTCGGTCTGACTTATCAGACTGCAGAAGGAAGCACCGCTATGCCGGTAGTAATCCATAGAGCAATTTACGGTTCTCTGGAGCGTTTTATCGGTATTATCATCGAGAACTTCAAGGGAAGCTTCCCCTTCTGGCTAAGCCCGGAGCAGGTAGGCATCGTACCGATTCGAGAAGAGCATAACGACTACGGAAAAAGATCTCATGAAGCTCTTTCCGATATGGGAATTCGCGCGGAAATTGACTACTCCGATAAGAATATGAAGGAAAAAGATTAAGACCTATAAGAACTATAAAAATCCATATATTTTTGGTTTTAGGTGACAAGGAAATGGAGGAAAAGACTGTTTCCATTAATATGCGCGGTTCCAATAAGCAGATTAACAATGTTCCATTAGATGCTTTCAAAAAGCTTGTGAGAAGATGCAGAAGGAACACAGCTTAGAGTTGATGGATGAGTTTTTAATGAATTTGTTCTAAATATAATAGAAAAATAGAGACAGAGATAGAAGAATGATTTATCGCTTTTTGCAGTATAACTTGGAACAGGGCACGTCTCGCTAAGCTCGTTTCGTAGCGGTTCTAAGCTTTTCAAAAAGACAAAAAGCTAAGAACCGACGGGCTCACATTACCCTTATTCTCAAGCTATACTGCAAAAAGCGTAGTACAGATTCGTTCTTCCTCTGTCTATTTTTATTTGAAAATATTTAGAAAAAAATTCATGGAAAAACTCAAAAAAACATCTGCTCAAAGCTGTTAATGCGGTATAATAAAAAAAGTTTTTTTATAGAAATAGGTATATAGAAGCATTATTGTACAAGGTTTCTGTTTTACAAGAAGATTATATGTAAGAGATAGCTAAGGATCTATATCTTCTATTTAAAGGAATATCTTGATGTAAAATGCTTATTTTATTACCGGAATCAAAAGCATTTAGAGTAAGGAGAGTCTATGAATAGTGAGCATGTGAGAGAAGGGGTACAGTCTGCGCCTCATAGAAGTTTATTTAATGCCTTAGGCTATACCAAGGAAGAGATGAGAAAGCCCATGATTGGTGTGGTTTGTTCTTATAACGAAATCGTACCGGGGCATATTAATCTGGATAAAATTGCGGAAGCGGTAAAGATGGGTATTGCGGAAGCCGGCGGTATGCCGGTGGAGTTCCCTGCCATTGCGGTTTGCGACGGTATTGCCATGGGTCATACCGGCATGAAATATTCTCTGGTGACCAGAGACTTGATTGCGGATTCCACAGAATGTATGGCAAGAGCTCATCAGTTTGACGGTTTGGTCATGATTCCAAACTGTGATAAGAATGTGCCCTGGTCTTTTGATGGCGCAGACCAGAGTGAATATCCCTACGGTTTTTCGTATCCGGCGGACCCTATGCTTGCCGGTAAGGTAAGGGGAGAAGCGTTCTCTTCTTCCATGTTTGAGGCTGTGGGAGAGTATGAGGCAGGAAAGATTAATATGGAGGAGCTGAAGCTCTATGAGGAAAAATGTTTGTCCCTACCTGCGGTTCCTGCTCCGGTATGTATACCGCCAACCCATGAACTGCTTAACAGAGGTTATCGGTATGGGACTTCTCGGAAACGGAACCATTCCTGCGGTTTATTCTGCTCGTATTCGTTTGGCAAAGATGGCGGGCTATGCCATCATGGATATGATTGAGAAAAATATTCGCCCCAGAAGCATTATGACAGAGGCGGCATTCCGAAATGCGCTTACGGTAGATATGGCTTTGGGATGCTCCACCAACACCATGCTTCACCCTGCCTGCCATTGCTCACGAATGCGGCATTGAGTTGAAGGTGGAAAATGCCAACGAAATCTCTGCAAAGACTCCGAACCTTTGCCATTTGGCTCCTGCAGGCTATGCCTATATGGAGGACTTGAACGAGGCCGGTGGTGTGTATGCGGTGATGAAGGAGCTGTCCAAGAAGAATCTTTTGGACCTTTCCGGCATTACCGTTACCGGAAAGACAATGGAGGAAAATATCGCCCATGCCAGAAATAAGGATGAGGAGATTATTCGTCCCATTGATAAGCCCTTTATGCCTATCGGGGGTATTGCGGTGCTGAAGGGAAATCTGGCTCCGGATACCGGCGTGGTAAAAGCGTTCCGCTGTGGCTCCGGAAATGATGGTGCATGAGGGACCTGCCAGAGTCTTTGATTGTGAAGAGGATGCCATTGCTGCCATAAAGGGCGGAAAGATTAATCCCGGAGATGTGGTAGTAATCCGTTATGAGGGACCTAAGGGGGGTCCCGGAATGAGAGAGATGCTGAATCCGACCTCCGCCATTGTAGGTATGGGTCTGGGAAGCACCGTTGCTTTGATTACAGACGGTCGTTTCTCCGGTGCTTCCCGTGGCGCTGCTATCGGACACGTTTCTCCCGAGGCGGCAGTAGGCGGACCCTATTGCGTTGATTGAAGAAGGGGACATCATTTCCATCGATATTCCAAACTACAGCTTAAATGTAAAGCTTAGTGATGAGGAGCTGGAGAAGAGAAGAAAAGCTTGGAAGCCGAAGAAGAGACCGGATCTGGATGGATATCTGGTTCGTTACCGTGCACTGGTTACCAGCGGAAACTGCGGAGCGATTTTAGAGCTTCCAAAGGACTGGGAATAAAGAGATAAGCGAATCTATTGCAAAGAATTGTGAATAAAGAGATGAGTGAATCTATTACAAAGGATTGGGAATAAAGAGATGAGCGAATCTATTACAAAGAATAAAAAAATAGAGCGGAAGAGAGATGGATGTATAGCTTCCTGTGAGGAATAGAAGATAGAAAACAAATAAGTTTTAAGGAATTCACTAAAAATTGTATTTTATAAATACGATTCCTCTAAATTTCCTTTCCATGGATTGTAATATTGAAAATATTGAGTAAAATAAGTAGGGTTTGCCTTTTTCTCTAAGGTAAACCCTATTTCTTTTCCCTTTTTTGGTGGCATATACTAAAAAAATTGCATGAAAGAATAAATAGTATTTGCTGAAAATCAAAAAGTTTTTTATGGAGATTTCCTAAAAAAATCAAATAAATAGGAAGTATTATAGATTTTTTTACGTAGCCAGAGGAATCATTTTACGTTAGAATAATGAGATTAAGAATTTTGTAAGGAAACGATAAGCCTGTAAGGAGGACCGCGGCACAGATGGGAGATAAGGAACGAAATAAAATTATTCGTTTTGCTTTTGCTTTTTTGGCAAGCTTTCTTTGTCTGCTTTTTTTGTGTTCTTAACTTTTTGCATGGCAGAACTTTTTCAGTCAGAAACCGAAGGAATGGAAGGAATGGAAGGAGAGCGATGAGAGCTATATGCTCCCGGAGAAAAAAAGAACATTCTTTTTCTGAGCTCCTACGATACATCTTCTCCGCTTTTTGCCAGTGAGCTGGAGGGAATAGAATCCATCATTAATCAATCCAATATTCATTTGGATACCATCAACATGGATTTTCAGCATTTTGGACATGATAAGGATATCGAGGCAATTTATACCTTTTGTACAAACCCTGTTTGGAGAATAGAGAAAAGCCCTATGATGGCGTTTTGGTGGGGGATGATAGAGCTTTGAATTCGTTTTGGAAAAGCAGGAGGAGCTTTTTTTCCGGATATTCCCATCATTTTTTCAGCATCAGCAATCAGGAACTGGCAAAAGAATGCGGCTAAAAATCCCAAGATTGCAGGATATTACAGTCCCTCCTTTTTAAAAGATACTTTTAAGCTTGGCTGCCTCCCTGCAAATGGGAGCGGACACCATTATGGTGCTTTATGATAATACTTATTGGGGAAATCAAGCTAAGGAAGAGTTTTTCTCCTTGCAACGAAGCTTTTCCTCCTATCGTTTTGCCGGCCTTAATTTTTTTCTCAGATGAAAAAAAGAGGAGTTTCTGGAAGCCATTGAAAAATTAGATGAAAAAAGTATTGTGCTTTATATTTCTACCACATTGGATGAGGACGGCAATTACTACCCGGGCAATCAGGCTAGGAAAATGATTTTGTCCAGAGCCAATGTTCCGGTGTATAGCTATGGCATGTTGGATAATGTAAGGGATTTTTGGCCGGAAGAGCACCGGACATAAAACAAATGGCCAAGGATGCCAGCCTTTTGATGATGGATGTGTTATCAGGCAAGAAGGATGTGGAGAAAACCTCAGCGGAAGAAGATAGCCCGGGAAAGCTTGTGGTAGATAATCGAGTTCTTAGTGCTTACCATCTTTCCAAAGCACGGCTTCCGAAGAACGTTGTCTTGGAAGATACGCCTCAGCAATGGATTATGCGCTATGCCCGCTTTTTATTTATCGCCGCCTTTCCTTTGCTGGCGGTATGCATGATTGCCGTTTACTTCATCATGAGCCGTTTGCACAGTAAGAAGGTTCTGCAGGAATTGGAAGAGAAAAATGAGAGTCTCTTGCTGGCAAAAGGATGATTTGGAGCATAAATTGCTATGATTTATTGACTGAGCTTTTTGAACCGGCAGACCGCATTGGCAAGGCTTACGGATTATATTGGAGACAGCAAAGATTACTCCTGTGTTTTAGTGGACATTGATAATTTAAAAGAGTTAAATGAATCCAGAGGCTATGATACGGGAGACTTATATCTGGTGGCTGTAGCAAACCGGCTTCGTCGTTTTGAAAAGGATCATGGCGTCATTCTTTCCCGTTACGGTGGAGATGAGTTTATGATTATTTTCCCCAGAAAATGTTTGCAGGAGGATTCTCCGGAGCTGGCGGAAATCCTTTCCATCTTCCGAAGGGCAATTACCGTGGGAGAAGAGACGGTATATATGAATGCCTCGGGAGGAGTGGCCTCTTCCATAGGTGGGGAAAGTCCCCGGACGATTGTAATGTATGCCGGGCTGGCCATGAGCTTTGCAAAACGGAAGGGAAAAAACCGTTTGGTATTCTATAGTGAGGAGCTTCGATACAAAAAAGAAAAAATCAGTCAAATTTTAAAGATTGTGGAGAATGCCATTCAGGAGAATTCCTTCTATATGGTATATCAGCCCCAGGTGGACTGTAAGACCAGAAAAGTAGTAGGCTTTGAATCCCTTATGCGTATTCGAAATGAGGATTGCTCTCCGGATCAGTTTATTCCTGTGGCGGAAAGCTATGGCTATATTGCCAAGCTGGGAAAGATTGCGGTGGAACAGGTTATAAGACAGCTGGCCAAGTGGAAGGAAGAGGGGCATGCTCTTTGCCCAATCTCCATTAACTTCAGCAGTTATCAGATTTATGATGATGACTTTGTGGAATATCTTTTTTACCAGCTGGATCGTTATGAAATTCCTCATGAATACGTAGTCTTGGAAATCACCGAGGGAATTCTTTTCGAAGAGAGTAAGCAGACCAAGAAAATCTTCAATCGTCTGGTGGAAGCCGGAATTCAACTGCATTTGGATGACTTCGGAACCGGCTACAGCAGTTTTAGCTACCTGCCCTATATTCCCTTGAATACGGTGAAAATGGATAAGTCCTTAATCGATCATTTCCTGCCGAACAATGGAGACGTTATTCGGAAACCTGATTGACATTGTTCATGACTTGGGAAAGGTTGTTATCGTAGAAGGTGTGGAAGATGAATGGCAGTATGAAAAACTCTTGGAGTATCAATGTGATATTATTCAAGGCTATCTTTTTGGCGGGCCTTTGCAGGCGGGAGAAATTCCTTAAGGAGGAGAATGCAAAATGGTATTTTCAGAATCTAAAGAATCATGATAAGTACGATTTATCCAATGAACGATTTCAAGCAGCGTTTCAGTTTTTAAAAAGAGAAGATTTGGGACAACTGGAGGACGGAAACTATCCTATTTTGGGAGATGAGGTCTTCGCCATGGTACAAAGCTTTGAAACGGCATTGGAGAAAGACCGGCGTTTTGAAGCCCACGACCTTTACTTTGATATCCAGAATCTCCTGGAAGGAGAGGAAAGAATCGATGTGCTTTGCCTGTTCCTCCTGTGAAATCACGGAGAATCCGGAGGGGAAGGATATCTGCTTTTTAGAGCCGAAGGGGCGTTTTCTCAAATGCTTTTACAAGCAGGGACCACCTCATCCTTTCTCCGGACGAGGCCCACAGACCTGCGGTTGCGGTACATAATCCCATGTCATGCAGAAAAGTTGTTGTTAAGGTAAAGCTGTAATTCTTTTTGAAATAAAAAGAAGAAATAGAAACTAAATTCTAAAAAGTATAAATTAAATTCTTTCCATAGTAAGAAGAATGTGAGAAATATGTTCATTTTTCGGAAAGGGAAGAAGCATAAAAGGATAAAAAAAGAAGTGAAAAAAACTTAAGAATGAAAATTCCAATCTTCTTTATACGGTTTTTTTCCATTTTTGTCCTCTTACAGCAGAAAATTCCAAGAATCAAGCCTTGTAAGGATGTCTTGTTTTTTGAAAAGCTGTGGTAGAATACATTAGCTATTGTTTAAGCATTAATTTTTAAATCATTATGAAGGAGTAGAAGACATGAAGCGTAAAAGAAAGCTGTTAGCGATCTTGATGGCCGTGGCTATGGCTTGGCAGGGAGTATCCTTGCAAATGCAGATGAGCTTTACTTCCCCGGCATCCCCGAGTACGGTGACAAGCGGTACGGAAACCGGCAGTCAGGGTAGCCCCTCGGAAGAAGACATCCGAGCTGAACAGGCGAAACAGGAAGCAAAGAAGACAGGCCGTCGCCAGTGCAATTAATGCAACCACCGGTAAAGCTATCAACGTAAACGCTAATGCCGTTTATGTGAATAAGGATAACTCTGCAAAGATATAATAATGAAGGAATCGACAACTATGCGCAGTTCGGTGTGAGCGTAGATTTTACTCGTACCGGAGGGACAGAGTCCAAAGGCGGGAGATACGACTATCTTTCCAGTTGTCCGATTCTTTAAGAATTCAAAAATCAGACAACTTCGATATTAAAGATGGGGATCAGGTCGTAGCAAAGGCTAGCATTGATGCGGCAAATAGAACCGTTACCTTGACTTATACAAATTATGTAGAGCAGAGAAGTGATATTAAAGGAAAGTTCTGGCTTTCTCTTCAGGTTAACTCCGATAAGGAGACAGAAGCTAAACAGCTCAGCACTTCTATAAAGGTTAACAACACATCCAATCTGGCAATTGCCGGTTCCATCAATTATACCGGAATCACAAAAAGATAGTGATTTTTGATTTGGTAAAGGATTCCTGGCAAAATTTCGTAGAGGAAACCGATGCGGCCGGAAACAAGGTATACTTAATTCGTTACCGCGTTTTTGGTAAATGTTGGAGCAAGAACCAATATTACTTTAAAGGATACTTTGGGAGAGGGAGCATTTTTCCTACTACAGCAGTGATGAACATCCCTGTATCCATTCGTAAGGGCGTTTGGCAGAGAGGACAGTATGTCAACGGAAACTGGGTTGCTGATGAAGTAAACGGTAAGAACTTTGACATTCGTAATTCTCAGAAGACAGGTCCTGCTACCCAGAACACAGCACTGGAAGCGCAGTATAAAGCTGCTGTAGGCAAGAAGACATTTACTTTAAATCTTGGAAATACAGTCGCCAATGAAGGCTTTGAAATCGTTTACTATGCTAAGGTTGACGGAAAGCCTGTAACAAACTTTAATTATCACAATGAGGTTGAATTGGACTCGACGGAAACGGTGGAAAGCCGTTGAAGAAGGAATACAATGTTAATGTACAGAGCGCAGGAGGCGAAGCTTCCGGTGACACCTTTTAAGATTAAGTTAAAGAAGGTTAATGAAGATCAGAAGGCCTTGGCCGGTGCCGTATTCAGTGTAAGCAACAGTGAGGGAGCTGAGGTGGGAAGATTAACCACTGATGCAAACGGAGAAGCTATTCTTTCCGGCTTGTTAAGAGGAGACTATACCGTTAAGGAGATTCAGGCTCCTGCAGGATATATTTTATCCGATGACAGCTATAGTGTAAAAGCGGATATGTTCGATGTGGCTAAGGTTGCAAGCCTTACCGTTGTAAACAATAAGGCTGAAGCAAAGAGAAATCTCTATGTGACCAAGAAGTGGGTAGATGCAGGAGATAAGGCACAAAGCAGACCGAAGCAGGTAACTGTAGAGCTCTTCGTAACGGAGAGGTTATCGGCGTAACGCAGGAGTTAAGCCAGGCAAATGCCTGGAAAGACTCTTTCTCCGACCTTCCAAAGTATGACGAAAACAGTAAGGCTTACAGCTATACCATTCGTGAAAAAGCAGTGGAGGGATATGCTCCGGCTATTTCCGGAACACAGGAGCTTGGCTTTACCTTAACCAATACTATCAGCAATAAGATTTCCATTCCTGTTACCAAGGTATGGAGCGGAAAGGGAGATCATCCCTCATCCGTAACCGTTCGCCTTTTAGCAGACGGAAAGGAAATTGCTAAGCAGGATCTTTATGCCAACAATAACTGGCAGTACACCTTTACCAATCTGGAGAGAAGCAAGAATGGTAAGGAGATTCAATATACCGTTACAGAGGATGCGGTAGCAGGCTATACCACCAAGATTAGCGGAGATGCTGCTACAGGCTATCTCAATGTAATTACCAATACCAAAGTTAGCCAGGATCCTAACGCTCCGGGTAATAAGGGCGGCGGAAACGGCGGCGGAAATGGCGGCGGAACTCCAAGCAGAAGCAATAACCGTGGAGGAAGTAATAAACCCAATACTCCCGGATCTGTATTGGATGCTTCCAGAGAGCCGGGCGGCAGCCAGGATAAGGCTCAGGGCAAGAACGGTTCCGTATTAAACGCCAGCAGAAACAAGAAGGCTGACGGTTCCGTATTGGATGCATCTCGTTCCACATCTACCGGCGACAACAGCAGAGCCCTTCAGTATCTTGCATTATTTGCAACTACCGGAGTAGGACTTTTCGCTTGGGTACTGGCCGAGAAGAAAAGAAAGAAAGCTGAGAAGTAAAACGCAGTTTTCGCCCCATGAAAATGGCAGGAAGCATAAGTACTATGCAGGAAGCATAAAGGAAAAACCGTCTAAGATTTCTTAGGCGGTTTTTTCATATAGCAAATAATTATTCATAACGAGTATCGTGCGCAAAGCGTGCGATATCTCGTTTAAAAATCGCTGTATTAATTCTTTAAAAAAAACTTATTTTTTTCACCTTGAACTTTTAAGAAAAATATGCTAGAATAGCGAGTGACGCTAAAATTAAGTATTTTTTTAAGGAGAAGAAATATGAAAGCTAAGAGACAGATTTTTGTCCCTTTTGCTGGTTCTTTTAATGGTATGGCAGGGATTTTTCCTATGCCAATGCCGAAACCGGTACTAGCGGGGGAACAACTGTAGTGGCAAGCGGAAGTACAGGGACCGGTACAGAAGCTTCAGCAGAAGCAGAAGACAATTTCCGGAGCAGGCACCGGAAGTACAAGCGGAAAGGCAATTGAAAAATGCTTTATCCGATGTAGAACTGTTTGTAGACGGAAAGGCTCTGAAGGAGGGTAGCAGTTTTGCCAACTATCAGAGTATGCAATTTAAAGCCACCATCAAGGTTCAGGACTTAAATATTCAAGAGGGAGACTATATCTCTATTCAGCTTCCCAAAGAATTAAAGTCCTCCGACTTGAGCTTTAATATTCCGGGAGATAACGGAAAGATTCTGGCTAAGGGAGAGTATAATCAGGCGACCAAGGAAATGCGTATTGTGTTTACCAAGGATGCTGAACATTACAGCGGTACGGACGGTAGTGTATTTTTAATACGGAAATCGACAAAGGAAGTCGTAAAAGCCGATACCAAAAACTCCACTGGAGCTTTAAGGTGAACGGAAAGACCGTAATTAATTATAATGTGGGCTACCAGATTATCGGTAAGGAAAATCCTGTCAGCTTTTGGAAGAGCCGTGACAGAAAGCTGGTTGAACTGGTAGACCAGGACGGAAATACCCATTACTTAATTCATTACACGGTTTCCCTTGATGCTCGCCATATCGAGAAGGTACAGGGGGCTACGGATTATGAGAATGTTGTTTTCACCGATACCTTACAAAGTGATGCACTTAGTTACTTTGATGTAAAGCATCATTTTACGGATGCAAATCTTAAGCAGTCCGATATTGACACTTATGCTCCTATCTTAAGAACAGGAATCTGGCGTTCCGGACAGTGGCAGAACGGTGTTTGGGTAAGCGCTCCGGATGATACGGATGCGAATCGGGGCCCATTCTGGAGTCTTCGTGACAAGCAGAACTATACAGCAGAATCTTCCAAAGACTTTTTTACTCCGAAGTATTCTGCGGATGGACGAAGCTTTTACCTATACTATCGGAAAGCTGAATCCGGATGACGGTTTCTTCTTCAGCTATTATGTTGAGATAAATGAAGCATTTAAAAATGGTACTATTTATAAAAAAACCAGGCAAAAAGCTTACCGGTGACGGAATTGTCAGCAGAGAGCAGATTAGAGATTTTGAAGTCAGCGAAGCTGGCGGTTTCTTAAACGGAAAAACCTTCAGCCTTCAGGTTAAGAAAGTTGGAGATGACGGGGAAGCTCTGCAGGGGGCTAAGTTTACTTTAGTTAATCCTAAGACTAAATATACCAAGACCATTGTGACCGATGAGAACGGTATTGCAAAAGTTGGAAAAATGTTTTTCAAGGCCGACTATGTATTGACCGAGGTGGAGGCTCCGGAAGGCTACGAGTTGGATTCCACACCTCGCACCATCAGCAAAGAGGATTTTGAGAATTCCATTGCAAAGGGTGCTACCGTGGAAGTGGAAATGCTGAATAAGAAGAAGGAAGTTCTTGCCAAGGAAAACCAATCTTTCTGTAAAGAAGGTATGGTATTGGATCCGGCTCTTGCAACCAATAAGCCTGAAAAAGGTAGTGGTATCCGTTTTAAAGAACGGCGTTAAGGATGAGAATCTTACTGTTGAGTTATCCGCAGCCAACGGCTGGAAGGCAAGCTTCTCCAATCTTCCTAAGCAGGATGCCAATGGAAAGGAAATTGTTTATACGGTTTCCGAAGAGGAAGTAGCAGGCTTTTAAGGCGCCGATTTTCGGATCGGAGAAGACCGGATTTACCATCAGTAACTATAACGGTTCCAGAGTGGTAATTCCAGTGACCAAGATTTGGCAGGGTAAAGGTGCTCACCCCGACCATTTGAACGTACAGCTTTTTGCTAACGGAGAGAAGGTAGCTACCTATACCTTAAATAAGGCTAACGGTTGGCAGCATAGCTTTGATATGCCAAAGCTTGATGCAAACGGTAAAGAAATCCGTTATACCGTTACTGAGGATAGCGTTGCCGGCTATTCAGCAACAACACAGAGCAATCCTGCTACCGGCTATGTCAATGTATTTGTAAATAAGAAAAATAACGATACTCCTACCCCCAATGGTGGAGGTGGCAGAAATGGTGGCGGCGGAAACGGCGGAGGAAACTCCCCCAGCCCAAGTCCTTCACAGCCAAATCCAAGAGGTGGAGATGTATTGAATGCGAACCGTACACCTGCAGGAAATCCGGATGTAATCACTGCGGATGGAGCTGTACTTGGTGCAGATAGAAATGCACAGCAGAATGTTGAGCCGGGAACTGTTCTGGGCGCTGAGCGTGGACAGACCAAAACCGGAGACAGCAGTGCAATGCTTCTGTACTTTGCACTCTTTAGCTTAACCGGACTGGGATTTTCCACTGCATTGGTTTACGGGCAAAAAGAGAAAGACCGCGAAGAGATAATATAGATTATTTAAGAAGGGTCTGTGATAAATCAAAATATAAACTGTCTTAATGCAAAAATAGGTTTGAATTAGGGGTAATCTGAGCCCGTCGAGTACTTGCGAAAAACAGAAGTTCTTCTGTTTTTCGCTTAGTATCCGCTACAAGGCGAAGTAGCGAGACGTGCCCCTTTTCAGACCTATATTGCATAGATGAATTATTTGATTTTTGCAGACCCTTCTTTTTGTGCTTCTACAATGGCTTTCTCTTTTGCCCTATAACGCTCTTTTTGGATTCCGCTCTATGCGCTTTGTTAAAAACATGTTAAAATAGCATTTCAACAATTTTGTATCTTTTTGTGAATAAACAGCTTTTTGAACAAATAGACTGCAATAGAATAGATAGTAGGGAGGAGCGGTTATGGAAGGAATCTGAATCAAATGCTATTGATGTGGGGAATCGTCATTTTCTTCAGCGTGTTTTTGAAAAAGCTCTCTGTAAGAATGGGCCTTCCCATGCTTTTTGGCCTTCCTTTTTTTAGGCATCGTCTTCGGTAGTGACGGTGTTTTTAAAATTCCTTTTGAAAACTATTCTTTGGCTGAAAATATTTGTAGTTTCGGTTTGATCTTTATTATGTTCTCCGGCGGTTTTGGAACCAGCTGGAAGGAAGCAAAAGCACGTTTCAAGGAAGCTATAGTTTTATCCACTTTGGGCGTAGTCCTAACGGCGGTGGCTGTAGGGCTTTTTCTGTATGTTGGCGTTTAAGCTAAGTTTTTCCTGGGGGCTATTGCTGGGCTCTGTAATAGGTTCTACCGATGCGGCTTCTGTCTTTTTCCATTCTGCGTTCTCGAAAATTGAATTTAAAGGATAGAACAGCCTCCTTTACTGGAGTTTGAATCCGGAAGTAACGATCCCATGTCCTATATGATGACCCTGATATCCATGCTGATGATTCAGGGGAACTTATCCTTCGGACAGATGCTGGGTATGCTTTTTGCCCAGGTTTTCTGGGGATTATCGGTGGGCTTTGTGGTGGCGCTCCTTACCCAGTATCTAATGCGAAAGGTGGATGTTTCCGGTGACGGCTTTGATTTTGTCTTTGTTTTGGGGTCGGCAGTGACTGCGTACTCCCTTTCCTCCGTGCTGGGGGGAAACGGTTATCTTTCTGTTTATCTTACCGGGATTATTCTGGGAAATGGAAAAATCAAAGAAAAGAAGGAGATGGTGTCTTTCTTTGACGGCTTAACGGGACTGATGCAGTTAGTGATTTTCTTTTTGCTGGGACTGCTATCCCAGCCCTCGGAGCTACCCCATGTGGCGTTTCAGGGCTTGATTATTTTCTTCTTCCTGACCTTTATTGCCAGACCCCTTTCCGTATTCCTGCTTATGAGGTTCTTCCTCCTCAAAAATCGAAATTTTCTTATTTCCTTTGCGGGACTTCGAGGAGCGGCCTCCATTGTATTTGCAATTTTAGCGGTGGAAAGCTTGGGAAGCGGAGACTTTCTGTTCCATCTGGTGTTTTTTATCGTGATTTTATCGATTCTCTTCCAGGGAAGCTTTTTACCGAAAATGGCAGGACGCCTGGATATGATTGACGACCAAAGCGATGTTATGAAGACCTTTACGGACTATACCGAGCAAAAGCCGGTGCAGTTTATTGAGTTTATCATTCCTGAAGGGCATCATTGGGCGGGGCAGTTGATTAAGGATATAATTACGCCGCCGGATACTCCTATCATTTTGGTGGAAAGAAACGGAGAGAAAAAATTACCCGGGGGAGATACGAAGATACAGGTGGGAGACCGGGTGGTTATCGGTTCTGCCAAGTCTACCATGGCCTCGGATTTGGATATCGTTGAGATGGAGGTAGACAGGGACAGTGTTTATGCCAATAAAACTATTGCGGAAATCCCAAAAGATGAGATGGCCAGAGTGCTTTTGATTGAAAGAGGCAAGGAAATCGTGATTCCTAAGGGGAACACCAGCATTGCAGTAGGAGATATTCTGGTGCTCTACAGATTGAATGAGTGATGGACTTTGAAAGCAGTTCTTCTCAAATGGGCCTAAAAACAGTTCTGAATAATAGACCCTAAAAGCAGTTCTGAATAATAGACCTAAAAACAGTTCTGAATAATAGACCTAAAAACAGTTCTTCAGTGCCTGTACTTCTTCCTCCTGAAGCTTACGGTATTCCCCGGGGGCAAGTGCAGGATCTAAATGCAGAGGTCCCATGGAAAGTCTTTTGAGCTTTGTAACCACATAATCCGGAGACAGGGCCAGAAACATTTTTTTGATTTGATGGAATTTCCTTCCATAATAATGACTTCCACCTGACTTTCTTCCTCCGTGGAAGATAGGCAACGGGCTTTTTGCAGGCATGGCAATTAAATCCGTATCGTATTGGATGCCATGCCGTAAGCGATCCAATTCCTCTTCGGAGATTTTGCCGGGGATTTCCACCAAATATTTTTTCTCGATATGCATTTTCGGAGAAAGCAGTTTATGGGCCAAAGCGCCGTCATTCATAATCAAAAGAAGGCCCTCGCTGTCCTTATCCAGGCGCCCTACGGGAAAGAGGTCTTTTCTGTGTATATCGGAAAAGAGATCCAGGACGGTTTTTTGTTTTCTATCCTCGGTGGAGGAAAGCACCCCACCGGTTTATTCATCATGTAATAGGAGAACTCTTCATAATGAATAGGCTCGTCTTTATACACAATCTCGGAATCTCCGGGCTGAACCTCAATGCTTGGATCCTTCACAATCTCACCGTCAATGCGAACCAGTCCCTTTCGAATTTCTCGTTTTAATACGGAACGGCTTTCTACCCCCATGTCTGAAAGATATTTATCCAGTCTCAACTTTATCCCCTCATCCGGAAGGAGAAATGGTCCTGAAAAATTCTCCTTCCCTTTGTATTCATCGTTCTTTCTTTTATTCTTAACAAGTGGCGCAGGCGAACCTGAGATATCTCGTTTATTGCTCTTCCTTTTCCGCAAGTCGTCTTCGTATGGAAATGCTGTTGCATTCCAGATTGTCGGAAATGGGAAGTAAGAGATATTCTTTTCCGTCAATGATTCTACTTTCCAAAATTGCGGAAACCCTCATTTTTAATCCTTAAATGCACATTATCCGAATCCAAACGAAGGGTGAATCTGCCAGATTTTTCCAAAAAAAGACTCTCGTTCTTTTTCGCCCAGCTCTTCTTCATACAGAGAAGAGAAGTTCAATAACTGTTCTTCTGTGGCTCCGGCCTTCTCCAAAAGAGCCTTCACCTGGTTTTTGGAAGGCTTTGTTCCCGCTCTTCTTCGTTTTCCTTATTCTGTAATTCGGCAAGCTCTTCTTGGAGTAGTCGAACATTTTCAAAGCCGCAGTCCTCCTGTAAAATTTCTTCCACCAGCTTGGAAAAACAATGCTTTTGTTGCTTTTTCGCCCATGGGCAGGGGAGTGCCGAAGAGGCTTTTCAGGAACTGCGTCCAGACTATCCTCTCTTTTTGCAGCGATACAGTAATTCATGAATATCACTGCCTCGATCATGAAAGGCAGGATAGAGGAAGGAAATCTCCGGCTTTTGGACAACGAAGTCTTCGGAACGGCTGATAAAGGAATCACTCTGCTGATCAAAGCAAAGACCTTCCTTCAGAAGACTCACCGGACAAAGAGCGAAAAGGAGGAAGGAATAAACATTTTCCGAAGCATCCTCCAGAACTAAACCGTCGGTGGTCTTTTTCGGTACGTCATAAACCCCGTGGGCCAGAAGCAGAAGATGCTTTCCGGGAATAGGATAGTCCTTTCGAATCTTTTCTAAAAAAGCATCATAAAGAGCCTCCTCCTTCAGCTCGGACTGCAAAAGCTGATAGAGCTCCTGTTGCTTTCCTCCTTCCTTTTCTTCCTCTAATGGGAAAGCCAGGGTATAGAGATTTCTTCCAAGCTTACCGGAAAGAGACTGCTTAAAAAGCTCGCAATATTTAAACAATTCCTTATCCTCTAAAGCATAGAAGGAGTCGGAGAAACGAGAAATAACTTCTCCCTCTTCATTTACAAAGCAACTGACCATACGGTCAATACGACAATCTTCTTTTTTTGAAACACTTTTTAACTTCCGCAATTCCTTTTTTTATCCATGCTATACTCCTTATTCTTCTCGGCTAGTATTCTAATAAAAATGCTTCGGATTAACAAGTCTTAAAAAACTCTTCCTTTTTTTTTTTGGAAAAACTGTGGTATAGTAAGAAGGAAATGGCAGAATTAAAAAAGAAGGGTTAATCATGGCGGACAAGAGAAATACAGACAGCGGAGAGAGAAAATTTCGTAATCGAAGCGATAAATATAGAGCAGAACGACAGAGCAAGCTTAACAGCAGTGCAAAGAGAAGGAGCAGCGGAGGAAATAGAATTCCTCGAAGCTTAACGGAAGAGGAGAGACGGGAATATAGAAGAAGAAAGGCAAGAATCAAGAAGAGAAAAGAAGCGGTAAGAAATGTTCGGATACTTTTTCGCTTGTGTAGCCTTAGTGTTTATGTTCTTGGTGTTTAAGGCCTTTGCCGGAATTGTACATTTTATTGAGAAGAGCAGAACGGAGCAAAAAGGAGCTATTGAGACGGTGGTGGAGAGCTCCATTTTCGGAGGGCTTTCGAAGAAAGCGGAGAAGGGCAGGAAAGTGCTTCGGAAACTGCGGAAAGTGCCAGTGAAGACAATGGTCTTGTGTTATCCGGAGGAAGATACATCGATCCCACCAAACCTATGGTGGCTTTGACCTTTGATGACGGACCGGATGTGCAGGTGGACAGCATTTTGATGGATGAGCTGGAGAAGGTGAATGGAAGATCTACATTCTTTGTTGTGGGACAGCGAGTGGAAAAGTTTCGGAGGATATTAAAAACACTGTGGAGCGTGGCCATGAGGTGGGAAATCACTCCTATGATCATGATATTCATTTGAGTAAAAAAGGTGTGGACTATATTCGAAATGAGTTCGATAAGACGGATCAGGCGGTTCAAAATGCTTCCGGCGTTGCTCCTGCATTGGTACGTCTTCCCGGGGGAAATTACACGGCGGATGTGAAAACGGCAGTAAGTAAACCTCTGATTTTTTGGTCTATTGATACGGAGGACTGGCGTTCTCGGGATGCGGAAAAAACCAAGCAGATTGTTTTGAGTCAGGTAAAGGATGGAGACATTGTGTTGATGCATGCTCTGTACCTTTCTACGGCAGAGGCCTGCAAGGCTATTATTCCGGAATTGACGGCCAGAGGGTATCAGTTGGTTACCGTGTCGGAGATGATTCGCTTCCGAGGTCAGGATGTTGCCGGTGGAAACGGCATACAGTATAAGCATTTCCTCCTGTGGCGACGGAAACACAGGCTGCAAGTACGGAAAGCACCGTTTCCGTAGTACAAAGCTCGGCAAGTACCCAAACAACCATCGCTTCCGCTGCGAAGTCCGCTGAGTCAAAGGCGAAAAGTAGCACGGAGAGTACTAAGAGCAAGAAGGGTAGCGCTGAAAGCAGTTCTTCTACAAAGAAAAAAATAACACCAGCTCTACGAAGGAGAGCACAAAATCCACTAAGGAAAGTACGAAACCACAAAGGAAAGTACAAGTGCTACGACTGCCCAGACAACGGCGGAAAAAAATCCCTGCAACAGCAAAGACTCGGAAACTTCAGCCCTTGCTCCGGCAAATTTTAACGGAGCGATAGATGCGGAGGATCCCCATTAGGAAAAATTCAAGGCGATAATAATTATTTTAGAAAAACCCTCTTTGTATAAGAGGGTTTTTGTTATAATAGTTCGGATTATTATTTAAACGGTTGCTACGGTTTAAGCTGAGGCGACTCGTTCAAAAAGGAAAAATTTATGGATTTTAGCGGATATGAAAAGGAAATACAAGATCTATCCCTACTAATAGAAAAACAATATACCTTATTTGATGAGGGATTTTTTTCACAGCTTAGGATACCTTCTTGGAATGGCGGAAAAATTAGATGATGAATCTTTGAAGGGCTATGTGTATTATCAGTTGGCTGATGCATACTATAGCTTTCATTTTGACGTGGATCAAATGCAGCTTTATCTTTCCAAAGCCATTAAATCCCAGCAGGAGGTACAGGATTTTTCTCTTTTGACCCGTTCTCATAATCTATTGGGTATCACGGAGTTTTTACGAGGAAACTTCGCTCTGGCTTTTAGACTATTATATGACGGCCTTAAAGTATTATGAGCAGATGGAAGAAGCGGACAATAGTCTCAGCGGTATTGTGAAATCCAATATTGCAAGACTCTATTTTAGCTTAAATGACTACGATCATGGTCGCTATTACGCCGAAGAAGCCCTCTATGACATTAGTGGAACTACCGTAGACAGTGCGTATGTTTCCAATATGATGAGCATTTATATTTTCCTGGGAAATATCTATTTAAGCAGAAGTCGGGATGTGCAGGCGGCAAGAGCTTGCCTGGAATCTGTCCTGACCCTGGCAAAGAATTCTCCCTATCCCGGAGAGTTGCTGTCCGGTATCGACATTTTAAGCTTTTCTATTCGCCTTGCTCATTTTGAGGACAAACTATCGGAGCGGGATTTTTTGATTCGACGTTTTGTAAATCGGGCGGTAATGACGGCTCTTCGGACTCACATGATAGAGGATGTGTGTGATTTGGCGGATTTCTTTTTGGAAATTGATAAGCTTAAGGAATGTCATAAGGTTCTGCATCTTCTGGAGGGAAAGCTTTCGGAAATCAATCTTCCGGAATTGCAGAAACGCTTTTTGGAATCCAAGCTACGGTACTTTGACAAGATTTCCGATGAGAAATCCAGAAATGAGTCTGCCTATCACTACTATGAGATGGTGAAGCAGCAGGAGGTGGAGAAGGTCAATGCCTTTTTATTTGCCTTAAAGATTCGGAAGGATTTGGAGGATTTAAAGGAGCAGAATGCCTTTATGGAGGAGGAAAATGTTCGCCTCACCCAGAAAGCGGATCATGATGAATTAACCGGCCTTCCCAACCGTTATCATTTAAGCACCTTTGCGGATGCAGCCTTTGAGAGAGCATATAATTCCAGAACTCCTGTGGGCTTTGAAATGGTGGATTTAGACTATTTTAAGCAGTACAATGATCGCTACGGTCATCAGGCCGGGGATGAATGTCTTCGTTTGGTGGCGGGGAAATCAAGAAGCTCTGTGCAAAGCATCCCGGCATCTACGCTGCCCGTTACGGCGGGGATGAATTTGTTCTGATTTATGAGAATATGCAGGATGAAGAGCTTTTTAAGCTATGCCAAGGAATTGGGAGACTCGGTGAAAGCCTTAAACTTACAACATTCGGAAGAAGTGGGAGGAGGAGTTGTGACCATTTCCCAAGGAATCCGAAATTCCGTTCCACTGAAGAAGAACAGGGTTTGGGACTATACCTTTGCGGCAGATACCGCCCTTTATAACGTAAAGGGAAAAGAAAGGGGAGGAATTCTGCTGATTCATAAGGCAAAGCTTTCGGATGAAGCTTTGTATGTCTAGCGAGAAATGAGTATATTTTCATACTATGCTTTCATGCAGTATAGGTCTAAGCGGGGCACGCTTTCGCTAACTTCGTCTCGTAATGGCACTAAGTAAAAAACTTCATGATATTCGTTTTTACAAGTGCCAACGGGCTCAGATTACCCCTTTCAGACCTATACTCATGAAAGCATAGAGATGCCTAATACTCATTTACTTTTAAAAAGTGTCACAGGAGATTTTTCTGTGACACTTTTTTTCGGCCTAGACTGTAATTTGCTAATATATATATATATATATATCAAAAATCTTATTTTAATGCTATGTTCTATAGTCTTATTTTATTGCTATATTTCATAGCCTTATCGTATAGCTTTATCTATAGTTTCTTATAGCCTTCAACGATCGTTCCGCCCCCGAGAACCAGGTCTCCGTCATAAAGAACCACGGCCTGGCCTTTGGTTACGGCTCTTTCTTTTTCCGGGAAGCGTAGGAAGACGTCGCCGTTTTCCCGGAGGGAGACGATGGCGGGAACCGCCTTGCCGTTATACCGGGTTTTGGCTTCCACGGCCATTTCTCCCATTGGGGGAAGGCTAATCCAGTTAAAATCATTGGCCAATAGGCCTTCAAAGTAAATCCCTTCTTTTTCAGAGAGAATCACTTGATTTTTTTCAATATTTTTTCCGGAAACATACATGGGCTTTTTCAAGGAAAGTCCCAAGCCCTTTCTTTGGCCGATGGTGTAACGGATAGTACCTCTATGCTCTCCCAGCTTTTTCCGTTTTCATCCACAAAGTCTCCGCTTGGATAGGGCTTTTCCCCGGAACTTTTCCAGAAAAATCTCCGTAATCTCCATTGGTCACAAAGCAAATATCCTGAGAATCCGGCTTATCGGAATTGATAAAGCCGTATTTGTCCGCAATCGCCCGAACCTCCTCTTTAGAAGAATATTCGCCCAAGGGGAAAAGGGTATGGGCCAGCTGTTCCTGGCTTAAGAAATAGAGAACATAGCTTTTGATCCTTTTTCTCGTCTTTTTGCTTTCTTCAAAAGATATCGTCCGGTACTTTCGTCCTTTTTCGATTCTGGCATAGTGACCGGTAACAATATAAGAGCAGGAGAGCTCCTCCGCCCTTTTGGTATAGCTTATCGTGCTTCATAAAACGATTGCAACGAATACAGGGGTTGGGGGTTCCGCCATTTTCATAGGTCTCCACAAAGGGAAGGATGACCTTTTTCTGAAAAATCGTCCCTTGAAATTCAAAACATAAAAGGGCATGGAAAGGGTAGAGGCCACTTGTCTTGCGTCCTCCACATCTTCTAGTGTACAACAGGTTCTGTCTGCGGCAGGCCTGTCCGGTTTCGCTATCGTATAATTTCATGGTGATGCCGATACAATCATATCCTCTTTTCCTGCATAAGCGCTGCGGCAACAGAGCTGTCCACACCGCCACTCATGGCAATTAAGGCTTTTTCCATGCTAAACTCCTTTTATAATGTATTGTGTTTCATTAGTGTAGCATAGGAGAAAATGCTTGCAAAGATAGGGAAGAGAGTTTATGAAAAAAATAAGAGGAAGAGAGAAATATGAAGCGAATTTTTAAGCAATAGTTTTTGACGGAAACAGTTTTATAAAAATTCTTAAAAAAAGCTCCTATAAAAAAATTAAGCTAATTTAACAGAAAAAGCCTTTGTATATCTGCTTTTGCCTATGCTAAAATTTACAGCAGTATGCATTATTTTTAAGAGGGAGAAAAACCATGAAAGGTATTATTCTTGCAGGAGGTTCTGGCACCAGATTATATCCGCTGACAAGGGTGACTTCTAAGCAATTGCTTCCGATATATGACAAGCCTATGATTTACTATCCTTTGTCCGTTTTGATGGATGCAGGGATTCGGGATATTTTGATTATTTCACACCTACGGACACGCCCAGATTTCAGGAGCTCCTAGGGGATGGGGAGTCTTTTCGGTTTACATTTACAGTATGCGGTTCAGCCCTCTCCGGACGGATTGGCTCAGGCCTTTTTAATCGGAGAAGAGTTTATCGGTGGAGAGCCGGTAGCCATGATTTTAGGAGATAATATCTTTGCCGGACGAGGCTTTAGAGAAATCTTAAAGAAGGCTGTGGCAAAGGAGCATGGTGCCACCGTATTCGGCTACTATGTGGATGATCCGGAGCGTTTCGGTATCGTGGAGTTTGACGGTACGGGAAAGGCGATTTCCATTGAGGAGAAGCCGGAAAAGCCTAAGTCCAACTACTGTGTAACCGGCTTGTATTTCTACGACAACAAGGTTGTGGAATATGCGAAAAGCCCTAAAGCCTTCCAAGAGAGGAGAGCTGGAAATCACCGACCTGAACCGTATCTATCTGGAAAAGGGTGAGCTGGATGTGGCACTTTTAGGACAGGGCTTTACCTGGTTGGATACCGGAACCCATGAGTCTTTAGTGGATGCAACCAACTTTGTCTGCACCATTGAAACCCATGAGCATAGAAAGATTGCCTGTCTTGAAGAAATTGCCTATCGTAATGGCTGGATTAGCAGGGAAAAGGTTTTGGAAGCCTATGAGCTTTTGAAGAAAAACGAGTATGGCAAGTACTTAAAGGATGTTTTAGACGGAAAATATATTGAAGAGCAGTAGGAGGAGAAGATGAAAACAATCGTAACCGGAGGCGCAGGCTTCATTGGAGGAAACTTCATGCATTTTGTGGTAAATGCCTATCCCGATGAGGAGTGGATTTGCCTGGACAGCCTGACCTATGCAGGAAATTTGGAGACTCTGGCTCCCTTAGAGGGAAAGAATAATTATCGCTTTATCAAGGGCGATATTACAGACAGAGCTTTTATCTTTGACTTATTTGCAAAGAAAAAGCCGGATGTGGTGATTAACTTTGCGGCAGAGTCCCATGTGGATCGTTCCTTAAAGGATCCGGAAATCTTTTTAAAGACCAATGTTTTGGGCACAGTTTGTTTAATGGATGCCTGCAGAGAGTACGGCATTAAGCGTTATCATCAGGTTTCTACCGATGAGGTATACGGAGACCTTCCTTTAGAGAGAACAGATCTCTTCTTTACCGAGGACACTCCTATTAAGACCTCTTCTCCCTATTCTTCTTCCAAGGGAAGTGCGGACCTTTTTGTACTGGCTTATCACAGAACCTTCGGTCTGCCGGTGACCATTTCCCGTTGTTCCAACAACTACGGTCCCTACCATTTTCCGGAGAAGCTGATTCCGCTGGTAATTTCCAGAGCCCTGAACAATGAAAGCATTCCTGTCTACGGCAAGGGAGAGAATGTTCGTGACTGGCTCTATGTAACCGATCATTGTAAGGCCATCGACCTCATTGTCCGGAAAGGAAGAGTGGGAGAGGTTTACAATGTGGGCGGACACAATGAAAGAACCAACCTGGAAGTGGTAAAGACGATTTTAAGAGCCTTAGACAAGCCGGAATCCCTGATTCATTATGTTACCGACCGTCCCGGACACGATATGCGTTATGCTATTGACCCCACTAAGTTAGAGACTGAGCTTGGCTGGAAGCCGGAATACACCTTGATACCGGTATTCCCGTAACCATTCAGTGGTACCTGGATCATAAGGACTGGTGGGAGCACATCATTTCCGGAGAGTATCAGGATTATTATAAGAAGCAGTATGGAGAATAAGCATGAGAGTTTTCGTTACCGGCGTTAATGGACAGTTAGGCCATGACGTGATGAATGAGTTGGCTCGGAGAGGGATAGATGCGGTTGGCTCCGGCATGGAACCGGAGTATGTGGGCATTATGGACGGAAGTCCGGTTTGCACGATGCCCTATGTGGGACTGGATTTAACCAATGAAGAGGAAGCAAGACGCATCCTTACTGAAGAGAAGATTGACTGCCTGATTCACTGTGCCGCATGGACTGCGGTGGATGATGCGGAGGACCCGGAGAAAAAAGATCTTGTTTTTCGCATTAACGGCGAGGTTCCCGGAAATCTTGCCGGTGTTATGAAGGACTTAAAGGGAAGATGCTCTATCTTTCCACAGACTATGTTTTCTCCGGAGAGGAACAAAGCCCTGGGAAGAGGAGGAAAGAGATTTTCATCCCATCAACGTGTATGGAGCCTCCAAGCTTGCGGGAGAAGAGGCGATTCGGAAGGTTTTACCGGAGCATTTTATTGTTCGTATTGCCTGGGTTTTCGGCTTAAATGGGAAGAACTTTCATTAAAACCATGCTTCAGGTAGGTAAGAAGCATCCCAGTGTGCGAGTGGTTTCCGATCAGGTAGGAAATCCCGACCCTATACCCTGGACTTGGCAAGGCTTTTTGGTGGATATGGTGGAGACGGAAAAGTACGGCACTTATCATGCCACCAATGAAGGAGAGTACATTTCCTGGTATGATTTTACCAAGGCCATTTACGAGGAGGCGGGACTTTCCACCGAGGTGATTCCCGTTACTACAGAGGAGTACGGTCTAAGTAGAGCAAGACGTCCCTTTAACTCAAGACTGAGCAAAGAAAAGCTTAAGAGAGAGGGATTTCAGGGCCTTCCTCATTGGAAGGATGCTTTAAAGCGTTATTTGCAGGCATTAGAAGCGGAATAAAGAAGCTTTCTTTTATAGAAAGGGGAGAGGACCTGTTTGCAGATTCGGCAGACAGGTCCCTTTCCAAAAATAAGGGACAGAAGAACCCAGTAGAAGGGAATCGCAATATTTCAAGCCGGAATGAAATAAAGCACCGATTCAATTTGCAAAAAAGTTAAGGAGAAAAAGATGGGAAAAATATTTTTGGAACAGACGGTTATCGTGGAGAGGCTAACGTGGATTTGACAGCGGATACCGCCTTTAAGGTGGGAAAGTTCTTGGCCTATTATTTTTTTCGAACAAAGGCACAAAGGAATGCCGTATTGTTATCGGTAAGGATACCAGACGCTCCAGCTATATGTTTGAGTATGCACTTTCTGCAGGAATTACCGCTGCAGGGGCTGACGCGTATCTGATGCATGTCACCACCACGCCTTCCGTAAGCTATATTGTTCGTTCTGAAGATTTTTCCTGCGGAGTCATGATTTCCGCCTCCCATAATCCTTTCTATGATAATGGTCTTAAGGTCATCAATGAAAATGGAGAAAAGGTTTCCGATGATTTTATTGCGGAGATTGAGGCTTATCTGGACGGAGAAACCGAGGAAGTACCCTTGGCTACCGGTGATAAAATCGGAAGAACCGTGGACTTTGCCGCAGGAAGAAACCGCTATATCGGCTATCTGATTTCCTTGGCTACCCGTTCCTTTAAGGGAAAGAAGATTGCCTTGGACTGTGCCAACGGTTCCGCATCCTCCTGCGCCAAGGCGGTATTTGATGCCTTGGGAGCGGATACCCATGTGCTTTCCAACAATCCCAACGGCTATAACATTAACGATAACTGCGGTTCCACCCATATGGAAGCCCTGCAGGAATATGTGAAGAACGGGGATTGCGAAATCGGCTTTGCCTATGACGGCGATGCGGATCGTTGTCTCTGTGTAGACAGTGACGGAGAACTGGTGGACGGAGATCAGATTCTCTACCTTTGCGGAAAGAATATGCGGGACAAGGGACAGTTAAAGGACAATAAGATTGTGACCACCATCATGTCCAACTTCGGCTTATATAAGGCTTTGGATGCGGTAGGGCTTTCTTATGAAAAGACCAAGGTAGGAGACCGTTATGTCTATGAAAATATGGCGGAAAACGGTTATTCTCTGGGAGGTGAGCAGTCCGGACACATTATTTTTATGCGTCATGCCACTACCGGAGATGGAATTCTTACCAGTATTAAGCTGATGGAAGTGCTTTTAGAGGAAAAGAAGAGCCTAAAGGAAGCTTTGGCGGACTATCAGCGCTTTCCACAGGTTTTTAAAGAATGTACGGGTGAAGGATAAGCTTTTGGTGGAACAAAAATGAAACCGTACAGGAGGCAGTGAAGAAGGTGGAGGAAAGCCTGGGAGAGGATGGAAGAATTCTCCTCCGTGCTTCCGGAACAGAGCCTTTGATTCGTGTCATGGTGGAGGCTTCCAAGGAAGAGCTTTGTGAGAAGTATGTAGAGGAAGTTATATCTGTTATGAAAAAGGAAGGACTAGTCCTTTCCTAAGTTTATTGATAGAGTAAAAGGGAGCCCTGCAGAGCCTGGAAAAAGCTTGTTTTGGCAGTACAGGGTAGACTCAAAATGAGAAGTAAGTAAGAGTAGTAGTGGAAAAATACAATAGGAGGTAAGAATGGATCAGGTAAAACGTTACAGAAAATTTCCAATTTTCCGTTATCCGGAAAGAACCTGGATGGATCAGGAAATCACTAAAGCACCGATTTGGTGTTCTGTGGATTTAAGGGATGGAAACCAGGCCCTCGTGGATCCCATGACCGTAGAAGAAAAGGTGGAATTTTTTCAGCTTCTTTGCAAGCTTGGTTTTAAGGAGATTGAAGTAGGCTTTTCCTGCCGCCTCCCAGATTGAATATGATTATTTACGGACTTTGGTGGAGCAGAACCTGATTCCGGAGGATGTTACGGTTCAGGTTTTGGTACAGTGTAGAGAAGAGCTTTTGGAAAGAAGCTTCCAGGCTCTTCAAGGAGTAAAGAAGGCCATTGTCCATATTTATAATTCCACCTCCGTATTGCAAAGAGATGTGGTTTTCGGAAAATCCAGAGAGGAGATTACCGCCATTGCCCTTTCCGGTGTAGAGATGGTGAAGCGTCACGAGAAGGATTTTTCCGGAGAGCTTCGTCTGGAGTATTCTCCGGAAAGCTTTACCGGAACGGAGATGGATTATGCTTTGGAAATCTGTAATGCGGTGATTTCCGCCTGGGGAACTAAGGCGGGACGGGAGATTATCATTAACCTGCCTAATACCGTAGAGATGCATAGCCCCAATGTCTATGCGGATCAGATTGAGTTTATGTCCAAAAATATGAAGGCAAGAGAGCATGTGATTCTTTCCGTGCATCCCCATAATGATAGAGGAGAGGGCATTGCCTCTGCAGAGCTGGCCCTTCTTGCCGGAGCACAAAGAGTTGAGGGAACTCTATTCGGAAATGGAGAAAGAACCGGAAATGTTGATATTTTAACCCTGGCTTATAACCTTTTTCTCCCACGGCATCGACCCCAAGCTGAATCTGGAAAATGTTCGGGAAATTCAGGAGGTATACGAGCGTTGCACCAAGATGAGTGTGCCGGATCGTCATCCCTATGCGGGAAAGCTGGTATTTACCGCCTTTTCCGGCTCCCATCAGGATGCCATCAATAAGGGTGTATTGGCCATGAGGGAGCGTAAGAATCCTTCTGGGAGGTGCCCTATCTTCCCATCGACCCGGCGGATATCGGAAGACAGTATGAGCCGGTGGTTCGAATCAATTCCCCAGTCCGGTAAGGGCGGTGTTGCCTTTTATTCTGGACTTTGACTATGGCTATAAGTCGCCCAAGGCAATGCAGAGAGAGTTTGCAGATTATATCCAGAAGATTTCCGAGCTGGAGGGCGAGGTAAATCCGAAGAGAATTTTAGAGGTATTCCGGGAAGAATATGTGAAGCCAAGGCTCGTTATTCTTCAAGAATCTTCGTACCACCGATGTGGAGGGAGAGGGAGATTCTTACATCAGCTTTTATTAACCTGACCTTTGAAAATCGCGGTGTACTGCGAGAGGTTTCCGGTCAGGGTTCCGGTCCTATCGAGGCGGTAATCAGTGCCTTGAATAAGGAATTTAAGCTGGCATTTAAAGGTTGTGGATTATACAGAGCATGCTCTAAGTGCAGGTTCCTCTGCAAAGGCGGTATCCTATATTCAACTTGTGGAGGAGAATAGCGGAAAATCCGGCTTCGGTGTGGGAGTTTCTCCAACATTACCCGTTCCTCCGTTAGAGCGATTTTTCAGTGCGATGAATCGTCTGCTTTTCCCGGAAGAGGCTGAGGCGGAAGGAAAGCGTAGAGTAGCGGAAGAAAGAAGCTCTTAAAGCAAGGCTAAGTAGAATACAGCTTAAAGCGAAACTAAGTAGAATACAGAAGGGAGAAAAAGTATGCACATCGTTTACGGAGTCAATGAGGCCTTTATGCCGATTCTTGCGGTGTCACTTTCCTCTCTTCTTTTGCATGCGGAGGGAGAAGCTCTTCATTTTCATATCTTATCTTTGGGAATAGAAGAGGAAAAGTAAGGAAAAACTTCGGCAATATGTAGAGACGGAAGGACAGAAAATTAGCTTTTTATGATTTGGAAGAGAAATTATCCGAATGGAAGGAAAAGCTTCCCGCCCTTTTTCACCGGAAAATTTTCCAAAGCTACCCTGCTTCGACTCTTTATCCCTTCCACACTTCCGGAAACCATTACCAAGGCTTTATACTTGGATGCGGATACAGTGGTGCTCCAATCCATTTTGCCCCTTTATCATTTAAAGCTTGAGATAAGCTTTTTGGGCATGGCTCCGGAGCCCAGTATTTATAAAAAGCATAAGGAATTTTTTTATCCTTAGCAGAGGAAAGTCCCTACTATAATGCGGGAGTGATGCTTATGAATCTTTCATTGCTTCGGGAGGAAGGGATGGAAGAAAAATGTCTTCGCTATTATCAAATGAAGGAAGGGCGACTTCTTTTTAATGACCAGGACATTTTTGAATATGGTGTGCAAGGGACGGATTCGCTCCTTGCCCCAGCGTTTTTAATTTCTTTTTCCAACTATGCCTATGCAAGGTATAGTGCCTTGTGTCGTTTTTTCTCCCTGGTATCAGGAGCTGGAAAGCCAAAAGAGCTATTCTCAGGCAAAGGCTCATCCGGTGATTGTCCATTTTGCCGGAGATGAAAGACCTTGGAGAGAAGGCAATCACAATTATTATCGCAGAGCCTTTGACTATTATGCGGAAGAAAGTCCCCTTCCATTAGAAAAAGAAAAGGAAAGCAGGGCTATTTATTTTGCTACCATGTCCTAAAATCTCCTGACTTTTTGTATTCCCTAAGCTTCGGGAGAAGGTGGGAGAGCTTTTATTATCGTTCTATGGGGAAGGAAAACTAATGTCCTGTGCTATAGTGATTTTAAATTATAATGATTTGGAAAATACCTTTCGGCTATATAAAGAGCTGAAGGATTTTTCCGTGTTAACGAGGATTTATATCGTGGATAATGCCTCCACGGATAGTAGCAGGCAGACTTTAGAGAAGCTTCAAGACCATAAGTGTAGACTGATTTTTGCCAAGGAAAATAAGGGCTATGGGGCAGGAAACAATCTGGGCTTTCGGGCCGCCTTTTCGGAAGGGATGGACTACTGCTTTTTGGCCAATCCCGACACCCGTTTTCAGGAAGCTTACTTTGAAAATGTTCTGTCTGTTTTTGCAAAGGAGAAGCAGGTGGGATTAGTCTCCGGCAGAATGAAGGACCCTTACGGAAAACAGGCTACAGCTTGGCCTTTACAAAGCTTTTTCTAAAAATCTTCTGAGCATGGGACCCTTTTTAGCAAGAGAATTTTTCTTCCCTGCTCTTTTTATCCTAAAAGCCTATTTGGAACAAAAAGCCCTATGTGAAGGTGGATGTCTGCATGGCTCCTCCCTTTGTATTTCTAAAGAGGCATTTCCAAAAGACCGGGGCTATGACGAGGAGTTTCTTCCTTTATGAGGAGGAAAAGGTAATGGGTCAAAAAGCTGAGAAGGGCAGGCTACAAATCCTATCTTTGTACGATTTGTTCTTACCTTCATGAGGACAGCGGTAGCACCAAGAAATCCTTGAAGTCCTTGGTGCAAAGACAAAAGCTTCGGCAGCAGTCCGAGGCATTGTATGCCCGAAAATATCTTCATGCCAATTTCCTGCAAATGCTTATATTCAAGGCTGTGCAGGCTGTCATATTGGGAGAAACTCTTTTTTATTCTCTTTTGTTTTCTAAATAAGCCGAAATCAAGAATGTTAAAGTCCTATTTTATGGGTGGAATTTGTGTAGAAAAAAACTTATGCGGAGCCGGAATTCCTTAGTCAAAGAGAGGAATTCCTTAGTCAAAGAGAGGAATTGCTGAAATGCATTGTGTTATTTTTATGTACTTATAATGGGAGAAATATCTGAAAAGCAGATTAAATCCATTATGGAGCAGGATAGGGAGGATTTTTGCCTCCTTTATTCTGATGACGGCTCCACCGATAGTACAAAAGCAATTCTGCAAAGCTTGCAGGAAAAGTATGGAAGGAGGATGAGGGCTTTCCCGAGACCTATGCATAGTGGAAGTCCGGCAAAGCATTTTTCTCTATTCTTTCCGCCTTGGCTAAGGGGAGAAGTGGAGACAGATAATTTAGAATATATTTTTCCTTGCAGATCAGGATGATGAATGGTTTCCGGACAAGCTCTCCAAGACGATTTCTGTCATAAAGGAGGAAGAAAGAAAGTATGGGGAAAGCCTTCCTATCCTTTGTCACACAGACTGCTCTTTGGTGAACTCAAGAGGGGAGCTTCTAGCCAAGTCCTATAGAAGGTATCAGAAATTACCGGGGGCCTCCTACCGTTTTTCTCGCCTGCTTTTGCAAAACCATGTGACAGGAGCCTCTGTGGGAATCAACAAAGCTTTGCTGCAATATTGCAAGGAAATTCCTGTGGAAGTAAAGATGCATGACCATTGGCTGGCTTTTGCTGGCAAACTGCTTTTGGGGAAATTCAATATTTGCCCTCTATGCCACTTAGTGCTTACCGGCAGCATGGAGAAAATGTCTTAGGGGCGAAAAAAGCCAGTATATTGCAGGAATGTGGAGACAGGCTGGCGGCTTCCGGAGAAAAAGGATAAGGAAGAGATTATTCATACTTCTTACCGGGCATTGTTTGCCCAGGGAGAGAATTGAAGCGTTTATTTGGAGACTGAGCTTCCGAAATCAAAAGGAAGGTTTTTAGAGGCGTTCTTATCCTTAGAGGGAAAAGTCGACTGGGGAAAAATCACCACCATGGCCCTCTTCGGCATTTACCCTATCCCCTATATCGGGGAATCAGGGGCAATGTTGTTTTTGGATAGTTAAGAGCTTAGAAAGGAGGCATAATGGAAGAAAAACCATTAATTTCGTATGTGTTGAGACCCTACCGGCATAAGGATTATATCGGAAAAGTGTTTAGACAGTATTCTTTATCCCAAAAAGGGAAATTTTTCATTGGAAATCCTTTCTCCATGATGATGCCTCCACAGACGGAAGTCAGGAGATTATCCGTTCTTATCAGGAGAAATATCCGGAGATCCTTTTTCCAATCCTACAGACGGAAAATCAGTATTCTCAGGGGAAAAGAAAATATTACCGGAATCTTTTAACTTTCCCAGAGCCAAGGGAGAATTTATTACCGTGATTGACGGGGGATGATTTTTACCTTCGGGAAGATAAACTGGAAAAAGCAGATGGAAGCCTTGCAAAAAGAAGAAGAGGCTGTTCTTTGCTTTCATCCGGCAAAGGTTTTTACTGCCAGACGGTAGTGAAGGCCCAAAAGACTTACTTCGTCCCTATGCAAAGGGGAAAATATTGGAAGGAAGGGAGCTAATCAATCATCCTAAGGGGATTGCCTTTTCCTCTATGTTTTTTAGAAGAAGCTTAATTGAAAAGCTTCCGGACTTTTACTATGCCTGTCCGGTGGGAGATAGACCCATAGAATTGATGGCGGCATTGGCCGGAAAGGCCGTATACTTGCCGGAGGAATACACCGCCTATCGCTTTCATTTGCAAAGCTCCTGGACGGAAAGGGAAAAAGGACGGCAGCAGCAGGAGAAAATATCTTTCGGAGATGAAGCATTGCTATAAGCTGTTCTTAGAGGAGTCCAAAGGGAAAATATCAGGTCGGAGGTGGAGGAAGCCATCAATAGACTCAGCTTTTCTATAGCCCTGAACCTAAGGGATTTTTCTGAAATTTATCAGAAGGAATATAGAGCCTATTTGCAAGAAATGTCTTTCTTGGAGAGAACTTTGCTTCGCTTGGAGCGGTACTGTCCTAAGCTTTATCGCTTCTTACAGAAACAGTTCGGTATGGAGCGGAAGAAATAAATAGAAGAGCAAGTTCAGTGAAACAGAAAGAGCAGCTTCAGCAAAGCAAAAAGAAATGTAAAAAAATCAAAGGACAGTAAGGCAAAGGATAGTAAGGAGAATGCTATGGGAGAAATGACGCAAAATAAAGAGGGATGGAAGGGGAAAATCCTTTCCGGCCTTTTTTGGCGTTTCCTGGAGCAGATTTCCTACCAGGGCATACAGCTGATTTTTTTCTCCCTGTTTCTCCTTCGGATTTTGGATACGGAAGAGGTAGGGGCGGTGAGTGTCATCAGCATCTTTATCACCATTGCCAATACCTTTATTCAATCCGGTTTTTCTCAGGCGCTGATGCAGAAAAAAGAAATCAAAGAGGAAGATTATTCTTCCGTGTTTTATCTCACCTTGGCCTTATCCGGAGGAATCTATCTTTTGTTCTACGGCATCAGTCCCTTTATGTGGCAGAGTTTTATCATCTCCCGATTTTAGAGTCCCTTTTACGACAAATGAGTATTTTGCTCTTTCCCCGGAGCAGTAATTTCCATCCAAATGGCTTATGCCGGAAGGGCTTTGCAGTTTCGCCCCGATCTTTCTGGCCAGCTTTTTTTCCTCCCTCTTTTCCGGAGTACTGGCAGTATTTTTAGCTTATCAGGGGCTTGGCTCCTTTGCTATGGCCTATCAGCAGATTTCCTATTACTTTTTTTACCATGCTGATATCTATTTTTATGTCTCCTTGGAGACCGAAGCTTTTATTTTCGACTTTCCTCCTTTATCAGCTTTTATTTCATTTTTGGCTGGAAAAATCCTGTTTTCCGGACTACTGGATCAGATCTGGCAAAATATCTATGGTCTAGTCATCGGAAAACGCTACAAGGTAGAGGAACTGGCGCTTTACAATCGAGGAGAAATGTTTCCAAAAGCTTCTGTCCTCCACCCTATCCACCATGATATCCGGAGTAATGTTTCCCGCCTTTTTCCAAGATGCAGGAGGAAAAGGATACCTTGCAGGAAATGGCCAGGGAAAACCATTCGTTTTTTTCCGCCTTCCTCTTGTTTCCCATTCTTTTTGGACTAATGGCAGTGGCAAAGCCCTTTATCATCTTACTGCTCACCAAGAAATGGATAGGGATGTTCCCATATCTACGCTTTTCTTTCCGTGACTTATCTATTCCTACCCCTGCACATGTGCAAATCTACAACTGATGAACAGTCAGGGGACGCTCGGATTTATTTCTGAAGCTGGAAATTATCAAGAAGATTTTGGGCATAGTATTCTTCTCTAACTTTTCCCCTTCGGCATCTTCGTCATGCTCTTTGGGGAAAAAAATGTTGGAGAAGTTCTCTGTCTGTATTTAAATGCCAAACCCAATGAAAAAGCTGATACAATACGGCTTCTTCTCTCAGATAAAATGACTGCCTGCCATCCTTTATCGCATCTCTTCTCATGGGAGGAATTGTCTATCTGATCTCAAGGACAATGTAGAAAAAAAGAGGAATGACAGAACTATGGCAACTCATAGCCCTCATCCCCCTGGGAGCAATCTGCTATATACTATTTTCTTTTGCTACTGAACAGAAAAAGATATCAAAACACTGTTGGAATTAAACCCTTTAAAAAGAAAAGGACTCTATTTATAAAGCTGCGCTCTAATGCAGTATGAGGGCTATAATCGGGGCACGCTCCGCTAACCTCGTTTTCGTAGCAGTATCTAACTGCTTCGCTTTGCTCGCTTTCAGTAAGTACTGACGGGCCCAGATTGCCCCACTATAGCCCTATACTGCATTATTCGCTTCACTTATTGATTTTTACAGTCCTTCACTTCACTGGATTTTTGCAAATATCGATAGTCTTACTCTCCCTCATTCAGACCAGACCTATATTACCGAAAATTTCTTTATCTTGGCTTTTTACAGCTTTATTCATAAGAAATGGTTTTACGCTGAAAAATATAAAAGAGTTTGAAATCAAAGAATAGTATATATGAATAACAGGACTAAAACGGGTTTATCTAAGCCAGCGGGTACTTTGTAGAAAAACCAAAGTCAAAGTGAACGAAGCTGTACAGGCATGAAAAGCTTGTAACCTGAGCCTGTTGGTACATGTAGAAAGCCTTCAAGAGAAGAACTGTAGAAATCCAAATAATGTAAGCGAACGAAGCTGTACTGGATATGAAAGAGGGTAATCTGAGCCTCGTCAGTACTTGCAGAAAGTCTAGCGAAGAGAAGAACTGAAGAAAACCAAAGCCGAAAGCGAACGAAGCTGTACAGGTATGAAAGAGGGCAATCTGAGCCCGTCGGTACTTACTGAAAAAGCAGAGCTACTGCGAAGTTTTTGCAGCTTAGTACTGCTACGACGGCGAAGTTAGCGGGAGCGTGCCCGATTTCATATCTGTACAGATTCTGAGCGTAGCCCTTTGATCATTTCTACAGTTTCTATACGCAGAGCGAGGTTGGCGCAAGCGTGCCCTGCTTTCCTGCCTATTCAAAGCATCGGAGCGTCGCCCCTTTCTTCTCCTCTTTCTCTCCGAAAGATACACAAAGCAATTTTTAAAACAGCCTTCCTCAATCCTCAGCATCCTTCCCAGCGGCACCCCTCGAAAATCCACCTTCTTCATTTCTTTTTCTTTCCTTTAAGCCTTTAAAGATACCCTTTTCGATAGGCCTTTCCGTAGCCCTTCTTTTGAAAGTAGAGAGCCTTAATCAAAATTCCCAGTAAGAAGGGCAGGAAATTCAGAATTTTCAGCCCGAGAGGAAAGTTTTTATAAAGCAGGAAGATAGAATTTCTGGCAGAAAGCTCCACCTTAAAATCACTGTATTTTCCCCCGCTGGTTCCGGAGCCCACATGCTTACAAAGGGCAGTGGGGCAGTAGTACACAGAGTAGCCCTTCCACTGGGCTCGAAAGGACAGGTCCACATCCTCCAGGTAGGCAAAATGCTTTTCGTCAAAAAGTCCGGTTTCTTCCAAAAGAGGAATACTGTATAGGGAAGCTCCTCCGCAGGCGGAAAATACCTTTTCAGCCTTAGTCCACCGGGAAGCCTCATCCTCTAAACCTCTTTGGAAGGGAAAACCTAAGAGACACAGTTCGTCCCCGGCATCATCCATCAGGCTGGGGTCATGCATCTTTACCATTTTGGAGGAAAGGGCAAATACCTTTTCTCCTTTTTTTTCTTTTTCTTCCATGAAAAGCAGAAGCTGCTCCACAAAATCCGGAGCCACCTCCGTATCGTTGTTTAAAAGCAGGGCATAGCTTGCTCCCTGCCCCTTGGCCCAGAGAATTCCCTGGTTCACTGCAGTGGCAAAGCCTGTGTTTTCCGTATTTTGAATCAGGAAAATCCGCTCCGGATCCTGCTCCATCCAATACCGGATTTGTTTTTTTCACTGTCGTCCTTGAAGCATTGTCCACAAAAGAATAGAAAGTCCCTGCCTACTTTGCGAAAGCAAAGCAGGCATGCACTTTTCTAAAAAAATGAGCTCCATTATAGTTTGGTATAACGATGGTTGTTTTCATTTGTTTGTCCCTTAGGCATTGGGTTCAATGATATTTTCTTCCGCTTCCTTAGCTACTTCCTTCTTGGAGTCGGCTACACTCTTGGCATCCTCTGCACTTTGCTTGCCGGCAACAACAGGATCCGTAGGATCGTAGTTCTGCTCTCTGGGGATAGCCTGCATGATGGCATCCTTTTCGATGGGACCCTTGTCCCAGGCGTCGGAATACACGGTTACGGGCGTTCCGTTCTTACAGTTTTCGTAGACCCACTGGGAATCGATGGCTCTTAAACGAATACATCCGCCGGAAATAGCCTGATCGATAAAGTTGTAGTTGATGGCATCAAAGCTGTGGGGGTCCGCCTTTTCATACAATAAGGAATGAATCAAAAATCCCTTATAGAAACGGGAGAGGAACTGGGTGTAGCAATCCTTATGCATGAAGTGCCAACGATATTTCTGGTAAATCTTGAAAGTACCAAGAGGGGTATCCGGTCCCACACTACACATCATGGTTTTATAAGGAATAGTGAATTTTCCTTCCTCGTCCTTGGTCATTACATAGAGGGTTCTGGTTTCTTTATTAATACGGATGCTGTAGGCAGCCTGCTTACCCATAATCGGCTCTAAGTCCTTTAAGGCAATACCCTGTTCGTTTAGGTAAATGCGATAGCCGTTTACGACCTTCCAGCCTCTCTGGGCAACACCGTTTTCAAAGTAGTACTGGTTGGAATCCGGGTCAAAGGCATAGCCGGTATAGGGGCTGTTGTCGGCGGTTTGGTACTTAGGTTCTCCATTTTCAAAATAGAGTCCCTCCTGATATGCACTGTCTAACGCCTTCCCGCGCTTTCCGCTAAATTCTACACCATTTTTCCATAGGGCAATCTTTAAGCCCACAATGTACTTGTCTCCGGAAAAGCTTCCGCAGGCTTCTCCGCTTTTCGCCCAATCGGTTACGGTACCGTCACTTAATACCGCACGGTAGTAGATTTCTCCCATGGTATGGGTATAACCCTTAACTCTCAGCATGATAGAGGTAACGGTTCCCTTATCCGGTGTGGTTTCTCCGGAAGCTGCCCAGGGACCCCAGGAGCTTGAGGGAGAATAGGTACGATAATACCATCTTCCTACGTTCTGGTGCTCCAGCATGATTCGCTGGAAGCCGTTGGGGCTGAAGGTAAAGGACTGGTTGTCCTGGCTGTAGCCGTAGTCAATACGCTCTCCTGCGGAATTATAAATATAGTAGGTAGCCAAGGGAACCAGATTTAAAACGGGGTCAGCGGCCATATCGCCAGCATGATCGGTGGTCATAAAGGGACGAATGGCATCTACGGTAAGCTCTGTTTTTTCCAATGGTGCGGATTCCTGCACGGTGGCATTATTCTCTCCGCCGTTATTCTGGGAAGTACCGTTTGTATTCTCTCCGGCATTGCTGCTTCCGGAATCTGTATTTCCGGGGCTTAGGTCGGTACTATTACTTCCTTCTACAGGACCCTGAGAAATTGAGGGGGCATTTTCCTCTGTATATACAATGGCGGTATTTTCCGTGCCCTCTACAGGATTTGCCAAAGCAAGAAAGGGCTGTGTTGCGGAAATACTCATTAGTGTAAGAATGGCAGCGAATTTTTTCGCTTGATTCATAGTCAACCTCCTTAAAATCTAATATACCTATGAACCTTAACACAAAAACGCAAAAAGAACTAGGGAGCATTTACATTTTCATGGGATTACTATAGAATTGTAAAAATCTCGACAGAATTTAAGGAGGAAGTAATGAAAAAGAAAGAAGAGCTCTACGTTACAAAATCAAGCCTTCCTCCTTTGGAGGAATTTCTTCCCTATTTGGAAAAGTTATGGGAAACTCGTCTTTTAACCAATATGGGAGAATTTCATGAACAATTTAAAAAAGAGCTTTCCGGATTTCTTTCCGTGGAAAATACGGAGCTTTTTGTGAATGGTCATGTCGCTTTAGAGCTTTTGATTGAAAGCCTGGGAAAGAAGGGAGAAATTATCACCACACCCTTTTTCCTTTGCCAGCACCACCCATGCCATCGTCAGAAATGGCTGTACTCCGGTGTTCTGCGATATTGAAGAGGATTTTTATACCATCGATGTAAAGAAGCTTCGCTCCCTGATTAGCAAGGATACGGTGGCTATATTGCCGGTACATGTCTATGGGCATATTTGCGATGTGGAGGAGTTGGATAGGATTTCCAAGGAATACGGTATTCCGGTGCTTTTATGATGCTGCCCACGCCTTTGGGGGAACGTTACCATGGAAGAGGAGTAGGGAAGCTTTTGGCTATGCCTCCATGTTTTCCTTTCATGCCACCAAAGTTTTTTTCACAGTATAGAGGGCGGTGCGGTTTGCATTGGAGAGAAAAATCCGGAGCTTTTTGCATAAGCTTTTATGCCTTGAAAAAAATTTCGGTATTATGGGGCAGGAAAGCGTGGAGCTTGTGGGCTGTAACGGGAAAAATGAATGAATTCTCCGCATCCATGGGACTTTGCAATTTACGGCATATAGAGGAATATATTAAGGAAAAGGGAAAAGCGGTACCGGCATTACAAAAGCCTGTTAAAGGACGTCCCCGGTCTTATTTTTCCTAAGGAGCAGGAGGGGGTGGAGAAAAACTATGCCTACCTTCCTGTACGGATTTTAGGAGAGGGAAGAAGAAATCAGATTTTCTCCCTTCTGGAAAAAGAAGGCATTCATCCCAGAAAATACTTTTATCCTTTGATTTTCGACTATGATTGCTATAAAGGAAAGCTTTTTCGGGGATGGCACGCCGATAGCCAAGAGAAATTGCGGAGGAAATACTGACTTTGCCCATCTATCCTGATTTGGATTTTTCCGATATTGAAAGAATTTCCGTTATTTTACAAAAGGAGTGCTCATGAAAAATATTCTGTGTACAGCCTTGGGCTCCTTTTCCACCAAGACGGTTATAGAAGGACTGGAAAAGAAAGGCTACACCGTATATGGTGCGGACTGTTATCCCGGAGAGTGGATTCCCATGGCGAAAAAGGGTGAAGGACTTTGCGCAAATTCCCTTAGTACGGGAGGAAGAGGTATATTTGGATAGAATTCTTTCCTTATGTAAGGAGTGGGAGCTTTCCGCTATTTTTTTCCGCTGATTGATTTGGAAGTGGATTTTTATGAAAAACATAAGGAACGCTTTCAAAAGGAGGGAATTACCCTTTGTATTCCCAAGGGGGATCTAAGTCTGATTCGGGACAAATACCTTTTAAGCAAATTTCTTTCCGACAAGCTGGAAGAAGGATTTTCCGTGATTCCCGGAGAAGAGTATGAAGATTTGGATTTTGAGAATCTATCTTTTCCCATGATTGCCAAGAAAAGAAACGGCCGTTCCTCAGAGGACTTGTGTGAGATCGAAAATGAGGATCAGTTGGGATTTTTCTGCAATAAGATGTGGAGAGAAGAGGAGAAGAACTACATTTTCCAAAGAAAAATCGAAGGGAAGGTCTATACCGTAGATTACTTTCGAGGTCATGGGGGAGTGGATAGAGCGCTGGTACGGAAAGAAAATCTTCGGACGAAAAATGGAGCCGGGGTCAGTGTGGAAATTTTGCCGGAGAAGGGCATTGAAAGGCAGTGCAAGCGGATTGCAGAAGCTTTAAATCTTTATGGTCTCGTGAATTTTGAGTGGATTTATGAGGAGCAGGAGGACTGCTTTTATTTTCTGGAAATCAATCCCCGACCTTCCGGCGGAATAGGATTTTCCGTGCTGGCGGGAGCGCCCTTTGTGGAAGAGGCGGTGGTATTCTATCTTTCTGAGACATCGGAACCGGGTGCCGAAGGAGAGAAGGCTGCAGGAAGGCTGTCAGAAACAAAGGCGATGGCGGATTTTGTTTCTCAAAAGCCGGAAGCCGGTATTCGCTATGGTTTTTACGGAAAGTATTATGATGATTTTTATCTTTCCTAGCTAAGACAGATAAAAAGTTTGAAAAAATTCTTCTAAGGAGGAACTATTGGAAGAAAAGAAATTACTCTGGATTATTCCCGCCTACAATGAGGCGAAGAGTCTGGACGCGGTGGTGGAAGATATTTTGTCCGTAGATCCCTAAAGCGGAATATATTATTGTTTCCGACGGTTCCACAGACGGAACTGTGGAGCTTTGCCAAAAAAAGGGCTATTCCTACCTTGCCCTTCCGGAAAATCTCGGTTTAACAGCCTGTTTTCAAACCGGTATGCGTTATGCAGATCAAAGGGGATTTGCCTTTTGCCTTTGCAGTTTGACGGTGACGGACAACACCGGGCGGAGGATGGAGGCTTTGCTGGAGGAAGCGGAAAATGGTGGACATTGTTTGCGGTTCCCTGTTTTTGAAAAAGAAAAAAAGGAGGCTCTTTACGAGACTTCGGTTCTGCCTTAATCAGCCTGGCTATTCTTTTAAGAACCGGAACAAAACTGACGGACCCCACCTGTGGACTTCGGATTTACGGGCGGGAAGCCATTCTTCGCTTTTCCAGAGAACGGAATTTCTCTCCGGAGCCGGATACTCTGGCCCATTTACTTTTGATGGAATGACGGTTTCGAGGTGCCGGTAAAGATTCGGGAAAGACGGGAGGGGGAGTCCTATTTAAAACCCTGGAATGCGGCAAAATATATGACCAGAGTACTTTTGTCTATCTTATTTTTCGGAAATACAAAAATATGAAGAGATAGAAATAAAGTAGAGAAGAGTTAAGTTTTATACCGGGAACTTCCATGGAACTGGAAAGCGTTTATACAAGCGGCACTTTAAAGAATAGAAAGTAGTGTAGAAGAGCGTAATGAGTATAGAGGCAGTTGGAAAACAGGGAGGGCAGAAGCTTTCCTTCATGAAAAATGATGTGCTTTGGAACGGCATAGGCAGTATGTGCTATGCCCTGGCTTCCATGGTGCTGGCTTTCTTTGTCCTTCGCCTAGGGGGAGAGGAGCAGGGAGGAATCTTCGGCTTCGGTTATTCTACTTTGGGACAACAGTTTTTCATTGTAGCTTACTTTGGCTTCGGCCTTTTCATATTACGGATATGAAGGAGAGTTTTCTTTTCGGCAGTATAGGCAGTTTCGCAGTCTTACCGGTGGCTTTGGCTCTGATTTTTGCTCTTGCTTTTCTTCTTTTTCAGTATTGCACCGGCTCTTATACCGGAGAGAAGACGTTGATTTTATTTTTCCTCTGTCTCTTTAAAATAGTAGATGCCTTTTGTGATGTGTATGAGTCGGAGCTGCAAAGGAGAGGAGTACTGTATAAGGCCGGACAGTCCATGTTTCTTCGCACGGTTTTTCCGTTTTGGCTTTGTTGATTTTTTTCTCGGTATCACTAAAAAAATCTTTTTCTTAGGAGCTATTGCTATGAATCTGGCACAGCTTGTCTCCTTCTTTTTATTCTCCTTCCTCCCCTTAAAAGCTACAATGCCCCTGGGGGAAGAAAAGTGCCTCAGCAGGTCGGATTTAGCAAAGCTTTTGAAGGAGGTTTTCACCCTCTTTCTATCCGTATTTTTAGACTTTTATGTGTTTTCTTCCAGTAAATATGCGGTGGATCAGGTTTACGGCTCTTCCTGTTCCGGTATTTTTTTAATCTCTTGTTTATGCCCTGGAATTTCATTTATCTTTTGGCAAATTTTATTATCCGTCCGGTCCTTCCCCATCTTGCGGTGCTTTTTCAGGAAGGAAAGGAAAAAGCCTTTCGAAAGCAGGAAAAGTCCTTGTTTAAAAAGGTCGCCTTGTTGTCCTTAGTCCTTTTCCTTTTGGCCCTTATTTTTTCCGGCTTGGCCTCAGGATTTTTAGAGTGATCCTGGCAGCAGCTTTTTTGGAAAGTTTACGGAGAAAGATGGACCTTCTGCATTTTTGATTTTAGGCGGAGCTTTCATGCTCTGGCTAACACGGAGTATTATCTTTTGATTTTAAAGCGAAAGCAAAATGGGTTTTTTTATCGGCTATGGCATTGCCAGTCTGCTTTCCTTTTTACGGTAAATCCGGTGGTGGCTAGGGAGGATTTTTACGGAAGTCTGCATTTTCTCTCCATGATGGTCTTTTTGTTCCTTTTTCTTCTTTGTTACGGGACACGGGAAGGGAGAATTTAAGGGCAGTGTATTGACTGTTTCTCCCCAAAAGCGAAGAGCAATAGCAGAGCAAAAGGAGAAGGGAAACCCGAGCGAAAGTAGAAGCCACAACTATACCTTTTCTTTTTCTTATAAGCCCATGTTAAAATGCCAAAAGGAGGTAGGAAATGCAGGAAAATGCCCAAAGTCAGAAGCAAAACTATGACGTTATCATCCCCACCTATAAGCCGGATGAGAAATGCAAAAGATTGTTGGATGCCCTGGAAAAGCAGGAAGTTCCTCCACGAAAAATCATTTTTAATTAATACGGAAGAAGCTTTTTTCCCAAGTCCTTATTGGAGGGAAGGAATCCGGAGCTTTACCTTGTAAAACATATTAAGAAAGAAGAATTTGACCATGCTTACGCCAGAAACCTGGGGGTATCTTTTTCGGATGCACCTTTTTTTCTTTGTATGACAGAGGATGCGGTTCCCAAAGACAGCTCTTGCACAAAGGAATTGCTGGAAGCCTTTTCCTGGGAGGAGAGGATTGGGGCGGTTTACGCAAGACAGCTTACCGACGAGAAAAGCTCCTTTGACGAGGTGCTTTCCCGGAGCTTTAACTACGGGACAGAGCAAAGGATTTGCGGGATAGAGCAGTTAGCGAAGCTTTGGCATCAAATGTTTTTTTCCAGTCCAATGTCTGTTGTATGTATAAAAGGATTTGTTTCAAAGCCTTGGAGGCTTTTTCTGAGCCCAGCATTTTTTAATGAGGATATGATTTATGCCGCAAGAATGCAGGAGGCGGGGGGAAAAACCGCCTATTGTCCAAAGGCTGAGGTTTGGCATTCCCATCATTTTTCCGCCATGGATCAATTCCACAGAAACTTCGACTTAGGGGTATCTCACAGAGACTATAGGGAGATATTCTCAAAAATTCCTGCGGAAAAGGAAGGGATGAAGTACCTGAAAAGAGTATAGGAAAGCTTTTGAAGGAGAAGAAGGCTCTTTGATTCTTCCCTTTTTCTATAAAACCGCCTTTTCGTTTCCTTGGGTATCAACTGGGAAAGCGTTATTATAAGCTTCCGAAAAGCTGGGTGTATGATTTTACCGTGAATCCCCAGTATTTCCGAAAGAAATTTTCCAAAGAAAGGGAAGAACAGTAAGCTATGAGTCCTTTGTTTAGAGTGATTATCATATTGGTTTGCCTGGGAACCAGTCTGTTTTTTACATCGTTCCATCAAAAAGGCGAAAATGCGGATTGAAGAGAGTATCTTTTGGCTACTCTTTTTCCATTCTTTTGCTTGTTTTTTTGCCATTTTTTTCCCTTTGTGCCGGATTTTTATGGCCAGAAGCCTGGGGATTTATTCTACCCCGAATTTTTCTTTTTACTGGTAATTTTTATTCTGCTTTTTACGGCTCTTTTCATACCCATGTGGAATTGGGAAAGCTGGAGGAAAAAGTTAATCGAATCGTGCAGGATATGGCCTTTGAGGAGAGAAGAGAAAGAGAAAGCATTTGGAAACAGAGCAGGAGGACAGTCAATGAGTAATCTACTTAGCTTTGTGGAAGGAGCATCCCGTATTTTTTTGCGGGAGTGCATTTTTCCTTGTTTGATTTCCCTTGCCTTTTGCAGCAGGATTTTTTTCTTCTTTCTTTTCGCAGGAAAATGAAGCTTGCCCAGATTTATTTTCTGAGCATGATGATTCTTGGCTCCCTTTACCCTTTGTTTTAATGCCTTTATCCGCCCCCTGGATGAGGTCTTGCATTATGTCAGTGCCTATGCTCTGTCTTCGGAAATGCTGGGACAGGGAGGAAAGCTGTATGACAAGGATGGAAATCTTCGAATCCGGAAGGAGGATGAGGAGATTGATGATTGACCGGAGACGGGAAGCCTGAGGAGGCTACGGTTTTTCGGCATGCATATTAATCGAAAACAGGTGGAGGAAAGACAGAAGGCCTCTTTTTGCCAAAGAAAAAGGGCTATGGATTTACTTTTGCAAAAACCGGTAAAGACCACTCCATTAGCCTCACTTTTTCCGGCGCTGGGCTTTTTCCTTTGCAAGAATCCTATATGGCTCACGCTTTTACTCTTTTTATATTTCGGGAGATTCTTTAACCTTCTGTTTTTTTCAGCATTTTAGGAAGTCTGGCTATAGAAAAGATACCTATGGGGAAGGAAACCTTTTTCCGTCAGTCTTTTTCCCATGACCTTGGAGCTGATTTCTTCCCTTGTCCCTATGACGCCTATATCCTGGCCTTAAGCTTTCTTTTTATCCTTGGTATTTCAATACCAGTTTCGAGAGGAAAAGCTGGGTCTTAAGGAAATTCTATGGATTTGTTTGATTGCCATAGCTCTTTCGCCCTGTAAATGGTATATTCCTTCTGTTTTTGCTTTGTGTTATGGTTTCCTTTAAACGCTTTTCCTCCCCATGGCTTTATTTTTATCGGTATTTTTGCTATAGGCTTATCCATTGTTCTACCCTTTACTGCTGGTGAATCTGGATGCTTCAGCCGCTATGTCCGTCCGCAGGAGGATACGGTGAATCTTTCCAATATTGTTGGACAGGACGGAGGTATGGAAACCTATAATCGAAGAGAAATTTGGCTCAGCTGGATGTGTATTTAAAGATTCTGAGAAATACTTTCTTTATCAAGGGCAAGGAGTACTGGTATACATTGATTGGCCGTCCTTTGGGGCAGTTTGACAATCGTCTGTCCTTTCCGCTTCCTTGGTGGTGCTTTTTCAGCATTTGCCCTTCCTGGCAGGGAATTTTTGGAGAACGGGAGGAAATGCGGGGAAGAAGCTTCATATTTTACAAAGAATCATTCTTTTTCCTGATTCCTTTGGGATTAATCATTTGATTTTATCTTCCATGCTTTTTTTGCTTATACACCAAAAGCGTACGGACTATGTCTTAGGGTACAGGGAAGATACTTTTTTGCTGGTACTGCCCCTGTTTATCCTTTTGCTTTTATGCCAAGTAAGAGGGTGGGAAAGCAGGGAAAAGGATTGTTTTTTCGTCCTTTTTCTTCCAGATTCTTGTGAATCTTTCATTTCTTTTATACACTTATATCAGTTTGTTTTTACACTAAACTCGAACTTTGATGGATACCGAATATCCTGAAGGAAGCATATTATCCTTCCTTTGGAGTATTCGAGATAAACGGAAAGGGAATAGCATGCGGGGATTTTTAACCCTTATCAAGATTTGTAAAGAAAAAGAAAAATGATTATGAGCCTGGCCTTTGCGGACTTCTCGGAAGCGCTTTGTAGGCTCTTATTTCGGGAGCGGTTTGATGTTAGATTCAGCCTTGGTAACCATTGGTGATTTATGTTTTATCTTTGGCCCTATGGCTTTAAATCCAGCCTCCGGTGCCCAATGTTTCCTATACCACCTGGTTGATTCCCCGGAATAGGCCCTGGTTCTTCTTTCGGAAGTGATGAATATGAATACGGGAATCTTACAGGAATATCAGTATCTGGTAAAAAAGGTGGTTTTCCCTATTGAGCTCTTGCCGATTATTAAGTTAATCAGTTGCTCTTTGGTGCATCTTTTCTTCCTTCTGGTTGGTGTTTTTGTTTGCCCTGTTTAGTAGAGAACCTATTTTGATTACCCGGCCGCAGGTATTTTTTATTCCCTTTGCTACGGCATTTTTACGCCTTGGCTTTATCCTTCTTACCTCTGCGGTTTCGCTCTTTAAGGACATGCAGCATTGTGGAATTGTCTTGCAGTTCGGAATCTGGATGACTCTGATAATGTATGATGAGACCCTCTTACTGGAAGGCTCTATTGTTAAGTGGATTTTTAAAGATAAACCCCATGTACTATATTGTGGCAGGCTACAGGATTCCATGCTTACTGGCCACTGGTCTCTTTGAAAGACCGGCTTAAGTTTGTATTTCTGGGGAGTGACCATGTTGATGTTTTATTCTCTAAGATTTTTCCGCTCTTATGGCCTCATTTTTCCGATGTACTGTAAAAGCCTGTAACGAAACTTATTTTTACGGTCTGTTCCTGTAAGGGCAGCACAGTCTTTATAGAGATAAAGGAGAGTTTATGCTTTCAATGATTTTGGTAGTAGTGGTTTTGGCTGTTTTCCTAAGCTTTGGCAGCCTGCGTCTTTTTCTATCCGAAAGATGGAAAAGGTGAAAACGGATGCTTTAGTTCCTCCATTGTGGGGAGAAATTACGGCAGATTTTAAAAATCTGCAAGGTGGAGCTTTCCGTAGATGGTTTAGATAGAATTCCCGGAGAAGGAGTGGTACTGTTTATCGAAATCATCGCTCTTACTTTGATATTGTGGTGGCTTACAGCATTTTGCCCTGTCCCACCGGCTTTATTTCCAAGAAGGAAATTGCAAAAATCCCCAACATTGAATTATGGATGAGAGCTGCGTATTGTCTGGATAGGGAAAATTTAAAAGCAAAAATCTTCAAGTGATTATTGAGGCTATTAAGCAGGTGAAGAGCATTTGCTGGGCATCTACCCGGAAGGAAACTAGAACTAAGGGAGAGTCTGAGTTGAGCTGGAGAGTTTTAGGCAGGCTCTTTAAGATTGCGGAAAAAGAGCGGCAATAGATTGTTCCGTGTACACGATTAATACCAGAAGGATTATGGAAGAGGATTTTTCCCAGACTGCACAGCGCCAAGGTTTATAGTGCACTCGGAAAGCCCATAGATTTGCTCGGAGCTTTCGAAGAGGACGAAAGATATTGCGGAGTATACCATGGAACGGATTCGGAGATGCTCAGGAGCTGAAAAGAGAAGGAAGCCAAGGAGCTTTCCGAACGGTATAGCGCGAAACAGTAAAGACGGAACAGTAAAGAGCACCAGTAAAGACGGAACAGTATAATCGGAATAGTAGAACAGTTCCGAATATCACAAGTTGCGACAAAGAGGAGGCAGAGAATGGCATCTTTTGAGTCTCGAAAGGAATTGATATTGGATCGGGAGATTGTTCATCTTTTCGAAAAACGAATGGTCTTGGGAGGATGTGGCCAGATTCTGCTTGATACCGGAAAGGCCGTTCTGGACAGTAAGAGGGAAAAAGAAAAAAGCTGTCAGTGGTCAGACTACGTGGAGACCCGAAGCTACAGGAACTATTACCGAGCTTTTCAGGAAAATGATGAGTATGTCCAGAAGAAAGAATCGGTATGCTTTTGGAACGGGGAAGGGGATTTTCCTCCGGGTTTTCAAAAAGCTGGGTTGTCTTCTTTTCAGGGAAAAGCCTGTATCAGGGCGTGGAGGGAGTTTACCCTATCTGGCGGGAAGAATCCAAAAGGAAAATATGATAGCCTGCACACATTTTCAGGAGGTGCTTTCCGCTTTGAAGAAGGGAAGGGCGGACTATGCCATTCTGCCCATGGAAAACTCCACCTACGGCATGGTACAGACAATTTCGACCTCTGGCTATGCATCCTGCTTTTATGTGGTGCAGGAAATCGAATTCTGGTTTCCCATTGCCTGGCAACACTTCCTGGACAGTCTTTTCTCCGACATCAAAAAGAGCTCTATTCATCCCCAGGCCCCCTGTCCCAGTGTGCAGACTCAGAAGTATCCGAAATACAGGAATTTAGTTTAAATATTAAAGCGATTGCCGCTAAGAAACTCTTATGGAGACCTGGAAGAGGGCGCCGGAGTTTCTAGTGCAGTGGGAAGCGTGGCTCAGAGTACGTATCTTTCGACTTTAGAGGAAAATCTAGTAAAAGAGAACACTACCTGCTCATTTGTAGAAAAGAAGTGTAGCTTTGCAAAGGATGCCGGAAAGCTCAGTACTTTCTTCTCCCCATGGTGGGAAGTCTGTACCATATCTTAGGAACTTTTTGTTTAACGGACTGACTGGCACCATGATTCAGTCCAGACCGGTGGACGGAGAGTTTTCTACCGCTTTCATGTGGATTTTCTTGGGAACTGAGAGCAAAGGAAGTGTTGAATGCCTTTGAGCTGTTTACATGTAGAAGAGGAGTGCTGACTTTTAGAGTTTTAGGAAATTATCCTCTAAAGAGTTCAAAAGATAAAATTTAGTTTTCGAACGAAAATGCAAGAACTTAGAAAGTAGATAATCTTTCTTTTTCGCAAAATATCCAGTACACTATGCACATATATGCTAAGGAGTGGAGCGTGAAATTAATATGCTGGTAGTAGACGATGAGAAAAGAGATTGCCGAGTTAGTGGAAATTTACTTGGTGTCTGACGGATAGTATTAAGGCGGTATAATGCGAGGAAGGCTTAGCAGATTTTGTCTCCCCAGGAAGAGATTCATCTGCGCTTTTGGATGATGATGCCGGGAATGAACGGACTGAGATGCTGTAAGATTCGGGAAAGCTCCAATATTCCTGTGATTATGCTGGCCCTGCAAAAGTCCGAGGATCTGGACAAGATTGTAGCTTTCAACTGGCAGTGCGAGACCATGCGACTAAGCCCTTTAATCCTTTGAGCTTACTGCCAGGGTAAAGTCTCAGTTAAGACGCTATACCCAGTTAAATCCAATGTGTCCCAATTATGTGAATAATGAGATTCATATTCGAATATGCTGATTAATAAGGACAATCATACAGTATTGATTGACGATGAGGACATTAAGCTACCCCTCATCGAGTTCGATATTCTTCTTTTGCATCTCATCCCGAAAAGTTTTTCCACCGATGAGATTGCGAAAAGGTTTGAAATGAAAAGGGTATGAGGCCAATAATACGGTTATGGTGCACATCCGTCGTCTGGAGAGGAAAGATGAAAGGATACAGAGAGGACAAGATTATCACCACCGTTTGAAGGCGTTGGCGATAAGATTGCGTAGGGTCTCTGGCGTTGAAGAAGACGAGCGACCCCACCATTTCGGCTGGGGCTATTTTACTAACTGTTGGTTCATGTGGGAATTTCCGCCCTTTTACAGCGGTTATCGAACGTTTTTGGTTTTAAATATCGGTCTCTACACCAATTACCTGGTGCAATCGGAAATGACAACCTTGTACAACGTTTTGCCTTTTGTCAGTACCTGTCATGTATTTTACTTTTTTGTGCTGGTGGGATTTTGATTACTACCATCATTTTCTGCAAAGAAAAGACCAAGAGATATTGAGACTCGCTGCGAGGGGGTAAAGCAGATTCGCCGGATTTTCATACGGATATACGCCATTTCTGGAGAAGGAGAGCTGGCGCATATTGCGTAAAGTATCTGTCTGATGGAAGAGGAGGCGTCCTCCCATATTGAACGGGAGAGGGAAAACGAATAGTTCAAAACAGACCTGATTACCAATACGTCGATGATTTAAGAACTCTCACCTCTGTTTGGGCTATCTGACTCTGTCTCTGAACAGCCAGATGGTTCCGGAGGAAATGAAAACATTATATTGAAATCGAGACAAATAAAGCTCTCCGTTTACAAAACTAATCAAGAGCTGGCTTTACAAAAATTATCCTACGGGTAAGCTGGAACATGAATGTCAGCACCCTGGATTTGGTTCAACCTTTTGTCCCAGCTGGTGAGGAAAAGCTATCCGAATGGAGAAAAATAATCTCCTATGACTTTTCCGCCAATGTAAAATCGCTTTTTATCGAGTTGGAGATGGGGACCTTTTGGCTGACTTTTGATAACCGGAATCAAGCAATGCCATCAAACACGTGAGCTGAAGGAGCGAGTGTCTGATTCGACTGTAAGAGAAAAGGAAGAGGTGATGGTGCAGGTCTCTAAACTTCGGCTATGTGACTCCGGAAAGGAACTGCCGTTGATTTTTGATAAATTCTACCTGCGTGGAGTATCGTGTTCGCTGGGCACGGGAGGAACCGGCTTGGGACTTGCTATTGTAAAGAATATCGTGGACATGCATCATGTGAAATATTACGGTGCAGTCGGATATGAGGAACCCGATTTAACGTGACCTTCCCCGAAACATACGGAGGCTGAAATGAGCTTTTCGTGAGAGACCTGCCTGGGAAGTAAACGAAACAGTAGAGGATCTAGAGAGTGCGAGAAGAAAAATGAGGCAGGTCTGAGTGCAGAGTAGAGAAAAAGCCGAGCGATGGCCGGATAAAGAAGAATCGAAAGAAGGATAGACAGTAGGGAGAAATGGGCATGACGCATGATGTATTTCTCTTCCTTTTCCCTCATGCGACAAAGAGGAAGAGCGGAAAATCTGCACTGCCACCAGCACGGAAATACAAAATGCGGCGAAGTCCGGAGAAAGTCTGTGGTTCTTTTTCTTACAGTGGAGAATACGGAGAAAGCAGGTCCCGGTACTCAAAGGTTTTATTTGTGAATCCAAACCAGAGTATCGTGAATATTCCCACCCAATTGTGGCAGGAAGGCAACAATAGGAGCTTCTGTTATGAACCTGAGCCTTCACCGTGTGAAAATCAGATAGCTTATCAGTGCACGAGTAATAAGTGAGAGCAAATCAACAGCCAAAGAGTGGGCGATATTTTCGAACCGATGCGGACGCTCGTGATTCTTTCCGAAAAGCGAGGAATCAATGCTGCGCACATGCCAGAATCACACGGACTTCTGGAAAGCAGAATCCTTCGCATCAACCGGAGTCCTTTTCCCAAGGAAGAGTCGATAGCTTTCCTTTTGGCTTTATTGGATTATTCGGGACATTTTCTTTCCAGCCCTGTCCATGGCAGTCAGTGCAGGCTCTCATCATTCCTATATTGAACAGAGGGTCTTGTTTTCTTCCGACAAGAGGACGAGAAACCCTGGACAATTATTCCGCCTCACTGGAAAAAGGAATTGGATTTTCGGGAAAGACCTCGCATCTTTGGCACGGAGGGAGATCGGGCCCAGCAGAGCACTCGTGTCGGTTTTCAGCTCTCCCGTACACTAGGGAGAGAAGAGGATTGTGTCGGAGAAAAATCAGCCCTACTCTTTCCGTGCTCAAGAAACGGCTTACTGGCTGTGGGCTATGACTCATCCGAAGCGGGAGCGCTGCGTGCCACGGAAGACAGCTCCATGGCGGTAGGCAGACCGCTTTCAGCCCTATGGGCAAAACCGTTTCGACAACCTGGCCCGGTTATCCGCACTCGAGAAAAGCTTAGCAGTACTGGGATTTAGAGGAGCTGATGAATCTTCCGATCGCAGCAAGCCCTCCCTGGCCTTGCGGTCAGCGTGCCATTCTCTTCCCAGCCTGATTTTCTACTGCTGCGGCTATCTTTGATGCGTTCTCAGGGCAAATTTAAAATACTATCGTTTGAGTATTCTGCTAAGTTTTCTCTTTTGGGGGTAAAATTGTTCGGTCCCTTGGGGATGGGAAACCCTGTTTTACGGAAGCTTGTCTATTCACCTGGAAGCTTTCGCAAATTACGGAAAGACACGGTGGAGTACAGCATCCACATTAATTTGCGTTCTCCCCCAATGAAAACAATATCAGTCTTTCCGTAAAGCCCGGAATATACCGTGAATCCCATTGTAAAGGGAATGGATTTACTGGAGATCTTTACTCGATCTTGCAGTAAAGGAAGATTTGCAAGTCGGATGGAGATCTGCAGAGATGAGAGAGTCTTTTGATCCATATCATCAAGAGTGATGCCTCTGTCCTCATTATTTTAATATCAATAAATCCGCCACTGCTAAGCGATATCTACAGGGCATCCACCATTATCAGGGTGATTAGCGGAAAAACCGAAAAATACTACGGAATACACCTTTCATGACAGCTTTTTCATATTTTCGGCAGGATGGTGAAGGTGGTAAATGGGAGAGGCGGAAATAGGACCTGGTCTACCCTTGGAGAGCACAGCTTACACTGTGGGAGATTACGAGTACAGCAAGACTCGATCAGTAGCGGAACGATCAAGAATCTTTTCGGTATCTTAAGTGAGCAGATTGCACGGCTATTTTTCCGATGCCCGATTCTCTCTCGGCTTTCATCCGAGCGAGTGACGCTTATATCAAGAGCAGAATAATATCGAAAAATACGGCGTAGACATTTCTACCCAGTCTGTGGCTCTGATGGAATGCTGAAAGGAGACAGCATAGAGTCTGGCCAGTCTTCCAGAGACCCTGTAGGTCTTACAGCGGAGAATACGATTTACAGACCAATACCATGAATCCGGCGATTCCTGAAATTCATTACCCCTGGGAGAGGATGCACATTGAAGGTATCCAGTTTTGAAAGATAGAGCTGGAGGATGGAAAGCTCTGCAGCCTCTTTCAGGGAAATACGCTTTCAGCACTCACTGGAGACAGGAGGTTATGATCTGCTTCCTTCCAAGGACGGAACCCTGAAGGAGAGAAGCCCACCCCTATTTGGGCGAGAAGAAGGAGCTGACAGCGCATTGGTACCGAAGGAAAGCAATGTTTCTCTCAAATCGCAGTACCTGCCCTCAGATTTATGTTAGGGCAAAGGGAGGAAGCATGATCTCAACCCAAAATGTAGCCATGGCGGCATACAAAGGTGATTGTATGACTTTCTCCTGAGGTCCGATGATCTGATTTTTGGCCTGCGTGGGACTTTCGCCACCGGGAAATCGCACTCTTGTGAATCTGCTATCGGGCTTTCACTCCCTGATAGCTGTCATATTTTATTGATGATATGGAGGCAGGCTCAGGACTGCGGAGACTTAAGTTGAAGGCTGGGCTATGTGCCGCTATTCCGGGAGTTTATCCTCAGATGCGGGTGGGAGCATTTTGCGTCGCCAGCCTGTTACTCTATATGGAGGAAAGTCGTCTCGAGGAAGAATTGACTGCTTTCTGGAAACGTCCGGTCTTCGCCTGGGAGACGAAAAAGCTATGGAGCTTTTGCCCGCTGCGCCTCTACAGAAGTCGTTTCGTCGCTCACGTCTGCACGACTTGCAAAATCGATTATTGATGAAGCTTTAAGATTGGATCCAAGAACACTTGGAAGAAATCAAAACCATGCTGTGGATTATCAAAGTGCCGGGAAAAAGCATTTTTCATGACAGGCTCTCCTGGGAGAGGTGTCGGACTTTTGCTCCATTCCGCTTTTTGCATCTGAAATGACTCGAGCATCGGTGTCAGAGGATCACTCGGGAGCTCAGCATGCAAAACATGTCTACAAGTGCAGGTGAAGAGTACAGGATCTTTATGCAGGCTTTGAAAATGAGCACTGCAAAGGTCAAGTCTCCATCAGCGGTGCCGAAAACTGAGCTGGGTTGGTTTCGGGAAGCCGGGAGGAAGAGGCCGAGCTTTGTTTTACAAAATATAGTAGAAAGTGGAATTACGCTTTATTCCTTCTCAGAGAACAGGTGGAAGTATCGAGGGGCGTGATTGCCTCATCATCAAGAGGAAAGTAGTTTCTTTTGTCCCATGAAAGAGAATCCGATATGGAGTAAGGACAGCGTTTGCTGGGAAACCGAAGTTTTGTTTCTTCCTTGGTGTTGATTTTCTTTACTCATCTTTTGCTCTTTTGTGCTTTGTCTCGGAAATCTGCATTATATTTCTCTTAAACGCACAGCAGATCGGGAGAAATTCGTTACGTCAGGCCGTAACCGCTTTATTATTATGTAGGCGCGGTCTTTTCTGTTTTCTTCTGCTTTTGGCTCCCGGCCCCAAGCGCTTCCAGCATTACCCAGGAGTAGAGAGCAAAACAATCCTGGCCCTGCTTTTGTGTGTGTACTGGATTAGTGGATATAGCACCATACTGTAGAAAAGCCTCATACCTATATGTCCACCCATCTGACGTCGCTGTCCTCCACCGTCCCCTGGTGACCTCCTACATTTGATGGAGGACCTCCGGCAGTTTAGCGCTGTATTTTTCTTTATATCATTCCGTCTGCATTTAGTTCTCGTGACTTTTGTAGCAGTTGCCTGGGAAAGAATACGGCTATTCTACGTTCATCGGAGTTATGTACTGAATTTATCAGCTTTTGTTTGTTTTCTACGAACTTTTACTGGAGGTAAAACCATGGATATCACGGTCTGCTGGTACATGTCTGGTTTTATCCTCTCAGCTTGCGTTTTTAGGATAGGGATATTCAAGAGGTTTTATGCCAAACAAACTGAATCCAGGATATGCTGGGAAGTTTTGTGGCAGAGAAACCAGTGTTTCAACGCAGTAATGACGGTAGCAGGGAGGTTCCGCTCGGGAAATCCACCTTTACCAAGAGAATCAAAGAATGCTTCTGGAGATGGCAGTTTCACTCACGACAATTATTATAAGTCCAACGACGGAGTGCTCTTCACACGTGAGCAAAGGCCAATCTATGACCATCCGATGCCTTTGAAACGGATCTTTTGATTGCCATTTCGAAGGCTTTTAAGAAGGGGAGAAAGCATTTCTCCCACCCGACGATTTCAGCAATCCATAACAGAACCGATCAGTGCTTGTGGTAGAACCGAAGAGAATTATCCTGGTGGAGGGTATCTGTGCTGGAGAATCCGGAGTTACGTTCCCTTTTGATATTAAAGATTTATGTGGAAGCCGATGCACGAAAAAGAATTATTAGGCGAATTATTCGGGATGTGAAGGAAAGAGGTCGGTGGAGGATATTTCCGAACAGTATTTAAACACTGGTCGTTTATGCATTATCTTTTATGTGGAGCTCACTAGATCAAGGCGATATCGTAATGAATTCGGAATGAATATGTTGCTTTTCGATCTGATGAAGACAAAGATTGAAAGCTTTATTGCAGAATGAGTAGTAAAGGAGAAAATATGGTTTATCAATCCACACGCGGAGGAGAAGAAAATGTAAGTCCTCTTTAGCCATTGTGCAGGACTGGCAAAGGACGGGGGACTTTTGTACCAAAGGAAAATGCTGAGCTGGAGAAATCTTTAGAAGACTATGCAAACTTATCCCATTGGACTAGCTTATAAATCATGAAAGCTTTTATCTACGGATTTTACGGAGGAGGAATTACGCTACAGCAAATAATTATGCCTATGATGATAAAGTTTTCCACAAAGAAATTGCGTCTCTGTAGGAGACAGTTACTATCTGGAGCTCTTCCACGGAAGAACCCCGGCCTTTCAAGGATGGCACTGTCCATTCTTCCTACCTGATGAAGGTAAGCTGCAAAAAGAATCAGATTCAGGAGAAGATTGGATTCTCACCGCCACACCGGAGATACCGGAGGCTGCCATGGGAAGGCTGTGATGTGGAGGGTCAGGAGATTATTGGTCTTCATCCCGAAGGACGGAGTCTCCTTCCAGGAGCGGCGAGATGCGGGCTCAGAAGGACAGAACACCGCGTGTGGCGGCTATTCTTGGAAACTTTGATGATGCCCAGAGCGGAGTAAAGAAGATTTTCCGATAAAGCTTTGTCAGGAGTAGTTGCTGGATAAGGGCTATAGATTTCTCTTCCGCTAACTCCATCAATATCGGTCGTCTGGTTCCCCAGATTGTTTACTCATGTATATGCCTGACTGTCGTTTGCTAAAAAGCGAGAGCTGAAGGCCGGAGAGCTTGAATGTTCCGCACCTACCGGAAATTTCTGAAATATTTTAAGGCTTATTGTGCAAAGCGTATGGGACTCCTTTAGGCAAGCTTTCTGTGCTTCCAATGACAACAAGAGTGTTAACAGACTCTTTTTCCGCATGGGAATTACGATAAGAACTGTCCCTTCCATGCAACCACCTCTCCTGTCTGATGATTTTGATTTCCTCCAATCTGAAAGACTCCTGTATTTTGCCGGAGAAATGTTGCAGAGAAGTTGATGGAAGAGCTGAAGGATAAGGGAAAATATCGGATTTTCAGGCTATGGAGAAGGAGCTAAGGACTTTTACAGTGGCTACGAAAAAGAAGCGGCAGTGCAGCATTTTTCCAGACCTATAAGGAAACAGGCTATGTTCTGATCCCCATACCGCAGTGAGCTACAGAAGTTGGCAGACCACTACGCCTGCGAGCAGGGAAGACGGGACAAGTGTCTTGTGGTTTCCAGCCAGTCCGTATAAGTTCTCCAGACTGTTTTAAAGGCCTTAAAGGAGCCTGTACCAAAGGATGTATTTGAAGGCACTCGAAGCTTTGGAAAGCTCTGAAGGAGCTATCTCTGCCCCGGTCAAAGAAGTGGAGGAGGGAGAAATTCGCCACAGCACCGTATGCTCAGTAGAGGATATGGAGGCAACGGTTTCACATTTCTTGCTTTCCTAGGCTTTAAAATGTGTTACACTCTCCCTCGTAGTTTAGGGGTGAGATTTATAATATGCAATGTTCTTACTAAAAAGGACGATCACATATGTTAGCTAATGCAAAGGAAATGTTGATAAAGCGCTGGCTTCCTCATTACGCCGTTCCTCAGTTTAATATCAATAACCTGGAGGACCAAGTCCATTCTCCTGGCTTGATGAAGAGACCAAGTCTCCCGTAATCCTTGGTGTATCCGAGGCAGGAAAGTATATGACAGGCTTTGAGACTGTTTCCGCTATGGTTATAGGCTTATGGGACAAGAGCTCGCATTACTGTTCCGGTGGCTCTTCATCTGATCACGGCCCTGTGACGGGATGCTATTCGCATCAAGGCAGGCTTTACTCCACTCATGTTTGACGGCTCTCATCAATATTGAGGAAAATGTTGAGAAGACCAAGGAATTGGTAGCGGCTGCCTATAAGGCAGGTCTTTCCATTGAAGCTGAGGTAGGTTCCATCGGCGGAGAAGAAGACGGTGTTGTAGGTATGGAGAGTGTGCAGACCCTGCTGAATGTAAGAAGATTGCAGATTTAGGTATCGACTTCCTGGCTGCAGGTATCGGAAATATCCATGGCGTTTATCCACCTGATTGGAAGGGACTTTCCTTCGATACCTTGGCAGCAATCAAGGAGCAAATCGGAGAGAAGATGCCATTGGTACTTCATGGCGGTTCTGGAATTCCTAAGGAGATGATTCAGAAGGCAATTTCTCTCGGTGTTGCAAAGATTAATGTAAATACAGAGCTTCAGCTTGTATTTGCTGCAGCTACCAGAAAATATATATAGAAGCAGGTCTCCGATCAGAAGAGTAAGGGATTTGACCCGAGAAAGCTCTTAAAGCCGGGTGCAGATGCAATCATTGAAGAGTGCAAGGCAAAGATTGAGTTATTCGGTTGTGCCAATAAAGCATAAGAGGAAGAAGGGCAGAGCATGGTCTCTGCCCTTTTGCACTTAAAATGAGGAATCGTTTGGTCAAGCAATCAGTAAAGGAGCAATATGAGGGCTGGAAACGGGATAGAAAATTTTTCCAAAAATGTATCATGACGTGTGTAATGCGGAACGTTTACCAAAAATGTATACCAGAAGCTGAAGAAAAGTATGCAGGAGGGCTATGTTAAGCCCTGACTTGGCAGGACGCGAGTGGCTCAAGGAACGAAGGAATGGGCTATTGAACAGGGTGCTACCCACTATACCCACTGGTTCCAGCCCTTATCCGGTATTACTGCGGAAAAGCATGAGGCCTTTTTAAGCCCTGTGGGAGAGGGAAAGGTAATGCTGGAATTTTCCGGTAAGGAATTGGTGCGTTCCGAGGCGGATGCCTCTTCCTTTCCTCTCCGGCGGTTTAAGAGCCACCTTCGAAGCCAGAGGCTATACGGTTTGGGATTGTACCAGTCCCGCTTTCCTGAGAAAGGACGGAGAGACCACAACCTCTCTGTATTCCTACAGCCTTTGCTCCCTATACCGGAGAGGCACTGACAAAAAGACTCTCTCTCCGTTCTATGGAGGCAATTAATCGGGAGGCTTTTACGACTCCTTCGTTTTTTTGAAATCAGAGCAGTCGTTCCGTTAAGGCGACTGTTGGCGCAGAGCAGGAGTATTTTCTGGTAGACCGGGAAAAATATCTTAGAAGAAAAGATCTGGTATATACCGGAAGAACTCTTTTTGCAGAATGCCGGCAAAGGGCAGAGCTGATGACCATTATCGGCGTTATCCGGAAGAGAATTGCTGCCTTTATGGGAGATATGGACCAGAGCTTTGGCTTAGGGGTTCCTGTAAAGACCGAGCACAATGAGGTGGCACCTGCCCAGCATGAGATGGCTCCTATGTTTGAGGAAGCTCAATTTAGCGGGTGATCACAATCAGCTGGTGATGGAAAAATTTAGAAGAGCAGCCTTCCCGGCATGGCTTAGAGTGTCTTCATGAAAAGCCATTCAGCTGCTATTAACGGTTCCGGGAAAGCATAACAACTGGTCCTGTCCACCGATGACGGTATCAAATCTGATGAACTGGGAGACACCCCATGAGAATGTCAGTTCCTTCTGGTTTTGGCTTGTGTTTTAGCTGCATGGACAACCATGGATTTACTGAGGATGTCTGCGCAATGTGGGAAATGACCATAGACTTGGGTGATGAGGCACCCCGCCATTATTTCCTGCTTTTTGGCAGTCAATTGAAGAGGTGGTAGCCCAGCTCATCGGAACAGGCTAGCAACAAAACTCCACAAAAGGGAGAGCATCACCGGTGTACGTTCCTTCCGGAGTGGCAAGAGATGATACGGACAGAAACAGAACCTCTTTGCCTTTACCGGAAACAAGTTTGAGTTTCGTATGGTACTCCTCCGACTCTATTGCCGGTGCCAACATTATCCTGAACACCATTACTGGCGGAGCAGCTTGCTGGCGCAGCGGATTTTCTGGAACAGCAGGAAGACTTTGAAACTGCGGTACATGATTAGTCTGAAGAAGCTTCAGAGAGCATGAGCGGATTATTTTCAATGGTAACGGCTACGGAAAGGAATGGAGTAGAGGAGGCGAAGACGAGGCCTTCCTAATCATCCGTCTATGGTGGATGCCATCTCGCTTTTAACCACGAAGAAGTCCATCGATTTATTCCTCCTCCTTCGGCATCTTATACAGAGACAGAGCTTAGAAGCTGAGAGCTGGTGGATACGAACATTACAGTGCAGTGATCACTGAGGGAAGAGCTATGAGTGAATATTTTCCGGAAAAACAGATTATTCCGGCAGCGATTCGTTTTCTGTGCAAAATCTGGCAGAATTCTTTAAATGCTGTAAGCCAAGCTCTCCGAAGGCCAGCACCTATGCCCAGGAAAAAGCTGTTAAACCGGGCTTCTCAGTATTTGGAGGATATGAAAGTCAGAGAAAGCTTCTGCAGCATTTGGAAGAGGCTGCTGAGGTTTTGGAGGAAAAGGAAAGTTTTTCTTCCATAAGTGATTACCAAGGATATATGGAGCTAAGAGAGCTGTGCAGATTTACTGGAGACCATCATGGACAAGTAGTTTCCATGGCCTTTCCCAAGCTATGGAGACCTTTATACGAAGTTTGGAAATTTAAAGATGCAGACGGTAGTGGCCTCTATAACAAGCATAGGATGTGGAAAATCATTTTAGCATCCTTATGAATAAAAATAAATTTCATCAGAAAGTAGTACAGGATATATCTATTATAATGTTCACAATATGACGATATATAATCATAATGAACGTTACTGCTCGGCATAGAAGAGATGAAAAATGAATTCTGCACTCATTTTATTGAGAAACTATGATGGAGCATCCGAGTACAGCCAGACAATGGGCTGAAGAAACAGGAATGTCCCTGGAAAGGTGAATCAGTGTATCAAGCATTGGAAGAAGAGGGCCATCTGGAAAAGCAGGAAGGAAAGGGAGAGAAGCGGAACTCACGAAAAAGGAAAGGCCTTTTGCAGGAGCACAAGGGCGATCTGGCACTGATTTTGGCTGCAGGATTCGTCTCGCTTTGTTCTCTAACTCTATGAATGTCCCTAAGGACTGCTGGAGGTTTTGGAGAAAGAATGATTGAGCGACAGATTAAGCAGCTCATGAGGTGGGAATTAAGCGATATTACCATCGTGTAGGATATTTTGAAGGAGAAGTTTGATCACCTTGTAGATGCCATGGCGTGAAGCTTTTTGTATAATCCGGCGCTCAACGAAGAATACCATCGGAACCCCATATCATGCCCGAAAGCGGTGGAGGGAAAACTTTATATTCTTTCTTCCGACAACTGGATGCGGAAAATATGTATCACAGCATTGAACCCCTATCCTGTATGCGGCAAGCTACATGGAGGAGAGACCAAGGAGTGGTTTTAGACTGCGGTAAGGACGGACAGATTAAAGAGGGAAGTAGGCGGAGAAGACTGCTCATTGTATGTACGGTCCTGTATTCTGAAGAAGGAATTTTTCTCGCTCTCTCGCCCTTTATAGAGGAATACTACCACAGACCGGGGACGGAGGATTTTTACTGGAGGATGTGTCTGTTTAGAGTTAAAGTATCTACTCAATCTACTCGGGAAATGAGCAAAAAGGACTTTGACAGATTTATGAATTTGAAAATTTAGAAGAGTTGCGTCTTTGATGAAAAGTATAATGACCATTCCGGCTCGGAAGTAATGGAACTGATTTTTCGGTTTTTCGACTCCGGAGCGAGATATTGTAAAGCTTCGCTGCTCAGTGGCGGAATGACCACAAATCCTTCCTTTTCAGTATCCATGAGGAAAGTGAAAATCAAGACTATGCCGGAAAGGATTTCATTTGCCGAATCCCCGGAGTGGGAACCGGCAAGCTGATTAACAGAAGAGAAGAAGAGGAAATCTACAGCATCGTAAAGCGATCTGAGATTACAGAGGAGTCTTCTACTTTAATCCGGAAAACGGCTATAAGATTTCCCGTTACTATGAGGAAGCCAGAAATGCAGACTCTTTTCCAAAGAAGAGGAAAGAAGAGCCTGTATGAAGCTTTGTTAAAGCTGCACGAAGGAAAGAAGTGAATCACGCCTTTTCCTGGGGATACAATATTACGAAGATATCTGCCTGGAAGGAGGGGAGAAATCCCATACCAGGACTATGGAAAAATCAAAGAAGGGATGAAAAGGATGCTTCAGTATACGGAAGGAACGAATCCACCCCTTTGCCTTTGCCATATCGATGCTGTGCAGGATAATTTTATCTTCACTATGAAGGGGTGAAGATGATTGATTGGAGTATGCAGGTATGGCAGACCCCTTTGATATCGCCATGGGAGCAATCTACCCTATATGGATTTTGAAGAGGCAAAGCAATTTTGAAGGATTATCTCGCAGGTTGCGAAGGCGGAAGGAGAAAGAAAACCGCTGATTCTTAGTAGAAGAACAGAAGCAGATTTGAGAAAACTACTGATTGCCTATATGGGATTATCAGGACTGTTATGGAGTTTGTGGTGTGCTTATAAGATGAGAAAAGGACAGGAATTTGGAGAATACAGTCTGAAAAATGCTTAGATACTCAAGGATGCCAAGAAAGATTTTGGGAATTTAGAACCGAAATCTGTGAGATTTGAAAAGTCATGGAAAGCGGACGATCCGATACTTCACTATGAAGTATAATCTCAAAAGTAGCCATTCAGCCATTAGCTCGTAAAAGTCTTAACTCGAAGAGCAGCCCATTTGCGGATGATAGTATACAGCATAGCTGATGCAGTCGCTCGTGTCAGCTGTAGCGGACAAAATCCGTATCGAGCTAAGCTTTTAGCATTCCTACGGAATGCGTAGCTATGGCTCAGCTCAGCTGTATGCGAAAATAGGCTTACTATAGGCGTCAAATTCAAGTATCGCTTCGCTAGGCTTCGCTAATGTAGCGGATACTAAGCGAAAACTTCATGCTCTTGTCGCAAGTACCGACGGGCTCAGACCACCTCATTTAGACCCATATTGTCAGAAAATCTGTATTATTTTAATACAGTCTCTTTATGGCTTATAGCTAAGGGCTTATGACGCCTATCCAAATCGTCGATAAGAATAAGAACTCTTTATACCATTTTCACTTTTTATTCTCCATAAAATAGCAGGTAAAATAATTCCGTTGCTATATATATCAAAATTCAAGGAGGAATCATGGCAAAACAATACTAGTAGGAGCTGACCACGCAGGAACATGCTCAGCAAACACCATTTTGTCTTTATCCCAACTGTGAGCTTACCACGTGCGACCAGAACAGCAACATTTCTCTGGATGTGGAATGGCACTTGCTCGGAATGAATGATTCATTCCGGAGACGGCTCAACGGTGTGCAAAGCCTCAGGACTTTCGACAGGGAGCTAAAAGGTCAACATGAGTCTCAGTGTACTCTCCGTGGATTACAGACAAGAAGACCGCTAAGCAACAGCTGAAAGACGGACAGGTGATTGAAGTATCACTACGACAATCTGGTGCTACAGCGATCCATCCCCACCAGAATCCCCGGTAAAGGCTTCTTGATTTAGAAAAATGTGCAGATGGTAAAGCTTTACCAGATCGTCATGCGGAGGTTGGTTGAAAAAGCTGAAGAATAAGGGCGAATTCACGACGTATGTGTTCTTGGAGGTAGGCTATAATCGGTGTGGAGCTGGTAGCAGTCCTTCCAGCGTCTTGGCTTGGAAGTAACCTTAATCGATATGGCGATCGTACTTGCAGGATATTTTGATGTCTCTTTCTCCGATGAGTTGAAAGAACAGACTGGAAGAGCACGGCATTAAGCTTGCTTTTGGGTGAGAAGGTAGTTGAGTTCTGGGAGAGGGTAAGCATCCGGGCGTTAAGACCGATAAGGGTGTATATGATGCGGATATGGCACCTGTGCCAGTGGGCTTTCAGACCCGAATGCAAGCCTGGGAGCGGACCACCTAAAGTTGTGATCAAACGGTGCTGCTGGTATTCAGACAGCAAGCAGACCACGCGTATCCTTTCCGTTTATGCTATCGAGACTGTGTAGCTTTGCGACAAATGCAAGAGGCAGAGAAAACTATATCGCCTTGGTGCAATGCGGTAATGTGCCGCCCAAGTTAGTAGTGCCACAATATCTGCGGAACTCCTGTGAGAGCTGAGCGTCTCAGGCTCCGTAAAGCTTTGAGGAATCTGATGGCCATGTTGGCTGTAGGCAGGACCTTCCTTAGCAGTGGCGGAGTAGGAGAAGGCATGGACGTCTCCTACGAGGTGATTTACGAGGACACCCAGTTCTGCCTCGATGGAAGGTGGGAGAATCCGAAAGGGTGAAAGATCTGGTACTGTTTACAAGAAGAGGGGATAAGAAGATCGTGGGCCGCCAGTTAGGCTCCAGCTACGATGCAACTGCCATTCATTCATTTCTTCTGGCTATTCTGTAGGGCCTGACCATGCCGGGAGCCCCTTTGCGGATCTTTTTCTTTATGCCTCCACTTCAATCAGCCTCCAGACTATGTCACCAGAAACAGGGACTGGAACTGGCTGAATAAGGAATTAGCTAGGCTAAGAGCTGCATCCTAAAAACGGAAAATTTTATAATTGTTAAGCAGCAGTCAGAGCTTAGTATAGAAATTTGAAAGCCATATGCAGTGCTATAGTTTAGAAAGACGAAAGTAGCAGTTTTCAGGAGAGACTGCCTTTTTCATAGACTTATACAGAATCCGTTTAAAGGGAGTGTAGCATGAGAACTGGGAAAGAAATTGGCAGCAAAAGCTTATGTAAGCACTTTGGCCTCTGTGTAGCCGGAAGCTCTGCCGACAGCCTTTGCGGCGGATGACAGCAGACGTGAAAGTATTACTTTTGTGCATCCTCAAGACCAACTCAGAAGGTTAGCGGAAAGTGGATCGCCACATCTTCCGCATATTATCTGGAGCTCGATGCCCATGTGGTAAATCGGCCGAAGAAGACGTAATAACTCCTGGCATTATTTTCGTCCGTCGGGTCTTATGGTAACCGGGTTGGAGAGAGATTGATACAGGTGGCTACTACTAAAGACAGACGGTCACTCTGCAGACCGGCTGGTTGAACCGCAGAAGGATGGAAAGGACGTTTGCACTATCTGGGCGTACCCGGTGTTATGGGCCATGGATGGAGAAAGATTTCGATAAATGCATATTATCGTTCGGAAAGACGGCTTCTCGGTTAATGGACAGTGGCAGAAGATTGACATAAGTGGTATGCTCGAAACGACGGCGCTAAGGCAGCACCGGCTGAGCTGCTATCGAAACGGAACTTACTCATTATCTTCCAGCAGCAATGGTATTATGGAAACAGGCTGGAAGACGGACACTGACGGCAATAAGTATTATTTGGATCCGGCCAACGGATAGATGGCTAAGAGCTTGGACCATTAAGATTGAGAACGTTTGGTACTATTTCCAGGTGGATAACGTGCAAGATGGTGAAGGGATGGTTGATAGAGAAGAGCCATTACTAGCCATCGTGCAGGACGGAAAGATGCCTCAGCAATACCACTCGTTAATCTGGATGGAAGCGGGACTTTAGCTCAATTGAGCATTGCAGTGTTTGCACCCGATATTTCCAATGTAACGGCTACCGCCATTTAAATGCCACACGACGATATACACGACAACAACAATAGCAACACACAACAATGTAGCAACAACAGACATGAATTAACAACAACACAATAATGTAGGTCGGCGAACCGGCAGCACATCTCCGGGAGGCGACAGCAACAGCCAAAAGTAGTCCTGCAAACGGTGAGCATATCTCTAGCAGAACGGACTGGTGAGTTGCAATTCCTCTTCCCCTACTCCTCGGCGGTGCTTCAGACTGTGGAACCGATCAGAAGGCAATACCCAGGACCACAGTACAGATACTGCATGTCTGGAAAAGGAGGCCTTTTGCCGGGCATTTCTATAGAATTTTTGATAAGTGCTCACACAGTGTCTTACGGTATCAAATAAGCAAATAGTGCTTTTAGAAGAATAGGTCTGAAGATGGGATTCCGAAAATACCCCTGCTTTTCAGACCCATATTGCATGGGAGGCTTATACAGAGCTAAGCTGTTTATACAGAACTAAGCTTTTATACAGAACTAGCTTTTATACAGAACGATGATTTATAAAGGACTAAGGTTTGCGTACGGAACTACAGTTACATTAAAATTTACGCTTGTAGCTATTGTCGCAAAACAGAACTTATGCTAAAATATGGCAAGAAATCATCGTACCAGAATCGAGTGTTGTTTCTTAGAGAGGAGTAGTCATGATAGAGGTGATTATTTAGAAGCCAAAATCAGGTACAGAGTCTAGAAATGCCTTTTGACGGGGCAGCATCCTTATTTGGAAGTTTCTTTGGATGATAAAATTAAAGGATGAAGATATTCAGGGAGAGAAACCGCTTTCCTGGCGAAGTTCTGGAAATACCCTTGAAGATATTGTAGGAACCAAAACCACTGGAAGACAGCGTTTTGCTCAAGAATCATGCCGATCTTTAGGGCAAAAACGGAATTTTGCCTTTAAATGGTCGAGCTCCTTTATGATTCCGTCAAAGGAAGAAGGCGTTCGGGATCTATCTTGGTTTTATGAATACATGTATAAATTTCTATGTGCAGGAGGGAAACAAGAGAGTTTCCGTCAGCTGCTTTAATGATGTGGTCTGATTCTGCTAGTAATGCGTATCATCGAAGCGTACGGAGGAACGGGCAAATAAGCGTGCTATGACTTTGTGGATTTTTATAAATGTACTCGAATCCATAGAATTCTGTTTTTCCGAGCTGGGAGCCTACGACCGTCTTTGTTGGGTAATGGGAAAACCGGAGAGCTGGGAAGAGGAGCTGCCGAGACCTTCGCGGCCTTATTCTCGTTTTGCGGAGTTTTATATGCAAATGGGTGAGGAAAAGCTGAAATACTATCGAGATGCTTTCTGTGTTATCTTACCGTTTTCGGGATGGAATCTATTTTGCATAACAGTACGGAGGAAATCAAAGAAAAGATAGAACGTCTGGAATGAATATAGAAAAGTCTGCCGGAGATGTGGTGCTGGTACAGAACTCCCGAGAGAAGTGAAAAAGTCAGCGGCTTTATGGACCTTGTTCCAGAGCGAAAGTCATAACGGAAAGCATCCTCTGAAGATTGCTTTTCGATGAACGTACGGTAGGATTCCACTTGGGCCATGCCCATGAGCTGGGACGAAATTACATTATGGAGAAGTTCCGAGGCTGGGTAGAAACGAAGATTTTTGAGTCCTGTAATACGGAGGAGCGTATTCAGTGATAGTATAGAGGAGGCCATTCGCTGGGGAGCAGAGCTCATTTTTACCACAGCCAGCCTGATGGCTCAGCTTAGTATCAAGATGGCTCTGGAGCATCCGGAGACCTCCATCCTGAATTGTTCGGTAAACACTCTTACACCCATTCGTACCTACTATGGCAGCAGAATGTATAGCCAAGTTTTTCAATGGAGCTTTGGCGGCATCCATTACTGATGGAAATGACTTGAGGCTAGTGAGCAGTTCCTCTGTACGGAACCATTGCCAATATCAATGCCTTCGCCATCGGCGCCCAGTTTATCAATCCTGGAGCAAAGTACACTCTTTCCTGGAGCGGTTTGCAGGACGGAAACTGGAAGGAAGAGTTTCGAAGCAGGAATCAAAAACGATTTTCCGGACCGGAATTTGCAAAACCCACGGAAGTCAGTGAGAGTTCGGACTGCATATCGAGAAGAGGGAGAGAAGGTCTTTAATGGCGGCCCGGTTTATGACTGTGGGAAAGTATTAGTGCTTTTGATTTTGCAGTCCATTTTAGAGGGCTCCTCACCATGCCAACAGTTTAGCCAAGGCTCACAATGCCTGAACTATTACTGGACTGAAGGAAGTTATTGATATTATTCTTTCCCGACGAAGCTGTGCTTCTAAAAGTTGGTTTCTATCCTAAGAAAAGAAATCGTAGAAGGAAGTCATGCGCCATTCTCCGGAGAAATACAGCCAAAGCGAAAAAGCTTAGAAGGGAAGGAGACGAGAGCTTGACTTGGGAAGCAATTGTAGATATGCGTTGGCTAAATGATAATGTGGTGGGAGGAAATCCTCCTTTTGGATCGATTTACCAAAGAATCCTAAGAGGCTATCCTGTCGGAGGATTTTTACTGTGAGAATATTATGTATAGCAGATGAGGAAAATAAAGGGTTTATGGGATCATTTTGATAAGGGAAAGCTAAAAGGATATCGACCTGATCTCTTTCCGCGTGAGATCTGCATTCCGATTACTCGCAATTTTTGTTACCATGGGAAAAGCAACTCTTCTTTATGTGCACGGAAATCATGACCAGGGCTACGAGAAAAAGACCACCTTTGGGCTGTGAGTGCATTGAAGATAAGGTCTATGATTTTAAAAGGTCTGCGTATACTGGGACTGGGAGGTTCTCTCCGATATAAACCTGAGATCATATGATACGGAACAGGAGATGCGAAGCGATTCAAAAAGTAAGAAAAGACATTGTCCTAAAGAACGGTTTTGATATTTTACTGACCCATGCACCGGTAAAGGGCTACGGGATATGGAAGACTGTCCCCATCAGGGCTTTCAGGCCTTTTGAGGACTGTTGCAAAAATATAAAACCGAAGTACATGATTCACGGGCAGGTCTCATAAAAGCTATGGAGTACGCTTATAAAGCAGGAAAGCATGCATTCTTCAGGAACGAAAAATTACTAATGCTTTGATAAATATATTTTAGATATCGGGGAAGATGAATATCCCAATGAGGGAAAAGATGATCTTTCCTCTATGATCTTTACAAAACAAGTTACCAACTAAAAAGGGAAGAGGAAGCATATGATTAAAGGGCAGGCTAAGCAAGTTGTAGGAGAATTTCAAAAACCCTATTATACTCTATGAAACCGTGAGAGAAGAGTATAAGATCATACTATTTTTCCTCCCCAAGGAAAAAGCTTTTTCCGACCTATAGCCTTTGTCCCTATGAAAAGTTGAAGGTCGTCATTTTAGACAGATCGCGCTACTATAACTTCGGGCAGGCCCAGGCTATCCTTTTTCCGTGGGAAAAGGCATTCTTCCCCTTCCACAGAATATTTTTAAAAGAATTACAGGATGATATAGGATGAAATTCCGAAGAGCGAGAGCTGGATGCCTGGGCAAAACAGGGGGTGCTTCTTTTAAATACGGTGCTTACGGTTAGAGCCCATGAGGCCAATTCCCATAGGGGCATCGGATGGGAGGAATTTACGGATGCCACTATTCGGGCTATAGAAGAAAAGGAAGAGCCTGTGGTTTATATCCTTTGGGGCTCTTCCGCCCAGAGTAAGGCAAAGATGATTCATCAAAAGACGATTGATCTTAAAAGCCTCTCATCCAAGTCCCTCAAGCTCTTATAGGGGATTTTCGGTTCCAAGCCCTTTTTCTCAGTGTGTAACGCCTACCTTCGAAAGGAAGGGCAGGAGGAAATTGATTGGGCTTTAAAGGCATAAGAATAGAAAAGGTTAGAATATCCCATGAACATTGTTGAGTTATTGAAAGTCATTGTTTTCTCCTTGGTGAGGGACTTTCACCAGAGTGGCTTTCCCATTTCCTCCACAGGACATATGATTTACTGCAGTATTATTCCTTGCAAAGCAAGGAGTTTTTCCACCTTTGAAGTTTTGATTCAGCTGGGAGCGGTAGGAGCGGTAATCAGTAATTTTTCTTCCGTATCTGGGCCAGTCAGCCAGAAGATCTCAAGGAAGAGGCTACTTATTTGGAGCAGGGAAAATGCGTTTTAATCGGAAAGATTTTTACTGGCCTGCCTTCCTGCGGCGGTTTTAGGTCTTCTGCTGGATGATTTTTGATGCCCATCTTTACAATGCTTTGTAGTTGCGTTGATGCTGATTCTTTACGGTATCTTCTTTATTATAATGGAAAAGAAAGAAATGAGGGACATGCTCCATACTTTAACGGTAGAGAATTTCGTGGAAAAATGCTCTTCTGATTGGACTTTTCAGTGTTGGCCCTTGATTCCGGGAACCTCCGTTCAGGAGCTACTATTTTGGGCGCTATGCTTTTATCCGGTAGGAAGATTGGCACCACTTTACGAATTTCTCCTTCTTCTTAAGTGTGCTGCAATGGCAGGAGCCAGTCTTTAAAATTGCTTAAGCATGCGGGAAATTTCGGTGCAGGACAATGGTTTATCTTGCTATCCACGTCTTATCCTATTTTGTCAGCTTGTACTGCATTCGCTTTTTACTGCGCTATATTCGTACCATAATTTCCTGCCCTTCGCTTATTATAGAAAATTCTCTTGGCGGCGTGATTCTTTTATGGTTTGCCGTATCCCATTTGGTGCTGTAAGAAACTGTAATGGCACTGTAAAGGAAAAGGGCTTGTATAGAAAAGGCTACTTCGTTATGCTTAAACGGTCGATATACTAGGAGAATAAAAAGGAAAAGAGGGAGTAAAATGAAAGCAAGAGGAGAGTTTTAGCTATGGCCTTATCCCTTGTGATGGGGATGCAAAGCTTCGCCGCAACGGAAATCGGTTTAAATTTAAACTGGAAGTATGCGTGGAAATTCAAATCAATACAGGAAAGGCCGTTTTATATACCAGTGACGTAAGGAGCCGAAGCATACTACCATTGCGGTAAATGCAGGACACGGAACCAAGGGGAGAGAAGCAGAGAACCCTTTTGTCATCCGGACGGCACCAGAAAGCTAACCGGCGGAACCAATGCGGCCGGCGTGACTACGGCTTCGGCAGTATCCTCCGGCATGACCTTCCAGGACGGTACCAAGAGGCTACCGTAACACTGCAGATGGCTCATATTTTTAGGAAAAAGCTTTCTGGCAGAGGGCTGTGATGTGCTGATGATCCGCAGTGAAGAGGATGTACAGCTGGACAACATTGCCCGTACCGTTTTAGCCAACAACAAGGCGGATGCCCACATTGCTCTGCATTGGGATGCAACCACCAAGGACAAGGGAGCCTTCTTTATGTCCGTTCCGGATGGATTAAAGAGAATGGAGCCGGTGGCAGTAACTGGCAGAATCACGAAAAGCTGGGAGACAGCCTGATTAGTGATTAAAGGGACAGGGAGTGAAGATTTTTCGGAAAGGGAAGAATGGATGGATTTAACCCAAACCTCCTATTCCACCATTCCTTCCGTAGATATTGAGTTGGGAGATAAGGTCTCCGACCACGGTGAAAAAGACCTGAAACAATCTGGCAGACGGATTGGTAAGGGATGATCAATATTTACTATGGCTTTTTCCTCTTAAAAATACATTTCCGTGAATTGTAAATAAAACAATAGATGAACTTTTAGAAAAAGGACTGAAGTGAGGTATCTGAGTATGCCCTCATCTCAGTCCTTTATTCTTAATGTCTTTATTCTTAATCCGTATTTCAACCATAGCATAGGAAAGCTTACTGTCCGCTAAAAATCACTGGATTTTTAGGAATTATCTGTATAATGATAAAGGTTCATAAAATTTACGGAGTATTCTTAAGAAATTAAGAGCCCAAAAATATCGGAGGAAATAAAAGATGGTTTTTAGTGAAGGCTTTGGCAGAGGGCTTAGGTTTTATTATGATAAGAACGGTAATGCTGCAGTGGGAGAGGTCGGCGGTTATGATATGCTGATTACAAATGCGGATAAAGGTTCCTGTATTATCTGAATATTTCCGTTACCAAAGGAGAGAAGCCCACAAAGGCGGACTTTGAAGGAATCAAAGAGTATAATAAATATTTAAAGACTATAGGAGTGAACAAGAAAAATTATCGTGTGGTTTTCACCCTTGGCGGAGCCTTTACCAAGGACGGTACAGTGAAAAGATTCCAAGAGATTTTACCGGCTTTGGCCAGATTCCTGCAGGATAGGGGATTTCAGAATTGTTCGAAATCAGCGGCGTTACTCAGGGAGTATCTACCTATTTTGCCCAGGGCGTAAAGATTATTACAAAGGCGGAATATACAGATATTGAAAGAGCAATTCAGGAAAAGCAGGAGAAGATTGCCCTTAGAGGATCAAGCAGTATCTTATTGGGAATAGTAGGTGCTCTTTTGGGAGCAGTGGTAGCCGGAGCAGTGGTTCTCGGTATTTCTCAGTTGGGCTATGTAAGCTGGTTTGGCGGTGTAGTCATGGGCGGTTTGGTTATGGGAGGATATAAGTTCTTCGCCGGTCGAATTCAAAAGATCGGTATTATCATCTCCGCCATTATTATGCTGGCAGCTATGTACTTAATTAACCGTCTGGATTGGGCATTAATGATTCAGCGATATTTTGCACCGGATATGTTCGGCATGGAGGGTACAAAGCTCAGCCTGTCTTTTACCTTCAAAAATGTAGTGGCTATTGTGGAAACCGCCAATCTGCAGGCAGATTATTTTAAGAACCTCGGTTTACAGCTGTTCTTCACTTTTATTTGCGGATTAATAACTTCCATCGGCGTAGTGCAATGGGACAAGAACTCCTTCCTGGCTTATCCCATTGGAGAAGAAAAGCAGGATGTGCAGGATGCGGGACTTCCTTATACAGATAGCTTTGGAGATGCAGAGGAATAAGATTTTTCCAAGAAGGGGCTGTAAAAATTATTTTAATTCTTAACGAGTATCGCACTGTGTAGTGTGCGATACTCGTTTTTACAGCCCTTCTTATATAAATTTGAAATAGGTCGATAAATTATAAGGAAATGAGATAGGAACGAATATGGCATTGAAAAACATTGCAGGAAGCTGGGAACAAGGCTTGTTGTAGTGCGGGCTTTTCACTGCCCCTCTCCTGACTCAAGAGAAATTCCTTGTAAGAAAGTATTTGTATACTAAGCCAAGTGTTTTTACACTGGCTTTTTACGTTACAGGATTTCTCAGGAGGGAAGTCGGGTAGGTTATAGACTACAGAAAGAGCTGAAGGAAAACGGTCTCTTTACGGGTCTAAAGAAAAGGGGAGAAAAAGAATCATGGTATTCATCGAAGCTCTTTTGGCTTAATTGGTGGTTTGGGAACGTTTCTATACGGTATGACGGTGATGAGTGACGGTATGCAAAAGCCGCCAGCTCCTGTATGTCCAAGTTCCTGAATTTGGTAACGGGAAATCGTGTGATGGCCGTTGTTTTAGGAGCAGCCATAACAGCTCTGTGCAATCCTCTCTGCAACCACGGTTATGGTGGTAGGTTTTGTAAATGCCGGAATCCTGAATCTTAGTCAATCCGTCGGCATTATCATGGGTGCCAATATCGGAACCACCATTACTGCATGGATGGTTTCCTTAACCCAGGTGTCCAGTTCCTCCCTGGCTTTTCTGAAACCGGAATTTTTCGCACCGCTCTTAGTCGGAGTGGGTGCCTTTCGCCTTCTTTTCGGGAAAAAAGGTAAAGATGACCTTGTAGCCAATTTCTGTATCGGTGTAGGCTTTATCTTTATCGGTTTGGAATTTCATGAGTGATTCCGTGTCTCCTATGCGGATTCTCCCTATTTTTGCAAAAGCCTTTCAGGTGATGGGAGGCAATCCTATCCTCGGTATTCTTACCGGTGCGGTGGTGACGGGAATTATCCAGTCCTCTGCAGCTTCCGTATCCATCCTTCAGACCTTGGCTTTATCCGGTGCGGTACCAAGAGCCGCGGGCTTCTATATCACTCTAGGACAAAACATCGGTACCTGTGTAACCGCTATGCTTTCTCTACCGAGCCTCCAGAACCGCGAAGAGAGCGGCGGTAATTCACCTTCTCTTTAATGTGACCGGTGCGATTTTTGTTCGAGCTATTATTTTTCTTTTTAAGTCTTCCAATGAAGAGCTTTTTCCAGGGACAACTAAGCCCTGTAGAAATTTCCTCTTCCATACCATATTTAACGTATCCTGCACTGTTGTTTTATTCCCTTTGGGAGATCTGCTGGTGAATCTTTCCGAACACTTTGGTTAGAGAGTAGGCAGGATAAGGAGGATGAGGAGAATCCGAACCACTACACGGAGGTGGAGAAGAATCTGATTCAGCACTTGGATAAGCGTATTTTGAGTCCCCTGCCATCGCCATTTCCGCCACTAAGGCGGAGGCTGTCAATATGGCCAGAATTACGGCGGTAACATCTCTCACGCCATGGGCATCTTACTGGAAGAGAAGGTGGAAGAAATCCAAGAGGTTTATGCCAGAGAGAAAATCATTGATAATATGCAGAAGCTTCTGACGGACTATCTGATTCACATCGAAACCTTTCTTTAAATGAGAATCAGAAGCTGAAGTGACCAATATGTTTCAATACTATCACCGATGTGGAAAGAGCTACGGATCATGCGGAAAAATATTGCGGAACAGGCTCAGTATGCTCAGGATCACGGTATCTCTTTCTCGGAAATCGGTCAGGATGATTTGAAGAAGATTTCCAATAAGGTTATGGAGTCCTTTGAGCCAGTATTGATGCTTTTGAGAACAATGACTTGGATGCTGTGGTAAGAACAGCCCATCTGGAGGATCAGGTGGATGAGATGGAAGAGGATATGAGAGACCCATATTCTTAGATTAAGCTCTGGAGACTGCTGTACCTCAGGCCGGTGTAATTTTTCCTGGATGTCATTTCCGACCTGGAAAGAATTTCCGACCATGCGGATAATGTGGCGGGCCATGTGAAGACAATGATTTAAACTGCAAGAAGCGGAATAAGATTTAAAAATAATTATTTTTAATAATGATTTAATTTTTTTCTTTCCTAGAAATCTGTAAACATTTGGTGAAAACTTGCGTTTTTCGTCATTTGTACTTGCAAAAACACATTGCCTGCAATAGAATGAACGTGCTGTTTAAGAAATTAAAATGATTTATTATGTAGGAGGAAAAGGATATGGCAGTAAAAGTAGCGATTAACGGATTTGGACGTATCGGACGTTTGGCATTTCGTCAGATGTTTCGATCATGAAGGAACAGAGATTGTTGCCATCAACGATTTAACTGATCCTAAGATGCTTGCGCACTTTTAAAGTATGATTCTTCTCAGGGAAGATATAAGTATGAAGATACAGTAGTTGCCGGAGAAGACTATCATCGAAGTTAAGGGAAAGAAGATTAAGATTTATAAGGAGGCTGACGCTTCCAAGTTACCTTGGGGACAGCTTTCTGTAGACGTAGTTCTTGAGTGTACCGGTTTCTACACCTCCAAGCGATAAGGCAAATGCTCATATCCAGGCCGGTGCTAAGAAGGTAGTTATTTCGCACCTGCAGGAAATGATCTTCCTACTATCGTATACAATGTTAACCATGAGACCATTAAGGCTGAGGACAACATCATTTCCGCAAGATCCTGCACCACCAACTGTCTTGCACCGATGGCTAAGGCTTTAAATGATTTCTGCTCCAATTCAGTCCGGTATCATGGCAACTATCCATGCTTACACCGGAGACCAGATGATCCCTGACGGACCACAGAGAAAGGGAGATGGGAAGAGCTCGCGCAGGAGCTATCAACATCGTTCCAAACTCTACCGGTGCGGCTAAGGCTATCGGTTTGGTTATCCCTGAGTTAAACGGTAAGTTAATCGGTTCTGCACAGAGAGTTCCTGTTCCAACAGGTTCCACAACCTCCTTTTCGCAGTTGTTAAGTCTTCTCTGGAGTTACCAAGGAAGCTATCAATGCTGCATGAAGAAGGCTTCGATCCTGAGACCTTGGCTACACAGAGGAAGAGTTGGTTTCCAGCGATATCATCGGAATGACCTATGGATCTCTTTTCGATGCTACCCAGACTATGGTATCCAAGGTTGGCGATGACCTTTTATGAGGTTCAGGTTGTATCTTGCATGACAACGAGAACTCCTATACTTCTCAGATGGTTCGTACCATTAAGTACTTGAGAAGTTTGTAAAGCAATTTTATAGGCATAGTTTTGCGGAAAGCCGCCGAGAGGATCCGGTGGCTTTTTCCGAAGTAGAGAGGAGAGAAGTATGGCAGAGTTAAACAAGAAAACCGTAGATGACATTTCCGTAAAAGGCAAGAGAGTTTTATGCCGTTGTGATTTTAATGTACCTTTAAAAGAGGGAAAGATTACCGATGAGAACTGTCTTAGGCGGCGCTTTCCTACCATTAAGAAGCTGATTGCAGATGGCGGAAAGGTAATTTTATGTTCTCACCTTGAAAGCCAAAGGAGAGCCTAGCCTGAGCTTTCTTTAGCTCCTGTGGCAAAGCGTCTTTCCGAGCTTTTGGGACAGCCGGTTGTTTTTGCCAAGGATGATACGGTAGTAGGAGAAAATGCTAGAGTCGCTGTAGAAAAGATGAAGGACGGAGATGTAGTTCTTCTGGAGAATACCCGTTATCGTGCAGAGGAGACCAAGAACGGAGAGGCTTTTCTCCAAGGAATTGGCTTTTTGAGCGGATGTTTTTCGTAAATGATGCCTTCGGAACCGCACAGAGCACACTGCTCCAATGTGGGAGTTACCCAGTTTATTTCGGACCCTGCTGTAGTAGGTTACTTAATGCAGAAGGAAATTCAGTTCTGGGACAGGCTGCAGAAAAATCCTGTTCGTCCCTTCGTTGCCATTTCTTGGCGGTGCCAAGGTGTCCGATAAGTTAAATGTAATCTCCAACCCTTTTAGAGAAGTGCAACACTCTGATTATTGGTGGAGGTATGGCATTTACTTCGTAAAGGCTATGCATGAAATCGGAAAGTCCTTAGTGGATGACGAGAAGCTTTCTACTGTAAAGAAATGCTTGAAAAGGGCAAGAATAGGCTGTGAGATTCTGCTTCCGGTAGATGCGGTTTGTGCGGCATCTTTCCGGATCCTATTGATGATGCCAACTTAGCAGTAAAGACTGTGGATATTTCCGAGATTCCTGCAGATATGCTGGGCTTGGATATCGGACCGAAGTCTGCAGAGCTTTTTGCCAATGCGGTGAAGTCTGCAAAGACTGTGGTATGGAACGGACCTATGAGTGTTTTTGAGAACCCTGTATTGGCTAAGGGAACCATTGCAGTAGCAAAAGGCTTTGGCAGAGACAGGCTACTACCATTATCGGTGGTGGAGACAGTGCCGCAGCGGTAAATATCCTGGGCTTCGGAGATAAGATGACTCATATTTCCACCGGCGGCGGAGCTCTTAGAGTTCCTGGAGGAAAAGAGCTTCCCAGGCGTTGCAGTTGCAAATAATAAGTAAGAAGTTCTATAAGTAATCAGATAAATCCGTATGCATAGAAGTCAGCATATACAGATGTCGTTAAGGACAGTAGTCAGTAAATACAGAAATCAGTATATAGAGTATTATGCATAAGATAGATAGAAATTGTAGGAAATAGGTGAGAAGATGAGAAAGAAAATTATTGCAGGAAACTGAAGATGAATATGACTGTAACAGAGGCCAAGGCTTTATGCGATAAACTGCTTCCCTTGGTGAATACGGATGCGGTGGACGTGGTTTTCTGTACCGGCTATCGACATTGTACCTGTAGTGGAGAAGCTTCAGGGCTCCAAGATTTCCGTAGGCGCTGAGAACCTGTATTTTTGAAGAGTCCGGTGCCTACACCGAGAAATTTCCGCCAATATGTTGGTAGATGCAGGGGTAAAGTACGTTATCATGGGACACCCGAGCGTAGAGGATATTTCCATGAGACAGATGAGGATATCAACAGAAGGCTAAGAAGGCTTTTGGAAAAGGGGCTTACCCCTATCATTTGCTGTGGAGAAAGCTTAGAGCAGAGAGATGGGCATTTACTTTGAGGATTTCCATGCAGATTAAGGCGGCTTTCCAGGAATTTCCGCTGAGGATGCCGGAAAGTGCGTTATCGCTTATGAGCCAATCTGGGCCATCGGAACCGGAAAGACTGCAACGGCAGAGCAGGCGGAAGAGGTTTGTGCAGCATCCGTAAGGTAATTTGCGAAATCTATTCCCAGGCGGTTGGAGAGAAAAATTCGTATTCAGTATGGCGGATCTATGAATGCCGGAAACTGCAAGGAGCTTCTGTCTAAGCTCAAACATTGATGGCGGATTAATCGGCGTGCATCCCTTAAAGAGGAGTTTGCAAGATTGTAAACTACCAGGATTAAGAAGAAGTATTAGAACTCATGAGTACCCTGTACGTTATGCGTGACGGTACTCTTTTAAAATTGAAGGATTATAAAAAGCTTTAACGAATCAGAAATAGTGGGCAAAGTCTGTAGTGCAGTATAGGTCTGAAAAAGGGTAATCTGAGCCCGTGGGTCTGGCTTTTGTCTTCAAAAGCTTAGATTCCCTAAGGCCAGACTTTCTTCAGAAAAAGCCTCAGCCTGACAAAGCCAACTTCCGAAGGACGTTGTTTATGAAGCAAGTGAGCAGTGGTTAACCCAAACCACTGCTCAGCATGGCGAGGTTAGCGAGAGCGTGCCCTGTTTTAGACCCTATACTGCATAAAAGGCTATTTATAAAAACTGATTGAAAGTCTCTTTATAATCCCTAAAATTTTCTCTTTGGATTTTTTCGGGAACCAGCCTTTTTCCACTCTCCTGCTCGTATAATTCATGGATGCTCCAAAAAGCAGGAGATGCCGAAGATGGCCAGGCTTCCTGAGAGGAATAGAGAGGAAAGAAAAAGGCTGGCTATGCTAAGCGGATAAACTTATGAGGAAGAATAGCCAGGCTATTTTCTTGCTAAAGTAATACTCCGCATAAACCACAATGGGATGAAATGCCCCTATACAGAGAAAAGCAAACCAAGCCTAAGAGTAAACCTTTGAAAGCTCATAGTTTAAAATACTCCCGAAGCTCTCGAAGCAGGGTATCCAAATCTACCTCTGCCCGTTCACTCATAATCTTCACTGTAGCTTTAGGCATCATAATGCGGGCAAGAGGGGTATTTAAGGCCTTAAAGCGGTCGCTTAATCGGAAAAGGAGAGTCTTTACATTGGGATCCGCTTCCAAAATATCCTTTAGTAGGGTGTCTTCAGTGATTTCGTTAGCTTTGCCGGCTTTCAAAGTTCCTGTATTTTTCTATATTACCTTCAGCTTCTAAAGTCCCTGTGTTTTCTGCTATTGCCTTCTGCTTCCAAAGTCCCTTCGCTTTTTTTGCCCACATCTTCAGAAGTCTCTGAGCCTTCCCTCTTGTCTTCGTCTTTAGAAGTCTCCTTGCTTTCCTTTTCCTGCTGCTCCCAGGTCAGAAGAGTTTGAGAGCCCTGTAGGAACGGATATGGGTGCAGTCCCTGCATCATTTCCAGCACACCCTGAACTTTCCGTTTTCATCTCGAACCGCATAGTAAATAATGTAAATAAATAGATCCGGTTTGTTAATCCAAAACTCCGCCTTGTCCTGCTCTCCGGAACGGAACTTCTTGATAATTTCTTCAACGATATGTACGGAAGCCTTTGGATGACAGTTTTTCACATCTCTTCCAATGACATTTTTACTTCTGGGAAAAACTCTATGTTTGGTGTCGGTGTGAAGCATACCAGTTCATTTTCATCCACATAGGAGAGATCCACCGGCATATGCTGGTAAATTAGATTAATCTGCTCCAGGGTAAGCTGACCGGTGGTAACATTCAGCTTCTCCTCCTTATTGTTAAAACCGTACTTTCCTAGAAGACCGGCAAGCTCTTCCGCAAAGCCGGGAGCAGAGGAAAGACCGGAGAGGGAGAGGTACTCTGAGAAGCGGTATGGGAGACGTTTTGCTTTGGAGATTTTTCCGGCTCAACGGTAATATAAGCAAAAGCCGATTTCCGGTCTCCCTCAGCCATATAGCGAAACTCTTCGTCACTTATCATCTCCAAGGAAGTGGGGTAGAGGATATTTTCTCCTTGTCCATCAAATCCCGAACATCCGCCACAAGCTCTGCCTGCTTTCCGATAAACCTCTTCCTTATCCTCTAAAAAGAAGCTTGTAGCACTCTGCAATCTCATCCCGGATAAAGTCATCCAGCGTCCACATGGTGGTGGTAGGGCGGGTAAAGCCCTTCTTTTCCAAAACCGGATAGAGCTGGTTTTGTTTTCTGGACAAATGAATCTTGAATTTCAACAATTCTTCATATAGTTCCAGCCATTGGTTTTTAATGAGGGGATACTGCACCAAATCCTCAACGGAAAGGAGCAATTCCTTCATTTTGGCATTTTCCCTACGGTAACAGGAGATAGGATGATTTTTCCGGAAGCTCTTGATCCTTTGTAGATCAAAAACATCCTGGAAGACCTCCAGCATGGCCTGAATATCTTCCTAATGCACTCGTCTTCAGTTTCCTCCACCATTTCCTGCTCGATAATAGCAATTTCATAGGGGGCCAGGTGTTGTACTCTATCCTTCAGCGCTTTTCTGGCTTCTTCCAAGGAAATCTTACCTTCATCATAGGCGGACTTTATTTCGTGAACAATTTCTAACTTCTTCCCATCAATATTTTGAAAATTTCTCTCATCGCTTCCTCCTTATGTAGATTTTCCAATCTACTAAACAATTAAATCAGAATAAGACAGCTCTACTATTCTATTGAGTTAGAACTATCTAACTAACATTATCATAACAAAAACGATGAGAGAATAACAATGAAAATTCCATATCAAATTCTAAAGAGATTTTTCAGAAGATTTCTAACACATTGTCACTTTGTAAAGGGTATGAGCTCTTTTAATATATGAAAAAATATAAAAATTATTAATGATATTCATAACGAAGATTTTATTTATTATCTTAAAAACAGCAATATACTGATTGGGTAGATATGGCTAACCGATTTAAATAATAATAATTGAAACAGGCGAGTTCAACTAACTTTTCTATTCAAATGGTTTCTTATCATTTTAAAATATGCCGGCAGAGAAAAAGCAAAGAACTAAGCTTCATTTTTGGATAAACCGGAAAGCATGGTAAGGGGCGTTAAGAAAAATTAAACCTGGACGTGAGTCGTAAATCACAGTTTTGAAAAGAGGTTTAAAATGAAGAAGATGACAAAAAGGGGTTATTTTATCCCTTGCTTTTGTCTTGCCTACAATTCTGGTGCAGGAAAAGCTTTTGCTCAGAGGCAGGAAATTCCGGTGAATGGAAAAGCCGTAAACGGAAAATGGTTCTATGAGAAAGAGGGCAAGCCTGTAAAGGATTGGCTTTTGGATAAGGGAAATGGTATTATCTTTCTAAGGACACAGGAGAGATGCTTCTGGAAGTCAAGAAATTAAGGGTGTTAACTATTATTTTCAAAAATAAAAATGAGGCTGTAGAGGGTACTATGGCCAGGGGCTGGCATCAAGACAGTAGAGGGTGCCTATCGTTTTTATGATAATCGGGAGGAAGCCCTACAGAGGGGCAGGAGCTCGATCCTGGCAATGGATTGACGGATATTGCTATTATTTTTGAAGAAGAAGGTGAGAAAAAGGGAATTCTCCTGCAAAATGGCATTAGCAAGGATGGTTATACCGTAAATGAAGAGGGACAATGGACTGTGAACGGTGTAGCGCAGTTCGTTGAGGGAAAAGGCTTTATCACAAAAAAATCCGATGTAAAGGGTGTTTCCAGAACGATTGAAAATACGGAAGCTCGTCCGAAAGAACAAGTTCTACACGCAGTCACTCCGGAAGAAGCAGTGGAGCAGGAAGTAATGAAAACGGTAATATAAACAGGAATGGAAGCAATACCGGAGCAAGGGAAATACAGGAGCTCCTCTAGCGGAGTAAGTGAGCAAGATAAGAAAAATTCAAGACTGAACTGCCACAGGAGAATCCTAAAGTGGAAACAGGAAAAGAAAATTCGGATAAGAAGCCAGAATCTTTGCTTGCAGACGGTGTTTTCTACGGTACAGGCACCTGGTCAAGATATTATGAGCAAACCGGTCCCGATATTGTAAAAGTCAGCATTAAGATGGAAAGATTGCCGAAGTCAGCAATGGGAAATACACGGAAGATGACAGCTATCAGGACAAGACCTTTAAGATTTATGATTACCTTAAAGGCTTAGAAGATGTAAAAAGAGCTGAGAAAAACCTGAAGGAGAAAAAGGGCGAAGCTATGATGCGGTAGCTTCCCGCAACCCAGTCCACATTGGGCGAGGTCAGTGCAGTGGACAATGCCCTTGCTCGTTCCAGAAAGCTGAAAAAGACGGAAAAGAGCAAAAATCGCCTATTTTGATTTCAGCAGGAAACCAAATGCCAGAGCGGTAGGAGAGAGCTTGGATATTTCCAATACCATTCTTGATCTGCATTTTTGCAGACGGAAGCAGACAGGATCTTCCTTATGCAGACTTTGCAAAGTATAGTATTACCGTGGATAAAGAACAGGGAAGTCCCTTTACCGGAGATTGGAACAACTTTTTCCGGTATATTTCCAGAACGAAGACTCTTTGATTAAGCTCCCAAGTTTTATTCAGGGTGCAAAAAGGATTATAGATGGGCTTGGCAGATGAGATTCGTCTGACCTATGAAGATGGAGAGTGAAAACCCCTGCCTACGGACAAGGATCATTTTGTTTACCGTGCTGTAGAAACGGGGAAAGACATCACCAAGGCGGAGTTGCTTTTCGGGAGGAAAGGTCCTGACGGAGGGAGTGTATGATGCAAATCGCTCTGTTTGGGATTTCCATTTAGAGGATAAACAGCTTCCGAAAAATTATGATGCTTGGAGATATAAGGATATTCAATTAAAAGAAGTTATGGATGAAGGAAAAATCCCTGCTTCCGTAGAACTTCTTTATGATGGGGAGTATATTCTGGAAGAAACAATCCATCTGGAAAAAGAAGCCATTCTTTCCGGAGAAGTTCTTGAAAAGGACGGGGATGTAAATATTGATTATTTTGACGAGATAGAGAAAAATCCCGCTTTACTGCTTGGAGAGGCGGAGAATGAAAATGAAAAGCCTGTAAAAGTGGAACTAAGCTATATTCCTGACAAGACGGAGAAAAAGTCACCGGAGAAGGAAATTCTGAAAACGGAGACGGAGAAGAAGAGAAAAATGCTATCGTAGAACTAAGCTTTCCGGATTTTAATCATTAAAGGGAAGACGGCGAAGGTAATTCTTCATCTTCACTATATTTCTATCGAGGAGGAAGGCGAAGACGGAGCGGTGGAAACAGAGTAATGCGCATAGCAATCTTCCTTTTTAGAAAATATGAGCAATCAGAAAAAAATAAATAGTTTTCCGGCAGTATAGGTCTGAAAAAGGGTAGTCTGAGCCCGTGGGTACTTGCGAAAAACAAGAGAAACGCAGTTTTTCGCTTAGTATCCCTTATGTAAGGACAAACTTTTCATCAGAAAAGTTGTTCTGTACGAGACCAACTTCCGAAGGAATTTGCTTTTACGAAGCAAAAGTGAGCAGTGGTTAACAAAACCACTGCTCAGTCAGGCGAAGCTAGGAGAGCGTGCCCCACTTTCAGACCTATACTGTACGGAAAAACGTTTTTATTATAAATCTGTTTTTAAAAGGAAGATTACTGAAGCTAAATTCTGTCTTTCCGCTCTTCTTATCGATGCTGATATCGAAATAGAGTTCATTAGATAGTCTTCCGCTTCCGTAGAATATAGTTTCTTCCTCCACCTTTTTGTTGAAAGTCCAGAGTGTTTTTCAAGAAGTTTTATACTATCTTCCACTGGTTCAATAGTAAAGAAGAACTGGTACTGAAATTGCTCTGTATTTCCTTCTCCATAGTGGAAAAAGCTCATTTCATAAAGGGGCGTATCCGGAAAACTGCTAAGTGCTTTTTCTATAGCTTTCCGAGAACTGCCCGGAAGACTTTCGCTGTAGGAATACAGAAAACTCTCCTCCTGAACATCTGTTTTTCCGAAAAGAGAAGATGTTCTGGAGCAGTAAACTGGATGAAGAAAGAGAGGAAGGGAAGAGAGTAGCGAAAGAAGAAAAATCACTATAGTCCCCTTACGAAACAGCTCAAATACTGCCAGTTTCTTGGCGAAGGAAGCCAAAAGTCCCAGCCCTCCATACAGTAAGGGAAGGACTGTGAAAAAGAAGCAAAGGGACAGTAGGGGCGAAGTGGGCAGCAAAAGCTTCGGATTTTTATAGCTGTAGAGTAAGATAGGTAGAAGAAACAGAAGGAATTGTAAGCCGATTCCGAAAAGAATCAATGGAAAAAAATGATGCGAAAAAAGCAGTCTTTTGGGACTGCCTTTTTCTGTTGCAAGCTTTTGTTTCTTCTGAAAGAGGGCGCCTAAAAAGGACTTTCCGCTCTTATTTTTATTTTCTGTTAAATGTAAATCCTTAGACATTTGCTTAGATTTCCCATGGCAGGTTTTTCCTTACCGAAGTGTCCGTAAGAAGAAACCAGATTATAGTCTGTATTTAAAAGATTTAAGTTGAAATAATGCCCTTTTGGCGTAAGGTCATACTTCTCGATAACGGAACGCCAAAGGTCTCCCACATTTTTCATGCTCGGTACCGAAGCAGTCCAGATAAACGGATACAGGCTCCGCCACACCGATGGCATAGGCCAGCTGCACCTCACATCTGTCGGTCTTTCCTGCGAAACCAGGTCCTTCGCAATTTTTTCTGGCCATATAGGTCGCAGAACGGTCTACCTGGAAGGATCCTTTTCGGAAAAATGCGCCGCCGCCGTGATGAGCGGCGCCGCCGTAGGTGTCGGCAATAATCTTACGTCCTGTAAGACCGGAATCTGCAAAGGAGGAGCCGAGAACAAAACGTCCGGTGGGTTTACCAAGATGCGGAAGTCGGTATTTAAATTCATTTCCGCGCTGGTTTCACCATGATTTTCTGAATAATCTCCCGAACCTGAGACAGGGAAACGGATCTCACTGTGCTGAGAAGAAATCAGGAAGGTATCAATGCGATTTTCCTTGTAATCATAGCTACTTGAGCCTTAGCATCCGGCTTTTAAAAATAGAAAAGGCATTTTCCAGATTAAAGGCACGGAGCTTCTGCAAAGCTCTGGTGGATAAAAACATAGGGGATAGGAAGCATTTCCTTGGTTTCGTTTGTAGCATATCCGAACATCATTCCCTGATCTCCGGCACCGTCATGGTCTACACCCATGGCAATATCGGGAGACTGTACGGAAATCAACTCCTGAATCTTATAGCGATCCAAGTCCTCCAAACCGATATTCTTTAACACGTTTCGGCAAAGAGTATCGTAGTCGGGAGTGTGGCTGCTGGTGATTTCTCCCAAAAATCACGATATCATAGTCTTTAATGCAACATTCTGCGCAATTCTTCCCTTGGGATCGTGCTTTTAAAATGTCTGTAACGATGGCATCACTGATTTGATCGCAAATTTTATCCGGATGTCCGTTGGAAACCTGTTCTGATGAAAATAACATAAAAATAATCCTTTTCTATTTTGTATACAGAGTAGAAAGCTTCGAAAAGACATAAAAACCATTGGGCTCGCCAATGGTCGATAATCTTCTTTATTGATCGAAACAAATGGTTCGCTCAGGTTAGCACCTTCCGTTTCCGGGGTTGCTGCGGCTTCTTAGCTCCTATGTAGCTCCACCGACTCTGAATAAGTTATGAAATTTTGTTCTGTTATACTAACAAAGAGAAGCGTAAAATGCAAGGAAAAGTTAGGGAGAAGAATATAAAAATAATAAATTTAAGTTTTCTTTTACATTCCGGGAAGAATGAGATATAAGAGAGGGCACGGCTTTGCTGATATAAGATAAAACGTAATAAGAAAAACAATAGTGTCAAAAAGAAAATGAACAGGAATAGAGGATAGAGGAAGGGATTAAAATGTTTAAAGCGATAGCCTTGGATTTGGATGGAACATTGACCAATTCGGAAAAGAAAGTTAGCGAAAGAATAAAAAGAGCCTTGCAGGAGGCTATCAAGAGAGGCGTCAGCATTATCCTGGCTTTCGGAAGACCTACCTATGGCATGTCCGAGGTGTGGGAGGCCTTAGAGCTGGAAAAATTGGGAGGCTATGTTCTTTCCTATAACGGAAGTCTTTGTATGGACTGTAGGACCAAGGAAGTTTTGTATGAACATACGATTCCAAGAAAGTATTATGAAGCTATTGCCAAGGCAGTAAGAGAGGCGGATTTAGGCCTCCTTTTCCTATCAGGGAAGGAGATTGTAACAGAACGACCGGAATTTTCCCTATATGGATAGAGAAAGCACCATTAATAAGATGCCTTTTCGGAAGGTGCAGGATTTTCCCAATTCTTTAGAAGAGGAGGTTTGTAAGCTCTTGGCTTTGGGAGAGCATGAAGATTTGATTCCCTTAAAGGAAAAAGATTGGAAAAGGAATATGGGGAGGAATTAGCATCTTCTTTTTCAGAACCCTTTTTTTCCTGGAAATCTGCCCTTTAGGAGTAGACAAGGAGAATCCTTAAAAAGACTTTTAGAGAAAAGGGCTGGAAGAGAGAAGAGCTGATGGCCTTTGGAGATGGAGGAATGACCTTACCATGTTAGAATATGCCGGAAAAGGCATTGCCATGGCCAATTCCCAAAAGCATGTTTTAGAAATAGCCAACGAAGTCACACTCAGCAATGATGAAGACGGAGTAGCGGTGATGGTGGAGAAATACATTCTTGGTACTATAAATTAATTTGTGTTCATATAGATAATTATATATCCTTTTAGATTAATGTTAGAGTAATTTTAATCTAGGAGGATATTTTTATTTAAGGAATTAATAGTTTTACTTAGAAGATAATACAATTTATCAAAAATATTATGAATACAGCAAGTTTGATGAGGATGCTAAGGAACTACAACAAAGGCTTAAGTTTTTTTCTTGGAGTTATTAAAAAGAATGTTGAGAAAAAGCTTATTTAGAGAATTTAGGAATATCTTGAGATTTAGATAATAGAATATTATGATTCTTAAGTATCAGAGACTATTATGATATGCGATTTATGTTATAAAGGTAAGAGGTTTTTAGGTTAAAAGAAAGAGTTATAGAAGTTGAATTCAATTAGGATATTGAGAAAACTAACTCTATTATGTTTAGGGAACAGAAAAATGATACAAATCCTCCATTACACATCTGTAGATTATCATATATGAAATTGAGTAAGAGATATTATTAAATAAGCATTTTATAAATGCAGTACATTATAGAAAATGACATTCGAATAAGAATGCTAGGGAGGATCGAAGATTGAAAAAAATATAAATGAGCTTGTTGTGATTATTAAAAGCATAAATTTTGATGGAGTACTAATTGAAAAGGAAGTATTGCAACTTCAATCTTGGGTTGATAAAAATAGAAATCTTGCATATGACGATAATCAGATAAAAATTAATCAAGTTGGTGGACTCTGTTATAGAAGAGCATAGGATTAAAGATTCGGAAAAGGAAATGATGATAACTGCCTGTGAAGATTTTTTAAAGAATGCAGGTGATAGTTCCTCATTAACCTATAAACTTACGCATTTGTGCAGGCTTGTTAAAGAAAAAGAAGAACATTGGTGTAGAACTAATTGATATTTTAGATAATGAATCGGCAATGGGTGAAATTCATAGTAGAGCTGAGAATAATCTTATGAAGCCATTAAGTCATGTGCCGGATACTGCAGAAACCCAGAAATCATTGTTGTTTCATTAGTTCTTATTGCTATGCTTGAATATAATGGCAATTATTATGATAGTGTTCATGAGACATATAAAGTGCTTTATAAAAATTTTCTGAACAAAAAGGTAGAAGGTAAAATTCGCTCTATTTTAAGCAAATATAAAAAGCAATCTGACTCTGGCAAAAGAACCAGAATCATTAATGTTGCACTTGAAAATGCAATTGTGCCACAGGCATATCTATCTGCATTCTTTGAATTTGTTTTTGATATCTATAAGTTGAATTTTGAATATGATCTTCCAGAGGAACCATACGAGGAATTTCAGTTCGTATTTGATGGTTTGAGAAATAATGTTCTTTCAGATGGAGATGATATTTCTATTAATGTCACACAGAAGACCTACAAGTTAATAGCGGCAACAAAACAATTAATCAGTCGCGAAGATGGATTAGATGCTGTTATTAAGTTGAGTATTATCATTGTTAAAGCTTATAGATCAACGATTTTGGGACAAGGAAGTGAAGATTTTTAATCCTTACTTAAAAAAACTGGATATGAAGGTTGGGAGAAAAACCTTAAAAAGAAAGTGCTAGAGGTGGCTATGAGCGAAAGAAAAATGACTCTGAATTAAGATCACGCTGGGAGCCAAAGTTCGTAATGCTCAACAATTCTGTATACTTGAATCCTCCTGCACATAAAGTTAAGTCTCAATATGACTATAGAGATATTGCTGTTGTAGTGCTTAATGATGGTGAAGAATTATATAGAAATAACAATTGTGATATTCGTGAAATTATTGGTGGATATCAGGTTAATACCGAGATAATTGAAATTATAAAACCATTAGGTAAGCTTACATATAGATTAGTAGTCGGAAATGAAGCTATATATGATAGCAGGGAAAAGCTGTACCGAAATTGTATAGTTTTTAATAATGAAGGTCATGAACAAACAATAATACTGATTTTTGAAGGAACTGTATATATCGCTTGTAAAAAGGGTGAAGTCACAATAGATAACTTCCTTACCAAAGAGCATTACTGTATAGGATATAAAGCTTTGTTAGACCAGGAGATGTTATTGAAATTGGTCATGATGTTTTCAATTTCTCATCAATGGCAAAAGCCAGGTGTTTTTGGACAATTATATCCTAACTGTGGTGTTCAAAAGAAAATGCGGATAAAATAATACCTGTATATCATGATACTTGTTTTGTTGTTTTTGAAGCAGAAAACACATCTACAAAATTCGAAATAGATATCAACAGTAAACCATATAAACTAAGAGAAATGCAGTATAAAAGCTACTGAAAAATCCGGCTTAACAAAATATATTGTGGAGTTAGGGTTGAGGGAATCAGGAATTTATGCAATTGAAGTAAATCAGCTAATAGCAGACAGTAAGATTAAAAATTTTACAAGCTGATGTGGCATATGACACTGATTTGATGTATTCGAAGGAAATGATAGAGGATTCTATTTATAGAATTCAGGTGTCATCGAAATTGTTACCGCATAGTATCGATACAGAAGTTATAGCTGAGAGTTTTAATCCAAATTTCATACGCTTTGATTATGCAGGAGAAAGGTATAGTTATTATTTACCTTTTGACTTTGGTTTTTATAAGTTATCAGGATGTGACTGGTGCTCACAGTTCGATGACTTATGGATAAATGATATAAATAATAGGAGTATTTTTGACTTTGTATGATTCAGAGTGTGATGGCTTACTTCTTTATACTGAATCGGGAACATTAGCCGAAGATGATATAAAAGCTGATTGATAAGGGTTATTATAAGCAATTTCCAGTTTTCTTTTTGACATCTTATAAAAAAATGAAAATAGGTACCTTAGATTGGTCTTTACAACAAATGGAAAAAGTCAAATATATAGTATATTGTTACAATAAGTGCACTATTGATAAAGATAAAACAGAGATATTTTTCGATAATCCCCCAAAGGTGACAATTACACCGGTATATCATGGCAAAGATAAGGTGTTTTTATGAGTTATTTTAATTCGGTAGGAAGAAGATACTGAAAAGCAAATTATTAGAAAGTGGCCAAACCAGCACACTTACTAATTTTAAGTCTTTTCAGGAATATGTTATACATTTCATGTAGAGACAAAGCTTCTCCAACTTAGAAAAAATACTTTATTGTGTGAGAACGCATAACATTTTATGCGCGAAAAAGATTTTTGTTGGCAGATCATTTAAGATAGTAGAGTTATATTTTGATCAGAATATACATGGTAAATTTATTGAAAAACAACGGTTATTTAATAAATACTTTTTAAAATTAACGAATATAATAAATGTGGAGGAAGGGATTTTTGAAGGACAAATATACAGCAAATCCTACAAAGGAGATTTTTCCTATACAATATCAATCCTGTTGAAGTAGAAATATGTAGCGATGTTATTGATGGTACGGTGGATATCTATATGACCAATCAGGGAGACGGCTTGCTTTTTGACCCAGAGCATAGAGGTATTTTTGAATTCAATGGAACATCCAACAGCACCGGATATTTTCTTATATACAATTAGTATGAAGGAGAAGATGAACAGTGAAGAAACTGAATCCTATTGAAAAATCACAATACATAGATGGTAAATATAAAGAGTATTTGAAATCATCATTTGAATTTGGCAAGAGCCATCTGCAAAAATTATTTGTAGAGCGACTTGAGAAGGAAAAACTATTCAAAGGCCCTATGTAGATTTAAGTTTTCCATTTCAGAGAGGAAAAATATAGAATCTTTAATTGAAGAAGGTGGTATGTAAATCATTTAAGAGGTTAGATGATATTAATTTTAAGAGACCTTTGTATTCTCATCAAGAAGAATCAATTGTATCATTGGGAAAGGTCATAGTGCAATTATTACAACGGGTACAGGTTCAGGTAAAACAGAAAGTTTCTTGTATCCAATTTTAAATGATTTGCTCTTTGATGTTGAAAAAGGAAATAAGGAGGTTGGAGTTAGAGCAATTTTTCCTTTATCCGATGAATGCACTTGTTAATGACCAGATTGATCGTATTAGAAAGATTTTGATGCACTGTCCGAGATTACCTTTGGTTTCTTTACCGGTGATACTCCGGAAAAAGCAACAGCTAATACTAGAAAAAAATTAGGCGAGGAAAATGATGTAGTAATCCCAAATAATGAGCTTGTATCCAGAGAGGAGATTCGTGAGAATCCACCTCATTTGTTGTTTACTAACTATTCTATGTTAGAGTATTTGCTTATTCGTCCTAATGATTATGCAATTTTTTGAAGCACAGAGATTACAGAATTGGAAGTATGTGGTGTTAGATGAGGCACATACTATAATGGTTCACTTGGTATAGAACTTTCACTTTTACTTAGACGACTTACAGGATTGGCACCTAAACGTCCTCAATTTATTCTTACCAGTGCAACCTTGGGAAAGTAGGGTAAATCAGAAGCAGATATTATTAAGTTTGCAACTAGTTTAACATCTGCAGAATATGAGATCGGTGACATTATTTTCTCAAAAAGAATTCCTTTGCAAGAGTCAGCTATATATAGAGTAGAAGGTAGTGATTATCAAACTATTAAGGATAATATGGAATCCTTAGATGAAGTAAAAAGGTTGTTGGAAAATATTATAGCACCACTGCATCAAATGTAGGGGAAGTACTATTTGAACTACTTGTTAGAGACGAGAATGTACATGCATTAAGTACATTATTAAAAATCAGGAAGTAAAGACTTTACGATTTTTGTATAATGAGTTTTATGAATATATGTCAAAAGAAGAATTAATTGCTTTGATTGACATTATTAATGTCGCTGAGAGAAAGATGGTATTGGATTATTTGACCTGAAATACCATTCATTTGTACGTCCGTTATCTGGCGCCTATATCACATTTGGAAAAGAACCAAAGCTTAGTCTGACCAAAACAAATGAAATTGATGGGATGAAGGCTTTTGAAGTTGGTAATTGTCGCTATTGTTATGCTCCATATATCATAGGGAAAATTCAGCGCAGAGAAGATGATCAAATGGATTATCTGCTTCAAAAATAAAGAAAATTGATATTTATGAGAATTATGGAAATGATCAGTATGTTAAAATTGATTATTTCCCTTTTTGGAGAATGCTGTAAATGAGGAAGAAGTAGATAAAGAAATACTTGAAGAATATAGTGTTTGTGATAAGTGTGGAGAAATTCACTTAGCAGGAAATCTTAATGCAAAAAATGTAAATGTGGAGATGAACATCGATTTGTTGCATACCGAGTAATGCAGAAAAAAAGCAAACGATGAAGATTCTATTTATAATAATATTGCACAATGCCCATGTTGTGAAACAAAGGAAAATCAGGTGTTGTTAAGGCTCTTAACATGGGTAAGGATGAAGGTACAGCATTAATAGCGCAGATACTTTTATGAAGCTATAGATGAAGGTGTTCAGGAAACAAAAGCAAGTTAAGAAAAATTTTCCTTAAAGCCTATTAGTAAACTAATAGGAGCACCTAAAGAAGAAAAAAAGTTAAGCAGTACTTAGCCTTTTTCCGATAGTAGACAGCAGGCAAGTTTTTTAGACAGTATTCTTTGATGCAAATCATGTCAGAATGCTTAGAAAGCGTTTGATTTGGGAGATGATAGTTCAGAATGATTATAAGGATATGGGAGTTGATGAATTAGCATCTTATTTAACTGAGTATATTAAAACAAAAGATTTATTTCAAAATGATATGGGCTCGCATAAAAATGCATGGGCCGCTATTCTGGTTGATTTATTACGAGTTGATGGCGCTTATGATGGTGAAGGTTTAGGACTTTATTATTTTGATTTGGATATTCACAAAATATTGAATGAATTTTCTGATGAGGAAATAGAAGAGGCATTTGCTCAATATAGTTGCAAAATGAATAAAGAGGAACTTAACATTCTTATGCAGGTTGTATTAGGAGTATTTAAAGTTACTCCTGCAATTAACTATGTTAAGTCTACTCTTACACCAGAGGAAAGGAAGGATATTTTAGAGTACAGACGATTCAATAACTATGTAATGTTCAACTGCCCTAAAACTACTCAGGGAGTGAGAAGCTTCTTACCGGTTAAGGGTGAGGAGAATATGGTTGTGCGATATGTCCAGAATGTATTTGGATGCAGTTCTGAGGATGCGAAAACGCTTGCAATTATATTCGACTTATTGGTTCAGGCAAGTGAAGCTACCGGAAGTGAAAAAAATACTACATAAGCATGAAAAGAAAGATGCATATCAGATTGATGCAAGCAGATATGTAATTAAGAATTATAAAACATCGAAATTTTATCAGTGCAGCAAATGTGGTAGACTTACTGCTTACAATCTAAGAGGTAAATGTACACAAGATAAATGTACGGGTTCTTTATCAGAAGTGAATCCAGATGAAGTGTTAGCTACTAATTTCTATCGTATTCAGTATAAGGAAAAGAAGATAGAAAGTATTGTGATTCAGGAGCATACTGCGCAGACTAGAAAGAAAGCAGGCGAAAGAATATCAAATCGACTTCAAAAATAAGAAAATTAATATCTTAAGCTGTTCGACTACATTTGAAATGGGTATTGATATTGGTGGACTTGAAACAGTATTTATGCGTAATGTGCCACCTACGCCGGCTAATTATGTGCAGAGAGCCGGTCGTGCTGGTAGAAGAAAAGATAGTGCTGCATATATCCTTACATATTGTGGAACTGGCTCACACGATTATACATATTTCTCAGAACCAGAAAAGATGATTTCAGGCGTGATCAATCCGCCATGCTTCAATGTTCTGAATAAAAAGATTATTGTAAGGCATTTAATGGCTACAAGCTTGGGATATTTCTTTAGACTACATCCTGAAATGTTCAAGAGCTTAGAGGCTTTGGTTATTAATGGTGGTACAGAGGCGTTTAAACAATATATGCTTTCAAACCCAGAAGACTTGAATAACTATATTAATAAAAAGATTATTCCGGAAGCACAATATGATGAATATCGAAACTTTAAATGGATAGATGAAATGGGCGGTGAAGATGAGAAAATGGCTCATTTTGTAGAATCTATTATAGAGATGATTAAGAATATGAGAACGCTAAAGCACTAGCAGTAAAAGGAAGATCGTGGTTCTGATTCCGATTACTATAAGAAGCAGATAGAAAACCTTAAAAAGCAAAATGTTCTGGAATCATTATCAAAGTATTGTGTTATTCCGAAAATATGGTTTCCCTGTGGATGTCGTAGATCTTCAGGTATATGAGAATGGTGTGCCAATAAACAAATATGCAATGAGCAGAGATCTTAAGGTTGCAATTTCTGAATATGCACCTGATTCTGAAGTAATTGTTGACAAGAATAAATATACATCCAAGTATATTACGCTTAAGAAGAATTCTCAGTTTACAAAGAATTGGTTTGTTACTTGTCCGACTTGTAAAAAAACTAATATTTTTTTAAGCATGAATGACGATGCGAAATGTAAATATTGCGGCCAGGACATTGGAACTGAGGCAGCGGAATATTATATTGAGCCGAGTTATGGATTTAAGAGTGGTGAAACAAAGGAAAGTACACGTCTTAAGCCAAGGAGGTCTTATGCAGGTGAAGTAACCTATGTTGGTGGCGGAAAAACTGATGAGAAGCGCTTAGTTATCGGAAATACTATGGGAGTAGAAACTAGTAGTGATGATGAGCTTCTTGTTATGAATAAATCAGGATTTTATATGTGTCCTGAATGTGGTTATAGCGATATCGTAAAACATGGACCCAAAACTCCACAAATATTAAAAAAACATAAGAACTTCAAGCAATATGACTGTGCTAAAGACAAGCTTGATTATATTCGCTTAGGTCATAAGTTTGAGACTGATGTTATAAGATTTACAATTCCGACACTAGATTCAGTTGATAAAGTAAGTTTTCCTCAAGCATTATCATTCTTATATGCATTTCTTGAAGGAGTTAGTATTGCACTAGGTATCGAAAGAACAGATATTGATGGCGTATTGGAATTAAATTTGGACATGCAGAGTTATGATATTTTACTTTATGATAATGTTCCAGGTGGAGCAGGTCATGTTAAGAGATTGCTTTAGCAAGGAGCCATAATTAGTTCACTTAAAGCCGGTTTAGATAAGGTTAGCAAAGAATGCTGTGATGAAAATACATCATGTTACAACTGCCTTAGAAATTATTATAATCAGATGTATCATAATAAGCTTGTCAGAAAGCTTGCAATGGATGTTATCAAGCGTCTTTTTATTTGAGATAGAGGATGTTACCGAGTTTTTATCAGAATGAACGTTGGCAATGGAATAGCCAGATACCTTCTTCAAAGAAAAAAATGAAATTACTTCTTGGTAATGATGGTAGGAATCCAGGAACTGAAACTGCGGATGATATTTGGAGTGATTTATTAGATGACTGTTTTGATGACGATGAAATCAAACTTATAACAGCTGTTAGAGAAAGTAGTCCAGAATCAATTGCGAAACCATATTATAGTAAAAACTGTAAAGATAGAAGAAACAGGCGAGAGCTTTTACAGCGAATTTAATATGGGATCAGAAACATGTAATTCTTTTCCTGAATGATGCTTATGACGATTATTTGTTGGCAAAGAAAACGGGCTGGCATGTGTACTGTACCAAAGAAGGATTTGACGTAGCCGAACTATTAGAGAAGGTAGGTGAATTACGATGGCAAACTAATGATACCAGATATTCCTAGGGAATTTGATGCTAGGAGTCATGAAGGAATAATGTTTGATGAATTAAATCAGCTACCTGAAGAATATTATGTATTTCATTCATTTGAAATAGTAACAATCAAAGATGGTCGAGTTTTAGAGAGTGAAACAGACTTTGTTGTTTTTCACCCAAAGAAGGGACTAATTTGCTTAGAAGCTAAGGCAGGACAAGTTAAGTACGAAAATGGCTACTGGCAATATGGAAGTGGTAAAAGAATGAAGCATGATGGCCCTTTACATACAAGCCAAAAAGAAACAAGTGGTATTTAAAAAGACTATATGATAGATCATGGCCTTGAATATGAATGTAATAGTTGTAAAAAGCTTCATGCTGTTTGGTTTCCAGATATTCCAAAATCATATTTAATGGATGTAACATTACCAGGTGAAGGTGACATTAGAATCACGCTTACAGCAGATTCTTTTGGGAATATACAGGAATGTATTGACACGATTTTTGAGTTTGAGGGACAGGATAAAAGCATAACTAATCTTTCTGAAAAAAGTGTACAAAAATTTTTAGAAAGAGTACTTGCGCCGTCGTTTAACCTTATTTCACTGCGACGAGGTTGAGCTGGAAAAGAAATAAGAGGTATTTAAGAGAATGCTTAGAGAGCAAGCAGCTGTTATTAAACTACTTAGACGAGCAAAATCATGCTATTATAAATGGATTTGCTGGAACTGGAAAAACAGTAATGGCTGTTGAAAAGGCGCGACGCCATTCAGAAAATGGAGAGAAAGTTTTGTTCCTTTGCTACAATGCATTTCTTAATGAACATCTTAGAACGACATATCATTATCCACATGTATCTTTTTATACTGTTGCAGGATTATCTCAGAAATTCTGTAAAAAGTGGACTATAAGGCTTTTACAGGAAAAGCTAATAGAAATGTTTTCTGAGGGATTGTTTCTTATCAACATGTAATCATAGATGAGGGTCAGGATTTTTGGTAAGGAAGAAATTGACGAAGTTGAAATAATCGATCTTCTTAGAGAAAATATCATAGATAATGAAGAGGAAATGGAACCTTTTATTTGTTTTTATGACAAAAATCAGATGGTTCATTCTAAAAATGCCCCTAAGTATATTGAGGAAGCAGATTGTAAACTTACTTTATATAGAAATTGTAGAAACACTGAAAACATTGCTTTTACCTCTCTAAGACTTCTGGGATCAGATAAGATGCCAAAATTGTACCCAGATGCTGTAAGGGGAGATTTGCCGGAATTAGGTTTCTGTTCTACAAAAGAGGATATGATTGCTCTCTTAAATTCTGAAATTGATAAATATATAGATGATGGATTTCACAGCATCACAGTTTTAACCTGCAAAACTGAAGAGAGCAGTATCATCGCGGATTGCTGTATAGACTCGAAGTATAATTATAAGAGAGGGTATGTTAGGTTTACTACCTGTAGGAAGTTTAAAGGCCTTGAGTCCGATGTCATTATTGTTATTGATATTGATAAAGATACATTTTCTGATGAAGGCGAACAGCTTATGTACGTTGGAACTTCTAGAGCGCGTTTTTAAACTTAGTTGTATTGTAAATATGTCAGAAGTAGAATGCTTGAAGCTAATGGAAGACCGTAAAAATCAAGTACAATAGAAATGCATTTAAGTCTTTTGCAACAGCTTTCAATACTAAGCTAATTCACAAGAGAGAATAAGTCTGAGTATTTTAGATATTCAATTTATGTTGAAAAAAGAGAGGAGGGTACATTTCTCGATTAGCCGTATAGGCTGTCAAAAGAAAATGTCCGTACTCTTCTCTCGAAAAATGTATGAAAGAATCTATTTGTCCTGAAGAATTTTGTTGGATGGTGTATCTTACCCTTGCTCCATCAAGGATTCCTCCACCTTCATCATAATAGCGCATTCCATTCTCTTTCGGAAAAGCTTACAGCCATACTCATAGGTACCGGCAATATCTCCGGTGGAGTGGTAGGCATTGGCGGCACAGCCTCCGGCGCAATATAGCTTTGCCCAGCATTTTTCCGCAGTCCTCTCTGGTATAGACATTGGTGTTTCGGAATTCTTCTCTAGCTTCTTCCTTGGTGATACCGTTCCAAATATCTCCCAGCTTATATTCCTTGTCGGATACGAACTGGTGGCAGGGGTATAGCTCCCCCTGGGCGGAAACCGCCATATATTCCGTTCCGGAACCGCAACCGGAGATTCTCTTATAAATGCAGGGGCCTCTGTCCAAATCCACCATGTAATGGTAGAAGGTTACAGGATCTCCCGCCTTTTTTCTGCGAAGGAGGTCCAGTGCCAGCTTTTCATATTGCTCATAGAGGATGGGCAAATCTTCCTCGGTTAGGGCGGAGGGCTCTCCCGGGTTTAAAACCACCGGTTCCATGGACAGCTCTTTAAAGCCCAGCTCATCCGCCATGTGGGCAATATCTTCCGTAAAATCCGTATTAAAATGGGAGAAGGTTCCTCTCATGTAGTACTCCTTGTCCCCACGTTTTTCCACAAAACGCTGGAACTTGGGTACGATTTGATCGTAGCTTCCCTTTCCCTTTCGGTCTACACGGAAACGGTCATTAACTTCCTTTCGTCCATCCAGACTTAAAACCACATTATGGCATTCTTCATTTGCCCAATCCATGATTTCTTCCGTGAGTCCTACACCGTTTGTGGTTAGGGTAAAACGGAAATTCTTTCCCTTTTCTTTCTCGATGGAGCGGGCATAGGCCACCAGGTCCTTACAAACCTGGAAGTTCACCAAAGGCTCTCCACCAAAGAAGTCCACCTCTAAATTTCGGCGGGTGCCGGAATTTTCAATGAGAAAAATCCAGGGCTCTTTTTCCGGTTTCAAAGCTCATAAGCCCTGACTCTCCGTGATAATGCCCTTGGGAGGCAAAGCAGTAGGAGCAAGCCAGATTACAGCTGTGGGCTACCAAAAGGCAAAGAGCCTTAATCACATTACCGCTGTGGGATTTTAGCTTTCCCGCTAAAGGCGCATAGTTGTCTTTAGTAAAGAGCTTTTTGCTTTCGATTAATTCATCTATATCCGAAAAAGCAGTCCTGAAAGTCCTGTTCTGTACTCTCCGGAAATTCCTCTTTAAGCTTTTGGAGAGTTTCTTCTCTGGAAAGTCCTTTTTCCAAATAGCCGATGGCATCATAAGCCATAGGATCCGTAACATGGATGCTTCCGCTGTATACATCCAAAACAATGTGTCGTCCGTTCATCAAATACTGGTGAATCATTTACCCTTCCTTCTATAAAACAAATGGATACATAAAATTAATGTATAAACTATATCAGTATAAAGATAATCAATGTATAAAAGATAATCAATGCCTAAAGATAGTGTTTTCAATCAATGGCGAAAAGAACTGTGTCTGCACACAGCTCCTTCTTTTGAGAAATCTTAGTTGTTTTCGTTCTCGCAGTTTTTGATTTGCGATACCGCGACTGGTCTTACAAGCAGATTGACAAGATGTTTGACACTCTCCACATCCGCCGTGCTCAACGCTCTTCTCTAAATCTCTGGTGCTTAAGGTAATAATGTGCTTCATTTCCTATCCCTCTTTCTCCTGAATGCTTTTTCAAGCAATTTATTTACTCCTGCATTTTACCTGTTACGCTAAAACTTTGTCAAGATTGGAAAGGGATTTTCTTTCCCTTTAGAGGAAAATATGGTAGTCTTAGAGGGACAAAAATGAATTTGCTTACCATAAAGGAGTGAGTCTATGGGATTGATAAAAGCAGGTAAAGAAGCGGGAATTTCCGTTTTAGCAGATCAGTGGAGAGAGTATTTCTATTGTTCTTCCTTAGACAATGATACCCTCATGACCAAGGGGCAGAAGAGAATTGGACAAAACAGTTCCAATACTCGAGCTTCAGACAATATTATTTCCAACGGTGCTGTCATTGCCGTAAACGAAGGACAGTGTATGCTGATTGTGGAGCAGGGTGCCATCGTGGAACTGTCTGCAGAGGCAGGAGAGTTTGTTTTCGATTCCTCCACGGAACCCAGTATTTTCTACGGCCCACTGGGCGAAAGCGTAGTAAAAGCTTTTAAGACCTTTTGTGAAGCGTTTGAGCTTCGGCGGAGACACGGCAAAGGATCAACGCATTTATTTCATTAATCTCAAGGATATTGTGGGCGTAAATACGGTACCGTAAACCCCATTCCTTTTTAGAGCGGTGGATCCCAACATTAATCTGGACATAGAGATTTCCCTTCGCTGTCACGGAGAATATACTTATAAGATTACGGACCCTGTACTCTTCTATAGGAATCTTGCGGGCAATGTAGAAGGAGATTATAAGAAGGAAGAGGTGGAGTCTCAGTTAAAGTCTGAGCTTTTTAACCAATTTACAGCCTGCTTTTTTTCCCGTATTTCCGAACAGGAATTCGCTACCACAGCATTCTCAGCCATACGGATGATATTGCTCATGCCTTAAATGATATTCTTCCAGTACCTGGGAGGGCATTACGGTATTAAGATTACCAGCTTCGGTATCAGCTCCATCAAGGCACCGGAAGAAGATGAGAAGATGATTAGGAAATGCAGAGAGTGCTGCTTTTCCGTGATCCCAGCATGGCGGCGGCTTATCTTTCCAAGGCTCAGGAGATGCCATGAAGCTTGCAAAGAGGAAATACCGCTACAGGACCAATGATGGCCTTTGCAGGAATGAACATGGCAAATCAGACCGGTGGTTTCAATGCCTCCGAGCTTTTTCTCCATGGGGCTAAGCAGGGCAATGCGCAGGCGGGACAAAAATACCGCTAATCAGGCAAAATGCAGGAGCTCAGGGAAGTATCTTTGGACAGGTAAGTGTTCCTATGCAAGAAACTGCAAACGGTGCCGTACCGAGTCGCAGAAGCAGGCACAGCGGAGGATTGGACCTGCGCAAAATGCGGACATACCCATAATACCGGGAAGTTCTGTTCTGAATGTGGAGAGGCTAGAGCGGATAAATGGGATTGTCCGGAGTGCGGACATACCGGCAATGTAGGTAAATTCTGTCCGGAGTGTGGACATAAAAGATAAAATATAGACCGGACTGTGAAGAAGAAAGGGCAGAATAGAGACTTTCTTTTTCACAGTTTTTCTCATAGAAACAGCTATAGGGTAAAATTCTTGACTTATGTTCTTAAGGATGGAGGACGATATGGATAAAGAGTTACTGGGCTGGCTTTTCTCCCAAGGGGATTTCTTCCCTACAGACTGGGGAAAAGCATTGTATGGAAGCGGAAAGAATTTTAATGAAATTAGGGCTTTATGAGGAATTTTTCAAAACAAAGCCTATTCAATGCCGGAGATTTTTAAGCGGAAGAGGCTATGTGCTTTTGCATAATCCCAGTAAGAAAAACTGATGGCTACAGCTCTTTGTCCCCTTAGCAAGGCGCAAAGAAATTTTCTTTACGGATATTTTTGGAGTTAGGAAAAGTAAGGAAGCAAAATACTATCTGGAGGAGGCTTTTCAGACATTTTTATGAAAGCCTTTTTAGATGTTTTTTGTCTTTACGAATGAAAAAGAAGAGTATGATAGGCACTTAAAGTTATGTGATTTAAAAGGAGAAAAAGCATGGCACTCGTAATTCCAAAGGACTATTCCCCAAGGCTCAGCGTTCGGGAAACCCAAGAAGCAATTAAATATATCAGAGATACTTTCCAAAAGGAGTTTGGAAAGGAGATGAATTTATCCAGAATTTCCGCGCCCCTTTTTGTGGAGAAGAGCTCCGGACTTAATGATAATTTGAACGGTGTGGAAAGACCGGTGTCCTTTGATGTGCCATGGAAGAAAAGATGAAGTGGTGGAGGTTGTCCAGTCTCTGGCAAAGTGGAAGAGAATTGCTTTACAGCGTTATAATTTCCAGGTGGGAGAAGGTCTCTACACCAATATGAATGCCATTCGCCGGGATGAGGAATTGGATAATCTGCATAGCTGCTATGTAGACCAGTGGGACTGGGAAAGAGTCATCGGAAAAGACGAAAGAACGGAAGAGGTACTACAGAACACCGTAAGAGACATTTTTCGTATTATCAAGCATATGGAGCATGAGGTTTGGTATAAGTATCCGGATGCGGTGAAGAAGTTGCTGGAGGAAATTTACTTTATTGACTCTGAGGAACTTCTCAAAAGATATCCGAATCTCAGTCCGAAGGAAAGAGAAAATGCCATCACCAAAGAGCACGGCTGTGTGTTTATTCAAAGAATCGGAGATAAGCTCAGTAACGGGGAACCCCATGACGGAAGAGCTCCGGACTATGATGATTGGAGCTTAAACGGAGATATCCTCTTCTGGTTTGAAACCTTAAATTGCGCTCTGGAGATTTCCTCCATGGGAATCCGTGTGGATGAAAAGGCTTTATAGAGACAGCTCAAGCTATCTCATAATGAAGACAGGGCAAAAGCTTCCATACCACAAGATGCTTTTTGGAAGGAAAGCTTCCCCAGACCATCGGAGGCGGTATCGGACAGAGCAGACTTTGCATGTTGCTTTTTGGACCGTGCCCATGTGGGAGAAGTACAGGCATCCATTTGGCCGGAGGAGATGCGGAAGCTTTATGAGGAGAATAATATTTTTCCTTTTATAGTACGTTTGTCAAATTTAAAATTGCTTATTTTAAGCAATAGAATAAGCGGAGACCCTTTGGGTTTCGCTTTTTCAGCATATAGCTCTAAAACAGGGGCACGCTCTCGCTAACTTCGGCACGTAGCTGTACTAAGCGAAAAGCAAAGCACTTCGCTTGCTTTTCGCAAGTACAGACGGCCTCAGATTACCCCTGTTTCAGACTATAAATGCAGAAAAGCTGGTAAATGGTCATCCACCGTTCGGCGCCGGTATCTTTGTAAATAATAGCTTATTCACTTTATCGTATTCGCTATATATGCAAATTGATATTTGGCAAACGTACTATAAAAAGTCAAATATTTATCCCTACCGCCTGTTTTGCTAGGGCATCGGCTCTTTCATTAAAGTGGTCTCCGCTGTGGGCAAGAACCTTATGGAAGGTGATTTTAATTTGTTTTTTTGGTAGGAAAGCATTTTTTCTCTATATTCTATGGTTTTTCTTTATTGCATTTCCATTCTCCCTTTGCCCAGGAGGCGATGCCTTGGTAGTCATGAATATGGCGATGGAAGAGTAGCCTTTTTCTACCGCCAGGGAAAGTCGCTTAGGATCCCAATATTTCTCCGGAAACATTTCTCATGCTTTGGTAGCTTTCTTCCCGGCCTGAATCAAAGTATTCTTCGATATTTCCATTTTTTTCGATGAAAACCACACCGTATCCGTAGACGCCATTGTCCTTTTCAAAGCTTCCGTCCACATAGGCAATACAGTCTGTCTTGGTGCTATGAAAAAGCTCTTCTATGGCCATAAGAGAACTGTCTTGAGCAGGGAAAAGCTCTGCCTTTCCCTTTATTTTCCCGGAAAGAAGGCGTTTTTGAACTTAAGCCAAGAGAGGCCATGCCGGAGGAGCTATATGGCTTTGCATTGCCGTTTCCGTTTATATAAGCTTCCGCCTCTTCCCTTGTTTTCCATTTTTTAAATTGGGCATTGGGATAGCCCTTTACCTGTTTTTCACATTCTGTCCAGCTACCGTATATTCCCGGATTTTCTCCGATTTTTACCGCATAATAATAAGCCATGATAGACATTCCCTTTCTTCCTCTTTATACTGGTGGAGGAGAAAACATTGGATTTTCAACATTATTTTTACAAAGGAAAGCTGAGATATAGAAATCTAAGCGAAAAGATTTCCTTTGAATGCATAGTGAATATACACTAAAAGCTTTTAAAAAGTATATAGAGGAGTTGAAAATGGGAAAGAAAATCAAGGCAGTACTATTTGACTTGGATGGAACTTTGGTCAATACCTTAGCCAGTCTGAAAAGAAATATGGATCTGACTATGGAGCATTTTTCTTTGGAGGGTGTCAGTCTGGAGGAAACCAAGAAATTTGTGGGTGTGGGAACCAAGAAATTTGTGGAAAGAAGCCTGGAAAAGAATGCTCAGATTTGGTATGAAAAGGCGGAAAAATGGGAAGAAAAGGATGAGGAGAAGGCCATGGACCTGGATCTTAAGGGAGATGAGGTTATGGAACTTTACGAAGAGGCCTATGAATATTATCGCTCCATTTTTCCGGATAATTGTACCTATGAGGCGGAACCCTACCCCGGTATTCCTGCCTGCCTGAAACGCTTGGAGGAAAAGGGATTTCAGAGTTTTGCATTACCAATAAACCTAAGGAAGAGGCGTCCATTATTTTGAACAAAGTATTTGCTCCTGACAGCTTTACTCTGGTACTGGGAGATAATGGAAAGATTCCTTTAAAACCGAATCCGGATATGCTTCTTACGGTTTGCAAGGAACTGGGGATTTCTTCGGAGGAGGCTGTTATGGTGGGAGATACCAAGACGGACTTGGATGCGGCGAAAAATGCGGGTATACTTAGCATTGGCTGTCTTTATGGATTTCGGATAAAAAGGAGCTTGAGGAGCATGGGGCAAAAGTACCTTGTGAAGGACGGAGAAGAGCTATGGCAGGTTTTGAGGAGAATTTTTGGAAAAATGATTTAATCTTTTCTAAAGAAAGTTAAGTATAGCTAACTTTATACCGTGGCTATATTGACAAGGTGGAAGATTATCGTAAAATAGCGCTTGTATCCATAAAAAAATGTATTCATCCCAAAGGAGGATTTTATGACAAAGATTGATATTATTTCAGGTTTTTTAGGAGCCGGAAAAACTACATTTATACAGAAATTACTTTCCGATGCTTTAAAGGGAAAAATGTTGTTCTTATCGAGAATGAGTTCGGTGAGATTGGTGTGGACAGCGGCTTTTTAAAGAATGCGGGAATTGAAATTCGGGAAATGAACCAGGGCTGCATTTGTTGTTCTTTAGTGGGAGACTTTGAAAGCTCCTTAAAGGAAGTTATTGAACAGTACCATCCTGATCGTATTCTGATTGAGCCTTCCGGAGTTGGAAAGCTTTCCGATATTTTATCGGCTGTAAAGACCGTTTCCGAGAATCTGGATGTAAAGCTGGATGGAGCCGTAACCGTAGTGGACGCTACAAAAGGCAAAAGCTGTACAACAAGAATTTCGGTGAGTTTTTTTGATGACCAGATTCGTTTTGCCACTTCCGTTGTACTGTCCAGAATGGATATTGCTTCCGGAGAGAAGGCTCAGGAGGCCGTAAATATTGTTCGTGGCATCAATCCTCATGCTAACCTGATTACCACAGCCCTTACGGAGTTAAGCGGAGAAAAGCTCTGGAAATCATCGGGAAGGAAGAGAATCTGGAAGAGGAGCTTTTGGCAGAAGTAAAGGCGAAAGCCGCTCATCACCATGAGCATCATCATGACCACGAGCATCATCATGAACATCACCATGAGCACGGGGAGTCCTGCGGCTGTGGCTGTCACGACCACGACCATGAAGAGGAGCATGAGCATCATCACGATCATGAGCATCATGAGCATGGGGAGTCCTGCGGCTGTGGCTGTCACGACCACGACCACGACCATGATGAGGAACATGAGCATCATCACCACCATCATCATCATGAAGGTTGCGGATGCGGTCATGACCATGATGCGGATGAGATTTTTGACAGTATCGGTTTGGAAGTATTTAAGAAGGTAGACAGAAGTCATTTGGCAGAGATTTTTAGAGGAAATGGCTGAAGGCTGTGCTTACGGCGGTATTGTCCGTGCAAAGGGTATGCTGGCTTGCACAGACGGCACTTGGGTAAACTTTGATTTGGTGCCGGAACAGGTTGAAATCCGTGAGGCCGGTCCTGAAAATATCGGAAAGTTCGTGGTTATCGGAACTGAGTTGCAGAAGGACAAGATTAAGGCTTTGTTTAACGACTAATTTTAAAATTTTGAAAAGAATTCTCCGAAAAGGAACAGGCTTATTTCCCTTTTTCGGAGAAGAAAGCATAGAACGGAAGGAGAGTAGAATGGGAGAACAGTGGGAAGCGGAGGGAGAAGGCATTCCGGTCTTTTTGATTAACGGATTTTTAGAGTCGGGAAAAAGCAGCTTCATTCAATTTACCATGGAGCAGGAATATTTTCAGACTGAGGGCAATACCCTCCTTCTTCTTTGTGAGGATGGGGAAGTGGAATATGACCCTATTAAGCTGGCAGCGCATCATACAACGCCGGTGTATATGGAAAATATTACTGATTTTCAGGAAGATAAATTACAGTCTCTGGCAAGACAGTATAAGGCGAGAGAGTCTTAATCGAGTGGAACGGGATGTGGAACCAGGACGATTTATACGGCGGTCCCATGAGCGAAGAGGTACTGGCAAAACAGCAAAATCGTGAGCCGAAGTATCATGTGTCCATGCCGAAGGACTGGTTTTTATATCAGGTAATCACGATTTTAGACGGCTCCGGCCTGAAGCTGTATCTTTCCAATATGCGTTCTTTTCTGGGGCAGATGCTTCGTCATGCGGAGCTGTGCATCGTAAATCGTTGCGATAATCTGTCCAATGAAGAATTAGTGGATTATCGTAGAAAGATTCGGGCAATGGGGCAGAATGCCATGATTTTACTGGAGGATAAAAATGGAGAAATTCCCCAGACCGCTCTTTCCGGAAGACCTGTCCTATGATCTTGGACAGGATGCCATTACTTTAGCAGATGAAGATTATGGTACCTGGTTCTTGGACTGCATGGAGAACCCGGAGCGCTATCTGAATAAAGAAATCACATTTTCCGCTATGATTTTAAAACGGAAAAATATGCCGGAGAATGAATTTGTTCCGGGACGTATGGCGATGACCTGTTGTGCGGAGGATATGACCTTCCTTGGTTTTATCTGTAAGGGAGACAAGAAATTAATTGCTCCCTTTTCAACAAGAGACTGGGCAAAAGCTCACGGCGAAGGTGAAGCTGGAGGAACGGGAAGAATATCATGGTATAGGACCGGTTTTACATTTGGAAAAGATTGCCAGAACCGGAGAAATCAAGGAACCTGTGAATTTCTAACGATTTCTTATAGAAGGATAAACGATATTTTTTTAGAAATAAGTAAGAAAGCCTATGAAATTATATTATTTTTTTGTATACTAGAGTGTTAATTTATCAAGGGCAGGATTTGTATGGATGCAAGATGCCCCTACAACTTAAAAGGAGGACTTACTATGTCATATTTACAGATCTTTGCACTATTAGAGCATTTTTAATCCTGTTTATCTTGCTTTGGCTGATTTGCTACGGCTTGGAGGCTTACGCTCTTTATACCCTGGCTAAGAATAACGGTCAGGAGGATAAGGCACTTAGCCTTTATCCCCTACGTAAATCGTGGACTCTATGCTTATTTTGCAGGTGACCAGGAGATGTTCGGTATCAGGTTCCCACGATTGCCAGTGCTGCAATCATGGGTGTGCTTCCCCTTCTTGGTGGATTTGTTGGCGGCGCCCTTTGGGGATTGGTTGGCATTATTTTTACCATCGTAGTGATTATTGTTTCTTTCTACAATTATAAAGCCGTATACGGAAAGATGAGCAGTGTTTCCGATTCCACTCTATTCGGTGTTTTGGCTGCTGTAATTTCCCTTTGCCGTGTTATCTTCATTTTTCCTTCACAGAAATGATATTCTGGTAGAGGACGGAGAAATCGTAGAATAATATTTCCTTTCAGCAAGCTATAGCAGTTTTATACCGGCTCCAAAAGTTAGACCCAAGAATCTAACCTTGGAAGCCGGTATTTTTATAAATATTTTTACAGCCAAAGAGAGTCGGGGATACTGCTTCGATAGGGTTTTAAGGAAAATGTTTTATCCATCTACAGTGGTAGGGACAGGAGAAATTATGAATCAGGTAGAAAGTATTGAAAATGAAATTCGAGTTTGAGCTTCCAGAATTTTGGAAATGGTTTGGCTCTGGGGCTTACCCTGTTTTCTGGGGAAATTTTTATTGGCGCTGGTTCTGTTTTTTTGATTGGTCGATTTGTCATTAAAAAGCTGGGGCAAATTCTTCCGAAAACCCCTATTTCCGGAAAGATTGATCCTACTGTTCGGAACTTTTTCTTTCGAGGGATTGTACTGTGTCTGTATTTTGGTTTTAGGCATTAGCTGTGTCAGCATTCTGGGGGTTCCCATTGCTTCCGTTATCACGCTTTTGGCCTCTGCCGGTGTGGCTGTAGGCTTAGCATTACAGGGCTCCCTATCCAATCTTGCGGGAGGCATTATGCTTTTGCTGTTCCGTCCCTTTAAGGTGGGGAATTATATCAAAAGCGGTACGGATGAAGGCACGGTACAGGAGGTGAGTATCTTCTATACTGTTATTCTTTCTCCGGATAACAAGCGATTTCCATTCCTAACGGCAGCCTAATGAATGCCAATATCATTAATTACAGTGCGGAGCGTTTCCGGAGAGTGGATTTGATTTACCAGCTTGGTCGGGATGAGGATGTAGAAAAGATTAAGGGATATTTGGAGGCTTGTATTCAGGACGATGAGCTGATCCGAAAATACCCGGAGCCCTTCGTAGGGCTTACCGCTGTAGGAAGAGATTATTTGGAATTCAGTGTCCGTCTTTGGGTGGATACCCCATCTTACTGGACCCTGTATAACCGAATCAATGAGAAAGTTGCCATCAAATTCGCTAAAGAAAATGTGCTTTTGCCCAGCACGGCTATCAAAAACATACAAAATTGATTTTCTTTGCAATAAAATGCCCTCTCTATGCATTGTACTTATGAAAGGACGAAAAACATGATCAATGTGAGTATGCTGATTGCGGATTTTCCCGGGCAGGAAGAAATAGCGGATGAACTGATTTTCTCCCTGGCAAAGGGAAACCGGGAAGCGCTAAAAATCATATATGAGAAAAGCATCAATGCATTGTATGCCTACGTTCTTTCATTAACGAAAAATAAGTATGACACAGAGGATGTTTTGCAGGAAACCTATGTAAGCATTGCAGAAAAATGCAGCTCCTATCATGGGGAAATAAGGCGATGGCATGGATATTTCGAATTGCCAGAATTTCACCCTGATGCATTTCCGAAAAAGAGAAAAACAAAGACAGCATTCATGAAGTGGAAGAGGCAGTGGACGCCAAATATTCCTTTTCCTTCGTGGAAAATGCAGACCACAGAATGCTTTTGGAATCCGCCATGGAAATATTGGAGGAAGAGGAAAGACAGATTCTTTTTCTTCATGCCGTGGCAGGCTGGAAGAATCGAAATTGCGGAGTATTTAGGAAAAAACTTAAATACGGTTTTATCCAAATACCAGAGGAGCATTAAGAAGGTGCAGGAGCATTTAGGAAAGGATGAGTAAGATGAAGCAGGAAAATATGGAAAAAGAGCTTCAAGAGGCTGTTCAAAAATCTTATCCCCAATGACTTATTTACTAGGATTACCGCAGAACTGGATTCCAAGGAAGAGGGTGCAAAGATGGAAAAAGTGCTGGTAAGAAGAATTGAAAGGAAGAGTACAAGTCCAGGATTAAAAACAGTGATGCAGTTGGTGGCAGCCTGTGTCGCCTTGGTATTGGTAGTTGGGGAATCTTTTATTACAGAGGAAACTTAATGGTGGATAGCTTGGTGGACTTGGATGTAAACCCGGGAATTGAGCTTCTACCAACCAAAAAGAACCGCGTATTAGAAGCTTATGCAACCAACGGCGACGGTGATAAGGTTCTTTCCGGTATGGATTTACAGAACGTGGATTTACAGGTGGCATTAAATGCTATCGTAGGTTCCATGGTGCAAAGAAGGCTATATGACGAAGGACACCAAGGGCGTATTGGTAACCAGTGCAGAATAAGGATCAGAAGAAGGCGGATAATCTTCGTAAGCTGGTGGTGAAAAAGAAATGGAGATAGCTTTGTCCACGGAAGATATGAATGCGACAGTCTTTCATCAGGTGATTTCCAGTCAGAATAACAATGCTTCCGCATTTGCCAGGAAAAATAACATTTCCTTAGGAAAGGCTGTGTTCGTACTGAACCTTGCCAATAAGGCCAGCTCCTTAAATGCCAAAGAGCTGGCAAAGATGAAGATTTCCGAAATTGCAAAGCTGGTAGCTGATAAGAACATCGATATTCGTGACATTATTGAGTATGATTCTGATGACAGCCTCTGGGAAAATATCGCAGATGCTATTGAGGATATTAATGAGGGAGATGATGACTACATCGTAGCAACAACTCAGCAGGGCGGCAGAATCAGTGCAGACAAGGCAAAGGCTATTGCCTTCGGTCACGCAGGGGTTTCTGCCGGACAGGTAAGAGACTTGTCCGTTGAGTACGATGATGACGGTGTATATGAGATTGACTTTAAAGTAGGAAACATGGAGTACGATTACGAAATCGGTGCTGTAGATGGTTCCATCAGAAAAGCCGATGTAGAGCAGGATGACTAAATAGAGAAGTGTTTATTACAAATTAAATATCGAATACGATTTGCAGTATGGGTCTGAAATGAGGGGCAATTTGAGCTCACCCTGATTTTCAGGCCCATTTGCATAAGTGATATTTTTGATTTTTTTCTTCATCAAAATGTTTCTCTATCCCCATTCTTTGCTATACTAGTCTGAAGTACAAAAAGGGCATATTTCCTTTTTGCGAGACTTAGGAGGATTAGATGAAAGAGATGGGACAGAAGGAGTTTTCTGAAAAACTCGAATTAGCCAAGGGACTTGAGGAAAGTATTCTTCGTTTTTCCGATGAGCGAAACCAAGAGAATTTAAATAAAATTTTTTGCCAGTATCGAAGAGTTAATTAACAATGGAGGAGGACTTCTTCTTGCAGCAGACCCCTGCCGGAGAAAAGGACGGTCAGCAAAGAGATTAACCTGAAGTTTTTAAAAACCGAGGAAGGAAAAAGCTATGCCGCAGCTTTTCACCAATGTGGAAGAGCAGAAGGCGGGAAATGAAGGACAGCAATCCTCCGCAGTTTTACTTCCTGTGGCGGAGCTGTTACAGATTGCGGCGAACCATCCCCATTCCGATGGTGTGGTAATCAATCCCTTCAGCAACAGCTTTATTCTTCTGAAAGAAGCCATCGTGGCTTTGCAAAATAAGATGCGTACCCAGAACGTGGAAGAGCGTTTGAAGGGAAGTGCCGGAATTTTTCAGGCAGTTGCGGCCTACCATGAGGAGCAGAAGAAGCTTCCTGAAGGAGAGGCTATGCCGGAGGACAAGAAGCGTGCCGGTATTGAGCGAGTATTACAGGGCTTTTTACAGGCCATGGAGCTTAATGCTCAGCTTTTGGTGGCTATCGTATCCACCGAGAAAAAAGAGGGAGAAATCGCAGATGGTCAGGTTCTTCTGAACCATTTAACAACCCAGGATGGAAGAGACGCCATTGCAGTATTTACCTCCGGAGAACAAATCGAGAAGAATCCTGCAGAAACAGCGGCTATCGCCATGCCGGTGCAGGATGTGTTGAAGGCGGCCATCCACATTTCCGAATCCGGAAAGATGGACGGACTGATTATTAACCCCTGGTCCCAATCCTTCTTCTTAAGTCTGGACATGGTGAAGTGGCTTCTGGATGCCAAGATGCGGGGAGAAGAGAGAGCGAAGGAAAATGAAGAAAAGAGAGCCATGACTCAGGGGCTTTCCGAAACCATGCTGTACTCCGCTTTAATCGGTGGAAGCTTAGGAATCGCCAAGGAGAAGAATGCTCTTGGAGAAGCTCCTTATGGAGAGCAGGCCTTTAGCTATCGTCCTGCCATGGGATCCGTTCTTTTGGCAGAGTTCCACAGCCTTAATACGGAAAGAAAGCTTTCCTTCCCGGATATGCAGGAAAAGTTCTACGACTGGAAGTCTAAGGGCATGTATGCATTGGAAGGACAGGAGCAGGATGCCGTGGAAACCATGGATGCCAGCATTATGCGTTTTGCCACCGGTAAGGGACCTAAGGACAGCGGTGTGGATGCAGAGGATGATTCCTTCCTTTCCAGAATGCTACCCTTTGCCATGATGCTTTGCAGACGTTTGCATCAGTTTAGTGACATGGACAGGGCAATGCTCCATGATGCGGTAAGATTAACGAACAATAACCCTAAGGCGATGCTGATGGGAGAGCTATATGCCACCATGCTTCGTAATCTGGTTCTTCACTTAGGGGGAGAAAGCCTGGAAGAGCAGCTACAGGGCTGCGGCCAACTATGTGGCTTTGTTCTACGAAGAGGAAGAGGCGGAGAACGAAGAAGAGAAGCGCCTGAACGAAGAAGCCAAGGAGCAGCATAGAGAGGATGTGAAGGACTATGATGCACTGGTTGCGTCCTTTGATATCCTGAAGCCCTTCCTGGATTTAAAGGGTCTGGAAGGAAAGAAGGCGGAGGACTTGTCCGAAAAGGAAAGCTGTGAAGCTACCCTTCTTTTAGCTACCTGGGTATTGCTTAACAGCAAGAGCTATCAGGAAGCAGTGGAATCTGCACTTTCCGTAAAGGGAAGTAAAAACCTTCCTGTGGTAGTGTCTACATTGGCAGCAGCTTACTACGGCTTGTCCCAGATTCCTAAGGACTGGGTAAATGCTTTAGCCGGTAAAGAAGAAGTTCGCGAAATTGCCATTGAGTGGCAGATGCGCTGGCTGGATTAAGAGAGAAATTTGTATCGAAATCAATTTTTTATACTTTATTTAACGAAATCTATTTTATTATACAAGTGAAGAATATTAAAAAGCTCGGCTATCCAGTCGAGCTTTTTTTGTTAAACAATTATATTTCTTGCTTGAAAATAATGGATATGGTATTCTGTTTAAGAAAAAATGTGGATTGGCATACTGAGGAAAGGAAAGATTAGTATGAGAAAATTGAGAACAGCTTTAGCGCTATTTTTGGTTATGTCTTGTATCCACTCTACCATTGTTCCTGCAGAAAATATTTCTGGAGAAGCAGTGACTTTTGTAGAGACGGAAGCTGTAAATCAAGAAGCGGATTTACAAGGGGATTTACAAGAGGATTTACAGGAGGACACAGAAAAACTTGATTCTCAAGACGAGTATTTTTATGAAGAACAAGAGGTTTCAGGTATTTTGCTTAGTGTGAAGGCAGATCCAGGTGTATTCCCAAAGGATGCAAAGCTAAGAGTTAAAGTAGTTAATAAAGTAGAAGAGCAAAAGAAAGTTGAGACTGCAGTTGAGAAGATAGCGGAAGGAAATCTGAAGGATAGTATTATTTTAGATATTAGTATTTTAGATAAAGATGGTGTTGAAATTCAGCCGGATACGTCAAAAGGGGAAGTAATGGTTAATTTTTTTCACAGATACCCTTTTTGGGATCAGGACGAGAAGATAATATCTCTATTTTTTTCATTTAGATGAACTTGTGCGGAAGCGGAAAAAAATAGAAGATATTAGCTTAAATGAGGAAGAAAAATCCGTAGAAATCAGAGCCACGCATTTCTCCTTATTCATTATTTCTGCAACATACGCTGGTTATAGTACTAATAATTTTGGGCTTTATGCAGGAGAAGAGGGAAATATAGAGGCGATGTTTAGATATAGGAATGCCTTTTTCAGGGATCCTGAGTTTCTATCCTTAGTGTAAGGTCTGAGAATCCTGATATTGTCCAGGTCGGTAAGAATGCTAAAAATGAGTTTGTTTTTAAAGCCTTAAAAGAGGGAAAGGCCAGAATATATGCAAGCAAAGAAATAGAAAATAGAATAGTGGAAGAGAAAGTGGAGGTACTTGTTCAGAAAGCCCTTACCAAAGGAAAGATCGGAGAGAATATAGAATTTGAAATCACCGGTTCAGGAAATGATCTGACTTTTGAGCTTTTAAAGGTTATGGCACCATAGATGCATTTTACAGCCGCCTGTGGGAGCCTTTATAAAGATAAAAATCAGTACCGTAATCATTGGAGAAGGAATTGAAAGGTTTGGGGGAAGATGGCTGACATTTTACTATATGAAAAATATTAGGCATGTGCACACCTCCACTTTGCAGGAAAATTCTAAGTTTGCTTTTTTTATTTTTGTGATGAACTTGGGGATGTCAATATTCCGCCTTCCGTTAAAAAGATAGGGAACGCGCATTTTTGAAAACATGGAGACAGGAAGAATACTATTTATAATCATTCGAAAGTATTCATCGAAGATGAGGACTACAATAAATATATTACTACTGTGGTGCAGGATCCAAATCTTCAAAGCACAGAGGAGGTTGCTCAAATTAGAGATTTTAAAATATACACAATTCCTGAAATTGAAAAATGTTTTTGAGTTGAGACTTCGGTGATGAGCTTGATGGAGATTATTATTTATACATTACGGAAGAACCCAGAGAAATCATAGTAGATGATTTTTGCAGATAAGAACTATACAGATAAAAATATTTAATAAAGATTTGTCTTTAAATTTAAGGAAAGTGGATATTCGGGATTCTAAAGATGGAAATATTAAAAAGAGATATTTTTACACTAGCGGTTTTGCCTACAATTCTTTGAATGGAAAAATCAAACCGGGTCATACCTATTACTGTGGAATAATAAATCGAAATAATAAAAATATATCCCTTGGGAAAGTATGGCTGTTTATCAAAAAGAAGATACAAGTCGGTGAAGCAAATATACTTCCTCATGAAGATGGAGGATTTTCGATGGTCGGCAAAAAAAGAGGGTGATACAAATGTAGTAATGGATACAGGGGAATGGAAGACTGAAGGGAATTAAGCAAAATGGGGATCTATATGCTCATACAAAATGTCCTTTTGTCTCAATGATGTTCATTTAGAATTGCAGGGAAATATTACCGCCTTTGGATCCCCATTCCCTGGAAGGATTTAGAGATTTTACTGGAGATTTGCGATTGCCTGATTCTATAGAAGAAATTGGAGAAAGGGTATTTGCTGATAAGAGTCTTTTTAGAAGACTAATATTTCCGTCACGCTTAAAGGTAATCGGAAAAAGCTTTTCAGTATTTTTGGTTTTTGGGAGGATATTACTACCGGAAGGTCTAAAAAGTATTGGGGAAGAGGCATTTGTAAATCGATCGGACAAAGAGAATATAATAATCCCATCTTCGGTGCAATACATAGGAAATTCAGCATTTTTCCGTCCAGATGATGCTTGGCATGGGACAAAGAATACTATTACGAACTATTCGTCGATTAGACTAACTGAGCGTTATATAAATCCGTATTATACTGATGTTATTTTGGAAAAAAATAGTTCGAATAATCCTTCGTCTTCTACCGGAGGAAACGTCGAGCTAATACTCCGGCAGTTCCGGAAGAACAGGAGCTACAGTCGGCTTTAGGCGGTACCGGTGGTTCAAGCGTACCAGGTGGATCCGGCGGTTCAAGCAGTTCCGGTGCTTCGTGGAAAAGTCATTATTCTGAGGCAAGTCTAAGGTTTTAGGCGTGGATAGAGAAGTTCCTTCTATTGTGAATTGGCAGAGAAATGCAAAGGGCTGATGGATTCTATATGCCGATGGAACTTATCCAAAGGCTCAGTGGTTATGGCTGAATCATAGCTGGTACTATTTTAACCAAGATGGCTATATGCTTATTGGCTGGCAGTTTATCAATAATTCCTGGTATTATTTTTGAAGAAAATGAGGGAAGTGAACAAGGGAAAAATGTGCATAGGTTGGAAGCAGATTAAAAAGGATTGGTATTATTTTACTGAAGAGGATGTCGCGAATATTGGAAAAATGTGCACTGCTTGGAAAGAAACTGTAATAAAATGGTATTTTTTTCAATCCTGTCGAGGGTAAAGATAATGGAAAAATGCTGTCCAATACCATGGTAGATGGCTATACTTTTAGCTATGGATGGCGCATGGAAAACAGAAGTTCAAAGAGCAGTATAAAGTCCGTTTTTCCATGCATGCAATCATATAATTTGCAAAACGAGATATCACACGCTTTGTGAGCAATACCTGTTATGAATTAAAAAAGAGCAGAGTATGAAGAAAAATCTTCTATTCTCTGCTCTTTTTCTGTTTACGAATAATGCTGTAAATACGTTACTTATTTTTTATATAGGGCAAGTTTATAAAGTATGAGATTCAGATTATCTAAGGCCGCTTGATATAAGCTAATTAGATTCTTAAGCAGTTACCGCTTCCTCCGGTACCGGGTGGCTAGCGTTAAATCTCCGTTACCAACTGATCAATAAAAGCATAGGTGCTGGGAGCTACAACCTGTAGCTCGCTCGGGAGTATCCACATAAGCTTTTAAAGCTCCGGCAAAAGTACTCTGTACTGTCGGATTTCATATTAGGGTTACCAAACCGTTTTTGATTGGCTTCCTGCTGATAGATTGCTACGAAATCCGCTTCCTCGGAACGAGAGCGTTTTTCCTCTGGTAACATAGCGGAAGACCTGATTTCCATAACGCTTTTCTTGTAAAAGAATTTCTTCGTCTTTATATACTACATCATCGAAATAATGTCCGATTTCATGGGCAAGAGCGTAGGCCTCAGTAAGTCCCTGGTCGGATAGCATTATGTTTGCTTCCATTCCGTCTAAAGCGGTATACATGCCGATGACGTTGTCTCGTCTTTGTTTACTGTTAAAAAAAGTAATACTGTTATGATTCAACTCATACTGTAAACGAATGGATGCAGGAATTCTGTTATAAACTTCAATAGCCGCATTGACCTGGGCATCATTCACTGCACCATCTCCCTGTTTTAAAGGGATTCCGGCAAAAACCGGAGAGCTTGCCAGAAGAGAACATAGGGTAAGAACTCCTAAGCCTTTTTCTTCCGTAATTTTCTAAAGCCTTCAAAAATCCTTCTTGAAAATGCCTTAGTTTGTGTAAAAAAACTTTTGCATATTTGCTCCTTTTCTCATGCAAATGGCTAAGAGTAGCTCTTAGACCCAGCTTATATATCGGCCTATTTATAAAATAAATTAGAAAATTCACAGCTTGGAGAAAATTCTTAAGAAAATACTGCGGATTTCGTTTCTGTTCTGTGTTGTTCCATGTTTATTCTGTTTCGTTCTATTCTAATCCGGGAAAAATCCGGAAAAATCTTGACGCTCGAGAAAAAAATGACTATACTGTGATAAGACTTGATTTAAAGACACTGATAAATGAGTCTTAAATAAAACAGCGCAACAGTTCAACTGTCCAATAAAAAGAAGGAGGAACTTATTATGAGCGGAACGAAGAAGAAAAAGCGGAGCACTGCTTGGAGCAGCCTTTTCTAATGGCAACTTCAGCCATCGGACCGATTTTTAACCCAGACGGCAAAGTTTACCGGTGATTTTAAAGCCAGCTTTTGCCTTTTGTTATTTTAGCTTTGGTTATTTTGGCGCGATTGCTCAGCTGAATATCTGGCGTGTACTTTGCATCAGCGGGATGCGAGGACAGGATGTGGGTAAACCGTATCCTTCCGGGACTGGGATATTTTTGTTTCCTTCTTAATAGTTTTGGGCGGTTTGGTTTTTAATATCGGAAATGTAGGCGGAGGAGCCTTTAGGGCTTACAAACGGTTCTGGGAATTCCAACACAGCTTGGTTACTTTTCTTGCAGGAGGTCTGGCTATTCTGGTTTTCTTTGTCCAAGAATGCAAAGGAATTATGGATCACCTGGTAAAGATTCTTGGGGGCAGTCATGATTCTTGTTATCCTGGTAGTCATCTTTATGGTAAAGCCTCCCATTGCTTCCGGCCTTAAAGAAACAGTATTCTTCCGGAAGCAAGCATCGTAAGTTTATTTCCTGCTATCCTTACTCTTTTGGGAGGTACTGGTTGAGGATATATTACCTTTGCAGGGGCGCACCGTTTGATTGATGCCGGAGTTACCGGAGAAGATAAATTGAAGGATATTAATTATTCCGCAGTTATGGGAATGTTTGTTGCCACCTTGGTTCGTGTCCTTTTATTCTTTGCCGTATTGGGTGTTGTGGCGAAGGGTGCCAGCTTGGATGCAAAAAACCCGGCAGCGGATGCCTTTCTTCAGGGAGTCATGGCGTAATAGGACAGAGAATTTCCGGCTTGGTACTTTGCTGTGCGGCTATTACCTCCATCGTCGGTGCGGCATATACCTCTGTCAGCTTCTTAAAGACCTTATCTCCTGCAGTGGCTAAGAGAGAAAATCTTTTTATCATTGCCTTCATTCTTCTTTCCACCCTGGTTATGGCAGGGCTTGGAAGTCCGGCAAAGCTTCTGGTTTTGGCAGGCTCTCTGAACGGTTTAATTTTACCGGTAAGCTTAGGCATTTGCCTTGTAGCTTCTCAAAATAAGAAGATTATGGGAGAAAATTATAAGCATCCGAAAATTCTGCTTTTCTTGGGGATTATCGTGGTAGTATTATCTGCTTATGTGGGATTAACTTCCTTGACAAAGCTTTCCGCTCTATTTACTGCTTAAAAGGCAGGAGCGTAGTTAAAATTGGAGTTCGGAGAAAGGAAAATTATGGAAAAGATACGAGTGCTTACTGCAGGAGACTCTGCCCTGTTGCTTCAGTTTGAGCAAAGAATCGGAGAGGATGTGAACCGCAGAATCAGCGCTACCGTAAAACTATTGAAAATGCAACAAATTGAGGGGATTGTGGACATGATTCCCGCCTATGCCTCACTGCTTGTGCAATACAATCCATTGGTCATTCGTTACGAGGAAATTTATAAGAGAGTTTCCGCCATTGTAAAGATGGATACCAAGGTGGAAAGTATGGAGAAGAAGGTCTGGGAGATTCCTGCATTGTACGGAGGAGAGCTGGGGCCGGATTTCTCCCTATGTGGCAGAGCATGCCGGAATCAGTGGAGAAGAACTGATTCGCCTGCATAGTGAGAAGGACTATCTGGTGTATATGCTGGGATTTTTACCGGGCTTTACCCTATCTTGGAGGGCTGGAGGAAAAACTTCATACCCCAAGACTGGAAAAACCCCAGGTGAAGATTCCTGCAGGCTCTGTAGGCATCGGAGGCTCCCAAACCGGCGTTTATCCGGTGGATTCTCCGGGAGGCTGGCAGCTTATCGGAAGAACACCGGTAAAGATGTATGATCCGGAAAAGCAGGATCCTATTTTGGTACAGCCGGGGGAATATATTCATTTTTATCCGATTACGGATTCTGAATATGCAAAGGATTTCCGAAGCGGTAGTCGCAGGAAATTTATACGGTACAGTGGCATAAGGAGGGCTGATATGGGATTTCGAGTTATTAAGGGAGGCCTTCTTACTACGGTTCAGGACTTAGGTCGTACAGGCTATCAGGCCCAGGGCTTTAATGTGAACGGTGTCATGGATAGAAGAGCCTTTCGTATCGCAAACCCTGCTTTTGGATAATCCGAAAATGAGGCGGTGCTGGAATGCACTTTAATCGGTCCCACCTTGGAGTTTACTGCTCCTATGATTATCTCCATTACAGGAGGAGATTTTCGACCGAACTAAATGATGAAGCAATCCCTATGTATACAGCCATTTATGTGGCGAAAGGGGATGTGCTGAAGGTGGGATCCGCCAGAACCGGACGAACTTGTTATATCGCCTTTTTCCAACTATTTAAAGGTGCCGGTGATTATGGGCTCCCTGTTCTACCAATTTAAAAGTGTCAGATTGGCGGCTTTTAAGGGAAGAAAATTAGAGGATGGAGATTATCTGGATACCAGAATTAATCGAAGAATTTATCTCCCCAGCTTTCTTTCCAGAACCCTCCCTTAAAGGAGTATGAGGAAAGCAAAGTGAAGATTCGGGTTGTTCCCGGACCGGAGGAAGAGGTATTTTCCAAAAGAGGAATCAAGAGCTTCTATGAAAGCGAATATACGGTGGGAAGTGAGTTTGACCGTATGGGACTTCGCTTGGATGGGGCATATATTGAAAGTAAGAAGGGCTCCGACATTATTTCCGACGGAATTGCCTTAGGCTCTATCCAGGTTCCTTCCCATGGAAAAACCCATTGTCCTTTCTGGCAGACCGGCAAACCACCGGAGGCTATGGAAAAATAGCTACGGTAGCAACGGTAGATTTGCCGAAGCTTGTACAAAGAAGGATGGATGATAAGATTCATTTTGAAAAGATTACGGTACAGGAGGCACAAAAGCTCCTCCTGGAAGAGGAAAAGGAGCTACAGGAGATGCGAAAGCTGATTCATAAGCCCTGTAAGGAAGTCTTAGATTGTCGTTTGGCGGCAAAACGCTTATCCAAGTTATTTGAGAAGTAGGAGAGGAGAAAGAATGGATTTAGAAAAGGTAGAGGGTTTGGTAAGAATTTTTGGAGAATTCTCCTTAAATACCATGTCCATTAAAGATGGAGATTTTAAGATTGTTATGAGTAAATTAGACCATCCTCCCGTGCTTGCTCAGGGAGGAGCTTCTCAGGTGGTTTATGAGAATCCGACTACGGAAAAGCAGGAGAATTCGGAAGAGGAGAATGAGGCATATTACCAGTCCTATCGTGGGAACCTTTTTATTCCGCATCGGGACCGGATATTCCCGCCTTTCGTTACGGTAGGGAGACACAGTAAAGGCGGGGGATACGGTTTGTATTCTGGAAGCTATGAAAATGATGAACGAAATCACGGCGGATTTTTGACTGTGAAATCGAGGCGGTACTGGTTTCCAATGAGCAGAAGGTGGAGTATGGACAGCCTTTTGTTCCGTGTGCGTAAGCTGTAAAGGAGGCGGAAGTGTTTAAGCGAGTCTTAGTAGCCAACCGGGGAGAGATTGCCGTTCGGGTACTCCGCTCTTTCGGGGCATGGGTATCCCTCCGTGGCGGTGTATTCCAAAAGAAGACCAGGACAGCCTTCACGGACGACTGGCGGAGGAAAGGGTCTGTATCGGAGAGGGTTCTTCCCTGAATTCCTATTTAAATATGGACACCCTGATTACTGTAGCCAAGAATACCGGCTGTGATGCCATTCATCCGGGCTATGGCTTTTCTGTCGGAAAAATGCTCAGTTTGCCGAAAAATGTAGGGAAAACGACATTTGCTTTATCGGCCCCAGTCCGAAGTGATAGACGGCATGGGAAATAAATCCCAGGCCAGAGCCAAGATGCGGGAAGCGGGGGTGCCGGTGGTTCCCGGTTCTTTAAATGCTCTTTATGATGTGAAAGAGGCCTTAGAGGAAGCCAAAGCCATGGGTTTTCCGGTGATGATTAAGGCCAGCTCCGGCGGCGGCGGAAAGGGTATGCGGGAATGCTATTCCGAGGGAGATTTTGAAAATGAATTTCTTACCGCCCAAAGAGAATCCGCCAATGCCTTTTCCGATGATGCCATGTATCTGGAAAAGCTGATTTTGGAGCCCCGTCATGTGGAAGTACAGATTATGGGAGACAGCTTCGGAAACGTGATTGCTCTTGGGGAAAGAGACTGCTCCATCCAGAGAAATCACCAAAAGCTGGTGGAGGAATCCCCTTCCCCCATTGTGACGGCGGAAAGTCGAAAAGCTATGATGGAGGCTGCGGTAAATGCGGCTAAGGCAGTGTCCTACGTCGGAGCCGGCACCATAGAATTTATCGTGGATCAGGAAGGCAAAGTTTTATTTTATGGAAATGAATACCCGTATTCAGGTGGAACACGGGGTAACGGAACTGGTAACGGATACGGATCTTGTGATAGAGCAGATTCGGGTCTGTGCGGGAGAGCCTCTTAGCATGAAGCAGGAGGAAGTTCTTCTACGGGGACATGCTATAGAGTGTAGAATCAATGCGGAAATTCCGGAGAAGAATTTTATGCCAAGTCCCGGAACCATTACGGCCTTGCATTTGCCGGGAGGAAACGGGGTGCGAGTGGATACGGCCATTTATACCGGCTACAAGATTCCTATGGAATACGATTCCATGATTGCCAAGGTCTTGGTGCATGGAAAAGATAGGCAAGAGGCTATCCGGAAAATGAAGGGAGCCTTGAAGAGATGTTGGTGCTGGGGGTGAAACCAACCTGACTTCCAATATAAAAATCATGCAGTCTGAGTCATTTGTGGAAGGAAAGGTAGATACCGGCTTTATTGAGCGCTTTACCTTAGGAGGAAAATAAGCATGAAGGTTGATTTAAATGCAGATGTGGGAGAGAGCTTCGGGCGCTATACCCTGGGAATGGATGACCACTTGATTCCCCTACTAAGCTCTGCCAATATTGCCTGTGGCTACCATGCAGGAGATCCTTTGGTGATGGAGAAAACTGTGGAGCTGTGTAAAAATGCGGGCGTTGCCTTAGGGGTACATCCCGATTTCCGGACTTGCAGGGCTTTGTAGAAGAAATATGGACTGTACGCCTAAGGAATTAAAGACCATGTCGCTCTATCAAATGGGAGCCTTGGAAGCCTTTTTGCATAAGGATGGTTTGAAGCTTCAGCATGTAAAGCCCCATGGCGCTCTTTATAACATGGCCGCAAAGGAGGAAGAACTGGCTAAGGCCATTTGCGATGCGGTAAAGGAATACGATTCTTCCTTGGTAATTCTGGCACAGGCATCCGGTAAGCTCTACCAATTGGCAGAAAAGATGGGAATTCCTGTAAAGGCGGGAGGTCTTTATGGACAGAGCCTACGAGGAGGACGGTTCCTTGGTGAATCGAAGAAAACCGGGAGCCATGATTACCGACGAAGAGGAAGCTATTGAACGGGTGCTTTCCATGGTACTGGAGAAGAAGGTCAGAGCCATCACAGGAAAGGAAATCCCTATCCAGGCAGATTCTATCTGCGTCCACGGAGACGGAGAGAAAGCTCTGCTTTTTGTAGAAAAGCTAAGAAAGACCTTGGAAAAAGAAGGGGTGACCATAGAAGCTTTCGGAAGAGGCATTTAAGAAGAAAATTATTCATAAAAGCTTGAAGGGAATGTGGGAGTCAAACTAATCCATAGCCTTCATGCGTATAGGTCCGGGATAAGGGTAATCTGAGCCCATGGGTACTTGCGAAAAACAAGAGCAGCGCAGTTTTTTTCGCTTAGTATCCTGCGAGGCGAAGTTAGCGAGAGCGTGCCTCGAGCCCGGACCTATACTGTATAGAAGGCTGATTTTTGATATTAATTTTCTTCAGCTTTTTATGAAATTTTTCTGTATTTCATTGACAGCAGAAAAATAGCTAGTAAAATATGAAAAATGGTTTCGTTTTCATGCTTTTTGTATTCATTTTTGGAAATGGATTTGTAGAGTTCGGAGGCTTTGAAAAGGAAAGCTTAACAGGAAAGCTTCTATGGTCAGGAATAGGGGAGCAAAGAGCAGGGGTTGAGATAGATTTTGTAGGGGAGCGGATATGGAAAAAGGGAAGTACAAAACCCAGCATAAAGAGGAATTGCAGAAATATCTATCCAATTTAGAGGGAGAACATTTCACGGTAGCGGACTTAGTGATTCATTTCCGTGAAGAGGGAAGGCCCATCGGAACCACCACTATTTACAGGCAGTTGGAACGGCTTTGCGAGGAAGGTTTGGTGAATAAGTACCTGATCGATCAAAATAGTCCGGCCTGCTTTGAATATGTGGGGGAGAGGAAGGAAGCTTCCAAGGAACATCTATTTTTCCATTGCAAATGTAGCCGTTGTGGAGCCTTGATTCATCTGCATTGTCATGAACTGGACTTTATGATGGAGCATCTTCTTGTGCATCATGGCTTTCATTGGAATCCGAAAAGGACGGTTTTCTACGGTTTGTGTGAAAACTGTGCCCGGGAAGAGGAAAAGAGGCCTTAAAGTTATTTACCTAGAAAGGAGCCCCTATGGGACTAAGAAAACTGGCGATTGCCACCACATTTTCCTTACTTGCAGCAAATCTTTTTGCCTGTGGAGCAAGTAATGCAGGAAAGACTGAGACTACAGCAGCCCACCACACAGGCAAAGACAGAGAAAGCAGCAAGGAGGAGAGCAAGGCAGGCGGAGAGAAGCTGAAGATTGTGGCTACCAATTTCCCTGCTTATGATTTTGCAAGAGCTGTTACCAAGGGAGAGGCGGATGTTACCATGCTGGTAAAGCCGGGAGCGGAGACGCACAGCTATGAGCCAAGCCCTCAGGATATTATTACCGTTCAAAATGCAGATTTATTCGTCTATGTAGGCGGAGACAGTGATGCCTGGGTAGACGGTATGTTAAAGTCCATGAACAAGGATGATTCCTCCGTTTTCAAAATGATGGATGCGGTAAATTTAATGGAAGAGGAAACGGTTGAGGGAATGCAGGAAGAAGAGGAGCATGACCACGACCATGAAGGTGAGTCCGAGAGCATAGGAAGAAGCTCGCTGACCATGAGGATAAGGCTTCTGAGGCAAAGAGTGACAGCCACGAGGAAGAGGAAGTTGAGATGGATGAGCATGTATGGACCTCTCCTATAAAATGCCATTCAGATTGTAAAGAAGCTGGATGAGAAGATTTTTTTCCTTGGATTCTTCCAAAAAGGACGTTTTTGAGAAGAATACTGAGGCCTATGTGAAGGAATTGGAAGAGCTGGATAAAAGCTTTAGAGAAGTGATAGATTCCGGAAAGAGAAAAGAAATCATTGTAGCAGACCGTTTCCCTTTGCTTATTTCTGTAAAGAGTACGGTTTAGCTACTTTTGCGGCATTCCCGGCTGTTCTACTGATACCCAGCTCTGCGGCACAGACCATTGCGTTCTTACAGGATAAGGTAAAGGAAGACGGTATTCCGGTGGTATTCCATATTGAAATGAGCAACGAGGATATGGTAAATGCCATTTGTAAGGATACGGGAGCCAAGAAAAATGCTTTTTGAATGCGGTACACAATGTGACCGATGAGGATTTCAAAGCAGGCAAGACCTATGTGGACTTAATGAAGCCGAATGTAGAGGCATTGAAGGAGGCACTGAATTAATGAGTTATTTTTTTCCCTAAACAAGATTGGCTTTTTCCTATGAAGGGAAGGTGGTATTAGAGGACATTCATTTTTCCGTGGAAAAAGGGAGATTATCTTTGTATCGTGGGGGAAAACGGAGCCGGAAAAAGTACCCTTTTAAAGGGTATATTAGGGTTGAAAAAGCCCGGTGAAGGAGAAATCATTCTGGGGGACGGCCTGAAAAGGCAGGATATCGGATATCTTCCCCAACAGACGGAGGCGCAGAAGGATTTCCCGCCAGTGTTTACGAGGTGGTGGAGTCCGGATGCTCAAACAAGCTTTTCCTTATTTCCCTTTATCGTAAGGAAGATAAGAAGGGGTAGAGGATGCTCTTCGTTTTTTTAAACATTGAGAATTTGAGAAAGTCCTGCTATCGGGAGCTTCGGCGGACAACAGCAAAGGGTTCTTCTGGCAAGAGCCCTTTGCGCCGGCTCCAAGCTCTTGATTTTGGATGAGCCTGTGGCAGGTTTGGATCCTAAGGCCCAGACAGAGCTCTATGATTTAATTGACAGATTGAATAAGGAATTAAAGATTACCATCATCATGGTTTCCCATGATGTGAAGGAAATAGTACAAAGAGCAAAGCATATTCTCCATTTGGCCCATAAGCAGTTATTTTTCGGAGAGGCGGAAAAGTATAGAGAGTCGGAGCTTGGAAAAAGTTTTGTGAAGGATTTGGAGGGCTAAATGTTTAAGGTTTTTAGGGTCGATGCTTTCCCTACGATTTTTATGATTCGAGCGATTATCGTAGGTTCTCTGGTTTCCTGTGTTCTACACTTTTGGGAACCAGTTTGGTTTTTTAAAAAGATATTCCATGATTGGGGATGGCTTGTCCCACGTGGGTTTTTGCAGCCTTGGCACCTGCCTCATGCTCTGCAATTAGCCCCCATGTCCGTGTCTCATTCCCTCATCTGTGTGATTGCGGCATTTTTTCCTTTTGCAACTGGAAGAAAATTCCAAAATCAAGGGAGATGCGGCTACCGCTTTACTTTGTAGCGGAGCTTTGGCGGTGGGAGTAATGACGATTTCTTTGACCACCGGTATGAATACAGATGTTTGTAACTATATGTTCGGCTCCATCCTGGCCATCAGTCCCTCGGACATGCGGCTTTCCGTAATTTTATCCGTGGTGGTGCTGTTCCTTTACATTTTTCTTCTATCCCCGCATCTTCGCGGTGACCTTTGATGAAAATTTTTGCAAAAGCCAGCGGAACCAATACCCTGTTTTCACAACATGGTTTTGGCCTTACTGACCTCTATCACCATTGTGCTGGGCATGCGAATGATGGGAACCCTATTGATTTCCAGTCTGATCGTGTTTCCTTCTATTACGGCAATGTGGTATGTAAAAACTTCTTAGGTACCATTATTCTGGCGTCTATACTTTCCTCTTTGGATTCTTTGTAGGAATGACTCTATCCTTCCTTTACAGGATTCCTACGGGAGCTTCCATTGTGGTGATAGATATTGTGTTATTCTTCCTATTTTGTGCGATTGAAGCAATGCGAATAGAAAGGGATAGAGGATAAGAAAATGAAATTAAGCAGAAAAATGAATACAAAAGAAGAGAAGGCCTTAGGGCCTTTTTCGCATTTTTCGGAAAAGCAGAAGAGCAATGGGATCATCCCTTTGAGAAGGGCTTGTCTTCTTCTTGCCCTTTGCGCAGGAACTTTGGTGGCCTGTAAGGAAAAAGGATACCGTGCGGAAGACCCCTGAAAGGTGGAGAGTACGGAAAGTACTTCTTCCGTATCCGAAGAGGAAGCAATGTCTATGGCGGAGGCGTTGGATGCCTTAGAGTCTAAGGATGCGGCATCGGTGGCGGCGGAAAATACAAATCCCTCCTCAGAAAGTAAAATTGCCGGAAGCACCAATTCCGCAGAAAGCGTGAAGGAAACCGATGAGCAGGGAAGAACCTATCCTATAGATGATTATCCCTACAATCCTAAAGAAGACAGAGGAAAGTATTCTTTGAGAAGCTGGATATTGTGGTGGGAGATAAACTCTATGCCACCCAGATTAATGACTGGTACAAGAACTTTCAGGATTATGAGGGAAAGACGGTCAGTATTGAAGGGATGTATATGAACTTCGGAGGCTATACTCTGGTGGGAAGAAACGGTCCCTCCTGTCCTTATTGTACCGGTGGCTATGTGAATTTTTGAATTTAAAACTGACCTTGATCTTTCCGGATTGGAGTCGGAAAAGTCCTGATTCGGGTAAAGGGCGTTTTACGGCAGGGAAAGTATTCCATTTCCAAGGATGTTTCCCAGCTAATTTACTATATTGAGGCTTTTGGAAGTAGAGAAAATGGATAAGCCCGGAGTGAACCCCATTACAGATTAGATGGTTAGTTTAATATAACTTTTATACTTTTCTTTTTTTCTTTGTCATTTATACTAAGAGTATAAAATAATAATACTTCTCAATTTTAAGAAAAATTTGAGAAAATCAGAAGGAAGTACTGAATAGCAGAACAAATAAGGAGGAAAACTATGTTTGAACAAGTAAAATTAGACTATGCCTTTGATGCTCTGGAGCCCCATATCGACACGATGACTATGGAAACCCACTATGGAAAGCATCATGCCACCTACACCAAGAACTTTAATGATGCGGTGGAAAAGGCGGGACTTGGCGGAAAAATCTGTAGAAGAGATTCTTTTTCTTCTTCTTCCGTGAGTGATGAGGCTTTTAAGGAACGCTTTACAGAATAATGGTGGCGGTTTCTATAACCATAATTTATATTTTTCCGTAATGAGTCCTAAAAAGGGAACAAAACCAAGCCCTGCCCTGGCAGAGGCAATCAACAGGGACTTTGGCTCCTTGGAAAAGCTGGTGGAAACCTTGCAGAATCTGGCACTGGGGCAGTTTGGTTCCGGATGGGCTTTTTTATCGGTAGATAAAGAAGGAAAGCTCTATGCCACAAAGGCCGCAAACCAGAACAATCCTTTTTATGGAAGAAGGACAGCATACCCCCATCCTGGGAATTGATGTTTGGGAGCATGCCTACTACCTTCGTTATAAGAATCTAAGAGGCGACTATCTGAAAAATTTCTTCGAGGTTTTAGACTGGGAGAAGGTCAGCGAGAATTATGAGCAGTGCAGATAGGGGCTTGCAATAATATTTTTAATTTAAAAGAATCTGCTTTGTTTCATAAGTATAGGTCTGAATATGGGCATCTGAGCCTCGTGGGTTCTTAGCTTTTGTTTTGGAAAAGCTTAGAACCCCTACGAGGCGAGGTTAGCGAGAGCGTGCCCCAATTTCAGACCTATATATATGGAAAGAGTTTTTCTAATGAAAAGTATTCTACCCGCTTTTCATTATCGCGGGTAGGATACTTATTTTTAGAAAATATATGCTAAAATAAAGCGCTAAAAATTTATGTGAGAATTATTGTTAGCACACTATAAAGTATACTTCAAATAGTATAAAAAGGAGAAAAGCAATGGCTGATGTGAAAAAGAAAGCGGGAAAAATATTTTTGTGTAATGATTTTTCCGGGCTATGGGAAGGTGGCTTTTACAGGGATGATTCCCTACCTTTAACGGCAATGAAATATCAGCTGTTTTTCCTTGCTCTACCGCTTTGGTTTCCAATGTGTTGGACTTTGGCAAGGCGGAAATTTTTAGATACTACGGAATATATGAAGGGCAGCGTTGCGGTCTGAGAGAACTTGGCTTTTTCCTTTGATGCCATGGCTATCGGCTTTTATTACCGGGGAAAAGCAGGGAGAATTTTTGGCGGAGCTTTGTAAGGAAGAAAGAGAGAAGGGCTGCGTTATTTTCTTTGATCCTATTATGGCGGACAATGGAAAGCTCTATTACGGGATTTCACCGGAGGCGGTGGAAAGTAGAAGAAAGCTTATGGGGCTTTCAGATTATATTGTTCCCAACAGTACCGAAGCATTGCTGCTGGCAAGGAAAAATCCGGAGCAGTCGGACTTTAGCTTAGAGGAGGCTAAGGACTTGGTGAAGTCTCTAAGAGAGGCGGGAGCGAAATCGGTTTGTATTACCAGTATGAAGATTGACGGACAAAATTGTGTTTTCCTTTATGACGAGAAGAAGGGGGAGTTTTGCCGGATTCCTTACAGAATGAGAGACAAGCATTTTGTGGGAACCGGAGATTTGTTCTCCGCTCTTCTTCTGGGACGTTTTATGCAGGAAAATGATTTTTTTGCCGCAGGAATGTGGGCGGTGGAAAAAATCGGAGCCTTTATCGATGCTTATGAGGAGGATCATCTTTCCGAAAAGGGTATTCCCTATGGAGCGCTATCTGAGTCTTTTAAATGCGTAGTTCTGTCCCTTGAATTTTGTACAGTAAAAGTCTGACTCTTTATGTTTCCAGAGAAGATGCGCCGAAGCATAGGAGATATGAAAAATAAGTATGGTTCTTTTCGCTCTGCCGGGGCATTCCCATGGGGGAATTCTTGAAAGAGAAGGTCTTTGTGCTAGAGTTTAGACTTACAGTTTTTAAGGAGGACATTATGAAAAAGAGATTTGGAGTAGCATTGGTCTTGTCTCATGGCCATGGTTTTAGGGGCTTGTGGCGCTAAGCAGCAGGCAGAGAGTGTAAAGGGTACAGAGCAGAAGGGTACAGAAGCCTCTACTGCAGCGAAAGAGGAAAGCAAGGAAGCGGATAGCAAGGCAGATGCCGGAGACGGAAAGACCTACAAGGTAGGTATTTTAAAGTTTATGGACCACCCCTCCTTAAACCAGATTGAGGACAGTCTTTGTGAGGAGCTGGATAGCTTGTCTGAAAGCTCTGGAGCAAAGTATGAGTATAAGGAATATCGTTTGAACGGACAGGGAGATGCCTCCGTATTAAACCAGATGACTGCGCAGCTGATTGCGGATGATGTGGATGTGATTGTTCCCATTGCTACTCCGGCGATTCAGGTAGTACAGTCTCAGACCGAAGGAAAAAATATCCCCATCGTTTTCTCCGCAGCCTCCGATCCGGTTTCCGCAAAGCTTGTGGATTCTATGGAAAAGCCGGGAGGAAATATTACCGGAACCTCCGATTTCTTAAATACGGATGCCATTATGGATTTGATTTTTGCCCAGAATCCTGAGGCAAAGAAGATCGGTCTTCTGTACTCCAAGAGTGAGGACCTCTCAGCAGCCTATTGCAGCAGCTGAAGAAGTATCTGGCTGACAGGGGTGTGGAGTAGTAGAAAAGACCGGAACCACCACCGATGAGGTGAGTCAGGCTGTGGATGCACTGATTGCAGAGAAGGTGGATGCGATTTTCACTCCTACAGACAATACCATTCAGAAGGCGGAGCTTTCCTTCTATGAGAAGCTGATTAAGGCGAAGATTCCTCACTACGGCGGAGCGGATTCCTTTGCGTTAAATGGAGCATTTGCCGGATACGGCGTAGATTACGTACAGCTTGGAAAGGCTACTGCGGATATGGTGGATGAGGTACTTCGCCAGGGTAAGGACACGGCAACCCTTCCGGTTCAGACCTTTGATAACGGTATTGCAACAGTCAATACGGAAACTGCAGAAAAATTAGGCTATTCTTTAGATAAGATTAAAGAGGCCTTCAAGCCGTTCTGCACTAAGATTGTGGAGATTCAGACGGAAAAAGAATTTAAATCATAGGATACAAGATGAGTGGATTTTTAACAGTAGGAATTATGAAAACAGCTGTGGAACTGAGGGCTTTATTTATGCCCTGGTTGCCATGGCACTATTTATTTCTTATAGTATTTTAAATATCGCAGACCTTTCTACCGACGGCTCCTATACATTAGGGTACTGCGGTGTCTGCGGTTTTTACTATTTCCGGACATCCGATTTTGGGGATTTTTATGGCCATGCTATCCGGTTCTCTTTCCGGATTTGTCACGGCCTTTTTGCAAACCACTCTGGGTATTGAAAGTATTTTGGCGGGAATCATTGTGAATACAGGGCTTTATACCGTGAATCTGGCGGTAATGGGATTTTTCTTCCAACCTGTCTCATCTTTTGGAACGGACACATATTTTCACCCTCTTGCAGGAGAAAATGCCTTTTTAAACGAATGGGAGTGTAGTAATTCTCCTTTCCCTCATTGTGCTTGGACTTTGCTTTTTCCTAAAATGGTTCTTTAAAACCGGTTTAGGATTATCTATTCGTGCAACGGGAGATAGCCCGGCCATGGTGCGGGCCTCTTCTATCAATCCTACCTTTACTATTACAGTGGGACTTTTGCCTTTCCAATGCATTGACGGGACTTTCCGGTTCTTTAATTGCCCAGTACAACAAAAACTGCGGACATCAATCTGGGAGCAGGTATGGTTACCGTAGCCTTGGCTTCTTTGGTTATCGGAGAAAGCATTTTCGGAAAGAAAAAGCTTATACTTCGTCTTTTAGGAGTGGTTTTCGGTTCTCTTCTTTATAGAAGTATCATTGCTTTGGCTTTACGACTAAAGGTGCCTACAGAGGCCTTTTAGCTGGTCAGTGCCTGTATCGTGGCTTTGCGATTTCTTCTACTAAGGTAAAGGAACTTTTGCAGTACAACAGACTACGGAGAAATGCCATAGAAAAGACGGAAGAAGGAAGGGAGAAGCATGCTTAGTTTATCCCACATTTATAAGACCTTTAATGCAGGAACCATTCATGAGAAAAAAAGCCCTGCAGGATTTAAATTTGCATTTGTCTTCCGGAGACTTTTGTGACTATAGTAGGAAGTAACGGAGCGGGAAAATCCACCCTCTTTAATGCGATTTCAGGAAGCTTTTTTTGCTGGACAGCGGTTCTGTTGTTTTAGAGGAGAAGATATTACCTTTTTACAGGAGCATAAGCGAAGCAAATTCATCGGAAGACTTTTTCAGGATCCTCTGATGGGTACCGCGCCCCACATGAGCATTGAGGAAAATCTTTCCGTTTCCTATCTACGAGCTTCCCACAGTTCTTTATTTTCCAGAGTGAAAAAGAAGGACAGAGAATTCTTTTCGGGAACAGTTAGGTTTATTGGAAATGGGGCTGGAGGATCGGATGAATCATCCGGTGGGACTGCTTTCTGGGGACAAAGACAGGCCCTTACCCTTTGATGGCCACCATGGTAACACCGAAGCTGTTGCTTTTGGACGAGCATACAGCCGCATTGGATCCGAAGACCGCGGATAAGGTATTGGAACTGACTCGAAATATTGTGGAAGAGAGAAAAATCACCTGCCTGATGATTACCCATAATATGCATCAGGCCCTGGAGCTTGAAATCGAACCCTCGATGATGGATCAGGGAAATATCGTTTTGGATTTATTCGGCCGAGAGAGAGGGACTTTCCGTAGATAAGCTGCTGGAGCTCTTTATGGCAAAGGCGGGAAAGGCATTGGACAACGATCGTATTCTTTTATCCTAAGAAGGGGAGGAGAGACTATGTTAAAGAAAGACTTTGTAATTACCATTGGCAGACAGTACGGTTCCGGAGGAAGAATTGTGGGAAAGCGTTTGGCGGAAAGCCTGGGGATTCCCTTTTATGATGAGGAGATTTTAAAAATCACCTCGGAGAAAACCGCCATCGGAGAGCAGTATTTTCGTCTTGCGGATGAGAAAGCCGGAAGCAATGTGCTGTTTAAGATCGTGGATTCCTTAAAGCCCAGACTGGGGAAGCCCAGTTTATCCGAGGACATCGTGAGTCCCGAGAATCTTTTCCGTTTTCAAAGTCAGGTGGTAGTGGAGCTGGCGGAGCAGGAATGCTGTATTATTGCTGGCCGTTGTGCCAATGTGGTTCTTCGAGATGCCGGAAAGGAACATGTGGATTTCTTCGTTTATGCAGATATGGAAAAACGTATTGAAAGAACCATGGACTATTGCAAGGTGGATCGGGAAGAAGCCAAGAAGCGTATCAAGAAGATTGATAAGGAAAGAAAAGAATATCATCGTTACTATACCGGTGAAGAATGGATGAAACCGGACAATTACGATTTGATGATTAATGCTTCGCATCAATTATGATGAGATGGAATTGTTGATGAGAAATTATCTGCAAATGAAAGGCTATATCGAATGATGAAAAGCATCGCGGGAGCGGGAAAAGTGATAAAGGGCGTTTAACAGTGCCTGGAGACAAAAGCATTTCTCACCGGGCGGTAATGTTTTCCGCCTTGGCCAAGGGAGAAACGAAAGTAAAAGGCTTTTTGCCGGGGGAAGACTGTTTATCCACCATTTCCGTTTTCCGAAAAATGGGCGTTTCTATAGAACAGGAGCAGGACAGCCTCCGAATTCAAGGCCTTGGTCTTCATGGTTTAAAGGCTCCGGGCGAAGCCTTATACTGCGGGAATTCCGGTACCACCATGCGACTGATGGCAGGAATCTTAGCAGGGCAAAGCTTTTCCTCCTGCTTAACGGGAGATGAAAGTCTGGAAAAACGTCCTATGAAGCGGGTTTGCCTTCCCCTGGAAAAGATGGGGGCAAAAATCAAGATGCAAGGAGAAAAGGGTACAGCTCCTTTGGAGATTAGCGGCTCTCCTCTGAATGGGATTTGCTACGAAAGTCCGGTTGCTTCCGCCCAGGTGAAGTCTTCCGTTCTTTTGGCAGGGCTTTATGCCAAGGGGAAGACCTCCCTGATTGAACCGAGTCTTTCCAGAGATCATACGGAACGTCTTTTGAGGGCTATGGGTGTGGAATGTTCTACAAGAAGCTTAGAGGACGGCAGAGTGGAGATTTCTTTGGAGGGAGGGCAGGAGCTTAAGGCTCTTTCCGAAGAATATCTTGTTCCGGGAGATATTTCCTCTGCGGCCTATTTTTATGGCTTCCGTATTTTTCCTTCCCGGTTCTTCTTTACGACTTAAGAATATCGGTCTGAATCTCAGCAGGTGCGGAATTTTAACCGTATTGGAAAAAGATGGGGGCGAAGATTTCTTGGAAAAAGTGCTCTACGGTGTATGGAGAAGAGCGGGGGATATTTGTCTTAGCTATGGAGCTTTAAAGGCAGTGGATATCGGAGGAGACTTGATTCCTCGTTTGATTGATGAGCTTCCCCTACTGGCTGTACTGGCTACGATTGCAGAGGGAAATACCCGGATTTATGATGCGGCGGAGCTTAAGGTAAAGGAGTCCAATCGAATCAAGGCCTGTGTGGAGAACTTACAGTGCCTGGGCATTTCTGCAGTGGAAACGGAAGATGGCATGATTATTCCGGGAAAAGGCTCTGTATTCGCTCTGGAAGGAAAGAAGATTCCCAGCTTTTTGGATCACAGAATTGCAATGAGCTTTTCTGTTTTAGGACTTCTCTGCAGGGCGGAAAAGCCCATGCAAATTGAGGATTCTGAATGTATTCAGATTTCTTATCCGAATTTTTTTCAAAGATTTTGAAAAAGTTCTTGACGAGGATAAAATATTTGCTAATATACGCTAGTCGGTTTTGAATCGACTGAGGCGAATTGGTCAAGCGGTTAAGACGCGCCCTCTCACGGCTGGAATCCCGGGTTCGATTCCCGGATTCGTCACTCCCGAGCATTGCTCGGGTTTTTTTGTGTCTATTTTTCTTTCGTTTTTTCTTTCTTTTCTTTTTTCTCTGATTTGGTACAATAGAGAAGCATTTAAAATAAAGGAGAAAAGATAATGCACAAAAATCTTGTTTTGGATATGGGAAATGTTTTAGTCACCTATGATCCGGTTTGGGTGATTCAAGAATATACAGATAGAGAAGATTGGATTAAAGAAATTAAAGATGTGATGTTTTATTCCGGAGAGTGGATCCGATTGGATGCGGGACTGATGTCGGAGGAGGATGCTTTGAAAGCATGGATGAAACGTTGCAGTTCACCCCAGGTGGCAGAGCTTTGTAAGAGCTGTTTTGAAAACTGGGATAAGTTCAATATGAAAAAAATCCCGGGAGTGGCGGAAATCCTAAAGGAGGAGAAGGAGCAGGGAAGAAAGCTTTATCTTTTGTCCAATGCGTCCATGCGGCTGGTTCCGATTTGGAGGGAAGTGCTTCCCGGATCGGAATATATTGACGGAATTTTTATTCTGCGGCCTTTCACTGCATGAAGCCTCAGGATATTATTTATGAAAGATTTTTAAAGCATTTTTCTTTGGAAGCAAAGGATTGCTTTTTTTATAGATGATTTAACGGAAAACATTGAGGGTGCAAAGAAAGCAGGCTTGGATGGCGCGGTTTTACCCTCTTCCGAGGCGTCTGCTCTTCGAAAGATTTTGGAAGAAGAGAAAAATGCATAAAGTCTATAGGAGGATCAATGAATCAGCTTAAGGAACACCCTTTTCCTTTGGTGGAATATAAAATCAGCACAGGACTTCTCCCTATGGTGGAATCTCCCCTTTTCCAAAGAGAAACAGGGATACAGCATGGCTTTTCCACCAGGAAGGGAGGCGTGTCCAAGGAGCATTTGGCTTCTTTAAACTTAAGCTTCTCCGTGGAGGATGCCAAGGAAAAATGTTCTGGAGAATTTCCGAAGAATCGAGAGCGTTTCGGAAAAGCCCTGAGGACTTTGTGCTTAGCAAGCAAAGCCATGAAACCAAGGTACTGAAGGTAGGCATGAAGGACAGGGGAAAGGGCATTACAAAGGATAGAGATTATGAGGGCATAGATGCTTTAATCACGGATGAAAAGGGTCTTATCCTTTCCTGCTTTTCTGCAGACTGCGTTCCGATTTTATTTTATGATCCGATCCATAAAGCGGTAGGAGCCCTGTCATAGCGGCTGGAGGGAACTAAGGGAAAGATTCTTCTAAATGTGGTGGAGGAAATGAGAAAGCATTTCTCTTCAAATCCTGCGGGATATTCTTATGCCATCGGCCCCAGTATTTCCAAGGAGCAATACATTGTTTCGGAAGACTTGGGTCTTTTCCTTCCTGGAGGATTATCCGGATTTAGGAGAGGATTCAAGTTCTCCTATTCAAAGGATTTCAAAGGATAAATTTCAACTGGATTTATGGGATTTAAACCGTAGGATAGCGCTGGACTCCGGAATAAGGGAAGAGCATATTTCCATCAGCGGTTATTGCACCATGGAGAATCCGGAACTGTTTTTTTCTCACCGTTACAGTCAGGGAAGAAGAGGACTGCAGGGAGCTTTTATCTGCTTACAGGATTAGATAGTACTTAAGCCAAAAGCCGGCTATGAGAGTTCATAGTATGCTTTCCGTTGGGAAAAGAAAGGATATGATTTTTGCTGATGAAAAATATGCCATATTGATTTTGCTTTTTCCTTTGCAGTCTTTTCGGCCTGCGGAAAAAGGTAAAAGAGAAGCCGGTAGTGAAAGAGGCTTCCGCTTCCAATCTGGAGGATGTAGTGGATGAGAAAGCCAGTTCCTCCGAGCTTGCCAAAAAGGTGGAAGAAAGAAAACAGGAGGAAGAGGAGCTTGCTCTTTCCCGATATACCAATCTGGGACTGGTGCAGTGTGATTCCAGTTTTATTAACTTCCGCTCACAACCCAATGAAAATGATATTCAAAACATTATCGGAATTTTAAAGAATGGAGCAGGAGTGGAGATCTTAGAGTCTCCCGCAGCGGGAACGGAGAACTGGGTGAAGGTTCGTTCCGGCGGTTTGGATGGCTATATTTCCAAGCAGTTTTTGCTGGAGGGAGAGGAAGCGAAGGAAAAGGCCAAGGAATATATGGAGCCAAGAGTTACCATCTTGGCGGAGAAGCTTCGTATTCGTTCTACTCCGGAGAAGATTGACGGAAATACCTTAGGCTCCCTGTGCCAAGGGGGAACGATATATTGTATTGGGCAGAAGCGGAAAGGATTATCTGAAAATTTCTGCAGATACCATCGAAGGGGTGGAAGAGGCTTATATATCTTCCAGTGCGGAAAATGTAAGTTTGGAATACGGCTTGGATGAGGCGCGAAGCTACAATTTAAAGCAAAAGGTTATAAACCAGTATGATCACCTCGGTGTATCAAAGGCCCAAGACTATATCAATATCCGTTCCGACCCTGCCGACAAGGGTATTGACAACATTATCGGAAAATTCCCGGGCCATGCGGGAGGAGATATTTAGGGGAAGAAAACGGTTGGCTGAAAAATCCGTTCCGGAGAAATCACCGGCTATGTAAAGTCGGAGCTGGTGGCGCAAGGAAAGGAAGCGGGAGCAGCTGGCTCTTGCCCATGCCCAGGTTATGGCAACGGTCAATACGGATGCCTTAAATGTCCGGGCAAACCCCAGTACGGAATCCAATGCCTGGACCAAGGTTACAAGAGATCAAAGATATTCCGTGGTAAATCAGCTGGATGGATGGGTACAGTTGGACCTGGACTCCGGAGATGATCAAGAAGGAGATCAGGGAGCCTATGTTTCCACAAGAGATAACAATGTTACCGTAAACTACGGTTTAATCGAGGCCATTTCCTATAGACCGGCACAGGATAGAGCCAATATTGCGGCAAAGAGACGAAGCGATTTGGTAAACTTTGCTTGCCAATTTGTTGGTAACCCCTATGTGTGGGAGGAACCTCTTTAACCCATGGTTGCGACTGCTCCGGCTTTACCCAGACAATTATGAGTAAATATGGAGTTTCTTTACCCAGAGTTTCCAGGGAACAGTCCAGAACCGGCGTGAAGGTCAGCAGTGAAAATATGCGTCCCGGAGATTTGATTTTCTATGCCAACAGGAGAGGTGTGGTAAATCATGTAGGAATCTATATTGGTAACGGTCAGGTGGTCAATGCGGCCTCCAGACGTTCTGGAATTCGAATTTACCGTTGGAATTACAGAACTCCTGTGGCAATTCGAAATGTATTAGGGGAATAGTGAAAGCAGGAACAGCTAAAGGAAACAAAGGGACATAAGTAAAGTATTAAAAAGCAATAAAAATATATTCAAAGCAGAAAAGCAAAAAGAAAAGCAGAAAGTATAAGAAAAGCATAAGCTAAGAAAAGCATCAGAAGGGAATAAGGAGACGGTATGGAAAGCTACTGTTTTATCTTGTTGTTCTACAGTGGATATTTCTAAAGAATGGGCGGAAAAAAGAAACATTCTTTTAGCCTACTTTCGTTTTTATTTAAATGAAGAGGAGTACAGAGACGATTTTTATGCCTCCCTTTCTCAGGAGAAAATTATTTGAAAGAATGTTAAATGGGGAGAAGAGTAAGACTTCCCAGGTAAACAGTGAAGAATATATGACTCTTTTTCCGCCCCAGCTTGGAGGCGGGAAAGGATATTGTTCATTTCTGCTTATCCAGTGGAATATCCGGCACCAGAAATTCCTGTGAAATTGCCAAGGACATTCTCCTGGAGGAATTTCCGGATAGAAAGATTGAGATTATAGACTCTCTTTCCGCCTCTGTAGGCTATGGACTCTTGGTGGATAAGGCAGCAGATTTGAGAGACCAGGGACTTTCCATGGAGGAGCTTGTTGAGAAGATTCTGGAATACAGAAATCATTTGCATGGATATTTCTTTACTTCAGATCTTCGCTTCTTTATCCAGGGAGGAAGAATCTCCAAGGCGGCCGGCTTTATTGGCGGTTTACTGAATATCTGTCCCATTATCATGATTACGGAAGAGGGAACCCTAAAACCTATCGAAAAGGCAAGAGGGAAAAAGCAGGCCTTTAATAACCTGCTGTCCAAGATGGAAAAGAAGGGATTTATGGAAGAGGAGAAGGTATTTCTCTGTCATTCCGCCTGCCCTGAGGATGTGGAAAGCTTAAAGGAGAAGATTCTGGAACGCTATCCGAAGGCGAAGATTGAGACCTTCGTGATTGGCGGCACCATTGCCTGCCATACCGGACCCGGCACCGTGGCTTGCTTTTTCTTTGGAAGAGAAGACAGATAAAATTCTAAAACTTTCCTTCATCACCTTTTTGATGCAGGAAAATCAGATAATATATGCATTGAGGAGATTTTTACTCCATAAAAAGGTTTTGCGGAAAGCTCTTCTTCGAAAATGAAAAATGCAATGCGGGTCTGCCGTGTCGCATTTTCTTTTCTTTCAGGATTCTCCTTCCTCCAGTTGTCCCCTGACGAATTAACTTTAGCTGTAGAAGCTTTTGCCAGAATTCTGCTGGCGGAGCGGGGAGTGATGGCCAGAAGCTCTGCGATATATTGGGCACTAAGTGCCTGCAGAGGATCGTTTTCAAAAAGGCTGATAAGTTTCAGGATATTACTTTTCGTGAATACCCTGTTCTTTTGCAAATTGTATTGCCTTTCGGGTTACTGTAATCAGCCAGCAATTTTAATTTCTGGGAAAGAGGGCCAGCAGCCTTTTCCTTCCTCTTCCATAAAAAGGCGTCATTTCTTCCGTAACGATTACTTTCCAAAAGGGCATGCTCCGCATAATAGCGACTTCGTTCCTTAGAATGGCTTAAAGCCGATACCCATACGGAAAGGAAAGTTCAGATTTTTCCCTGCAGGCGGAAAGAAATTCCTGTAACATAGGCATCAGATCTTTTTCCATGGAAATGCTCAAAAGGATAGAAAATTGATTAAAGCCTTTTTCGATATCAAAATGTAAATGACTTTCTTTTCGATATTCCGTTAAAAACTTATAAACAGTGGCTTCCCGATATTCCTGTTCTTCCTTTTCCACATCCTCCGTAAAGGGAAGGCGAAGAAAAATACTGAGGAGATTTTGCTCCGCGATACTGCCTAAACGAAGTTCGTCCAAGGCGTGCTGAATAGAGCTTCGAATCATTTCTTCATTAGGGAAGACGGCGATATAAGGAATCTGCAATTGATCCAGCTGCCCCAGATTATTGATGCTTCGAGAAAGAATCAGGTCGATTTTTCCTTTGCTCCATAGGTTTTTGGCATATTCGGTAATATGCTTGTAATCATAATGATGATCCTTGTAAAAGATAGGGCAGGATTTTTCCGGTAAATATTTTGGGATGTCCATAAAATGGTTGGTTTCGGTTAAGAAGTCACAGAATACCCGGTTTCAATGGTTGATCCCGATGTTCGATTTGAAATTGCAGAGAATAGAAAGAACATCAATGGTTTCGTAGGCGGTAAAAGCACAAGGAATACGATTATCCGGAAAAACGCTGGTGAATATAGTGATAACCCAGTTCGCCGGAAAAGAAAATCACATCACATTTCTTTTTACAGTCTTCATAGATACCGTCAATATCCTTTAAGTCCTTATAGATATAGGGGAAAAATTGACAATCAAAGGAGGGGTCTTGCAGGACCTTATCTATAGGCTCCAAAGATTTTTCCGGACTGACAATTGCTACATGAATCATGCTGTTCTCCCTTCTACAGTAAAAACTTGTTAAGATTTTTATCTTGCATTTAAGACAAAGTCAATTATGTCTTTAATTGGTGACTGCATTGCTTTTTTGTATAGGGATTCTTTATTCTTTACAGGGCTCATCTCCTGATAGGACTGGCGCTTGGCTTTTTGTCTTGAAAAATGTTATATAATGCCTTGGAAAGGAAATAGGAGTTGTGAGGATTTATGGCGAGAAAAAGGACAAATAAAAACAAAAACACAAATAAAAGCATAAATAAAACAGTAATAAAAACCGGTAGAAAAAGCTGTACAAGGAAAAGTAGAACAAAATGCTTACGTAGGCCTTAGAGAGGAAGCTATTTTGATTTTTATCCTTCCTTATTTCTTTTGCTTTTGCTTCTCAGTAATTTAGGATTTTGCGGAATAGTGGGAGAGGGACTTTCTCAGGGGACTTGTATTTTTATTCGGGATCCTTCAGTGTTCTTTTTCCCTTTGTCTTATTTTTCCTTGTTGCCTTTGTCATGGCAAATCGAAAACAATCCGATGATTATGAGGAAAGATATCCCTTTTATTTGCTTCTTTGTATATTTTTCTGGGAGCTTTTTCTTCCTGTACTTATTTTTTCGGGAAAGAGTATTCCTGAAGATTTAACGGATTTATTGACCGAAGGGGAGTATTACCCGGAATCTTTCTTTTTGTTTTTAAAGCAGTTTCTAGGTAGCCTGGGAGCTATGATTGTGCTGTTTTTCGCTATTTTATTATGCTTGGTGATGATTACCGAAAAGCCCCTGATGAGTCTCTTTGCTTTATTTTCCGTGCAGACTGCGGAAAAGGCGGGAAGAAGGGCGAAAAGCGATTTACAGAGAATTTCTCAAACTGCGAGAGAAGCTTTGGAGGAAAGAAGAGCAAGAAGGGAAGAGAGAGGCGGATTTTTCAAACCACCGACTTTCATTTGGAGGATTTTAAGGAAGAGAGGGAAGTTTCTCCTTTAGAGGCGGAAGAAAATAAGGAGAAGGAAGCGCTCCGCTCCGACTTACTAAGTGTTAAGGAAGAACTGGATTTAATAAACAGTAGGAAGGAAGACTGGAAAGAGGATTCCTTCACGGTGGAAGGCTTATCAGAATCTTCGGAGGAAGAAGAGCTTTTTCCCGGAGGAACTTTTCCGATATAGAGGGTTTCTAGGAAGAGCCCTTGAAACGAGAATCTTTAAAACAAGAGTCTTTGAAACAAGAGTCTATAAAAACAGAGGCTATAAAAGAACAGCCCTTGGATGAAGAGGAGCTTAAGAAGCGTCTTTTACAGGGAGACCCGTCCTCCAGAGTTGTCTACACCGCCGATGGCAGAAGAATTGCTTCCGATAATGAAAACTTACAAAAGCGTATTCAGGAGAAGAAAGAGGAAGAGTTAACAGTGGATTCCGTTCCGGAAAAGGTCGCAAAACCCTATATGTTCCCCCTGCCTCCTCTTGAAGCGTTCCCATAGTCAGGAAGAGGAAAAGCGAAGCGAAATCGAGAAAAATGCCCAGACCTTGAAGGAAACCCTAAAGAGCTTCGGCATTACCGTAAGCATCAGTAATGTTTCTGTAGGACCATCCGTTACCCGCTACGAGCTGCAACCTGAGCAGGGGGTAAAATTAGCCAAGATTGTATCTTTAAGCAATGATATTAAGATGCGACTGGCGGCGGCGGATATCCGTATTGAAGCGCCTATTCCGGGAAAAAGTCTGCGGTGGGAATTGAAGTTCCCAATAAAAACAGCCAGGTTGTATATTTGGGAGATATTCTGTCTTCTCCCGCCTTTTGGAGAACCGGATGAAACTGGCTTTTGGTGTGGGAAAAGATATTGGAGGCAAGGTGGTGGTAACGGATATTGCCAAGATGCCCCACCTGCTGGTGGCAGGAGCTACAGGAGCGGGAAAATCAGTTTCCATCAACACTCTTATTATGTCCATACTCTATCGCTATAGTCCGGAAGAGGTCAGGATGATCATGGTGGATCCTAAGGTGGTGGAGCTTCAGGTATATAACGGCATTCCTCATTTGCTTATTCCGGTGGTTACGGATCCGAAAAAGGCTGCTGCGGCATTGAACTGGGCTGTGGCGGAGATGACAAGTCGCTATAAGAAATTTGCCGCTTACGGTGTAAGAGACTTATCCGGCTACAACGAAAAAATACGTGGCCTTAGCGAGGAAGAAAGAGAGAAGGAGGGACTTTCCGTTCTTCCCCAGATTTTAATCATTATTGATGAGCTTGCGGATTTGATGATGGTATCGGCGTCGGAAGTGGAGGATGCTATTGTCCGATTGACTCAGCTGGCAAGAGCCTGCGGAATGCATTTGATTATTGCTACCCAAAGACCCTTCCGTCAATGTCATTACGGGACTGATTAAGGCAAATGTTCCTTCCCGTATTGCCTTTTCCGTAAGTAGCGGAGTGGATTCCCGTACCATTATCGACATGAATGGAGCGGAAAAGCTTCTGGGAAAGGGAGATATGCTTTTCTTCCCTCAGAATTTACCCAAGCCTATCCGAGTACAGGGAGCCTTTGTATCGGATGAAGAGGTGGCTAAGGTCACGGAATTTTTAAAGTCTCAAGGAGAAGCGGAGTATAACCATTCCATCTCTAAGAGCTTGGAAAAGGAAGCCACGGAAGAGACGGGAGGAAGTCAGAGCGATAGAGACGAGCTTTTTGCAGAGGCCGGATCACTGGTGATTGAAACGGACAAGGCAAGTATCGGCTTTTTACTAAAGAAAATTCCGCATCGGTTTTAATCAGGGCGGCAAGGATAATGGATCAGTTGGTCGCGGAAACATGTCGTTGGAGAGGAGGAAGGCACCAAGGCCAGAAAGGTTTTTAATGAACATGGAAGAATTTGAGGAGTTACTGTCTCACAGAAAGGATGGAGTAAATGAAATCAGATTTAGAAATTGCTCACGAGGTAACACTGAAACCAATCGCTTTAGTGGCTAAGAATTATGGGATTTCGAAGAGGATCTAGAGCTCTATGGAAAATATAAGGCAAAAATTATCCCAAAATTTTTGTGCTGCCCATGAAGGAAAACAAAAAGGAAAATTGGTTCTGGTTACTGCTACCAATCCCACGCCCTTAGGAGAGGGAAAGACCACAGTATCTATCGGCTTAAATGATGCGTTGAACCGTTTAGGAAAGAAGAGCATTGTGGCATTAAGAGAGCCCAGCCTTGGACCATGCTTTGGTGTAAAGGGGGGAGCTGCAGGCGGAGGCTACGCTCAGGTTGCCCCCATGGAGGATATTAACCTTCATTTTACGGGAGATTTCCATGCCATCACTTCTGCCAATAACCTACTGGCCGCAGTTTTGGATAATCATATTCATCAGGGCAATGCTTTAGAGATTAACCCCAAAAAGATTCTTTGGAAGCGTTGTTTGGATATGAATGACAGAGTTTTGAGAAATGTAATCGTTGGATTGGGAAATCAGGCGGACGGTGCTATGAGAGAGGATCATTTCCAGATTACGGTAGCCTCCGAAATCATGGCGATTCTTTGTCTGGCCAAGGATATGAAGGATTTACAGGAGCGTTTAGACAAAATCGTAGTAGCCTATAACAAGAAGGGCGAGAGAGTCTATGCAAAGGATTTGGAATGTACCGGAGCTATGGCGGTTCTTTTAAAGGATGCTATGCAACCTAATCTTGTGCAAAGTTTGGAAGGAAACCTTGCCATTATCCATGGTGGACCCTTTGCTAACATTGCTCATGGCTGTAACTCCATAAGGGCCACCAAGATGGGCTTGGCTTTAGCAGATTTTTCTGGTTACCGAAGCAGGCTTCGGTGCCGACCTGGGAGCGGAGAAAGTTCTTTGATATTAAGTGTGCGGCAGCCGGATTAACGCCTTCTTGTGCTGTGATCGTAACTACCCTTCGTACCTTAAAATATTACGGCGGACTTCGAGAGAAGAGATTTCAAGGAGAATCGTGAAGCATTGGAAAAGGGCTTGAGAACTTGGAAAAGCATATCGAAAAATGTAAAGAAATTCGGTGTTCCTGCAGTTGTGGCAGTAAATCGTTTTTGCTACAGATACTGAGGGGAGCTTTCGTTCTTAAAGGATTTCTGTGCAGCAGAGAGGCGTTCGCTGCGCCATCATGGAAGCTTACGGAAAGGGAAGTGAAGGAGGAGAAGAGCTTGCCAAGGCAGTGCTGGAAACTGTGGAAGCTGGGGAAGTGAATTTCCATACTTTGCAAACTCCGGAGCAGAGGATTTCTCAGAAGATTGAACTTTCTGGCGAAGGAAATTTATGGTGCCGACGGGGTAGAGTATTCGAATAAGGCTAGAGAGGAATTAAAGAAGCTGGAAGAATCCTGCTATTCCAATCTTCCGATTTGTATGGCAAAGACGCCCTACAGCTTATCCGATAAGCCGAATCTTTTGGGAAGACCGAAGAATTTCCGGATTGAAATTCGTGAACTTTCCCTCCGCAGGAGCAGGATTTGTGGTATGCTTAGCAGGCGATGTCATGACGATGCCGGGTCTGCCAAAGGAGCCGGCAAGCAAAAAGATTGGCTTTGAAAATGAAAAGATTGTAGGAATTTTCTAAGGAGGCATAGATGAAGGGCTGGTTGTCTTGTTTAAGCGAAGCGAAGGTCCTTCGGGGAGATGGAGAGAGGGAGGAATTTTCCTCCCTCTCCTATGATTCTCGAAGAGCTAAGGCAGGGGATTTATTTCTTTGCATGAAGGGAAGTACCATGGATTCCCATGACAAAATTCCGGAGCTTTTGGAAAAGGGTGTTCGAGTATTTGTGGTGGAGAAAAATCTTCCTGATTTACCGAAGGAAATGCAGGATAGGGAAGACCTTTGCATTGTACAGGTGGAAAATGGCAGAAAGGCTTTGGCGGAGCTGTCAGCCTTTTATTTTTCCTACCCCTCCAAGGAGATGCTGATGATTGGCATCACCGGCACCAAGGGAAAAACCACAACAGCCAGTATGGTGCGGGCAATTCTTACGGAAGCGGGCTACAATTGCGGTCTCATCGGAACCACCGGAATCGATTACGCGGGCATCCACGAAGAAAGCAGAAATACCACCCCGGAATCCTATACTTTGCAGGAAACATTCCGAAAAATGAAGGAAAAGGGCTGTAATGCCGTGGTTATGGAGGCTTCCTCCCAGGGCTTTTAAGATGCATAGAACCGACGGTATTCTTTTTGATTATGGTATTTTTACCAATATCGAAGAGGATCATATCGGAGAAAAATGAGCATAAAGACTTTGCGGAGTACAAGTATTACAAGTCCAGAATTTTCACCCAGTCTAAGAGGGGACTGGTGAATCTTGATGCGGATTTTTCCGAAGAATTCATGGAAAATGCAGAGTGCCCCTGTTTTAGCTTTGCCTTAAAGAAACAGGCGGATTTTATGGCTACGGAGATTGAAGACTTACATCGGCATGATTTTCTGGGCTGCAGATTCCATTTTCGACATGGAGAAGAGGATTGGGAGATTTGGAACCATCTGCCGGGAAGATACAATGTTTATAATGCCTTAGCGGCAATTTCTCTGGCTTCCTTTTGAAAATCAAAAAGAAGTGGTGCAATCCAGCCTTACGGAAGATTCAGGTAAACGGCAGAATGGAGGTTGTGCTGCAAAGAGGGGGCTACACTGTATTTGGTGGACTATGCCCACAATGCTATGGGCATGAAGAATCTTTTGGAAACCCTGAAGGCATACAAGCCGAAACGCTTGATTGTAGTCTTTGGCTGTGGCGGAAACCGTGCCAAGGAAAGACGTTATGGCATGGGAGAGGTGGCAGGGAGATGGCGGATTTTCACCATCCTTACTGCAGACAATTCCCTGCTATGAGAAAAACTATGGACATTATTTCCGATATTGAAAGCACATTGTCCAAGAAGACAAAGAACTATGTAAAGATTGAGGACCGTAGAGAAGCGATTCGCTATGCCTTAGAACAGGCTGAAGAGGGAGACTTGATTGCGGTTATCGGAAAAGGACATGAAGAATATAATGAGGTAAATGGAACATTTACCCGTTTTTGTAGATAGAGAAGTGATTTTTGGAAGAGGCGGAAGAGAGGGAAAATAAGATGCAGATTCCTTTTTCGGAGATATTTTTCCTCTGTAGAAAAGATTATTTTTGGATTCTCGGGAGGATTGCAGGAAGGACTCTTTGTTCCCATCAAGGGAGAAAAGCAGGATGGACACTGCTTCATTCCCATGGCTATAGAGCATGGGGCATCCTTTATTTTTTTACCGAGGAGGATTGTTCGGAGCTTTCCAAACAATATCCCCAGGTACGTTTTATTTCGGTGGAAAGCACCATAGACGCTTTACAGGCCTTGGGAGGCTATGCCAGAAGTCTGTATTCCGGTTTAGTCATCGGTGTAACCGGTTCCGTAGGAAAGACCACCACCAGAGCCATGATTGCCAAGGCACTTTCCATGGAGAAGTCTGTTTTTGAAACCAAGGGAAAATGCCAATTCTCAGCTGGGACTTCCTATTACACTCTTCTCCATGGCTAAGGAAAATAAAGAAATCAGTGTTATCGAGTTAGGCATCTCCATCCCCGGGGAGATGCATAGGATTGGGGAGATTGCTTCCTGTGACATTGCAGTATTTACCAATATCGGTTCCGCCCATTTGGAGAATCTGAAGACCAAGGAAAATACCTGCTTTGAGAAAATGCATATTCTGGAAGGAAATCAAAAGGAAGTTTCCCTGTATTTGCCGAAAAAGGATGCTATATTGGGAACGCTTTACGGAAGAGAAAAATCAGAGCCATGGGATTCTTGGGAGAGAAGAAGCTAAATCTTTTCTTTTACGAAAAGAAGGAGGAGATTCCCCTTTCCGTTCCCGGAGAACATATGGAGGACAATGCTTCCGTAGCCATGGCGATAGGTCTTTCTCTGGGATTACACAAACAAAAGCTCTTACAGGGCTTATTGGAATTTCAGGGCTTAAAGGGAAGAGGCGGCAGACTTTCCACGGAAGATGGCATTATGATTATTGATGACAGCTACAATGCTTCTCCTGATTCCATGAAGGCTTCCTTAAAGGTCTTGGCTTCAGAGGAAGGGGCGAAAAGAAAGATTGCCGTTCTTGGAGATATGAATGAGCTTGGGGACAATGAAATCGCCTATCATCGGGAAATCGGAGAACTTTTAAAGTCTCTTCCTATTGATGCATTATTTACTTTAGGAAAGAAGGGAGAAGAGATTCGGAAAGCTATGGGAGAGAAGCTGATTCCCGAAAAAGCCTGCTTTAATCTTGAAGAGCTGTCCTTATCTTTGGAAGAAGAAATTAAGCCTGGAGATCTGCTTTTATTTAAGGCCTCCAACTCCTTTCTCTTTCCAAGGTGATTCAAGAAATAAGGAGTAAGCATTGTTTGCTAAAGTAATCGTAGATATTTCTCATGAATCTATCGATAAATGTTTTACCTATAGGGTCCCTACGGAAGTTTCCTTATCTGTCGGGGATCCTGTTTTGATACCCTTTGGAAGAGGAAAGAAAAAGGGCTATGTAATCGATATAGAAGAGCTGGCAGACTTCCCTGAAGAGAAAATTAAAGACATTCTTTCTCCTTTGGAAAAGGAGTTCTCCGTAGAAAAACAGCTTTTGGATCTGGCCATTTGGATGGCGGAGGAATACGGAACGACCTTAAATCAATGCTTAAAAACCGTACTTCCGGTAAAGAAGAAGACGAAAAACAGAACAAAGCCGGGAAAGATACAATATGGAAACCCCTATCCTGCTCCAAAACTCAATGCAGAGCAGGAGGAGGTTCTTTTTGCAATGCAGGAATATTTTCAGGAAGAGGAAGCGCCTTCAGCCCTGCTTTTCGGCGTTACCGGATCCGGAAAGACGGAGCTGTATTTGCGTTTAATCGAAGATTGCCTTGCCAAAGGGAAGGAAGTGATTTATCTGATTCCGGAAATTTCCCTAAGCCATCAAAGCAGAATGCGGGTGGAGGGACGTTTCCCCGGACAGGTGGCGGTATTACATTCCAAAATGAGCCAGGGAGAACGGGCGGAGAGCATGGAAAAGTGCCGGTCCGGAGAGGTGAAGCTTTTACTGGGCCCTCGTTCAGCCCTCTTTGCGCCATTTTCCAATTTAGGACTTATCATTATTGATGAGGAGCAGGAACGTTCCTACAAGTCGGAAACCGCTCCCCGATACGAAAGTCGGGATGTGGCAAGAAAAAGGGGAGAGCTGGCCAAGTGTCCGGTACTTTTCGGATCGGCAACACCTTCCGTCAGTATTTTCCGGGAGGCGGAGGAAGGAAAAGTCAGACTGTTTACTTTAAAAAACAGGGCGGTGGAGGAAGTTTTCTGCCAAAGCTGACTTTTGATTGACTTACGAAAGGAATTGGAGGAGGGAAACCGTTCCATTTTTTTCCAAAGCACTGGAGGAAGCGGTACTGAAAGCGTTTGGAAAGGGGAGAACAAAGCATCTCTTTATGAACAGAAGGGGCTATTCTCCCTTTGTGAGTCGCAGAAAAGTGCGGAAAGAGCTTAAACTGTCCCCACTGCGACGTAAGTCTGACGCTTCACAAAAACGGTATGCTGCAATGCCATTACTGCGGCTATAGCAGGAAAAGCTGGAAAAGAAATGTCCAAACTGTGGCAGCAGTTATATTTCTCCCTTCGGCACCGGAACGGAAAAGCTGGAAAAAATCTGCCATGCAGTCTTCCCCAAAGCAAGAATTCTTCGTATGGACGGAGATACCACAGGGAAAAAGGGGAAATACGAAGAAATTTTACAGGATTTTGCCGAGGAGAAGGCGGATATTCTTTTTGGGAACCCAGATGATTGTAAAAGGGACATGATTTTTCCGAAGGTCACTTTGGTGGGCATTATGGCGGCGGAGCAGCTGTTCTTTCAGTCGGATTTTCAGGCAAGGGAATATGCTTTCCAGATTCTTACCCAGGCAGCAGGTAGGGCAGGCCGGGGAAAGCTTCCCGGAGAAGTCTTGATTCAAAGCTATCGTCCCGAGGAGGAAGTACTGGAGCTGGCTTTTGGAACAGGACTACTTTTGCTTTATTATCAATCGGAAAAGAAGTTTCGGAAAAAGACTGGAATATCCTCCCTTTGCCAGAATGCTGGCTATCCAATGCAGCTATCAGGAGGAAGAGTTTTTAAGTCTGATGCTGGAGAAGACCATCAAAAGAATACAGGGGAAATTGGAGGAGGAGCAGGCGGAGTTATTTGGTCCCTTTCCTGCCACCATTTATAAGCTAAAGGATAATTTTTAGGAAAATCATCTATATTAAGCAAGAATCCCATGATATAATCATTCGATTAAGAAATCTATTTGTTGAGGAGCTTCGAAAAGAGGATAAACGCTCTTTGATTCAGCTCCAGTTTGATCTTTTATAGAGAGGGTATAGTTTATGGCAATTCGCAGCATCCGAAAAATCGGAGACTCCATTTTGGAAAAGAAGTGTAAAGAAATTAAGGAAATGACGGATAAAACCAGAGATTTGATTCAAGATATGTTTGAAACCATGTATGACGCCAACGGTGTTGGACTGGCGGCTCCTCAGGTGGGGATTTTAAAGCAACTTTTTGTGGTGGATATCGGAGACGGTGTTCGCTATGTGTGCATTAATCCTAAAATCGAAGCTGTGGGAGAGGAAGAGCAGTGCGGAGAAGAGGGCTGTCTTTCCGTTCCGGGAAAGGAAGGAAAGGTTACCCGGCCCATGAATATCCATCTGGAGGCCCTGGATCAGAACATGGAGCCCTTTAGCTTGGATGCTTCCGGCTTTTTGGCCAGAGCCTTCTGCCATGAGTATGATCATCTCCAAGGGGTTCTCTATACAGAGAAGGTAGAGGGAGATTTGGAAGATGTTCAATATGAAGAACTGGAAGAGGAGGAAATGATTTGAGAATCGTGTTTATGGGAACCCCGGACTTTGCAGTGAAGGGGTTAGAGGCCATACATCAGGCCGGACATGAGATTCTCTTGGTAATCAGTCAGGAGGATAAAGCAAAGGACAGGAAGGGAAATCTCCTTAAGACGCCGGTAAAACAGGCAGCAGAAAGACTGGAGCTTCCCTGTTCGTTCCGTACATCGTCTGAGAAAGGACGAAGAACTCCTTGCATATTTAAAGGAATTAAAGCCGGATTGCATTGTGGTGGCTGCCTTCGGACAGATCCTTCCCAAGGAGCTTTTGGAGCTTCCCCGCTACGGCTGTGTGAATATCCATGCTTCTTTACTGCCTCTTTATCGGGGAGCTTCTCCGATTCAGCAGGCTATTTTGCATAGAGACAAGGAAACCGGTATTTCCACCATGCTGATGGCGGAAGGCTTGGATACCGGAGACATCCTGCTTCAAAAAAAGCTTCCATTAACGGGGGAAGAAACAGGAGAAAGTCTTTTCGAAGCCCTTTCCTTGCTTTCTCAGGATTGCATTTTGGAAACCCTCAGTCTTTTAGAGCAGGGGAATTGCCCCAGAAGAGCCCAGGAAGAGGAAAAAGCCAGTCATTGCAGTATGATTGTAAAGCAGGACGGCTTTGTGAATTGGAATAAGCCCGCCGTTGAAATCGAGGCCATGGTTCGAGCCTTTAATCCCTGGCCTGCTGCAGTCAGTATTCTTCCCAACGGAAAAAGCTTTAAAATCTGGAAAGCCAGAGTTATCAAGCAAAAAGAAGAGGATTTTTCAAAGCTTTTTTCAGAAATTAAAGAAGATTTGCTCTTTGCTCATTTACCGGAAAGTCTTTCGGAGGAAGCAAAGGAGGCCTTTCGGAAGAAAGACGGCATAGGAAAGATGTATCGCAATAAGGAGAATAATCGTCTTCTTCTTTCCACAGGGGAAGGATATTTGGAAATTTTGGAAATTCAGGTAGAAGGGAAAAAACGTTTGGATACCCCTGCTTTCTTACTAGGATTTGGAGGATAAGATGCCTTATTCATACTATTTTTTTGATCCCACAATGATATTTTGTCTATATCGGCATGGGGCTTTCTCTGCTGGCCTCTTCTTTGGTGAAGTCCACCTTTGCCAAATATGACCGGGTTCGTTCCCAAAGAGGTATCAGCGGAAGAGAGGCGGCGGAGATTATTTTACAGAAAAACGGTATCGGCTATGTGCAGGTGCTTTCCGTAAGAGGACATCTGAGCGATTTCTACAGCCCGAAGGACAAAACGGTAAATCTGTCGGAAGCCACGGAGAACTCCACCTCCATTGCGGCCATCGGTGTTGCCGCCCACGAGTGCGGACATGCTGTTCAGGATGCGGTAGGCTATATGCCCCTGGTCATCAGCCGGAATATTAATCCGGTTTGTGCTATTTGTTCACAGCTGGCCATTCCCATTATTTTTTTATTGGCTTTTCTGATTGGCCCTAAGCGGCTTTTATTCAGTTGGGAATCATTGTTTTTCGCAGTGGCAATTTCCTTTCAGATTATTACTCTTCCGGTGGAGTGGAATGCTTCTCAAAGAGCCATGCGGATTTTGGAAGAGGAGGGGATTTTAAGTCCCCAGGAAATTAAGGGAGTTCGGGCAGTCCTTACTGCGGCGGCTCTTACTTATGTAGCGGCAGCGGCATCCTCCGTATTGCAGCTTCTTCGTTTACTCATTCTCTATGGAGGAAGAGGCAGAAGAGATGACTAAGGTTGAAAAAAATGAAAAGCAAGACCGGAGCCCATGTAGGAATATCCACCGGAGGCAAAATGGATAAGAGGAAGAAAAACTTAAAGCCAAGAGTGGAAAAGAGCGAAAGAGAGTTACTTTTGGAGCTTTTGGAAAAGGTCTTTTATGAAGGAGAGTTTATTCATCTTGCTTTAAGAAAGCTTTTTTCGGACTATTCCGGCTTGGGAAACAGAGAGAAGGCTTTTTTAACCAGAAGCAGTCACGGGATTTTGGAGCGGTATCTGCAACTGGACTATGTGATTTCCTTATACAGCAGTGTAAAACTGAAAAAACTGAAGCCCGTGGTTCTTTTAAGTCTTCGCATTGCTATTTATCAATTACTTTTTATGGACAAAATTCCGGTCCATGCCATTGTGGATGAGGCGGTAAAAAGCATCAAGAAAAAGAAAAGCTTCAGGGTCTGGTTCCCTTTGTCAATGCAGTTTTACGAAAAGATTGTGGAGAGAAAGAAGAATTAAAAAAGAAGCTGAGCTCTTCCCAAGGAGGATGCAGTTTCCCTATGCCTTCCTCCGGATATTTTGGAGGTCTTTTTAAAAGACTATGGCAGGGAAAGAACGATTGCCATGGCAGAGGCCTTCTTACAAAGTGACGGAGGCTTTTATATCCGAAATGAATGCGGAGAGGGAGAACGGGTATCCGGAAATATATTAGAGGAGGAACGTTTCCGTTCCGGTGCCGTCACCATACAGGACTTTTCTTCTCAGGCGGTGGGAAAAAGCCTAAAAGCTGAAAAGAAGGAGACTTTGGTACTGGATTGCTGCAGTGCTCCGGGAGGAAAAAGGCTCTGCCATATCGCCTCCTTACTGAAGGGGAGCGGTAAGGTTTATGCCAGAGATGCTCAGAAGGATAAGCTTCGTTATATTGTGGAAAACCAAAAACGTCTTGGTTTAGAAAATATGGAGATTGAGCATTGGGATGCCAGAGTTTTGGATGAGCGCTTTTATACAGGAAGGCGAGAGGGACTTTTTGGATGCGGTGCTTTTGTGATGCACCCTGTTCCGGCCTTGGCGTTATCGGTAGAAAACCGGATATTCGTCTGCATTTTACTAAAGGAAGCTTTGGAGGAATTGCAAAGCCTGCAAAGGGAGATTCTAAGTACGGTTCAAGCCTATGTGAAAAAGGGAGGACAGCTTTTATACTCTACCTGCAGTCTTTCTTTTAAGGAAAATGAAGAGAACCGGGACTATATTCTACAACATTTCCCTTTCACCCTGATAAAGGAAGAGAAGTTTATGCCCGGGAGAGCCCTCGGACGGCTTTTTATCTGGCTCTGTTTCAGAGAAAGACGGAAGATTGATCGCCCACATTGTACCGGAAGAATTCGGAGCAGTAATTTTACGCAATTTCAGAAAAGGATGGAGGAGTAATTCTTGCAAGAGAAGGAAGGCATGAAAAATATTCGTGATTTAGAGCTTATAGAGCTGAAAAGTCTGTGTAAGGAAGAGGGATTTCCTGCTTATCGGGCGGAGCAGCTTTTTTCCTGGCTTCATGAAAAAGCTGTGGAGGAGTATACGGAAATGACGAATATTCCTAAGGCTATGCGGGAAAAGCTTGCAGAAGGCTATTCCGTGGCCTTACCTGAGGCGGATTTACACCTTTGCTCTAAAATGGATGATACGGAGAAGTTTCTTTTTCGTCTATCTAACGGGCATAAAATAGAATCTGTTTTCATGCGGTATCAGCATGGAAACTCCGCCTGCATTTCCACCCAGGTGGGCTGCAGGATGGGCTGTGCCTTCTGCGCGTCCACTTTGGATGGACTTGCCAGAAACTGTACCACAGGAGAAATGCTTGGGCAGATTTATGCTATGGAAAAGCTGACAGGACAAAGAATTTCTCATGTGGTGCTGATGGGCTCCGGAGAGCCATTGGATAACTACGAGGAGGTTACCCGTTTCTTACGAATCATCAGTGACGAGAAGGGAAAAAATCTCTCCATCAGAAACATTACCCTGTCCACCTGTGGTCTGGTACCGAGAATCTATGATTTAGCCAAGGAAAATTATGGAATTACACTGGCTCTAAGTCTGCATGCCCCCACGGATGAACAGCGAAGAAAAATCATGCCCATTGCCAATCGCTATTCCTTATCAGAAATTATGCCGGCGGTAAAGGAATATTTTAAGAAAACCGGCAGAAGAGTCAGCTTTGAGTATGCTTTGGTGCTGGGGGTAAATGACGGAGAAGAGGACAGAAAGGCTTTAGCGGATTTATTAAAAGGGGAGAAGGGAGAATATTTTCCCTGTCATGTGAATCTCATTCCGGTGAATCCTATTAAAGAAAGGACTTTTGCACCGCCGGACCGGAAGAGGGTGTATGCTTTTCAGGAGTATTTACAGAAAAGAGGCATTACCTGTACGGTAAGAAGAGAGATGGGGGCAGATATTGCCGGAGCTTGCGGACAATTACGAAGGGATGGAACAAAAGGGCTTTAAGATGGAGTTTTTTTGCAAAAACGGATCAGGGAAAAATGCGAAAAATGAATCAGGATTTTCTTTTCGCCACAGGGGATGCCCTGGGGAAATTTCCCAATCTTTTTCTTTTGGCAGACGGAATGGGAGGACACAGAGCCGGTGACTTTGCCTCCCGCTATTTGGTGGAAAGCCTGACGACGCTTTTGAAACAGACGGAGGAACTGCCTTTTGGTACGAAGCTTGGAGAAGGCTATACAGAAGATGAATCTGGAGCGCTTGTCTTTCCCAAAGCAATATCCATTTGCAGGGGATGGGAAGTACCTTGGTTACCGCCTTTGTAGAGGGAAACAGTATTGTATTTTCTCCAACGTTGGAGACAGTAGAGCCTATCTTTTTCAAAGAAATCGTCTGCGTCAGGTTACCAGAGACCACAGCTATGTGGAGGAGATGATTCAGAGAGGAAAAATGATTCGAGGCTCTGAGGAATACCAAAAGAGCAAGAACATGATTACCCGGGCGGTTGGCGTGGAAAAGTACCTGGAAGTGGACTTCTTCGAGGAAGAGTGGGAGGAAGGAGATTTATTTTTCCTTTGCTCCGACGGCCTTAGTAATATGGTGGATCAGGAAAGCATAGTACAGATTTTTAAAGGATGACTCCAGTTTGGAAGAAAAGGGAGAGGCTTTGATTACCTTAGCCAATATTAATGGGGGAAAAGACAATATCGCCTTGATTTTGGTGAAACCCGGAAAGGAGCAGGGATAATGAAATGGGAAAAAGGAACTCTGCTACAGGATCGATATAGTATAGAAGCCCTCATTGGAGAGGGAGGTATGAGCTATGTATACCGTGCCAGAGATCAAAAATTAGGAAGAACCGTAGCCATAAAGGTCTTAAAGCAGGATTATGCAGAGGATCAGGAATTTGTTCGAAAATTCCAGGACGAAGCCAAGGCTGCCGCAAAGCTGAATCATTTGAATATTGTCTCCGCCTATGATGTTGTGGATGAAGGGGATACCCACTTTATCGTCATGGAATTGGTGGAGGGAATTACCTTAAAGAACTATATCCATAGAAAGGGAAAATGCTCGGAGCGAGAAGCTATCGGCATTGCACTTCAGCTTGTGGAAGGTATGGATACCGCTCATAAGATGGGGATTGTGCACAGAGACATTAAGCCCCAGAATATGATTGTCAGCACCGAAGGGGTGGTAAAAATTGCCGATTTCGGAATTGCCAGAGCCGCAAGCCAAGAAACAGCCAATACGGCGGTGATGGGTTCCGTACATTATATTTCACCGGAGCAGGCAAGACGAGGGGTTTCCGACCAGCGTTCCGATATTTATTCCCTGGGTTGCACCATTTATGAAATGCTTACCGGAAAGCTTCCCTATGCCGGAGAGAATTCCATGGCGGTGGTTTTTTCCCACATGGAAGATCCTATTCCCCGGGTAAGGGATTTGGAGCCTGAGGTTTCCCCTGCCTTAGATTATGTGGTTTGGAAGGCTATGCAGAAAAAGCCCTCTGCCCGTTATCAAAGTGTGGAAGAGCTGCGGGATGACTTAAATCTTGCTTTGGAAGACCCGGAAGCCGGTTTTTTAAACGACAGACAGGACGAGGGAGACGAGTCCGTTTCCCGTCAGGCCAGACAGGAAATGGATAAAGGCATTTCCCGACTGTATAAAGCTTTGGCCATTTTGTCCGTAGTTTGTATCCTGGGCGTATTTCTTTTCCTAGGCTTTAAATTAGTGGGTATGCTTCGATCCGTAAAGGATCTTTCTCCCAAGACGGAAAGCGCAACGGAGAAGGAAACGGAGGAAAGCACCCAGGTGGCGATTACCATTTCCGCCTTAGACAGCTTACTGCCGGATATTGTGGGAAAGACCATTCCCGAGGCGGAGAAATATCTCTCCTCTTATGACATTAAGATTTATCCGGAAAAGGAGGAATTTTCCGAGAAATACGAGGAAGGACAGATTATTTCCTACCCCAGTGGAAAATATGGGGTCAGAAGCCGATTGTACGTTACGGTTTCCAAGGGAAGTAAGGTACTGGTATTTTATGATAAGGAGCATCCTGAGGACTTAACGAAGCTTCAGCAGATGGAGCTCAGCACGGTAGAGAAGGAGTTAAAGGATAGAGAGATTCCCTACAAGGTGCTTGAGCAAATGTCGGATACAGTGGAAAAGGGATATCTGATCAGTGCCAACAAGGCGGATACATCAGAGCCGGGAGAGCTGGAGCTTGTAGTCAGTACCGGAATTCCGGATAACTGGGCCGTGGTTCCTGATCTTACTAATCTTTCCGAGAAAGAAGCCATTTCCGCCTTGGAGGATGCCGGTTTGGAAGCCGGAGTGATTTCCATATTCCCAGCACAAGCGTAGCAAAGGGTGTGGTGCTGAAGCAGTCTGTAGCAAAGGACAGTTATGTGGAAAGAGGACAGGCAATTCCCTTCAGCGTAAGCTCCGGTCCGGATGGGGAAAGCAGTACAAAGCTTGCCCCCTCCGATGACAACAGCAAGGCATGGGTATCCAGTATAAATCAAACCGTTGTTTTGGGAAGTGGCGGTCCCGGTGTTGAAGGTACCGTCCTGGTGGTAGTTTATCTTCGACAAGACGTAAACGGAGAAAGCCGGTACACCACTCTGCAAGCTGCAAGATCCTATGTAATCGGAAGCGAAATGCAGTTAAGCATTGGTCGAATCAAGGGAATTGCCGGACTTTCTAAGGGTACCGTGGAAGTAGTGGATGCGGAGAAGGATAGGGTTCTGGCCGCCTATGATCTGGATTTCGCTCCGGAGGCTTAGGATGACAGGTAAGATAATTAAAGGCATCGGCGGATTTTATTATGTGGATACCAAGTCGGGAGTCTTTGAATGTCATGCCAAGGGGCTTTTTCGAAATAAGAAAGAAAAGCCCCTGGTAGGGAGACATGGTGGAAGTGGAAGAGGTTCCTGACACGGAAAAAGAAATGGTGGGGCAGATTCTAAGGATTCTCCCTCGGAAAAATGAATTGATTCGCCCCTTAGTGAGTAATATTGACCAGGCGGCACTGGTTTTTGCGGTGAAGGAACCGGAGCCCTCCTTCCCCTTAATTGACCGTTTTCTTTTGCACCTGGAGGCAAGAGAAATTCCCTGTATGCTTTTCTTTAATAAGAGAGATTTGCTATCGGAATGTGAAGCGGATTATCGGGAGAAAATGCAGAGTATCTATGAAAAAGCAGGCATTCCCTGTTTATTTTTTCCAAAGTAATACGAAAGAAGACCGGGAGGAGATCCTCAAGCTTTTAAAGGGAAAAACCACTGTTTTTTCCGGACCCTCCGGTGTGGGAAAGTCCAGTATGATTAATCTACTGCTGGAAGACAGGAGGATGGAGACAGGAAGTCTTTCCGAAAAAATCAAAAGAGGAAAGAATACCACAAGACATGCGGAATTTTTCTCTCTGGGAGAAGACAGCTATGTCTTGGATACTCCCGGTTTCACCTCTTTATTTCCACCGGATATCTCTCCGAGAATCTGCGGTATTTCTATCCGGAGTTTGAAGAGTATCGGCAGTCCTGCCGCTATAATACCTGCTACCATTTGGGAGAGAAGAAGCAGGATTGCGGAGTAAAGCAGGCGGTGGAAAAGGGAGAGATTGCCCTGGAGCGTTACGAAAGTTACAAAGAGCTTATATCAGGAGATTGTACAGGAAAGAAAGAATTATTAAGGAGGTTTCCGTGAAAAATCGATTATCCCCGTCTATATTGGCGGCAGACTTTTCCGCCTTACAGGAGGATGTGGCTTTAGCTGAGGCTGCAGGTGCGAAAAGCTTTCATTTTGACATTATGGACGGGCATTTTGTGCCCAATATTTCCTATGGAGCTGGAATTGTTTCGCCTTACGGAATAAGTCCAAAGCCTTTTTGATGTGCATCTGATGGTGGAGGAGCCGGACTATTTCTTTGCCGACTACAAAAAGGCGGGAGCAGACAGAGTTTCCGTCCATGTGGAGGCGGTAAAGCATTTGGACCGTTCTTTACAGGCTATCAGAGAGCTTGGGATGGAAGGGGGAGTGGCTCTAAATCCTGCCACATCCTTATCCACGATAGAAGAAATCCTTCCCTATTTGTCCCTATATTTTTGATTATGTCCGTAAATCCCGGGCTTTTGGGAGGGACAGAGTTTTCATCTCCCTTATACCCTTGAGAAGATTAAAAGACTGCGGAAAATGGCGGAAGAGAGAAATCTTCCTTTGGAAATCGGTGTAGACGGGGGAGTAAAATTGGACAATATTTCTCCGATTCTGGAAGCAGGAGCCAACTTTATTGTGGCAGGCTCCTCCGTATTCGGAAAAGAAAGACGAAATTGGAGAACGGGTAAAGAGTTTTAATAAGGTTCTTGAAAATGCCTAGGGGACAGTTTATAGTAAGGTAATAAAAATAAAGGAGGGTCAGAGAATGCTGGATATTAAATTTGTGAGAGAAAATCCTGAAATTGTTAAAGAGAATATAAGAAAGAAGTTCCAAGATGAGAAGCTGAATCTTGTGGATGAGGTTATTTCTCTGGATGTGGAAGCCAGAAAGGTGCAGATGGAAGCGGATGAGCTTCGTAGTAAAAAGAATCAGGTTTCCAAGCAAATCGGAGCTTTGATGGCGAAGGGAGAGAAGGAAGCGACGGAAAAGGCTAAAGAAGAGGTAGCTACATTCTCCCAGAGACTGGCAGAATTAGAGGAAAAGGAGCCGGCTTTACAGGAAGAAATTTTTAAAAAGAATGATGGTTATTCCGAACATCATTGACCCCTCCGTACCTATCGGAAAGGACGATTCCTGCAACGTGGAGAATGAGCGTTTCGGGGAGCCTGTGGTTCCATCCTACCCCATACCTTACCATGCGGATATTATGGACAGCTTTTCCGGCTTGGACTTAGATGCAGCGGGAAGAGTAGCCGGTAACGGCTTCTATTATCTGGTAGGAGATGTGGCAAGACTTCATTCCGCAGTGCTTTCTTATGCCAGAGACTTTATGATTGACAGGGGCTTCACCTATGTGATTCCTCCCTATATGATTCGTTCCAAGGTTGTGGACGGCGTAATGTCTTTTGCGGAAATGGATGCCATGATGTATAAGATTGAGGGAGAAGACCTTTACTTAATCGGTACCTCCGAGCACTCCATGATTGGACGCTTTATCGATCAGATTTTACCGGTAGAATCCCTTCCTTTGACCTTAACCTCATACTCTCCCTGCTTCAGAAAGGAAAAGGGATCTCACGGTATAGAGGAGAGAGGTGTTTATCGTATCCATCAGTTTGAAAAGCAGGAAATGATTGTAGTTTGTGAGCCGGAAGAGGCTATGGACTGGTATAACAAGCTTTGGCAGAACACTGTAGACTTTTTCAGAAGTCTGGATATCCCTGTAAGAACACTGGAATGTTGTTCCGGAGATTTGGCAGATTTGAAGGTTAAGTCCTGTGACGTGGAGGCTTGGTCTCCCAGACAGAAGAAGTATTTTGAGGTAGGTTCCTGCTCCAACTTGGGAGATGCACAGGCAAGACGTTTAAAGATACGTGTTAAGGGCGCAGATGGAAAGAATCATTTAGCCTTTACCTTAAACAATACCTGCGTGGCACCCCCCAGAATGCTGATTGCTTTCCTGGAGAACCATTTACAGGAAGACGGAACGGTAACCATTCCTAAGGCTTTACAGCCATATATGGGTGGCAAGGAAGTTTTGGTTCCCAAGTTCAATTCCGTAGAAAAAGAAAAAAATGCATTAAAATAAAGTTTTTTACAAATATTGTAACGGTGATGCCGCTTCTTTTGTCCTATCAGAAGAAGCGGTTTTATCGTTGTGAAAACATTCTCATTGCGTAGTAAGGGGCTATCCTCATACTAGCTTAGTATTAGGGAAAAGTAGGCTTTTGCATAGAAAGGAAAAAAATGGAACCCATTATTTCCGTGAGGGATTTATATAAAATATTCAAGATAGGTGATACGGAGGTATATGCCTTAAACGGATTGAACTTTGACATCTATCAGGGCGAATTCATTGCCATTGTGGGTACCCTCAGGTTCCGAAAGTCAACCTGCCTGAATATGCTGGCAGGTCTGGAAAAAGCCCAGTAAGGGCAGCATCACCATTACCGGAGAGTCCATTGAAAAAAATGAATGAGAAACAGCTGGTGGCTTTTTCGAAGGATGCATGTAGGCTTCATTTTTCCAAAGCTACAACCTGATTCCCTTTCTGAATGCTATGGAAAAATGTTGCTATGCCACTGATGTTTCGAGGGGTTTCAAAGAGGAAAGAAACAAAAAGGCTTTTGGAATATCTGGAGCTTATGAACATCGGAAAGGAAGCCAACCGTTCTCCCAACCAGATGTCCGGAGGACAGCAGCAAAGAGTGGGTATAGCCAGGGCCTTAGTGATTGATCCGGAAATTATTTTTGCGGACGAGCCTACCGGAAACCTGGATTCCCATACCACCGAAGAGGTTTTTGGCCTTGATGCGAAACATTGTAGAAAAAGCAAAGAAAAACTCTGATTATGGTTACCCATGATCCCCATATTGCATCCTGGGCTGACCGACAGTTAAGAGTGGTGGACGGAAGGATTGTAGAAACCGTTATTCGGAAAGAAAGCAAAATCGAAGAAGAGATTTTACGGGAAAATGGTGCTCCGCCCTATACTGTAGTGGAGAAGCCGGAGGAAGCAGGGCAGGAGAATCAAAACGCTCCAAAGATAAAGGATAAAGCGACGAAGCAGTAAGAAGGAGAAGCAAGATGAAAGAGATAAGAAACAGTAGTAAGAAGATGTCGAAGGGGTTCACCAAGACAATCGATAGAAAGAAAAACATGGGGAAAACCCTATTTTCACTCTTTTTGTGTCTTAGCCTTATGCTTCCGTTTTTTAGTCAAAGAAGCTATGCCGGCTATGTGAATACTAATCTAAATACCTTTATTCATGATGTGCAGGATGTGCCCACAGGCTATCCGGGGCAGGAAATGGAAGTGAAGGTTCGTATCGGTTACAACGGCTTAAACGGTTTAAGTAATCCCAATTCCGATGTGATTAATAATGTAAGAGTGCGTTTATCCAACGACCAAAGCTATCTGACGACCCAGAACAGTCCCCAAAAGACACAAAAGAACAATCCCTACAAGGATTCTTCCGATGAAGATGAGCAGGGCGAGGCACAGAAGGATGCCTGGGAAGAGGGCTACAAGGCCGGAAAAAACAATGCCTATAACAACGGTTTGAACTATGTTTATCCGGTGGATGGAGGAGTCTACCCCTTCGAAGTGAATGCTTCTCTTTTCACCCAGGAGCAGAAATTGGGAAGCCTCAAGAAAGGAGAGTATAAGGAGTTATCCTTTAAGGTGAATGTCCGTTCCGATGCATTGAAGATGAAGGACAGCAGCGGAAATACCAGTGACGGTTACTTCGGCGTACCCTTTACCATTTGGTATGATGTTCCGGGAGCTAGCCAAACCCAGAATAAAACCGAGTTTGTTAACGTTTTCATCACGGAAAGCGGAGAGGTGAAGGATTCCGGAACTAAGACAGTGGCTCAAGCCTTTGTGGTGGGAGAGAACCAAAGTACTCCTGTGGGAACCTATCCCAATGCGATGAATTACAACGTGAATTTCCGAAACCAAAGCGGAAAGACCCTGTATGATGTAAAGATTAAGATGAATATGTCTTTGGCGGAAAAGGAAGCCGTACAGCTTACCGCTGCGGCAAAGGCGGAGGCAGTGAAGGATTTCCCCTTCTCCATTAACGAAGCCAACTACGACAGAGACTATGCTAAGGTGGAAAAGGGAGAGGTGATTTCTCCCGCTTATTCCATGGCCATTAAGCAAAAACGCCGCCACCGGATTTTTATCCCCTGTCCCTATACGGTAAGCTATAAGCTGGCGCCGGGAAGTACGGTGTCTGTTACGGATACCTACTCCTTCTTTGTTAATGTAAAGAACCCCAACATGGTGGATGTGGAGAAGGAAAAGCTGAGAGACTTTAATGCCAACGACCGTAGTAAGGCCAGAATCATTGTGGATTCCTACAGAACGGAGCCGGAAAAGGTTTATGCCGGAGATGAGTTCACCTTGATTTTAAATATGAAAAATGCATCCAGCTCCATTGCAGCAAGCAATATTCTCTTTACCCTGACCTCGGAAAAGGCTCAGGAACAGACCGTGTTTGCTATTTCCGAAGGATCTAACTCCTACGTGGTGAATTCTCTTGCGGCGGGTGCCAGCACGGAGCTTAGGCTGAATGTAAAAGCTAATGCGGGAGTGGATCCCAAATCTTATATTTTGACTATTAATGAAAAATACGATTCTCCCGACTTTAAGAATGCGGAGGAGAAGGTAGATATTGATATTCCGGTTAATCAGGTGGCAAGAATGGGATTTTCCAACTTTGATGTGAATCCTTCCAGCGTACCTGTGGGCAATGAAGCCAATGCCATGTTCAGTATCAACAATACCGGACGTGTAATGCTCTACAATGTTACCGCCAATTTTGAAAATGACTACATCAAAAAGACCACGGCTTATGTAGGAAACATTAAGCCCTGGGTGAAACAGGCTCTGTGGATGTTATGCTTTCCGCCGTTAAGGCAACGGATGGGGAGACTACCATTCCTGTAGAGATTTCTTATGAGGATGTAAACGGAAATAAGGCCACGGAAAAAACCGAAATTACTTTGACGGTAACGGAAGCTGCGGAGGCCGAATCCATGGATGATGCGGGCGGAGCCAGCAGAGATCTTACAGAAACAAAACCGACTTCATCCCTACCGATTAAGGGTATTGGTATAGGAGGAGCAGTAGTTGCTGTTGTGGGAGGAGCCGCCTATTTCATCCGTAAGAAAAGAAAGAAGAGCTAAATGAAGGTAGTAGATTTATTTCTCTTGGCCATTAACAACTTAAAACGAAGAAAGTTTCGAACGGTACTTACGGTTTTGGGTGTAGTCATCGGTACTTCCTCCATTGTAGTCATGGTGAGTCTGGGACTGGGGATGAGTGAATCTCTTTTGCAGTCCTTTAAAAACTCGGGTCACTAACGAAAAATTAACATTAGTAATTACGGAGGAATGGCGGATAATACCGGTAAAAAGCGGCGGTACAGCTGACGGATGACAGCCTGAAGCAATTGGAGACTATCCCCCATGTAACCGGTGTTTCCCCGTCCCTGGAGGTGCCGATTACCGCAAAATTCGGAGCCTATGAGGCCAATTACAGTATTCGGGGTGTTTCTCAGGCGTATTTTTCCCAGATGAAATTAAAGGAGGGAACTACACCTCCTGCCGGAGATTCTGAACTGACATTGGTCTACGGCAATACGGTAGGAAGCTCCTTTCATAAGGTGAAGAACTGGCAGGACAGTTATGTGGCCAACCCTATGAAGGATACTATTTTCTACATTTTCCCGGAAAAGCAGGTATCCAATCCTAACGGAGTCAGCAAAGACCAGCCGGAGACAGCAAACAATAAGCCTCAGAAAAAATACATTCTTAAGACAGCCGGTATCATGGAAGGTACAGCAGAGGATTACAGTGAGGAATCCATGTATGCCTATGCGGATATTGACACCCTGAAAGCTTTCTTAAAGAAGATTTATAAGAAGGACCTGGTTCCGGATCCCAAGACGGGAAAGAACGGAAAGCCTCTTCGTTACTATGTCTACGATGAAGCCTATGTTTTCGTAGATGATATGAAAAATGTATCCGAGGTTCAGAAGACGATTACGGATATGGGGTACTCCGCATACTCTAACCTGGAATGGTTAAAGCAAAGCCAGGACTCCATCAACATGGTGCAAATGGTTTTGGGAGGAATCGGTGCAGTTTCCTTACTGGTTGCAGCCATCGGAATCATGAACACCATGATGATGTCCATCTTCGAAAGAACCAAAGGAAATCGGTGTCATGAAGGTTTTGGGCTGTGATATGGGGGATATCCGGAATATGTTTCTGACAGAATCTGCCCTTATCGGATTTTTCGGAGGCTTAATCGGCATTGCCTTAGCTACGGAATTTCCGCGATTATTAACAGCTTAACCGGGGGAGGCGGAAGCGATGTGCTGAGCGGCTTTACCAACGGCGGAGAAGGACAGCTTTCCCTGATTCCGGCTTGGCTTGCTCTTTTTGCTATCGGCTTTGCCATGCTGGTGGGTATGCTATCCGGTTATTTCCCCTCTGTAAGAGCCATGAAGCTAAGTCCTCTTGCGGCTATCCGAAACGAGTAAGAATAGGATAGAGGAATATAGAATTGTCTTAGAGAAGGCAGGAGAGTGAAAACTGAGCTCTCTAAACCTTGTTTTATGAATGGGGAAATGATACAATCTCCCCATTCTTTTTCTATTCTTATCATGGGATTTTTCTGCGGAAGGCGGGAAGATGTGCATATAAGCTTTAGAGAGAAGTAGCTAGAAATATAAAAATTTTTGAAACGAAGGAAAGTATAAAAAGAGAGAAGGAAAAAGGGATGCTGAAAATTGCAAAATTCGGAGGAAGCTCCTGCGCCAGCGGAGAACAGTTTCGTAAGGTAAAAGAAATCGTTATGGAGGATCGGGAAAGACACTATATTGTGGTTTCCGCACCGGGAAAACGAAATGATAAGGATACGAAGGTGACAGATTTGTTGCTGTCTTTATATGATGCGGTACAGAACAAGTCCGGTGCAGAGGAAATTTTAGAGAAGATTAAAAATCGTTTCCGGGATATTATTTCCGATTTGGATTTGTCCCTTTCTCTGGAGGATGATTTTTCAGGAGATTTACGAGAAGCTTCTGGCAGGAGAGAGCAGAGACTATGCCGCATCCCGGGAGAATATTTAAATGCCAAGTGTATGGCGGATTTCTTGGGCTTTCCCTTTGTGGATGCCAAGGATTTGATTTTCTTTTTAGAGGACGGAAGCTGCGATTTTGAAAAAACGGAGATAATGTCCAGAGAGGTCTTAAAGGACTTGGACTATGCGGTAATCCCCGGCTTCTACGGAGCCAATGGGGAGGGAGCAACCATTACCTTCTCCAGAGGAGGCTCAGATGTTACCGGTTCATTGATTGCTGCGGCAGTTCATGCGGATCTTTATGAAAACTGGACCGATGTATCAGGCTTTCTGGTGGCGGATCCTCGCATCGTGAAAAACCCGGAAGTTATCGATTACATCACCTACAGAGAATTACGAGAGCTTAGCTATATGGGAGCTGGTGTTCTCCACGAGGATGCCATCTTTCCGGTAAGAAAAGAGGGAATTCCCATCCAGATTAAAAATACCAATGCACCGCAGGATCACGGCACCATGATTGTGGCCAATACCCTGAAAAAGCCCAGATTTATCATTACCGGAATTGCCGGAAAGAAGAATTTCTGCTCCATCAACATTGAAAAAGCCATGATGAACGCGGAAATCGGATTTATTCGAAAGGTGCTTTCCGTAATCGAGGAGAACGGTATTTCCGTAGAACACACTCCTTCCGGTATCGATACCTTAACTCTGTTCATTCATCAGGAGGAGCTGGAATCCCATGAACAGAAGGTTTTACAGGGAATCAGAGGGCAGTTAATCCGGATCTGATTGAATTGAGGCGGATTTGTCCCTGATTGCGGTTGTAGGGACGAGGAATGAAGTCCTCTCGCGGTGTGGCAGGACGTATTTTTCTGCCCTTGCTCATGAGTACATTAATATCAAGATGATCGACCAGGGCTCTTCCGAGTACAACATCATTATCGGTGTGAAAAAAACGAAGACTTCAATGCGGCGATTAAGGCGATTTACAATATGTTTGTTTTATCGGTATAAATTTTTGTAGCAGAAAAGCCTTCTTGAAATAGGAAGGAATGTCTTGGGAAGGGAGAAAATGACTTCCTTTCCAAGATGTAGGAAGAGAAAGTGAGGGCTATGGACATTCTTGTCATAGGCGGAGGACCGGCAGGGGATGATGGCGGCCATCTATGCGAAAAAAAGAGGCCGGAAATCGAGAGGTCGTTCTTTTTCGAAAAAATGAAAAGCTGGGAAAGAAGCTCTTTATCACAGGAAAAGGAAGGGGAAACTGGACCAATTCCTGTGAGGAGAGCGTTTTTATGGAGAAAATCCTTCGAAATCCCCGGTTTTTTTCATGGGCGCCTTTCGGAACTTTAACAATCAGGATGCCATTGCCTTTATGGAGAAAAACGGCTGTGCGCTTGAAGGAAGAGCGGGGAGGCCGCATTTTCCCGGAGAGCAATAAGGCCTTTTTCTTAACGGACGGTATGAAGAAGGCTCTACAGAAAGGAAGGGGTAAAGATCTGCCTGAACAAAAAGGTGGACTCCATCCGAAAAAAGGGAGATGTCTTTTCTGATTAAGGGAAATTTTTCCGGAAGCGGAAGCAGAAAGTTATTATCGCTACCGGAGGGCTGAGCTATCCCTCTACAGGCTCTACGGGAGACGGCTACGACTTTGCCAAGGCCTTTTCCATAGGGGTGACGAAAACCTACCCCTCTTTGGTGAAAATGGAGGTTTTGGAGGAGGATGTGTACCCGCTTTCCGGTCTGAAGCTAAAAGCATATCGGTCTGAAAATCTTAAATGAAAATGGGGAAATGCCTCTACGAAAAAGACCGGAGAATTATATTTTCAAAAGAACAGCCTCTTGGGACCGGTGGTTTTTATCCGCCAGTGCAGCCCTTAAGTCCGGAGATTTCCGAAGCTCCCTATGGGAAGCTATCAAATCGCTATTGACCTTAAGGCGGAAATGGGACAGGAGCAGTTTGACAGCTTTTTCCTAAGAGATTGTGAAAGCAAGGGAAAGGAAAAAGCTCTATCAGCTTTTAAAAGTCTTATCTTCCTGCACAACTTTATCCCATTTTTCCTGAAACGCTTGGAAAAAGCAGGGCGTATCTTTAGAGAAAAAAAGCTCGGAGCTGAAGAAAGAGGAACGAAGAAGATTTTAAATCTATTTCACAGTTTCCCCTTTACCGTACAGGGACTGGGAGGCTTTTCCGGAAGCCATAGTCACCAAGGGGGCGTGGAAACTACGGAGCTTTCCAAGAAAAGTCTGGAGGCCAAGAAGGTTCCGGGACTTTACTTTGCAGGGAGAGGTGGTGGATCTGGATGCCTATACCGGAGGATTTTAATATGCAGATTGCCATTTCCACCGGAGTTTTAGCGGGGCAGTCCGCAGGAAGAGCTTTAAAAGAGGAGCGATAAGAGAGCAGTTCTTAAGGTTAGCTTCGTTAAGAAAAAAAAGCTTCCTAAAGGAATACCCTAGGAAAGATAGCAAAAAAGGATTTTTCAGAAAGGAAGAACACATGCCATACACAATAGCCATAGACGGACCGGCAGGGGCGGGTAAATCCACCATTGCAAAATTACTATCGAAAAGCCTGGGCTTTTATTATGTAGATACCGGGGCACTGTATCGTGGCCTTGCTTATGGAATAGCGGAAAAGGGAATTCCCTTTACAGCGGAAAAAAGCATAGAAGAAGCTCTTCCCGCCCTACAGGTGGACTTGGCATACGAAGGGGAAAAGCAAAAGGTTTTTTGCAACCAAGAGGATTGTACGGACTACATCCGTACTCCGGAGATGGGACAGGGAGCCTCCATGATTTCTCAATACGGCTGTGTTCGGGAAAAACTGCTGGATTTACAGAGAAATGTAGCCAAAGAGCATTCCTGTGTAATGGATGGAAGAGATATCGGTACGGTGGTTTTTGCCGAAGGCAAATAAAAAGTTCTATTTAACCGCTTCTCCCGAAATTCGGGCAGAAAGACGTTGGAAGGAGCTTTTGGAAAAGGGGGAAAAAATCAGCCTTGAACAGGTGCTTATGGAAGTAAAGGAAAGAGATCACAGAGACAGCACCAGAGCCATTGCCCCTTGAAAAAAAAGGCGGAGGATGCCATTGAAATCGATAGCAGTACTTTGTCTATTTCTGAAGTTGTGGATAAGATGTTAAGCTATTGTGTGGGAAGTGAGGAATAAAATGGAGGCGGTCCTGGCGAAAAGTGCAGGCTTTTGTTTTGGGGTGGAAAGGGCTGTGGATGCGGTCTATCGCGTTCTTTCCGAGGAAGAGAAGAAGGATGAGTCGGAGAGACGACCGATTTATACCTATGGAGCCATCGTGCACAACGAGCAGGTGGTAAAAGCCCTGGAGGACAGAGGAGTTATGCTTTTAAAGACAAAGGAAGAGCTGTCCCGTTTGGAAAAAGGAATTTTGGTGATTCGCGCCCATGGGGTAGGGAGAAGAGATTTACAAACTGCTTCAGGGAAAAGATATCGAAATTGTGGACAGTTCCTGTCCCTATGTACGAAAGATTCAGCGTCTTGTGCGGGAGCACAGTGAAAAGGGAGAAAGAGTCATTGTAATGGGTGACCCGGAGCATCCCGAAGTGCAGGGAATCCTAGGCTGGGGAAAGGGAGACGTGACGGCTCTAAAAGGCATAGAAGAGGTGGAGGCACTGCCGGATGGAGAGGGGCAGGAAATCTTTGTAGTGGCTCAAACTACTTTTCATATTGATAAATTCAAACTAGTTCTTGCGCTTTTTAAAAAAAAGGGGTATCATGTTTCTGTTATCAATACGATTTGCAACGCAACTTTCGAAAGGCAGTCAGAAGCAAAGGAATTAGCTGGACGATCCGACGCCATGGTGGTGATTGGTGGAAGCAGTTCATCTAACACAAAGAAGTTATTTGAGATATGCCGGGCGATATGCCCTAATACCCAGCTGATACAAACGGTGAAAGATCTTAAATTCAACTCGGATGAAGCGATTCGCAACGTAGGTATCACAGCAGGGGCAAGCACCCCAAAAGAAATAATAGAGGAGGTTCTAACTTATGTCAGAAATGAGTTTTTGAACAAATGCTTGAGGAATCATTAAAGTCGGTTCATGCGGGGAAATCGTTACAGGAACTGTTATCAGTGTGAAGCCGGATGAGATCGCACTGAACATCGGATACAAGTCCGATGGAATTATGACCAGAAGTGATTACAGTGCAGACAACCAATTAGACTTAACTACAGTAGTATCTGTAGGAGACGAAATTGAGTGTAAGGTTAAGAAGGTCAATGACGGTGAAGGTCAGGTCGTTCTTTCCCACAGAGATGCTCTTCAGTCTAAGGCTTCCGAGGAGTTAAGAAAGGCATTTGAAGAGAATGCTATTCTTACCGGTAAGGTAGTACAGGTTGTTAAGGGCGGATTGAATGTAGAAGTGGACGGAGCAAGAATTTTCGTTCCCGCTTCCTTAGTATCCGATAGCTTTGAGAGAGATTTAAACAAGTATCAGGGACAGGACATTCAGTTTGTTATTACCGAGTTCAATCCGGCCAAGAGAAGAATTATTGGAGACAGAAAGCAGATTATGTCTGCTATGAAGAAAGAGCAGCATGACAAGCTCTTCTCTGAGTTAAAGGAAGGCGATATCCGTACCGGTGTGGTTAAGAATCTTACCGACTTCGGTGCATTCATCGACCTTGGCGGTGCAGACGGACTTCTTCACATCTCCGAGATGAGCTGGGGAAGAATCGAGAATCCGAAGAAGCTCTTTAAGCCGGGACAGGAAGTAGAAGTTCTGGTTAAGGAAATCAGCGGAGAGAGAATTGCATTAACCAGAAAGTTCCCGAACGAGAACCCTTGGAAGGATGCAGAGAGCAAGTATGCCGTAGGCGAAATCGTTACCGGTAGAGTTGCAAGAATGACTGACTTCGGTGCATTTATCGAGTTGGACAAGGGAATCGATGCTTTATTACATGTTTCTCAGATTTCTAAGGATCATGTGAACAAGCCATCCGATGTTCTTGAGCCCGGACAGGAAATCGAAGCAAGAGTGGTTGATTTAGACGTAGACAACCATAAGATTTCTCTTTCTATCAAGGCTCTTCTTCCTGAAGAGGAAGGAGATGTAGCTGACGTAGACGTTGAGGCAGCATCTGAAGAATAAGACTTTAAAGCCGAGCCGAGTGCCCGGCTTTTTTGATGGAAAGCTATGCTTTATGTGGAATCCATACAGTGTGGAACAAGCCGCTATATGACGATGAATACAGGAAGAGGAGTAATATGGGACAGGAAATCGAAAGAAAATGGAGGGTTCGAAAACTTCCAAAGGACTATAAGCATTTTCCTTGTAAACTTCTGGAACAAGCCTATCTATGCCAAAATCCTACCCTTCGTATTCGGAAGGAAAGCAGTATTTTCGGTGGAGAAGAGGAGGACAGTATTTCCGGAGAAAAAGAGGGAAGCAGCATTTCTGACAAGAATGAGAAAGCCGGTATTTTCGAAGGGCAGAAGCAGGAGGAGTACATCTTTTTGCTATAAAGGAAGGGGTAGACTTTCCAGAGAGAGTATAACCTGCCCTTAACAGAGGAAGCCTATGAGACTCTGATTGGAAAGACAGAGGGAAGGGTGATACGAAAGTTTAGGTATGCCATACCCCATGGAGCTTATACCGTAGAATTGGATATATTTCAGGGAGAGCTGGAGGGACTTTGTTATGCGGAGGTGGAATTTCCTTCCGAAGAGGAGGCTCTTTCTTTTCAGCCCTTAGACTGGTTTTCCGAGGAACTTACCGGGGAAAGAGGCTATTCCAATGCAGAACTCAGTTTTGCTAAGGAGCTTTCCAATCTTAAATTAAAGGATTAAAGCAGGCTTTTTTTCTTCTTTTTATTGCAGAAATGTCCGTTCAATGCTATACTTTACCCTCGAAAGCCCAGCAAAGGCGGTTTTTTAAATTATAAGAGAAAAAGTTTTTGGAGGTATGCGCAATGAGCGTAAAGGTAGAAAATCTAGAAAAGAATATGGCAAAGATTACAGTAGATGTATCCGCAGAGGACTTTGCTCAGGCTGTAGAACAGGCTTACCAGAAGACTAAGACACGTTACAACATTCCCGGCTTCCGTAAAGGAAAAGCTACAAAGAAGATGATTGAGCAGCATTATGGCCCACAGGTTTTTCTACGATGCAGACGATTAACAACATTTTGGATACTCATTATCCTGCAGCTGCCAAAGGAATCCGGCTTAGACATCGTTTCCGTCCTGAAATCGGCGTTGAGCAGATTGGAGAGGAAAGGACTTCATCTTCACCGCTACCGTTGCTGTACGTCCTGAGGTTACTCTTGGAGAGTACTTCGGTGTTACCGCAGAGAAGGCTGATGTATCTGTAAGCGCGAAGGAGTAACCGAGCGTTTGAATAAGGAACTGGAGAAGAATTCCAGAATGGTGGATGTGGATCGTGCCATTAAGAAGAACGACATCGCTACCATCGACTTCGTAGGTTCTGTAGACGGTAAGGAATTCCCCGGCGGAAGAGGAGAGGATTATCCTCTTACCATCGGTTCCGGAACCTTTATTCCCGGATTTGAGGATCAGTTGATCGGAGCAAAGGCCGGAGAAGAGGTAGATGTTCATGTTACCTTCCCGGAGAACTACGGCGCTAAGGATTTAGCAGGAAAAGAAGCTTTATTCAAGGTAAATGTTAAGGCTGTTAAGGAAAAGCAGGTTCCTAAGGCTGATGACGAGTTTGCCTCCGAAGTTTCCGAGTTTGAGACTCTTAAAGAGTATAAGGAAGACTTAAAGAAGCAGATCAAGGAAGAGAAGGAGAGAGAGCTACTTCTCAGGTAGAGAACAACGTAGTGGCAAAGGTTGTGGAAAAATGCTTCTGTAGAGCTTCCTGAGCCGATGGTGGAGATGCAGCTGGATCAGATGTTCTATGATTACGCTAGACGTATGGAAGCACAGGGCATCCCCATGGATCAGTATATGCAGATTACCGGTCTTACAGAAGAGGGATTAAAGAGCCAGATGAGAGAGACCGCAGTTCAGAACATCAAGACCTCTTTGGTTTTGGATGCAATCCAGAAGAAGGAAGGCATTGAGGTTACCGAAGAAGCTATCGAGAAGGAACTGGAGAGAATTGCAGAGCAGTACCGCATGAAGAAGGAAGATCTGGCAAAGACCATCAGCGATTCTCAGAAGCTTTCCATTAAGAGAGAGCTGGATATTCAGGCTACCATTGACAAGCTGGTAAGCGAAGCTAAGCTTGTAAAGCCTGAGAAGAAGAGCAAGAAGGAAGAGAAGGAAGAAGCTGCTGAGAAGTAAAGCTTCCGAAATAAAGAAAACTGAGGACTGAGAAGGCTGTTTCGGCTTCCCGGTCCTTTTCTTTCTTAAACTATGGGTTTATAGGGGAAAGGATTGCCCTATGTTATTCTATAGAAGAACCCATAATAGAGGAGGTATACCATGAAGAATTTTTCCTATCCACAAAATATAACAACCATTCCCTATGTTATCCAGTCTACCAGTAGGGGAGAGCGTTCCTATGACATTTTTTCCAGACTCTTAAACGAAAGAATCGTCTTCCTGGGAGACGAGGTAAACAGCGATACCGCATCTCTGGTTATTGCCCAGCTGCTTTTTCTGGAATCCGAGGATCCGGACAAGGACATTTCCCTTTATATCAATTCCCGGGAGGCTCAGTAACCGCAGGAATGGGAATTTATGATACCATGCAGTACATTAAGTGTGACGTTTCCACCATTTGCGTAGGTATGGCGGCATCTATGGGAGCCTTCTTACTGGCAGGGGGAGCCAAGGGAAAGAGAATGATTCTTCCCAATGCGGAGGTTATGATTCACCAGCCCTCAGGCGGTGCCCAGGGACAGGCTACAGAGATTCAGATTACGGCAGAATGGATTCTCCGTACCAAGAAGAACTTAGCTAAGATTTTGGCGGAAAATTGTAAGCAGCCCTTTGAGAAGGTGATGGCGGATACGGAGAGAGATTACTGGATGTCTGCGGAGCAGGCTCTGGAATACGGTCTGGTTGACCACATTTTTCAGAAAAAGAACAGATTTAGAAAAAGAAATAAAAAAATAAGGAAAGCAGGAAGAAATATGCCTATGAAACCGGATGATAAAGTAAGATGTTCCTTTTGCGGAAAATCAGCAAAGCAGGTTCGGAAAATGATTGCCGGCCTGAACAACACCTACATCTGTGATGAGTGTGTGGAGCTTTGTCAGGAGATTTTCGATGAAGAAATGGGTGGAGAGAATGCAGGAAGCGAGGTTTCCGATATCCATTTATTGAAGCCGAAGGAAATTAAAGATTTCCTGGATGAATATGTCATCGGACAGGACGAAGCGAAGAAGGTGCTTTCCGTTGCGGTATATAATCATTACAAGAGAATTACTTCCAAGGTAAGAGATATTGATGTGCAGAAGTCCAACATTTTGATGATCGGACCTACCGGAACCGGAAAGACCTATCTGGCCCAGACTCTGGCTAAGATTTTTGGGAGTGCCCTTTGCCATTGCGGATGCTACGGCCCTCACCGAAGCCGGCTATGTGGGAGAGGATGTGGAGAACATTCTTTTAAAACTGATTCAGGCTGCGGATTATGACATTTCCAAGGCGGAGATCGGTATTATCTATATCGATGAGATTGATAAGATTACCAAGAAGTCGGAAAATGTTTCCATCACCAGAGATGTTTCCGGAGAGGGGGTACAGCAGGCTCTTTTAAAGATTTTAGAAGGAACCGTTGCTTCCGTTCCTCCTCAGGGAGGAAGAAAGCATCCTCAACAGGAGCTGATTCAGATTGATACCACCAATATTCTCTTTATCTGCGGGGGAGCCTTTGACGGCTTGGAGCACATTATTGAGAAGAGAATTGCTTCCGGATCCATTGGCTTCGGTGCAGAAATCGTAGAGAAGAATAAGGATAACTATGATGATGTTTTGAAGCAGGTACAGCCTGAGGACTTAACAAAGTTTGGTCTGATTCCCGAGTTTATCGGTAGAGTACCGGTGGATGTGGAGCTAAGCAGTCATGATGTGGACAGCCTAAAGCGTATTCTGACCACTCCGAAGAACGCTCTTGTGAAGCAGTACCAGAAGCTCTTTGAGATGGATGGCGTCGGTCTGTCCTTCAGCGATGATGCGGTAACCGCCATTGCGGAGAAGGCAGTACAGAGAAAGACCGGAGCTAGAGGGCTTCGTTCCATTATGGAAGGGATGATGACAGAAATCATGTATGAGATTCCTTCCGATGAAGATATTGCTGAGGTAGAGATTACCAAGGATGGTAGAGAATCAGGCAAAGCCCAGAGTGGAAAGAAATCCTGAAAAGAGACAGGAGCGCTGGCTGAATTTCAGCAGAACAAAGAAGACAATGTAAAAGAGAAAACAGCTTAAGAAAAGAGGATAATATGGTCATTCGTTCTGTAGATCTTCCCTATGTTTGCGGAGTAAAGTCTACTTTACCAAAGACAGGAAAGCCGGAATTTGTCTTAGCAGGCCGTTCCAATGTGGGAAAGTCCTCCTTTATCAATACCTTATTGCAAAGGAAGTCCTTTGCCAGAACCTCCTCCACACCGGGAAAGACCAGAACCATTAACTTCTATTCTGTAAATGACAGCTTCTATCTGGTGGATCTTCCGGGTTACGGCTATGCGGCCACAGGTCCTGTAGAGCAGGAAAAATGGGATCGTATGATTCGTCGCTATCTGGAGCAGGGGAGGATATCGAAGAGGTGGTGCTTCTTCTGGACTGTAGAAGAATTCCCAGTGAGAAGGATTTACAGATGTTCCAATGGATTTGTTCCGCAACAGGCTATGAACCCATTGTGATTATCACAAAGATGGATAAGTTAAAGCGTTCTCAGCAACAGCAGGCAGTAAAGGATATTCGAAAAGCCCTGTCTGCCAGTCCGGAATGTGTTATGATTCCCTTCTCCGCCACTTCCAAGGCAGGGAAGAGAAGAATGTTTGGATTTAATTGAGAAGATTTTGTTGACAAAGGAAGACTAGAGTGTTAAGATTCTTTTTGTCTTATGACAGGAAAAGTAGGTATCCACCTCACCTTGGCAGTTCACTGACCCAGGTTAATATTGATTATTACCTTTGTGTATTTTCAATGGTGGATTGGCTTACAATCCACCATATTTTTATTTTTCACGAGTATCTCCGGAAAAGTAAGGGATACATTGGGTTTGTGCAGAGAGGAGCTTATGGCCATTAAAAAAAATGCGGAACTGGAAATTAACGAGCAGATTCGGGACAAAGAAGTAAGAGTCATCGGAGCAGAAGGAGAGCAGCTGGGGGTTATGTCCATTCAGGAAGCTCAACAAAAGGCGAGAGAAGCGGAGTTGGATCTGATTAAGATTGCAGCAACGGCTCAGCCACCTGTAGTTCGTATTGCGGATTACGGAAAATATCGTTATGAACTGTTGCGTAAAGAAAAAGGAAGCCAGAAAGAACCAGCACACAACAGAATTGAAGGAAATTCGTATGACGCCAAACATTGATACCAATGATTTGAATACGAAGCTTTCCGCAGCGAGAAAGTTCTTGGAGAAGGGAAACAAGGTAAAGATTGCTTTACGTTTCAGAGGAAGAGAAATGTCTCGTATGAATCAGTCCAAGTATATTCTGGATGAGTTCGGAGAGAAGCTTTTCCGACATTGCCGTACTGGATAAGGCGGCAAAGGTTGAAGGTAGAAATATGGCAGTGGTTTTAAGCCCGAAAAAGTAAATTCACAGGAGGCAAATATGGCAAAGTTAAAGCTAAAAACGAAGAGAGCAGCAGCAAAGCGTTTCAAGCTCACAGGTACAGGAAAGTTAGTTAGAAACAAGGCAAACAAATCTCACATCCTTACCAAGAAGACCACAAAGAGAAAGAGAACTCTGAGAAAAGACACTGTGGTTGACCACACTAACGAGAAGGTAATGAAGAAGATTCTTCCTTATCTGTAATAGGCTAAGGGATTGATAGGAGGATAAGATGAGAATTAAAGGCGGAGTAAACGCAAAGAAGAAACACAATCGAGTTTTAAAGTTAGCGAAGGGATATAGAGGCGCCAGATCCAAGCAGTACAGAGTAGCTAAGCAGAGCGTTATGCGTGCTCTTACCGAGTCCTACAAGGGACGTAAGGAGAGAAAGAGACAGTTCAGACAGCTCTGGATTGCCAGAATCAATGCAGCTGCAAGATTAAACGGTCTTTCTTACTCCAAGCTGATGTTCGGATTAAAGTCCGCAGGCATCGACATGAACAGAAAGATGTTATCCGAAGTAGCTATTGCAGATCCGGATGGATTCAAGGCACTTTGCGATGCAGCTAAGGCTAAGTTAGCTTAAGAATATCGGCTTATCGCCGGTGAAATAGATACCGTTTCCACGTGGGAAGTAGCCCCTGTGGGAGCGGTATTTTTTGTCTTATAGAACAAAGCATGGACTTTTAGAGCAAAAAATTTGAGGAAAACGGTGCTATTTCATTCAAGCCAATAGAGCATTACGAAAGTCGATATATTCTTGCTAAAGTTTATATATTATCAAAGCCAATAAATCCCTTTTTATTTATAAGATATTAAAATGCTCCTCTCCTTGTACTTATTTACAGAAATGCTATACTCCAATAGTTGCTATCATGTTGACTTGAAGGAGTAGAACAAATGAAAAAGAATCTTATGAGACTGGTACTTTGCGGTTCCATGCTGTCCGTATTGGCAGCTTGCGGCAATAAAGCGGCAGACACTAAGACAAGCACAGCCCAGGAGAGTGTGAAGGAAAGCGAGAAGCAGAGCGAAAAAGCTACTGAGGCTGCTTCCCGAGAAGGCGGAGGAGAAGAAGGAAGAGGCGAAGGATTTAGCGGAAGTAAAGACCGAAACCGTTTATGTTGGTCCTGAGTATGTGAAAGAACTAATGGATTCCGGAAAGGATGTAGTGGTTTTGGAAGCTGCCTGGGGTAAGATAGAGCAGGATGAAGCCTATAACAAGGCACATATTCCCGGAGCCTTCCATGTCAATACCGATGATATTGAGGAGGAGGAGACCTGGAATTTCCGGACTCCGGAAGAAATCGGAAAGCTTTTAAAGTCCTATGGCATTACCAAGGATACCAAGGTAGTATGCTATGGAAACAGCCCTGAAAAATGCAGCGGATGATCGCCTGGCTACAGTTCTTCTTTGGGCCGGTGTAGAGGATGTAAAGAACTTAAGCGGCGGAATTGATGCCTGGACCAAGGCGGGATATGAGACGGAAACGAAGGTTAACCAGCCTGTAGCTACCGATAAGGATTTCGGCGTAAAGATTCCTGCTCATCCGGAATATATTTTAAGCATCGATGAAGTGAAGGAAAAGCAGAAGGATGATCCGAAGTTCAAGCTGGTAAGTATCCGTTCCAAGGATGAGTTCTTAGGAAAGACCTCCGGCTACTCCTATATTGACCGTGCAGGAGAGCCCTTAGGGTGCAGTTTGGGGACATGATACGGATGACGGTTCCTACAACAATCCGGACGGAAGCATTGTTTCCTTGGATAAGCTGGAGTCTTATTTAGGAGAAAGCGGTGTTTCCTTAGAGAAAAATGATGTGGCATTCTACTGTGGAACCGGTTGGAGAGCTTCCGTGCCCTTCCTGATTGCTCATGAAAATGGTTATAAGAACGCTACCTTTATGACGGCGGTTGGTATGTATGGCAGATGGATGGTGAGAACAAGGTGCAGCTGGGAGAGCCGGGAAGCGACGACTATAAGGAAGTTTTGGTAAAAGACTTAAGCACAGATAAGGCAAAAGAAATAATGAAAAGAATATTGCTTCAAGGAATTACGGTTTTATCCGGCCTTATCAGTCTCTTAGCCCTTTGTGGGACTGTATATTGTCCATTATTTCACGGAGAATAAGATGGGCATGGCAAGACACATGGTATATTTACGAAGCAAATGGAGGGGACCTCAAATCGGTCCCCTTTTCTTGCACCAATGGAAGGTGCTGTCGGGAATGATTGTTCTAAGCCTTTTATTTCTTACTTTCACAAAGAAAGCCTTCAGAGAGAAGGAAAAAGAATGGTTTTTCCGAGCTTTTCCTAAGCTTTCATACAAGCTCTTAATACTTTACAGCATTGCTCCTTCCTCTTTTTCCTATGCTTATTTCTTTTATCGCCATGACCCTGAAAAATGCGGGAATATGAGCTAAGTATATTGCTTCTGCTTTTGCAAAAATGCTATGGTCGTTTTATGCTATGGAACATATCTGTGGAGGACGGTATGGCTAAGAAAAAATTAGTGGGCTTTTTGATTTTCTTGATCTTAGTGCTCGTCCTTCTTTGGAAGGTACCGGTAAAGGATATTTTTCAGGGAGAATTGCTTCGGTATTTACAAAGTCTGGTGGAAGAGAATTTTCTCCTGGCGGCCTTGGTCTATGTTTTGCTCTGTGCCTTGGCGGGAGCCTTTTTGGCTCTTCCCGGAATCAGCTATGCCCTTCTGGCAGGTATGGTTTTTCATGCTTTTTGGGAACCGTTCTTTGCACTCTGGCTGCCAGCATTTCCGCAGGAATCTCCTTCCTTATGGGAAGGTATTTCTTGCAGGACAGCATCAAGCCGAAGCTTATGCAAAAATCCATACATTGCCAGGTATTTCATGGGAGAGGAAAAAAAGAATCTTCTTGTACTTTTGTTTATCACAAGAACCATTCCGGTCTTTTCCTTTTAATTTACAAAACTATGCCTACGGGATTACGGACATTTCTTTTTCCTTGTACTTTGTTTGCAGTTTCCTCTTCATGATTCCGGGAACAGCTATGATATACCATTGCCTTTGCCGGCTTGCAGGAAAAGAAAAATCCTGGATTTATTTCTTGACTGCAGGAGTTTTATTTTGTCTTTTGATGGGAATGCTGTATTTTTTCAAAAAAAGAGAGAAGGCTATGGAGAAAGAAGAGAAGGCTTAGGAAATTTCAGGACTTTTCCCAAGCGTTCTCGAAGCTTTGACAATGAATGTGAAGCTAAGTTTGAGCACAATTTAGACTATGAGTAAGTATATTTCAGGGGAGTTTATGGCGGAAAAGAAAAAACGGGAAATTCATAAGCGGGTGGAGGAGTGTATTCACTGTAATGCCTGTAAAAGAAAATGTAAATTCTTGACAAAATATGATATTTGCATCGGAGATACGGAGAAGCTTAGAGAACTGGCTTATCATTGCTATCTTTGCGGAGAATGTACCAGAGTCTGCCCCTAAGGGGATTGACGGAAGGAAATTATTCTGGACTTCCGAAAAGAGCAGGTGAAGGAAGGAAAATATGGGATTAAAAGCAAAGGGGCTACAGCGGGATTTTGCTGGAGAAGAAAAATTACCTCTTTAAAAACCATAAAAAGGCAAAAGGCGCTAAGACCGTGTTTTTCCCGGGCTGTAATTTTCCTGCCTATTATCCAAAGACCTTGGAGAAACTTTTATCTATCTTTGCAAAGGCAGGGATTCCCCTTCTATGATTGCTGCGGAAAGCCCTGTGCTGGAACTGGGATTGGAAGCGGAAGCTAATGCTATCTTCCGTAGACTGAATCAACGCTTTCAGGAATTCGGTATTGAGGAGATTGTGCTGGCCTGCCCCAACTGCTACTATCATTTCGGTAATCAACTGAATGTAAAGATTACTACAGTTTATGATAAGCTAAAAGGAACTGGGTGTTGGCAAGAAAGTGGAGGAGAATATAGCTGCTTCTATCCCTGTCCGGATCGGGAGGATAAAGTTTGGATGGAGGGTCTGTCTCACTTTATTGCCGAGAGATTTCGAAAAGAAGAATCTGCAATGCTTTGCGGCATGGGAGGCTGTGCCTTCGTGCAGGAGGCTGAGCTTTCCAGGGAAATGGCAAAAAGCACCCAGGGAGGGAGAAGCCTTTTAATCAGCTATTGCTCCACCTGTATCGGACAGTTTAGCAAAGGAAGGAAATCAGGAGGCGGAGCATTTCCTGCCCTTGATCTTGGAGACAGGGAGAAAAAGGCGGACTACAGCCATTCCTTCTGGAATCGCTTTTAAGCATAAGTTTTATTAAGAGGAGGGAAATGGAAGCGCCCATGGTCTGTTTCATCGAAAAAAAGCTCTGTAAGCTTACGAGGCAAAGTGAAAAAGTTAAGACATAATGAAAAGACAGAGAAAGCAAAATCGAAAAAGAAAAGGACAAAAGATCGACAAAGTTTGATTCTCTTTTACCAGACTTCCCATCTTAGGAAAAACGAAGACAAGGCTTGTTCCAAGAATCGGAGAGGAAGGAGCTCTGCAAATCCATTGGGCAATGATAGGACTTTTTCCGCACTATGGAAGAAGCTGGAAAAGAAAGGAAAAGAGGTTTCCCTTCTAGTGTTTTATGATCTGCCCAAGGGCATTGCTAGGAACAGTGGAAACAGCTTTAGATTGCTTAAAAACGCTTTTTCCCAAGGCAAGCTTTCAAAGACAAGAGGGAAGGATATTTTTCGAGAAGATGGAAAATGCCTTTCCTATAGCTTTTTCCAAAAGGGCAGTCCAGTTTTTCTTATCTGGTGGGAGCGGATATTCCCTTTATGGAGGAAGCGCATTTTCATCGAGTATTCGCTCTGGGAAGAAAGGGAAGGCAGGTCTTAGGAGCCAGTCTTGATGAAGGCTATTACGGCATTGGCTTACAAAGAAGAATAGAGCCGGAGCTGCTTCATGCCTGTTTTTCTTATCAGGCGGTGCAGGAAAATAGAACCATACTGGCAGCTTCTTCCCTTCGGAACAGCCGGTCTATGCCTAAGGGTAAAGCAAGAAGACCTATTCCAAAAGAAAGTCCCTTTTCCTATACCCGGAAAAATCTTAGAAAAGTCTCAAAAATCCTAGCCTTTTGGAAAAGAAGAGAGATGTGGATGAGGGACAAGACCTTAATGCATACAGAAGCATGCTTCCTTATGATAAGCTCTTCGAAATCCTCCTTCGAGAGGCTTTGGCGGAAAAATGCGAAAATCTCCGTCATTATCCCCTGCTACAAGGAGGGAAGGCTGGTTCGGAGGATGGAAAAACAGCTTCGTCCTTATAAAAAGGAATTGGAGATTTTGTTTGTGGACGGAGGAGAAAATCATTTTTCCGGAGAGTATCGGGTAATTCCAAGTAAAAGGAAGGGCAATCAGATGAATCTTGGAGCGGAGGAAAGCTCCGGAGATATTCTTTTCTTCCTGCACTGTGACTCCATCCTTCCCAAGGGCTTTGTCAAAGAAATCCGGGAGGAATCAAGCATTCTTTGGCAGGCTGTCTTGAGCATTCGTTTTAAAAATCCCTCCCCTCTAATGGGCATTTGCAGCTTTTATCAGTAATCACAGAGTGCTGGATAGAAAAAGTCATGTTTGGGGATCAGGGCATCTTTGTGGATAGGGACTGCTTCTTCGCCATGGGGGATTTCCAATCCTTCCTTTAATGGAGGACTATCAGCTTTTCTTTGAATCTAAAGAAGCAGGAATTAGTCCTTATTTGGCCAAGAAGCGAATCATTACCAGTGATAGACGCTTTCAGGAAATTTTATCCAAAAGCTCTCATTAATGTGGAAAATGAACCGGCTTCGGGCAAGGTATCGTAAAGGAGAAGATATTGAACAGTTGGCAAAGGAATATAGAGACATTCGCTAAGGAACCGGCGCTTTACAACGTATTGCAGAGCTCGGCTATCGGGAGGCTTTGGCCTGGGGAGGAAGTACAGGAGGAATATCATTTTCTGGCCAGGGAGAGTATAACGAAAAACTTTGTATTTACCCACCCTGATACCGGAAAAAATATGTGCTTCGGGTGAACCATGGCTCTCAAATGCAGTTGGAAGGCAGATTTCTATGAAGCCCACGCTTTTAAAACTATTGGAAGTCACGGAAGAACCCCTAAAAGCTTTATTACTGCCGGGAAAAGTCGGGGGAGCCGGGAATTCTTGTGATGGACTTTCTGGAAGGGGTAGCCCTTGATTATGCCAAGGACTTAAAGATTGGATCGGAAATTCTGGCGGATATTCACGGTCTTCCGTACAATAGAGAAGAGGACATAGGGAAAGATAAGTTGTATTTTGCTAAAAGATCCTTTACGAGAAATGCTTCCAGTCTGCAAGACTGCAAAGGGTGTATGAACTAAGCCCCTTTATGGAGGATTCCGTATATTCCCGCCTTCATGCTCTTTGGAAGAAGGGGGTGCAGGAAAAGGAGAGGGGAGAAAAGTTTTTAAGGCAGGAGGAGTTTTGCATTATCAATACGGAACTAAACTCCGGAAACTTTCTGATAAACGGGGAAGGAAAGAAGAATTACCTGGTGGATTGGGAAAAGCCTCTTTACGGACACTTTGCCCAGGATTTAGGACATTTTCTTACCCCTACCACTACGTTTTGGAAGACGGACTACATCCTTTCGGAAAAGGAAATCAAGGGCTTCTTAGAGCATTATCAAAGCTGTAGAGGCATTGCTCTTCCGGCTTTACAGGAGCAAACGGCTCTCTTTATTTTGTATAACTGCATCCGGGGGCTTTCCTGGTGTGCCATGGCCTATACGGAATACAAGAAGGGAAGAGATTTACAAAATGAAGATACCTTCCAAAAAATCAAGGCATATTTGCAGGACCCCTTCCTGACAAAGGTGGAGGAATGCTGCAAGAAGCTGTTTTAGATAGTGGATATTCCGATTTCATAGACTGACCTGACACTACGAAAAATGGAAGAAGAAAACAATCCGGTTTTACAATTCATTTTGGGCTTTACGATATAGAGTTATAAAATAACTAAGATTATGCTATCAGAAATTACAATATAAAATTTCTGTATATCTATGATAAATAGCTAAGAAAAACCTCGAGCGGCATTCCATTTTCACTATTTTTATAAAAATACCGGAGCCAGCTCTATTTGTCGAAGCATAGCACTTTATTTTTGTGCAAAAATAAGAAAAGATAGGAAAACACCGGGAATCACAGACAATTACACATTTTGAGGAGGCAAAGGAATGAAGAAGAACTTATTTGATTAGGCGTAGTGTTATTTGCTCTTTCTTTCCGCCTGCGGACAGGGAAGCAAGACGGAGACTGCTGCAAAGCAGGAAACTACCGTAGCAGGAAGTGAAGCGGCAGGAGAAAGTATGGCTACAGGAGGCAGTATGTCGGCGGAAGAGACCAACAGCTGCTGCAGCATGAAAAGGCTGAAATCAAAGGCGATGAAGGGGTGACGCTTGGCAAACATCGTTGCGGATAAGGAGCAGAAGGAAAAAGTACCTGATTTCGATGTTCGCAGTGCGAAGACTATGCCAAAGGGCATATCAAATTTGTCTCAACATGCCTCTGATACCTTTTCAAGGATGAAGTATCAAGATTGAAGATTGGAAGGATAAGGACGTTGTTCTGTACTGCAATTCCGGAAAGATGTCCGGAGAGAGGCGGATATTCTGGTGAATGACGGCTTTTACCAAGGTTTATAACGCAGAGGGCGTAAAGAGCATTCCTATGACTTAACCACCTTTGGAAATATCAGAGGTGCTGAGCTTATGGGAAGGCCAAGGATGCTTTGGTGGTAGATGCAAGAGAAGCGAAGGATTTTTGAGAAGGAGCATTTTGCTACCGCTGTGAAATGTCAAAATCCTGAAGATCCCAAAGACTATTGATGCTATCCTTCCGGATGATAAGAATGCTTTAATCATTACCCATTGCTATTCCGAAACCGTTCCGCAAAGGCTGCTGAGTATATCGCAAGCAAGGGTTACACCAATGTTTGGAACTGCTTGGACGGAACCAAGGAAATCACCTATGATTTTTTTCTAGGGAGATAAGTATGGAGAAAAATCCTTTCTGAAAGAAAGAATTTTCATCATAGTCCTTGGACTTGTTCTTATAGGGGCTTATTTTCTTTATAGTCCCATTTCAGAAAGCTTTTATACAGGAAGTCTTCCGTGTTTTTGCCACGGAGACTTTCAAAAAGCTAAAGGACTTTGTGGCTTCCTATGGGGCTTATGCGGCGGTCATTTCCTTCTTTTGATGGTATTACAGTCCATCATTGCCACTACCCTGCCTTTTTAATTACCTTTGCCAATGCCGCTCTTTTTCGGCTTTTTGGAAGGGTGCCTTACTTTCCTGGTCCAGCGCTATGGTAGGAGCAGCTTTAAGCTTTTTTATTGCCAGAGCCTTCGGAAGAGAGTTCGTGGAGAAGCTTAGCTCCAAGGGTGCCTTGAACCAGATTGATGCCTTTTTTAAACGGCATGGTAAGCAAAGTATCCTGATTGCAAGACTTCTGCCCTTTGTCTCCTTTGATATTGTGAGCTATGCGGCAGGACTGAGCGGAATGTCCTTCTGGGGCTTTTTATTGCAACAGGAGTAGGGCAGACTCCGCAACCCTGGTCTTATTCCTATGTGGGAGGATTTTAACCGGAGGAGCCAAATGGCTGGTTACAGGACTTTTGATTTTGTTTGCCCTTGCTTTTATGATTGCCCTTGGAAAACAGCTTTACGAGGAGCGGTCTAAGAAGAAAGAACAGGAAAAAGGAGATACTGTAAAGACAGAGGAAACGCCATAAAGAACAGTCTATAAAGAACAGTCCATAAAGAACAGTCCATAAAGAACAGTCTATAAAGAATGCTTCTATGTAAGGCGACCGGAGTAGATGATGGATGAGAATAGCAGTATAGAAAAATGGAAAAAGCATTTTGCCATATAGCCATTGGAATAGTAAGGAGAAAAAGGAGAAAGCAATGAAAAAAAGATTTTTAGCACTGGCGCTGTCCATGAGTATGGCGCTTCTTGCCTGCGGCGGCCAGAAGGCGGCAACTGAGACAAGCGGGGCAGGAGCAAATGCAGCAGGAACAAATGCAGAAAGCTCTGTAGCGGAAGATAAGGCTACGGAGGAAGCAAAGGCGGAAGGTTCCGCTGACTTTGATGCACTGGTAGCGGAAGCCAAGGGACAGACCGTAAATTTCTACGGCTGGGGCGGAGATGACCGCCTAAATCAGTGGTTAGACGGCTACTATGCAGAGTATTTAAAGAAAAACTATGATATTACTTTGAATCGTGTTCCCATGGGAATCGAAGATATTTTAGCCCAGCTTTCCGCAGAGAAGGAAGGGAGCCAAAGAGTCCGACATCGACATGATTTTGGATTAACGGAGAGAACTTTTAAAACCGCAAAGGAAAGTGATTTCCTCTATGGCCCCTTTACACAGAATCTTCCCAACTTCAACAACTTGGTAAGTCAGGAGGATCCGGAGACCAACAAGGACTTTGCGTATCCTATCGAGGGCTATGAAGCTCCTTATGGAAAGGCCCAGATGGTTTTCTACGGAGATAAGACTAAGGAGATTTCCCGAAGAATACCGAAGAGCTCTTGGCTTATGCCAAGGAGCATCCGGGACAGATTACGTATCCTGCCCTTCCGGACTTTACCGGTTCCGCCTTTGTCAGAAATGTCATTTATGACATTGTAGGCGTGGAGCCCTTCCAGACCGTAAAGGAAGATAAGGAAGCGGTAAGAGAGCTGGTTAAGCCTGCTATGGAATACTTAAAGGAGTTAAATCCCTATCTTTGGAAGGCAGGAAAGACCTATCCGGAGAAGGAGCCTACCATGAGAAATATGGTGGCTGACGGAGAGCTGATTATGGGTATGACTTACTCTGCCTACCTTGTATCCAACAGCATTGCAGACGGATCTTTTTCCAACAATATGCAGACCTTTATCTGGGATAGGGAACCATCGAAACACCAACTACATTGCCATTTCCAAGAATGCAAAGCACAATGCGGCAGGCAAGTTGCCATCAATGCCATGCTTTTCCGAGGATGTGCAGTTAAACCGTTATGAGACTTTAAAGACCATTCCTGTTTTGGATAACAGTAAACTTTCCAAGGAAGTACAGGATGCCTTTGCCAAGGTAGACCTGGGAGAGGGTGTTTTAGAGCAGAGCGTTCTTTTAGAGAAGCGTTTACCGGAAATGCCTGCAGGTCTGGTTCCCATCATTGAGGAAATCTGCAGGAAGAAGTGGCCGGAAAATAAGATGAAAAAGAAGATTTTCCTATTTGTGGATTCTACCCAGCTGCTATTGTCCACGATCTTTCCTTTTTGGGAGTTTTCCTATGGATTTATCAAAAAGTTTTTGGGAGAAAATGGCTAGCTTAGAGCATTATCAGGAAATCATGCATAGAGGGATACTGTCCTATTTTCTATACTCCGTTTATCCTTGCTTTCCTCCTTCTCTCTTTTGGCGCTGGCGATTCTCTTTTCCTTCTTTCTTTGCAAATGGGGAAAAATGGAAAAGATTGGAAGCTTTTTCAGAATCGCCATTATGATGCCCTCATAGCCTGGTAGCTTATTTTTTCCTCTTTTACTCTCTTCCAATGGCTTTTTGGCAAAGGCTTTTTCTATTCCTTTTCATGGATTTCATCCCAAACAGACTTTCCGGCGCTGGTGTATGATGAGAAAGGCATAGGCATTATTCTTTCCTACCTATGGAAGGAACTGCCTTTTGTCCTGTTTTTCTCCCTGCCTCTAGCTTATCAGGTGGATGAAAAGGCGGGAGAGGCGGCAAGATGCCTTGGGGCAACTCCCTTTCAAGCCTTTTTGGAAAATCACCCTGCCCCTATCCATACGGCAGTACTTAGCGGCCTTTTTCATCATTTTCTCCTTCTCCTTTGGAGCCTTTGATCTTCCCTATCTATTAGGAGCTACCAGTCCCAAGGCTTTATCGGTTTTATCCTACCAGGAGCTACAAAGAGGCTTTTTACAGCGGCCGGTGGCTTTAGCCTATAACGGGATTATTCTCTTGTTTTCTCTGTTTTTAAGCTACTTTTATTTTAAATTCCTACCGAAAAAGAAGAGCTAAAGAATGGGGCTAGCTATAAATTGATCAGCTCAGAGGATGGAGAGGGATGAACTTTAAAAAGGTTCAAAAGGATGGAGATGCAATGAATTTAAAAAGACTCACAGTTAGGGGACAGCATGAACAGTATAAAGTCAAAAGAAAGGAGGCATAGAATGAATTCTATAAAATCAAAAGGAAGGGCTGGCGCTTTTTTTACCTTCTCTTTCGGAATCTTTTTTCTCAAGCTTAGTTCTGCCCTTTTCTTTTGTTACTTTTTTCAGCTTTTACGGAACGCTATGCCTGGCCGGAGCTATTTCCCTACAAGCTTTTTCCCTTCGAAGCTTTTAATAGCATTCTTTTCAAAGAAAGGCTCTTTTTCAGGATACGCTTTTTCAGTATGGTTTTTCCCTTTTGGTTTCCTTTGTACGGTACTGGTGGCTTTTTTGTACAGCCAAGTATCAAAAATGAAGAGGGGCTTAGGGAAAGGGCCGTTCTTTTTTGGTGAATTTCCCATTATGATTCCCTGCAACGGTTTTTTTGCCATGGGGCTCAGATCCTATTTTTGAAAAATAAAGATTTTCAATCCATTTCTTACCGTGTTTTTGGCCCATGTCCTTTATGCCTTGCCCTATGCGGTAAGTTTTCTGCAAGAGGAATGAGTAGAAAAATGAAGCTCTATGAAGAACAGGCTAGAGTTATGGGAGCAGTAGGCGGAAAACTCTTTTGGAAGATCAGTCTGCCCTTACTTTATCCCTACATTTTCCCAGCCTTTATGATGTCTTATATCCTTTCCATGAGCCAGTATATTTTGACCTTGATTTTTAGGCGGGGAAAGGTGAAAAGTCTAAGTCTGATAATGGTCCCCTATATTCAAAGCGGAGAAAGGAATCTGGCCAGTGCCTACGGGCTGATTTTTCTATGCTAGCAGCTTTTCTTTTATTTTTTTCCTCTTGGACTTTTTAGAAAAGGGCATACAGAGGGAGAGAGGCTAAAATAGAGTGATGTCTGAACAGAGCGAAGTTAGAATAGAGCGAAGTTAGAACAGTGTGGGATTGGACTAGCGTAAAGACAAGGTTAAGCTTTGTAAGAAGAGGGCGTACAGAGCATTTTGTAAAAGGAGTTAAGGGTGGAAATTCGTTTATCTTGTGAAAACTTAGAGTTGGAGCTGGAGAAGAAAAAGATTTTAAAGGACATTTCCTGGAGGTTCGTTCCGAGAAATATTGGCGCTTCTTGGGGAAAGCGGTTGTGGAAAAAGCAGTTTCCTAAAGGCGATGCTGGGTTTATATCCTCTAAGCAAAGGAAAAATCTTTTTTCAGGGAAAGGAGATTCAAAATCTCCCCAGCCATAAGCGGGGAATTTCTGTAGTCTTTCAGGATTTAAGGCTTTTTCCTCATTTAAATGTTGGAGAAAATGTGGGTTTTTCCCTGGAATTACAGAAAGTTCCTAAAGCAGAGCGTAAGAAAAAGAGTGGATGAGCTTCTAAAGCTGTGCAGCTGGAGGGCTATTCGGAAAGACGGATTGACAGCCTTTCCGGAGGGCAATGCAAAGAGTAGCCATTGCCAGAGCCCTGGCCATGAATGAAAAATATCTTATTTTTGGATGAGCCCTTTTTCCGCCCTGGACCCTAATCTTCGGAGGGAGATGGGAGACTTTTTTATTAGAGCTTCAGAGGAAAGAGAAATCTAACCGTGGTTTTGGTTACCCATGATCAGGAGGAGGCTCTAAGGCTTGCCCACCGCATTGCCCTTATGAAGGATGGGAGATTCTCCAAGTGGATGAGGGAGAAAAACTATATTACGCTCCTGTAAATGAATATGTGGCAAGGTTTATGGGGAAGGGAAACAGTGTTTTGGGAAGAGTGGAAAATAGCGTATTCTCCTGTCCCTACTTTTTCCTTTCCGGTAGAGAAAGAAGAGGGAGACTATAGCTTTTTCGGGAGAGACAGCTTAGCTTTTACAGAAGAAATAGGGAAAGGCAGATAGCAGAAAAACAGATAGCAGAAAAACAGATAGCAGAAAGGCAGATAGCAGAAAGGCAGAACACAGAAAAGCAGGGAGAAAGTCTTCATGATGTGGAGGAAGTAAGCGTAACAGCCGAAGCACTAAGCCCCTTTTAGCTTATCGAAAAAGAATACTTAGGGGAGTTTTTCCGTGCCTTCTATAAGAACTCTGCCGGTCAAGTCCTTAGCTGCCTCATCGAAAGGGGAGAGGAGCTTCCGGAGGAGGGCTTCCCCACTCTTTGCTTTTTAGAAGGGGAAGAAGAAATTTTGTTTTTCCATAAGGAGGAAAAGGGTAGGAGGAAAAAGGGATGAATAGGAGGAAGGTAGGATGGATAAGAGGGAGAGTAGGATGGAAAAAAGAAAGCTTCTTTTTGACTGTGACAACACCATGGGGATTCCGGACTGTGATATTGATGATGGCCTTTGCCTGCTCTATCTTTTAGGACGAAAGGACATTGAACTTTTGGGAGTATCCTCTTCCTTTGGCAATAACAAAACCGTGGTGGTCTATGAAAACACGAAAAAAATGCTAAAGGAGAGAGGAAGAGAGGATATCCCTCTTTGGTACGGGGCGGATGCGCCAAGACAGTGGGAGAACGAAGCCTCCCGAAAAATTTTAGAAGTGGTAAAAAAGTATCCCAGAGAGGTGGATATTTTGGTAACCGGCTCCACCACCAATATCGCCGGAGCCTATATGCTGGACCCGAGTTTTTTCTCCCTATGTGAAAGGGCATTTACTTTATGGGAGGGAATTACGGAGCCCTCTGATTTTTGCCAAGAAAGAAATGAAGGAGTTAAACTTTTCCATTGATTATAAGGCTACGGAGCTTGTGCTAAAAAACGGCAAGAACCTCCACACCCTTACCGGAAATGCCTGTCTGGCCTTCCTCCTATCCTATGAAGAATGTCAGCGTAGACTGGAAAAATCTTCCCTGGGGCAGTATATTTTAGGGAAGGCAAAGGACTGGATGCATTATAATGATAGAGTCTACGGCATTCCCGGCTTTTACAACTGGGATATGACCAGCCTTTTGTATTATTTTTATCCGGAGCTTTTTGAAGACTCCCTGCATTGGATTCGCCTAATGGATACGGATTTACAGGAGGGATATTTAATAGAGGGAAATGAGGGAGAGGGAATCAGATTCATTTGCCCAAATTAAAGGATAGTAAAGCTTTTGTGGAAAAATGTTTGAAGGCTTAGCGTAATAAGGAGGCTTTGATGTCCAAGCTGCAAATCATCCTCGGAGCCGGCGGTTCCGGAAAAACGGAATATTTGATTCGAAAGGCTTTGCAGGAGGCCGGGAAGGATTATCATAGGCAGATTTATTATCTTGTTCCGGAGCAGGATACCCTTGCCATGCAAAAAAGAATCGTTTCCCATGAGGAAAATCAGGGGAAGGGCATTTTGAACGTGGATGTTTTAAGCTTCCAAAGACTCTATTACCGTGCCTTTGAGAATACCAATCAAAAGAGCCCCTTTCCTTAGATGAGATGGGGAAAATGATGATTCTTCGCCTGATATTGGGAAAAGAAGAAAAAGCAGCTAAGCTATTATCAAAGGGAGGCGGAAAGCCTTTCTTTTGTGGAGGAATGTAAGTCCCAGATTTCCGAATGTATGCAGTACAAGGTAAGCCCGGAGGATTTACGAAAATGCGCGGAAAAATCCAAAAGGTCTATCACGAAGGCCAAATTTTTGGATCTGGCCTATATTTACGAAGAGTTCCTGCTCTACCTTTCCAAAACCGGAAGAATCACGGAGGAAGGCTTGGCGGATCAGGGAATTTCCGCCCTTTGGAAGGACAATACTTTAAAGGACAGCATCCTGATTTTTTTGACGGCTTTTACCGGCTTTACCCCCATCCAGCTTCTTTGCATAGAGGTTTTGATGGAAAGGGCGAGAGCTGTATTTTTCCCTGGAGTTTTCCGGGAAAAATATCTCCGAGCTTGGAAGCGGGAAAAAGCGGGAATCCCTGTTTTATCTTACAGAAGAAGCGATAAAGGAGCTTTATAGTAGGGGAGAGAAGCTGGGAGTGGAAATTCTCCCTCCCCTATCCCTAAATGAAATGGACAGCAGAACAGGAGAGAAAAGAGCGGAGGGGCTTTACTTCCCTGATTTGAGCAAATTCTGCTTTACAGACCTTGGTAGAGGGATTTTTGCAAGGAGAAAGTGAAGAAAGCGGAAGCAAAGAAGAGCATAGTCCGACGAGGGAAAGCATGGATAGGAGTAAGGTCTATACCGGAGGAGCCTATCCTTCCGTGCCCCATGGCATTTCTGTCATCGAAGCCGCCAACATTTCCAAAGAGGTGGAGGAGGCCTGCAGCCATATCCGCTACTTGGTGGAGGAAAAGGGCTATCGTTATCAGGATATCGGGAGTGGTGCCTGGATGTGGAGCTGTACCGATGCCTTTTTTCAGCAGGGGAGAAAGTTCGCCATTCCCCTCTTTTTGGAGGAGGACATCAAGCTTTTTGACTCCCCCTTCAGTAAGGTTCTTCGCTCTGCCTTGGAAGTGATGGAGAAGGGCCTGCTTTACGACTCCTTCTTTCGCTATCTTCGGGCCTTTCCCTACCGGGGAATGGAGGAAGAGGACAGGATTGATGCCTTGAAAATGAAGCAAGAGCCAAAGGTTTTAAGGGAAAATCTGCCTTTACAAGCCTTTTTTCAAGAGGAAAGCTTACTAGAAGCAGATGCCCTCTTCAGCCTTTTTAGAGGAAAAATGAAGGAAGCCACAGCCTTAAGGAAAGAATTGAAAGCTTGAAAGCTTTTACGGAAAAGCTTATGGAGCGCTTTTGCTGGAAGAGGAAGCTACATTCTTAAAAATGAGGGCATGGACTCCTCTCCCAAAGCTTGGAAAGAAGTGTTAACCAGATTCAGCTTCTCCTTTCCAAAATGAAGGAAGGTTTGGGAGAAATTCGGTAAACAAAAAGGAGTTTTTCCGCCTTTTTTTCGATATGGCTTTATCTTGGAAAAATTGCGGCAGATTCCCTGCTACAAAACGATCAGGTCTTGGTAGGCGACTTAACCTGCTCCTGTTTCCATAATCCCAAAGGCCTTTTTGTTCCTGGGCTTAAATGCAGGGCTGATTCCTCTACCCTCCAAAAGAAGAAGTCCTCTTTACCGAGGAGGAAAAGAGCTTTTTACGTCAGGAGCATTGTACCCTGTCTCCCCTGGCATGGGAGGAAAGCTATATTCAGGAGTTTTACCTATATCACGCCTTCCTAAGCCCCAAAGAAGAGCTGTATCTGTCCTATCCCTTTAAGAATACCGAAAGGCAGGGGAGGTATTTTTGCCCATCCCTACAGGAAGTTCTACGACTCTTCCCAAGCTTAAGATTCGAAAAGCTGAACGGGAAATACAGGAAATGCAGAGCTTTTCCCAGGCAAAGGCCAGTCTTTCCAAGGAATTACCGAAACTCTGCAAAAAGGAAGTCCCTGTTCCGTTCGGAAGAAGAAGTTCTTCCTATTTTCATCTGGAATCCTTTTCAGCTACTCCATAGCCTCTGGCAAAAGGAAGAGTACAAAAAGGATTTGGAAAAGCTCTTGGAAGCCATCTTTTGGGAGAACCGACATTTGCCCTTAAGCAAAGAACTGTCCAAGGGACTTTACGGAGAAAAAATCAAAGGCTCCGTAAGCCGGTTGGATGGGCTAAATCGTTGCGCCTTTTCCCATTTTCTACGATACGGCTTACATTTGCAGGAAAGAAAAGAGGCGGAGATTCAAGCTTTCGATTTGGGAAAGCTCTACCATAAGCTGGTGGAAAGCTTTTTTAAGAAGGTAAAGGAAGAAAAGGCCAAGGGCGAGGCGCTTTCCGAGCATTTTCAGGAATATCTGAATCATGCCATAGCGGAAAGTGAGCAGGATCCGGAATTTGCTCCCTTCTTAGAGGGAGGACGGAACCAGTATTTTCTCCATAAGTTTAAGGAAAATGCGAAAACCATTCTCTGGGCGCTGGAGCGCCAGCTTTCCGGCGGAGACTTTCAGGTGGCAGCTTTGGAGCGGGAATTTAACTATGAAAGCGATAGCCTGTCCTTCCGGGGAAGGGTGGACCGGGTTGACAGCTACCTGGACGAAGAGAAGAATTACTACCTGAAGGTTTTGGACTATAAGAGCGGAAATACGGATTTTTCTTTGGATCTTTTAAAGGCGGGACTACAGATTCAGCTTCCCCTCTACCTATCCATCCTGTTGGAAGAGGAGAGAAAGAGACATCCGGACTATAAGCTTCACCCTGCAGGACTCTTCTATTTCACCATGGATAACCCAAGCCTTAGCTTTAAGGGCCAGTCCGAGGAAGAGTTTTTTCAGGAAAAGCTGAAGGCTTCAAGACCAAAAGGCCTAATCAACGGGGATAAGGACATCATTTTTCCGAATGGACAGGGAGCTAAAGGGAGACAGTCTTTTGCTTCCGGTAAAGGAGAAGAACGGCTCTATTGAGGAAAAAGGGCTCAGTTGCGAAAGAAGAAAAGATTCTGGCCATGCTTTCCTATGTGCGGGAGAGGGTGGAGGAGGATTGCAAGAGAATCCTGAGGGGGAGAAGGCCATCTCCCCTATCCGGGAGACCATGGATAAGACGGCCTGCAGTCTACTGCCCCTTATCACAGCATCTGCGGCTTTTGACCCGGACCTCCCCGGATTTTTCCTATAGAAGTCTGGAAAAGGGAGAGGAAGAGGCGATCTGGGGAGGAGTGGATAGAGAAGTATCAAAAGAAAGAGTCGTAAAAGTAGTCGTGTGATGGAAGTTTCAAAAGAGACAATCGTACAATAGCAGTGCAGTCAGCAGTATCGGAAAAAGGGCAGTAAGATGGTATTGCTGGTGAAAGTATCGAAAGAAAGGGCAGTAAAATGGCATTGTGGACGGAAGAGCAAAAGGCGGTAATCGCCCATAGAGAAGGAAATCTGCTGGTCTCTGCGGCGGCAGGTTCCGGAAAGACGGCAGTGCTGGTGGAACACGTGCTGTCCCTGATTTTAGAGGAAAATGCTTCCCTTTCCTCTTTGGTTTTGATGACCTTTACCGAGGCTGCGGCGGAGGAAATGAAGGAAAGAATCAAAAAACGGCTGGAAGAGCATTTACAAAAGGGCTATGACAAGCGGATTCTTCGGGAAATTGCCCTGCTCCCTACCGCAAATATCAGTACCATCCACGCCTTTTGTAAGCGACTGATCGAGGAAAATTATGCAGGGCCTCTATAGACGCTCATTTTTCGGATTGGAGATACCGGGGAAATGTCCCTGCTCCAGTCGGATATCTTGGAAGAGCTTCTGGAAGAGGAGTACGAAAGGAAGGAAGAGTCCTTTCTGGCCTTTGTGGATCAGTTCTCCATGGGAAAGAAGGACAAGGGGATAGAAGAGCTGATTCTAAAGCTTTTATAATCTGGCCAGCGCCATGCCCTTTCCCTAGGGCCTATTTGCAGGGGACTTTTAGAGGAAGATGCCATTCTCGCAGGGAGAAATGGGAAAAGGACCTCACATCGATATGAAGAGCCGTTTGGAAAAATCTTTTCTCCTTTATGAAGAGGCCTTAGACCCATGCCGGGAACCAAAAAGGCCCTATAGAGTATGAAGAGCGATTTTAGAAGAAAGGGAGCAGTGCCTTGCCCTTTCCAATACCGATTCGCTGGAAGAGCTGGTAAGGGACTGGAAAATCTTTCCTTTGGAAGACTGAAAAGCACTAAGGCAGAGGGAAAAGAGCTGGTAAAGTCCTTCGGGAAAGAGGAAAGAAGACTCTAAAGACCTGGCAGGAGAACTATAGACTGCTTCCGGAAGAGCTGGAAGAGGAAGTGGAGGAAAAGGGACAGAAGCGCATCTTAGAGCTTGTGCGACTTTGCCTTCTCTTTTTAGAGCGCTATCAAAAGAAAAAGGAAGAAAGGGCGGTGCTGGACTTTTCGGACTTGGAGCATTTTGCCTTGAAGCTTTTGTATAAAGATGGAGAAGATAAATCTATCGAGGAAGAGGCGGAAATCGAGGCGGAGACGGAAACTGAGCATGAGATAGAAGCCGGTAAAGATGGCGCTAAGGAGATTGGTAGAGGAAAAGAGCAGGAAGTCCGTTATAGTGCCTTAGCGGATGAGCTGGCCAAGTCCTATCGGGAAATCCTGGTGGATGAGTATCAGGACTCAAACCTTGTGCAAGAATATATTGTTCGTGCCCTTCTCAGGAGCGCTTTGAAAGCCCAATGTCTTTCAGGTGGGAGATGTTAAACAAAGCATTTATCGCTTCCGAATGGCAAGACCGGAGCTATTCTTGGAAAAATACCATGATGAAAGCTATCCTAAGATTTTTCTTCGGAAGAACTTCCGTTCCGATGAAGGCGTGCTTTCTTCGGTAAATGCCCTGTTCTTTCAAAGATTATGAAAAAAGGCCTCGGGGGAATTGAGTATGACTTGGAGAATAGTCTATTTCTAGGGAAGCTAAGAACGGAAGAAGCAAAAGCAGGAAGAGGGTTCAGGAGAGAATCGAGGCGAAGAAGATAAAGCTCAAAGTGGTGAAGAGCATAAAAAAAGTCAGAGGGCGAGGCTCCAATTACAGGCAAGCAGAGACGGGATCAAACGGAACTGCTTCTCTAGAGTTGGAAAAACCGTCTCTACAGGGAAGAGGGGGAGAAGGAGACAGTAAAGAAGAGAGCAATAGTTCTCAATAGCGCCACTGACAGCGCTCCAATAGCTCCTCCGACGGCACTCCAATAGTTCCTCCGGAAAATCTCTCAGCAAGTTAGAACTGGAATGTAAGATGATTGCCGCTAAGGTTCGGGAACTTTTGGAAAAGGGCTATGCCTATAGGACATGGTGATTCTCCTTCGTTCTCCCCACGGCGTATCCAGAGAAATGGTTGACATTTTCGGAAAGGAAGGATCCCGCCTCATGCGGAGCTAAAAAGCGGATATTATTCTGCAGTGGAGGTGGAGACGGTTCTATCCTTCCTTGCCATCATTGACAATCCAAGACAGGATATCCCCATGGCAGCAGTCCTACGCTCCCCACTATTTTCCTTTACGGATGAAGAGCTGGGGCAGATTGTGCTGGCGAAGGGTAGCCTATACGAAAAGCCCTATGATAAGAGCAAGGAAAAATGCGGTAAATCTATCCTTACAGGCAGAAAAAGCATTGGCTCCTGCGCTGGAAGAAAAATGGCAGAATTTCCAAGGGAAGCTGGAACGCTACCGTAGACTATCCCGTTCCCTTCGGCTTCATTCCTTACTGAGCTTAATCTATGAAGAGACGGATTACTATAACTATGTGCGGGCGCTTCCTTGGGAGAGAAGCGGCAGGCCAATCTGGACCAGCTCCTAGAGGATGCCAAGCAGTTTGAAAAGGGAAGTTACAGCGGCTTATTCCATTTTATTCGCTATATTGAAAAGGTAAAAAAACAGGAGCAGGATCAGGGAGAGGCAACGGTGTTCTCAGAAAAGGACGACCTGCTTCGGATTATGTCCATCCACCACTCCAAGGGACTACAGTTTAAGGTGGTCTTTCTTTCCCAGCTCGCATAAGAGCTTTAACAAGATGGATTCCAAGGCGAAAATGCTGATGGATGCAGAGCTGGGACTTGCCGCAGACTACTTGGATTTGGAAACAAGAATAAAGTATCCCTCTCTCCACAAAATCGCCATTAAGGAAAAGAGCGAGCGGGAAAGCCTTGGGAGAAGAGCTTCGAGTGCTCTATGTTGCCATGACCAGAGCAGAGGAAAAAGCTGATTCTCACCGGCGTTTGTAAAATGAAGAGGACTTTAATTAAGAAATTCCCTGGTGCAAGAACGGCTGTCCTGGAAGATATCCGGGGAGCGACTTCCTATCTTGCCTGGATTTGTATGGCTTATTCTCGAAGCTTTTGAAGGTACTAAGACTGAAGAAATCGACCTTCGCTTTATTTCTAAAGAAGATTTAGAGGAAAATGAAGGAAAAGCCATCGGGAGAAGCTATTTCCATTGAGAAAAAGCTCTACGAGTTCTTGGAAAAAGAACGGGAAAAAGACAGAGGCGGAAAAGCTTATGGAAGAGCATTTTTTTCCTATGTCTATCCCTATGAGAAGAGCACCCATAGAAGTCCCAAGTACTCTGTATCTTTACTAAAAATGAAGGCCATGGAGGAGCATGGAGAGCAGCTAGGAGAGCAGACTGGATCCGAAATTGGGCAGGAGGGGAAGGCAGTTGCCCGGAGTGGGATGAGGAGATCGAGGCACGGCAAAGAGACCAAGGAAAAAGCCGACAGCCCTCATTAAGAAAATGAAAGCAGAAGGGAAAAATATAGGTGCGGCAATAGGAGACAGCTATCACCATGCCTTAGCCTTTTACGATTATTCCAAAGATATTTCCCAGCTATCCGAATTTCTCTCTCCGGAGGAATATGGCTTACTGAATCAAGAGAAGCTTCAAAAGTTCTTGGACTCTCCCCTAGGACATCTTTTTGCCAAGGCCTATAAGGAGAATACCCTTTATCGGGAACAGCATTTTATGCAGGAAGTGGAGTATGAGAAGCTATTTCCGGAGGATGGAGTAGTAGGAGAAGTCGCAGAAGAAGACTTATCAAGCAATGCAGGTGGTGTAGAAAGCAATGAGGATAGTCTAAAAAGAAATATCGATAGGATAGAAATCAATAGGAAAAGCTTTGTAGATAGTAATGCCGATAGTCATGTAGAAAAGGTAATTCCTCAGGGAATCATCGACGCCTTTATTATGGAGGAAGAGGGCATTATCCTTGTGGACTATAAGACCGACCGGGTAAAGGACGGAGCAGAGCTAAGGAATCGTTATCAGAAGCAAATCGACTTATACAGTGAAGCCTTAGAGCAGATTTTAGGGAAAAAGGTAAAACGGAGAGTACTTTACTCCTTCTCATTAGGAGAGGAAGTGGACTTATAAGGAGCACCAAGTTAGACTTAAAAAGTTTGGTAAAGTAGACTTAAAAAGCTTATCAAAGCAGAGCGAAAAAGCTTGCTAAAGTAGACTAATAAAGCCTATTAAAGAAGGACTTGCATAAGTCTTTTTCCCTAGGCACTATAATGAGTAATTGTGTGAGCCTTTTAAAAAGGCGGTTTATCTATCTTGTTGCCGTTGGACGAACTGAAGAAAAAGGGGAAAGAGAAATGAATCATGAGCGGATTCTCGTATTGATTTTGGTGGACAGTACAACCAGTTGATTGCCCGGAGAGTAAGAGACGAAGGGGTTTATGCAGAGGTTTACAGTTCCGACATTGGCATAGACAAGATTAAAGAATTAAGTCCCAAGGGAATAATATTCACTGGGGGACCGCAGTCCGTATATAAAGAGGAAAGCCAGCATATCGGAAAGGAAATTTTCGAGCTGGGCATCCCCATTTTCGGCTTCTGCTATGGAGCACAGCTCATTGCCTATGAGCTTGGAGGAGAGGTGGCTACCGCCCCTGTCAGTGAGTATGGAAAGACTTTGACCAAGGTGGAGAAGTCTTCCGTGCTTTTCTCCGATGTAGCGGAAGAGACCACCGTTTTCATGTCCCACACAGACTATATTGCCAAGGTACCGGAGGGCTTTTACCATTACCGCCCATACCGAGCATTGTCCTGTTGCGGGAATGGAAGATAGTAAGAGACAGATTTATGCGGTGCAGTTCCATCCGGAGGTACAGCACAGCGTAGAAGGACAGAAGATGATTCATCATTTTCTCTATGACGTCTGCAAATGTACCGGAGACTGAAAAATGGCGTCCTTCGTGGAGGAGCAGGTTTCCCTTTTGAAAAATAAAATCGGTTCCGGCAAGGTGCTTCTGGCTCTTTCCGGCGGTGTGGACAGCTCTGTTGCAAAGCAGGGCTTTTTTCCAGAGCAATCGGAAAACAGCTGTACTGCGTATTCGTGGATCACGGCCTTCTTCGGAAAAATGAAGGCGATCAGGTGGAAGAAATCTTCGGCGAAAAGGGAGATTTCGAGTTAAACTTTGTCCGGGTAAATGCCGGTGAAGAGTATTTTTGAGAAATTAGCCGGGGTGGAAGAACCGGAGAAGAAGAGAAAGATAATTGGAGAGCAGTTTATCCGTATCTTTGAGCGTGAGGCAAATAAAATCGGAGCAGTGGACTTCCTTGCTCAGGGAACCATTTACGCAGACGTGGTGGAATCCGGCCTTGGAAAGGGCGCAGTGATCAAGTCCCACCACAATGTAGGCGGACTTCCCAAGAACATTTCCTTTAAGGAAATCGTAGAGCCACTGCGCCTGCTTTTTAAGGACGAGGTGCGTAAGGTAGGACTGGAGCTTGGACTTCCGGAGCATTTGGTTTATCGTCAGCCCTTCCCGGGACCGGGACTTGGGGTAAGAATTATCGGAGAAGTAACTCCTGAGAAGGTTCGCATGGTACAGGATGCGGACTTCGTTTACCGTGAAGAAATCGAGAAGGCAGGACTATCCCGTTCCTACAGCCAGTATTTTGCCGCCCTCACCAATATGCGCTCCGTGGGGTTATGGGGAGACTTTCGTACCTATGACTACGCGGTGGCTCTCCGCGCGGTAATTACCGATGACTTTATGACCGCAGAATGCGC